>Ga0209628_10000181_pt1 | contig 35902 bp, 40 predicted proteins | sample TergutCu122P4_FD_187285 | JGI IMG/M metagenome (GOLD analysis project Ga0209628, IMG submission 187285) | Cubitermes ugandensis P4 segment gut microbial communities from Kakamega Forest, Kenya - Cu122 P4 (SPAdes) (version 2) | ecosystem: Host-associated > Arthropoda: Insects > Digestive system... | reverse complement strand
AGGGTGAGGGTGGGGGTATTCAGCGGCACCCGCCCCCATCCCGACCTTCCCCCGCAAGCGGGGGAAGGAGTCAGTTGGCGCCAGGGGTTACGTGAAAACCCGCACACTTCACTCAGGAAATGGGCGGGTAATAGTAGATACATATTTTTTGCCCTTAAAGAAATTCCGGCTCCCGCCGTTACCGCATCCAAGCAGCAACGGATAGCGTCCAAGGTTCCAAGTGACATCCGGCGTCTTGCTCGAATGAAGTTAATCCCGAAGGAGATAAAAAATGCCTCAAATTATCAATACCAACATCCCGTCGCTCAACGCCCAGCGGAACCTGAATGCTTCGCAGAATTCCCTGAACACCGCGTTGCAACGGCTCTCTTCCGGTCTGCGCGTCAATAGCTCCAAGGACGACGCTGCTGGTCTGGCCGTAGCGGAAAAAATGAACGCGCAGGCGCGCGGCATGACGGTAGCGATGCGTAACGCCAACGATGGTCTGTCTCTTGCGCAAACGGCGGAAGCCGGCATGAACGTGATCAGTTCCCACCTGCAACGGATGCGGGAACTGGCGGTGCAGGCGGCCTCCGGCCAGTACGATGCAGACAACCGCAGCGCGCTGGATACCGAATATCAGCAACTGGCAAGCGAAATCAATCGCGTCATCAGCGCCACCAATTTCAACGGCAAGCAACTGCTGAACGGTGATTTTGCGAGCGGGGTCGCTTTCCAGGTCGGCGCGACTTCGACCGCCGAATCGCGGATTAATATCAGTATCGCGACATTGTCCATCTCTGCTGGCGCAATCACCGGCTCTACTGGCGACGCAGCCATCTCCGCATTGGGCACGCTCGACACTTTGATCGACACGATCAACAATAACCGCGCGGCGCTTGGCGCGATCCAGAACCGTTTCGAGGGCGTGCTTACCCAGTTGTCAGCCGCGCACGAGAACACGGAAGCGGCCCGCAGCCGGATCATGGATGCGGATTACGCCTCCGAGACTGCGAAGCTGGCGCGTTCGCAAGTGCTGCAACAGGCTGGCGTGGCGATGTTGTCGCAGGCAAACGCCTTGCCGCAGAACGTGTTGTCACTCTTGCGATAGCGAGGTGACACAACCGGCAAAACGGGGAGCGTCGGCCAGGGGGCCGATGCTCCCTGAGCTGTAACCAAAGAGGATTAAATCGTGGAAATCATTGGAATCAACGGCGTCAATGCGGGAGTGGGCCAGCCCGGTCGCGCTTCGCCGCAGCGATCCTCCACGCCTCTGCCCGCCGGAACCGTCGGACTACCCGGACAGTCCTCCTCGAACACCGACGAGGCGCGCGCTGCCGGGCGAAGCCAGGAAATCAATCCCGGCGAGGCCGCGAGGCTGGAGCAGACGGTGCGGGAAAGCGTGGAAAAACTGAATGCGTTCATTCGTCCTTATGTCACTTCCCTGCAATTCTCGGTAGATAAAGACCTGGGCAGAGTCGTGGTCAAGATCATGGATAGCGAAACGAAGGAAGTGATCAAACAGATTCCCTCCGAGGACGTGCTGGCGCTGACCAAGGCGCTCAGCAAGGTCGCGGGGTTATTCGTGGAACAAAAAGCATGAGAGAGCCGGGGAGAAATCTTCGGATTGCGCGCATGAACGCGGTTCTCGTGCGCGTTACTTAGAAGGAGGCAGCATCATGGCAACCATTACTTCATTGGGCGTGGGTTCCGGGTTGAACCTGGAATCGCTGGTCTCGGATCTCATGAAGATCGAGAGACTGCCGCTGGCCAACCTGCAAAAGCAGGTCTCTTCCTTCAATACGAAGATTTCCGCGATGGGTACGCTGGCCAGCAAGCTCTCAAGCCTGCAAACGGCGGCAAAAAATCTGAAACCGGATGCGTTACAGTCCGCGCTGGACAAGTTCGGCACGTTCAAAGGCTCTGTCGGCAATGAAAGCGTGGCCTCTGTCACCGTCGGCGAAGGCGCGCGTTCCGGCAGCTACAGTCTGGAAGTGTCCCAGCTTGCGCAGGGGCAGAAGTCCCGGCTCGACGCCAGCAATTTCACGGGCGGCGGCCCGATCGCGTTCAGCTTTGGCGACGCCTCGAAGGATTTTTCAGTGACGCCGTCCGGCGCCGGCCTGAGCGCGGTGGCCAATGCCATCAATCAGGCCGACAAGGGCGTTACGGCAACCATCGTGAACGGCGCCGATGGGCAACAACTGATTCTGACCGGCGCAGAAGGCGAGGAGAACGCCTTTACCGTCGGCGGCGCTGGCGTGACGGGTTCCGTGACGGCGGTGCAGACGGCGCAGGACGCAAAGCTGAAAATTGACGGAATCAATGTCACCAGTTCTTCCAATACCATCAGCGACGCAGTGACGGGCGTGTCCCTTCAATTGAAGGCCACGAACGTCGGTTCGGCCACGACCATGACGGTGGAGGCGAGCTACAGCGACAAGCTCTCAAAGGGGCTGGAGTCGTTCGTCAAGGCCTTCAACGATGTCATCGGCACCGTCAAGTCGCTGGGCGCCTTTGACGCCGAGGCAAAAACCGCCGGGGCGCTCAACGGCAACCGCATATTGCGGGAGACGGAAAGCACGCTACGCAATCTGGTCTTCGGTCAGAGCGATCTTAAGGATCAGAATGGCGAGTCCATGATGCTCTCCAAACTGGGCATCACCTTCCAGAAGGACGGCACACTCTCGATCGACAGCGACAAGATGGCAGAGGCGATCAAGAAAGATCCGTCGCTGGTCGCTAATTTCAGCGCCGAGATCGGAGGCCGCTTCAATACCGGGCTGGACAAACTCGCGGGAACTGGCGGCACGGTTCAATCGGCCCAGGACAGCCTGCGGGCCAGCGTCCGTGGGCTGGAAAAACGCCAGGAAGCGATGGAAACAAGGCTGGTGGCGGTTGAGGCGCGTTATCGCAAGCAGTTCAGCGCGCTCGATACCCTGATATCAAGCATGAATTCGACCAGCAACTATCTCGCGCAGCAGTTGTCTTCCCTCAACGCGCAGAACAAGTGATGGCGGCAAGGGAGAGAGATCATGTTTGGTAGACCTGTCAACCCGGCCAACGCTTACGCGAAACTGGGGCACGAATCCGACATCAGCACGGCCAGCCCTCACCGGCTGATCGTGCTGCTGTTCGAAGGCGCCGAGACCGCGATCAACGTCGCCAGGGTGCACGCGGAGCAGGGCAATATCGCGGAGCGCGGCGCAAGTCTTTCCAAGGCCATCGAGATCATCAGCAATGGACTCAAGGTGAGTCTGGACATGGAACAGGGCGGCGAACTGGCGGCCCGGCTCGCGGCCCTGTACGACTACATGGTTTCCAGGTTGCTATGGGCGAACATGAAGAACGACATCTCCGCCATGAAGGAAGTGCTCTCCCTGCTCGGCGAGATCCATGGCGCCTGGACGCAGATCGACCCCGACAAACAGAAATAGGGTGGTTTCATCCATTCTGGATTCCCGCTTTTGCGGGAATGACGGGGAAACGCGGAAGCGCCCAGAAATGCGTCATCCCCGCGAAGGCGGGGATCCAGTGCGCCCCGCCTGCCGCCTACAGTCCCCGCTGCTCCATGAAGCAGGTGATCGCCTTGATGGGATCGGATTCCGGCATGCGCATCTGATCGAGGTCCCCCTCGTAGTTGCCGATCAGCACCGCAAGCACTTCCAGTTCCTCGCTCTCCGGGGTTCCGGGCGCGGCATCCCATAACGTATCGACGCGAGCCAGAGCCGCGTTGTAATCGGCTTCGTTGTGGATGGGTTTTACGTTCATTGCAGGGACTCCGTATGAATTCACCTTTGTTTTCGGCATCTTGCCGGGAGAGTTGAGCCTGCGCAGGGCACAGAACCGCAAATCCAGACCGGATTGATGTGTTTTGTGAAATATGACGCACTCTGGACGCGGCGCTGGAAACGCACTCGGGAACATGCCAGGGCAAGCGCTGTCGTACATGTTGTAGATGCAGCGTGAGGTAAGCGCGGCAATTTTGGTCGGCGGGCATATGTCCGGTTATCGGACAAAAATTCAAGCCTATGCCGGTTTACAACAATAGCCAGGAGAACAGCCGGGATGACAGAATATGCGGGTTTTTTGCCGAGCGGCGGCTTTTTGGATATGCACTTATTGACAAAATCGTTTTTGCGAGTTAAACGCAGAAGCTGGTGCCCCAGTTTTTTGACCGCGTTACAGTTCGCGGCATGCGGCATGAAACTTTGGTAACCGTATTAGAAGGGAGTTGTTACTATGCATGAAGTTGTTGAAGTTAAAGCCCGTAGAGGGCGTCCACCCTATGAACGGCCTGTAAAGCAGATGGTCTCGTTGCGTATGGACATTGATGTGCTCGAAGGGCTGCGGGCTACGGGCAAGGGCTGGCAGACACGAATAAATTGCATCATGCGCGAATGGCTGAAAGCGCAGCCGCCGACGCGGTAACGCAGCTTCAGTTCCTGCTGACCGCTTCGCTTCGCCATTCCGGGGAGTGAAGCGGTCTGGTCGTTTTCGGGGGGAGGGCTTTCATAAAACGTCGGTTTTTTTTACACTGTCTCCCACGAAGTTGCCCTTGCTTTTGTAGCGCAACGTATAGATAATTGATTATCAATAATATTTTTGTACCCCCACAAGCGAGGCACGATTTTTGCTGGTAAGACACGAGATTTGTTTTCACGCACCTTACAGGAGCATCACTATGTACAAGAAATTTGCGCTTCCCGTTTTGTTGGTTGCCTTCGTGGGTACGGCCCAAGCGGAAGTCATCAATTTTGGCCCCAATGGTTCCCCTTTCTTCGATACCGTCAAAATAGAGTTCATCGACTCTACCCTTCCAAAGCACGCCTCCACGGGCTATGCGGGTCTGACGGGCTGGGTAGCTTCCCCTTTCCGTGAAGGCGACTGGTGGGCTCCCACAGCCCCTCCCCCCAGTTTTAGCTCTTCCACCAATGAGCTTTTCAACCTTGACAGCTTGTGGCTCGTGGGTGTGTATGGCAGCCAGACCCTGACCATTACCGGTTATGCCAATGGTAACCTTGTCCATAGAGATACCACCACCGCCAATATAACCACCACGGCGCAAGAGTTTTTCTTTACCGGCTTCAAGGGCATCGACACGTTCACCATCGAGATTGATGCTGACACTTTTGCGGGGGACGCAAACAAGGGATTGTACTGGGGAATAGGCAGCGTGACGGTCTCGGCAGTACCTGAGCCTGAAGCCTATGCGATGCTGCTGGCGGGTCTGGGTCTGGTGGGCGCAATGGCGCGCCGTCGTCAGAGAAGCTGAATTACAGGCGAGAAAATCTGACCGATATTAGAGTCAGACGAGACTGGGTTCCGAAAGGAACCCAGTCTCGTTTTTCCTTGCAGAAAAACATCACCTTCGCAACGCCCGGACGATCTCATCCCGGATATTGCTCTGCGCAAACGGTTTGTCACAGATTGCCGAGACGCCCGCTTTTTCGATCGCAGCGAGGCGTCCCTGGTTGTTTTCACTGGTCACCATCAGAACGGGGACTTCCGTTTGCCAGCTCTGTGTCCGGATGTATTCGATCAGAGCGTGACCGTCCATCTCGGGCATGTTGTAGTCGGTCAGCACGAGGTCGAATATCGTGTCTGCCAGCGCCGTCACCGCAGCTTTACCGTTTTCAGCCTCGAAAATCTGATGGATTCCCATCCCTTCGAGCAAGTGGCGGACATAACGGCGCGACATGACACTGTCGTCGACCAGCAGCACTTTCAGGTCTTCCACATGTATATCTTCGTCGAGTTTCAGTTCTTCCGGCGGGGCGATCTGTTCGAGAACGGAGGCGAGCGCGCGCTGCATCTGTTCAAGCGTAAAAGGCTTCGCGATGATGCAGCACGCGCCGGACTGACGCACCGGATCGAGGACCTGTGGCCGGATTTCGCTGGAAATCAGGATGAACGGAACCCACTCCAGCGCGGCGTTGGCGCGCATGGCGCAGACGAGTTCCGTGCCGGGCATGTCCGGCAAATAGAGGGCGCTGATGACGGCATCGGGCGGCGAAGCGCGCATTGCGGACAGCGCTTCGTTTGCGCTGTTGAAGTGGCGTGTCGATTGACGTGCGCCCAGTTTTTCGAGCATGTTCAACACCAGTTGCGCCTGCATGGAGGAAGGTTCCACCAGGTAAATCTTCAGACCACTGAAAGATAATGAGGGCGCCATGTCATTCTCCGCAGAACCTTATCCATTGTAGAAGCAGCCTGCGTTGAAAGGTCGTGGAGTATTTGTCGGGAATTGAATAAACTTCGACATCTCGGGACATTCTCCTTTGCCGTCATATTCCTGTTCCATGCGCACCAGTACCCTCGACTCCGCCCGTGAGGCGCGAATGGCTCTACAAGTCATCCGCCGCGACCTGCACGCCCATCCCGAACTGGCTTTCTGCGAAACCCGCACGGCGGACGTGGTCGCGCGCGAACTGGCCGAACTGGGCATCGAAACACATCGTGGTCTGGCTACAACAGGCGTGATCGGGGTGCTGCGCGCCGGGCGCAGCGAGCGGGCGATCGGTTTGCGGGCCGACATGGATGCGCTGCCGATGAACGAAGCCAACAGCTTTGCGCATCGTTCCGTGTTTGAAGGCCACATGCACGGCTGCGGTCACGACGGCCACACCGCGATGCTGCTGGGCGCGGCAAGGCTGCTTGCTGCTTCGCGCGATTTCGATGGCGCCGTGTACCTGATTTTTCAACCGGCGGAAGAGAGTCGCGGCGGCGCGCGGGTCATGATCGAAGAAGGTCTCTTCGAGCGATTCCCGATGGAAGCGATTTACGGCATGCACAACTGGCCGGGGCTGCCTGCCGGGCAATTTGCCGTACATGCCGGGCCAGTCATGGCGGGAACGGATCGCTTCGATATTCGCATCCAGGGCGTTGGCGGGCACGCAGCCATGCCGCATCTGGCTGTCGATGCCATCCACGCTGGCGCTGCGCTGGTGCAGGCCGTGCAAAGCATCGTGGCGCGTTCGCTTGATCCTTTCGATTCCGCCGTGGTTTCCGTCACCCGTTTTCACGCGGGCGACACTTACAACGTCCTGCCCGATCATGCGGAGTTATCCGGGACGCTCCGCAGCTTCTCCGAAGAGGTGCGGCAGAAGGCGCTTGCCCGGCTCACCGAATTATGCGCGGGCGTCGAAGCAGCGTTCGGCGTAAAAATCAATTTCTCGGCGCGCACCGACAGCTATCCGCCCACGCTCAATACCGCCTCCGAGGCCGCCCGTTGCGTGCAAGCCGCTGCCGCAGTCGTGGGGCGTGAAAATGTGCGTACCGATGAACGTCCGAGCATGGGCGCGGAAGATTTCGCCTGTTATCTCCAGCACAAACCCGGCGCTTACATATGGATCGGCAACGACCCGGTCGAGGGGGAACGCAGCAACGGGCTGCACCATCCGGCCTACGACTTCAACGACGACATTCTTCCCATCGGCGCCGCGTATTGGGTGGAACTCGTCCAGCATGTACTGGGGCGGAGCGTTCAGAGTGACTGGTGACGGGCAATAAACGATAAAGAATGAATGACCTTCCGCAACTTCCCCTTCTCCTCACAGGATTCGCCCTTCTACTCGTAATGGCCGTGGCGCTGGTCTGGCAAATCGTGATGACGGGACGTCGCGAGCGCCGACTGCTGGAACGCATCGACGAAACACTCGAACACCGCGCGTTCGATCAACATCGGGAACTGTTGCGCGACCTGCACGAAGGGCTGGAGCGCCAGACGGATCGCATCGGAGAACACGCCCGCGCCGACCGCGAACTGCTCCAGAACGGACTGACGGCGGCCTCGATGCAGTTGTCGCGCACCGTTGAAACCCTCACGCGCAGCGTGGAAGGTCAATTGCAGACGCTCTCCGGACAGGTCAACACCCGGCTCGACGAAGGCTTGCGCAAGACTCACGACACCTTCACCAGTGTCATGACGCGCCTGGCAACGATCGACGAAGCGCAGAAAAAGATTGAAGGTCTCACCTCCAGCGTCGTGAGCCTTCAGGAAATTCTGGGAGACAAACGCACGCGCGGCGCTTTCGGCGAAATACAGCTCGAAGCCCTGGTGCGCAACGCGCTACCGCCGAACGCCTTCACCTTCCAGGCGACGCTGCCCAACGGCAACCGGGCCGACTGCCTGCTCGACCTGCCCCCGCCCACGGGCAAGGTTGCCATTGATGCCAAGTTTCCGCTCGAAAACTACAACCGGATGTTCGATCCTGCGCTGGCGCAAGCCGACCGAAAGGTCGCGCAGACGACCTTTCGCACCGATGTGCGCCGCCACATCGACGCCATTGCCGACAAATACATCCTGCCCGGCGTCACCGCTGATGGCGCGGTGATGTTTCTGCCCGCCGAAGCGGTTTTTGCCGAACTGCATGCCTCGCATTCCGAGATCATCGCTCACGCGCAAGCGCGACGGGTATGGATCGTCTCGCCGACCACCCTGATGGCCGTGCTCAATACGGCGCGCGCGGTGCTGAAAGACGTCGAAACCCGCCGCCAGATTCACGTCATCCAGGAAGAATTGGGACGGCTGGCGAAGGATTTCGAGCGATTCGACAAGCGGATGAGCGCGCTGGCCGACCATATCAGGCAGGCGAACAAGGACGTGGAAGAAGTCCACATCTCAAGCCGCAAGATCAGCGCCCATTTTCAGCGCATCGAGTCGGCCCAGCTCGACGAGGCGGGCGAAAAAAGCGTCGTGAATGCGCTGGAAGATTGAATACGTGTCGAGTGCAATCCTCGCCATGGATGGCGAGTTCAGAGAGACAAGCATTTATGGCGCCGCAGGCTCCTCTGAATGCCGTATTGACTCCCTTGGGCGAAAGAGGGGTGTGTCAATACGGCACGTTTTGCGTGACAGTTCAGGTAAAAAAGATGGAAAAATAAAACCCTGCTGTTTTTTTGGAGAAAAACAGCGGTACTATTAAAATGTTTTGTGCGCAAGCACGCTTGCGGAAGGTGGAGTGTCTCCTACCGTTGATATCCTGATCTCTTGTCATGGAGTAGCGGATTATGCGGCAATTAATCTTTTGGTTGATCGCGCTGCTGTTGGTCTATGGCGGCTGGCAGTTTCTTCGCGCCCTGCGTATCGGTTTTCGTCGGCATGCGGTTCCACTGGCCGCGAAAGAAGCGAGTGTGAGGAACCTGGATGACGATTTTTTCAATTACGACACGCCTACATCGGCGAGAGAGCCGAAATCCGGTGCAACCATTACGGTCTATTCACATAAACAATCGGATATCCCCGCACCCGAAAATGTGAAAGAGGCCCCTCTCGATTCTTTTGCCATCGAGCTGGAGCTACAGCGCCTGCGACTCGAAATCAGTACGCTGCGGGAGATGCTCGAGGCGCAGCAAAAAGAAATCGCTTCCTTGCATGCAAAAGCTAGAAATCAGCCAACGGCTCCAATCGAGGCTACGATTCCATCCGTGACTCAGGAACCGGATATGTCGCCGGAGTATGATGAGGCATTGGCGCTGGCGCGCCGTGGAATCATGGCCGATGTGATAGCCTCGCGCTGTGGCATTACTCGCGCCGAGGCCGATCTGGTTGCTTCGCTGGCGGCGCGGGGACGACAACGGAAAGCAACGGGAGAGGTTTTATGAGGAGCAGGGTTTCGTTTTCTTACGATCCTCGCTGGACGGCGCTGAAGCGGGCAGGGCTGGCGGTCATGGCGGCGCTGGCGCTGCTGGTGGGCGTACTGTGGTTCGGGGATAGCGGTCAGTCGCCGCGTCCTCCGTCCGAGCCTGCTGCTCCGGCGCAATCCGGCGCGCCCATGCCCCAATCCGAAACGCCTGCGCCGACGCCTGAGATGACCGTTCAGGCGGACGCCGCCGAACCCCCTGCTCCCGTGGTTGAAGAAACCGCAAGTACGGTCGCGCCGGAAGCGGCGGAGCCACAGGCCGTCTCGCCGCTGAAGCTATCCGATACGCCTGCGAAACCGCCAAAAAAACTCAATGGGTCAACGAACTCAAACAATGGGTCAACGAAACCCCCGAAGGCTGTCGGTGCACCCGCGAAGCCTGTTTCCTTGTCGGATGGGTATTTTGTTCGATTGGGCGTGTTCGATGACACGGACAATACCGGCAGGGTGTTCGATAATGCCGTCGCACTCGGCCTGCCTGCCCACATTCAGTCGCGGGTCATGGTCGGGCCGTTTCGTAACAAGCGCGAGGCCGAGGCGGCGCGCGACCGTCTGAAGAACATTGCGGAAGGAGTCGTGTTGCCCCCGCAGAAAACCGCGAAGGCTGACGAGAACCCCAAGGCGAAATCACGACGGCGCGCGAAGTGATTCGTTCCCGTGCGGATCGTATTGGGGGAGTCTGTATGAAGATTGAAAATCCGGTATTGGGCGCCATTGAAGTCTCCGATGACAAGGTCGTAGAGTTTCCAATGGGATTGCCGGGATTCGGAAACCTGCACCGTTTTGCGCTCCTGCATGAAGAAGGTGGAGAAGGCAAGGTTTTCCTGCTCCAGAGCCTGGACGACGCCAGTGTGATGTTCTCGCTCGCCGGGCCGGAGCAACTTGGCATTACCTACGAGTTTCCGCTTACGACCGAAGAAGAGAATGCGCTGCGCCTGTCCCGCCCGGAGGACGCCGTGGTGGCCGTCATCATCCGCAAAGGTGACGAAGCCCCGACCAGCGCTGGCCTGCGCGCCAACTTCATGGCGCCGGTCATCATCAACATCCGGCAGCAGCGCGGCCTGCAAAAGGTGATCGACAAAGGCAGTTGCGACATCATTTTGCGCGTGCGCGGTTGAAGCGCGGCCAGCGATCATTCATCATCCCAAGGGGCGCGGAAAACCCGCGCCCCTTTTTTCTTTTATTTGGAGTTCGGGCATGAGCCGCAAGATCATTTCCACTTCCAACGCTCCTGCTGCCATTGGCGTCTATTCGCAGGCGGTGAGGGTTGGCGATACCGTTTATTGTTCTGGTCAGATCGGTCTCGAACCGGAATCGGGGCAATTGGTCGAGGGGTTCGAGGCGCAGTGCGCGCGCGTGTTTGAAAACCTGAAAGCGGTTGCCGAGGCAGCGGACGGCACGCTCGCGCAGGTCGTGCGCATGACCCTTTATCTCACCGATCTTGGCAATTTCGGCAAGGTCAATGAAATCATGGCGCGCTACTTTACGGAGCCCTACCCGGCCCGTGCCGCCGTGGGCGTGAAGGAACTGCCACGGGGCGCACTGGTCGAGGCTGACGCCATTCTTTTCCTCGGCTGATTCTGGTCATGTCCGGAGGCGCTGCCGTCACGCCTCACCAAGGTGTTGTAGGGGCGAAAAATTTTTCGCCCCTACGCTGGCCGGCCAAAGGAAGTCGGCAGGCGAGCCTGCTGGCCCGGCTCGACATTCATCGACCGGAAGACCTCGTCCTGCATCTGCCCCTGCGTTACGAGGACGAAACGCGCCTTACGCCCATCGGACAGGCGCAGCCCGGTTCGAGCGTGCAGATCGAGGCCGAAGTGCTTTCATGCGAGATCACCCGGCCGCGCCGCCAGTTGCTTGCCCGCCTGCGTGACGAAGACGGTTTTGAGCTCGTCGCGCGCTGGATCAACTTTTATCCCTCGCTGCAAAAACAGCTCATGCCGGGCCGCCGGGTCAGGCTGTTCGGCGAAGTGCGCGGCGGTTTTTTCGGGGTGGAGATGGTGCACCCGCGCCTGCATCTGGTGGACAAGGGCGAGCCTTTGCCGCAGGCGATGACTCCCGTCTATCCGACCACCGCCGGGCTTGGGCAATCGACTCTGCGCCGCCTGCTGGATGCCGCACTGGAAACCGCGCCCCTGGACGAGGCGCTACCCGCCGCGATCCGGCAGCGGTTGGCGCTGCCTGGTTTTGCCGAAGCCCTCCACGCGCTCCACCACCCTCCACCCGATGCCGACGCATACCTGCTGGCGGAACGTGAACATCCGGCCTGGCAGCGGATCAAGTTTGAAGAACTGCTCGTGCAGCAATTGTCGCTGCGCCGCGCCTACAACGCCCGCCGCGCCCATGATGCCGTGCGCCTGCCGCCGTGCCGGACGCTGACCCGCGCCCTGCATGAACGCCTGCCGTTCGCCCTTACTCAAGCGCAACAACGGGTGATGGGCGAAATTGCCTCCGATCTCGCCGCGCCCCATCCGATGCAGCGGCTGTTGCAGGGCGACGTAGGCAGCGGCAAGACCATCGTTGCCGCATTTGCCATGTTGCAGGCGGCGGAAAATGGTTGGCAGGCCGTGTTGATGGCTCCTACCGAAATTCTTGCCGAACAGCATTACCGCAAACTCGCCGCCTGGCTCGATCCGCTTGGCATCGGCATTGCGTGGCTCTCGGGCGGGCGCAAAAAGCGGGAAAGGGAAGCCGAACTTGCGCGCCTGCGTAGCGGCGAATGCCTGCTCGCGGTGGGCACCCATGCCCTGATCGAAACCCCGGTCGACCTGCCCCGGCTGGCGCTGGCGGTCATCGACGAACAACACCGCTTCGGCGTGCGCCAGCGGCTGGCCCTGCGCGACAAGGGGGCTAAAGGGGTTCGTCCCCATATGCTGATGATGTCCGCGACGCCGATTCCGCGCACGCTGGCAATGACCCACTATGCCGATCTCGACGTCTCCACGCTCGATGAACTGCCGCCGGGCCGCACGCCCGTTCACACCCATCTGGCCTCGACGGCGCGGCGCGAGGAAGTCATTGCCCGGCTGAGGGCCGCCTGTCTCGAAGGCCAGCAGGCGTACTGGGTGTGCCCCCTGATCGAAGAATCGGAAGCCCTGCAACTGAAAACCGCGCTGGAGACCTGGGAAACCCTGTCAGTCACCCTGCCGGAACTGCGGATCGGCCTCATTCATGGCCGTCTCAAGGCGGAAGAAAAAACAGCGACGATGACCGCCTTTACCGCAGGCGAACTGCAAGTGCTGGTCGCCACCACGGTGATCGAAGTCGGCGTGGACGTGCCGCGCGCCAGCCTGATGGTGATCGAACATGCGGAGCGTTTCGGCTTGGCACAACTGCACCAGTTGCGGGGCCGGGTCGGGCGCGGCGCGGCGCAATCCTCATGCGTGCTGCTCTATGAGCCGCCGCTGTCGGCAACTGCGCGCGCGCGGCTCAAGGTCATCTTTGAACACAGCGACGGCTTCGCTATTGCCCGCGAAGACCTGCGCATTCGCGGCCCCGGCGAATTCATCGGCGCGCGCCAGAGCGGACTGCCATTGTTGCGTTACGCCGATCTCGAACAGGATGTCGCCCTGATCGAACCGGCCCGGGAGGCCGCCTGTGAACTGCTCGCCAACGACCCGAAAGCCGTCGACAAACTGCTCACGCGCTGGCTCGGTAGCCGGGAAGGATTGTTGCGCGCGTGAACCGGCGCCAGAACAGGTAACATTGCGCCCTGACCGAATTGAAACGTGATGTGACTATGCCCGCTGCACCCGCCACAAAAATTCCGGCCATTACGGTCGGTCTGCGTCCTTTCGACTGCCAACCGTCTGCGGTATCGACGCTGCTGGTCACAGTCTGCGCCTTGCCAACTCGCGCCATCCGTTTTGAATTCGTGCTCGAAGGCCGCATCGGAGCATTGCGCGTGCCGCAGAAGGTTGCGCCGCCGCCCGGTCCGCTCTGGCAGCACACCTGCTTCGAGGCGTTCATTTCCGCGCCGGACGGGGAGAGCTACCGCGAATACAACTTTTCGCCCGCCGGGCAGTGTGCGGCGAGCGAATTTCTGCACTACCGCGAAATCGGGCATGCGTTTGAAGAACTTGCGCTGCCTGTGACGAGCGCCCGGAGCGAAGAGCGGCTCACCCTCACGGCCGAAGCGCCGCCCATGCTGTTGCCCGCTTCCCCCGTCCTGCGGCTCGGTCTCGCGGCAGTGATCGAGCTTGATGATGGGAATCTCGAATACTGGGCCGTCCATCATCCGGCCGAGCGGCCCGATTTTCACCATGCCGACGGCTGGACAGTGCGGCTCGATACCCGACTGGTGACAAAATGAGTTCTCCATCCAGATTTCTGAACGGCCTTGAACGCCTGATAGTCGATCCGGAACTGGCCCGCCCGCTTGCGGGCCGTCGCGTGGCGCTGCTGGCGCACCCCGCTTCGGTCACGGAGGGACTTGTCCATGCGCTCGATGCGCTGGCGAGTCTGCCCGGCGTGAAACTTTCCGCCGCGTTCGGGCCGCAGCACGGACTGCGCGGCGACAAGCAGGACAACATGGTCGAGTCGCCCGACTACGTCGACCCTGTGCACGGCATCCCCGTATTCAGCCTCTATGGCGAGGTGCGCCGCCCGAGCGCGGCAATGATGGACAGTTTCGACGTTCTGCTCGTCGACCTGCAGGATTTGGGCTGTCGCATCTATACCTTCATTACCACGCTGCGCTACGTGCTCGAAGAAGCAGCCCGCTTCGGAAAGTCCATCTGGGTGCTCGACCGCCCCAATCCGGCGGGCCGTCCGGTGGAAGGATTGTTGCTGCGCTCCGGTTGGGAGAGCTTCGTCGGCGCGGGCGCGTTGCCGATGCGCCACGGACTGACCCTGGGCGAACTGGGGCACTGGTTCATTGCTACGCTGGGGCTCGAAGTCGACTATCGTGTCATCCAAATGGAAGGTTGGCGTCCCGGTGAGGCGCCGGGTTACGGCTGGCCGATCGAGCGCGCGTGGATCAATCCCAGCCCCAATGCGGCCAACCTTTCAATGGCCCGCGCCTATGCCGGAACCGTGATGCTCGAAGGCACGACTCTTTCCGAAGGACGCGGCACGACTCGCCCGCTGGAACTCTTCGGCGCGCCGGGACTAGACGCCTCCACCCTGCTCGGCACGATGCGCGCGCTCGCGCCCCACTGGATGGAAGGCTGCCGCCTGCGCGAATGCTGGTTTGAGCCGACCTTTCACAAGCACGCCGGAGAACTGTGCGCGGGCGTGCAGATTCACGTCGAAACCGCGCACTACCAGCATGACGCTTTCCGCCCCTGGCGGCTGATGGCGCTCGCCTTCAAGGCGTTGCGCCGGATCGAACCCGGTTATCCGCTGTGGCGCGACTTTCCTTACGAATACGAACACGACCGTCTGGCCATCGACTTCATCAACGGCTCTCCGTTGCTACGCGAATGGGTGGATGATCCTGCCGCCACTCCGGCGGATTTCGATGCCCTGGCGGCGGCGGACGAAACAGCCTGGTGCGAGAGCCGCCGCCCGTTCCTGCTTTATCCCTGATTCTTGCGGAAGTCTTTTCCGGAGCGCCAACATGACGAAGAACGCCCTCAAGGTATTTGCCTGCAACTCCAACGAGCCGCTTGCCCGCGATATTTGCAGCCGCCTCGGCATGCCCCTGTCCCAGCTCGAAGTCTCGCGCTTTTCCAATGACAACCTGCATGTGCAGATCATGGAAAACGTGCGCGAGCGCGACGTGTTCGTCATACAGTCCTTCAGCGCGTCGGTGAGTCATCACATCATGGAGTTGCTGATTACGCTCGACGCGCTGCGCAGCGCCTCGGCGCAGCGCATCACGGCGGTGATTCCCTACTACTCCTACGCGCGCTCGGACAAAAAGGACAAGCCGAGGATTTCGATCACCGGACGGCTGATGGCCGACATGCTCGTCGCCGCCGGGGCAAACCGCGTACTGACGATGGATTTGCACGCCGATCAGGTGCATGGGTTTTTCAGCGTGCCGGTCGACCATCTGACCGCAATCCCGGCCATCGCCGAGCATTTTCGCAGTCGCTTCGATCTTTCGAACATGGTCGCGGTGGCGACCGACGCGGGAGGCGCCAAGCGGGTCGGGCGTTTTTCCGAGCGTCTCGGCATTCCAATGGCGATCATCGACAAGCGCCGCATTACCGATACGCAGGTCGTACAGGGGCATGTGGTCGGCGAAGTGAGCGGGCGCGACGCGGTGATCTTCGAGGATGAAATTTCCACGGGCGGCACGCTGGTCTCGACCGTCGAGACGCTACGCGCCGCCGGAGCGAAAAGCATCCATGCCGGCGCGGTGCACGGCGTGCTGTGCGGCCCGGCCATCGAGCGCCTGCGCGACGCGCCCATTGATTCCATCGTCGTCACCAACACCGTGCAGGTCGCGCCGGAAAAGCAGCTCGACAAACTCACCGTGCTGACCGTCGCCCCGCTTTTCGCCGCCGCCATCGAGCGTATTCACAGCGGGGCGAGTGTGGGCGCGCTGTTTGCGTAGGTCAAATTTTATAGCCTCCCTCTTGAGGGAGGTGTCACCCAGCTTTGCTGGGTGACGGAGGGAGTAGCAACGCTTGGATACGCGCAATCATTGAACAATGTGGCAACTGAACTGCTGCTACTCCCTCCGACCCGCCTTCGGCGGGCCACCTCCCTCAAGAGGGAGGCGATAGAGTCGGCGCGCTTTGCGCGGGTGACGAGGTGCGGGCGGGTAATCGTCACTCCCTTGATGAACGGGAATCCAGAACGTATCCGCCTAAGCCGAAAACGCTCTAAAATCCACACTTTTCCGCCTTTCCGGAGCACTCCATGCCCCAGTACCGTTCCAGTATCTCCACTTCCGGCCGCAACATGGCGGGCGCGCGGGCGCTATGGCGCGCCACGGGCATGAAGGACGGAGATTTCGGCAAACCGATCATCGCCGTTGCCAACAGTTTTACGCAGTTCGTGCCGGGGCACGTGCACCTGAAGGAACTCGGCCAACTCGTCGCGCGCGAAATCGAAGCCGCCGGAGGCGTAGCGCGGGAATTCAATACCATCGCCATCGACGACGGCATTGCAATGGGGCATGGCGGCATGCTCTATTCGCTCCCTTCGCGCGACCTGATCGCCGATTCGGTCGAATATATGGCCAACGCCCACACGGCCGATGCACTGGTGTGCATCACGAACTGCGACAAGATCACGCCGGGCATGCTCATGGCGGCATTGAGGCTGAACATTCCGGCGATTTTCGTCTCGGGCGGCCCGATGGAAGCGGGCAAGGTCAAGTGGGAATCGAAACTCGTCTCGCTCGACCTGATCGACGCGATGATCAAGGCGGCCGACAAAAACTGCTCGGACGAGGAAGTCGAAGCGGTCGAACGCTCGGCCTGTCCGACCTGCGGTTCGTGCTCGGGCATGTTTACCGCCAACTCGATGAACTGCCTCACCGAAGCCCTGGGCCTCTCCCTGCCCGGAAACGGCACGCTCGTGGCGACCCACGCCGACCGCGAGGCGCTTTTCCGCATGGCCGGGCGGCGCATCGTTGAGATGACGAAGCGCTACTACGAGCAGGACGACGCCTCCGTGTTGCCGCGCTCGATTGCTCGCTTTGAAGCGTTCGAGAACGCAATGAGTCTCGATGTAGCCATGGGCGGCTCGACCAACACCGTTCTGCATCTGCTTGCCGCCGCGCGCGAAGCCGGGGTGGATTTCACGATGAAGGACGTCGACCGCCTGTCGCGCCGCGTGCCCTGCCTGTGCAAGGTTGCGCCAGCGGCGAGCGACGTTCATATCGAAGACGTCCATCGCGCCGGAGGCGTGATGGGCATTCTCGGAGAACTCGACCGGGCCGGGCTTCTCCACTGTGATCTGCCGACCGTGCACAGCCGCACGATGGGCGAGGCGCTTGCGCGTTGGGACGTGATGCGAGCGCCTGACGATGCCCCCGTGTCCGCGTTCTACCGCGCCGCGCCCGGCGGCGTGCCAAGTCTGCAAGCCTTCAGCCAGAACAAACGCTGGCCCGAACTCGACCTCGATCGCGCCAGAGGCGTGATCCGCGATCGCACCCACGCCTTCAGCCAGGACGGCGGATTGGCGGTGCTCTTTGGCAACATTGCCGAAAAAGGCTGCATCGTCAAAACCGCCGGGGTCGATGAATCTATCTGGAAATTTTCCGGCACGGCGAAGGTTTTCGAGAGCCAGGAAGAGGCCGTCGAAGGCATCCTCGGCGACGTGGTGCAGGCGGGCGACGTGGTCGTCATCCGTTTTGAGGGGCCGAAAGGCGGCCCCGGCATGCAGGAAATGCTCTACCCGACGAGCTATCTCAAATCGCGCGGCCTCGGCAAGCAATGCGCACTGCTCACCGACGGGCGTTTTTCCGGCGGCACCTCGGGGCTGTCCATCGGTCACGTTTCGCCGGAAGCCGCCTGTGGCGGCGCGATTGCCCTGATCGAAAACGGCGACGCCATCGAAATCGACATTCCCGGACGCCGCATTCATCTGGCGATTGCCGATGAAGAACTCGCCCGCCGCAGGGCGGCGATGCTATCGCGGGGCAGCGCGGCATGGAAACCTGCCGGGCGCGAACGTCCCGTCTCGGCGGCGCTCCAGGCTTACGCGGCGCTCACCACCTCGGCGGACACCGGCGCGGTGCGCGATGTCACCCAGGTGCAAGGTTAAGGGGGCTGGAAATGGACGCCGAACTCAACCGTCTCGAAGCGCAACTGGAGCAACTCATCAGCATGTATGCGGCGCTCCGTGACGAAAACCGGGAATTGCGCGCGCATCAGTCCCGGCTCGAAGCCGAAAACCGCCAGCTCACGAGCAAGATCGGCCTTGCTGCCGAAAAGCTCGAAACCGTGCTTGCCAGACTGCCGCAATAGGAGATCAGCAATGAAAGAGTCCGAGACGCTCGACATCAGCCTCCTGGGCAAGGAATACCAGGTTGCGTGCCCCCCGCGCGAACGTGAGAGCCTGCTCGAAGCGGTGGCCTATCTTGGGCAGCGGTTCGATGAAATGAGCAGAAAAACCAAAACGGGTGCAGGCAATGAAACTCTGGTCGTGATGACGGCCTTGAACATTGCGCACGAATTTTTACAACTTCTGCACGGTCGCGGGTTTGACTTGCCGACCTTGAAGCGTAGAATTGGACACATGCAAACGCGCATCGAAGGCGTGCTGGCTCAACAGGAAAAGCTCTTCTGACCAGACAGCGCAGCGGGCGCGAGGGACAATCCCCCTGTGGTGTTCGTGGAAGCCGTGAGTTCCTTGAACCAATATAGTGAGAATGGTTGCTGACTAAAAATACGCTGGTGTGCATGCCCCCTGTGGGCGAGCCTGAGGCGGAAAGAAGGTGACCCCCTGAACCTCAGGTTCAGGATAAACCGGCAGACGCGGCACTTGCGGGGGGCCAAAAAAGAAGCGCGGCGCTGCCGCGCTTCTTTCGTTATGGCGGTTTGGGTTTGGAACAAGGCTCGACACAATGACATTCGATTTATGGTGGCTGGCCTACCCCCTGCTCGGCATCGTGGTGGGGTTTCTTGCCGGGTTGTTCGGGGTCGGCGGAGGCAGCGTCATGGTTCCGATGCTGACCAGCCTTTTTCTCGCCCAGGGATTCCCGCGCGAACAAATGGTTCACATGGCGCTTGGCACGTCGATGGCTTCCATCGTGCTCACCTCGGCCTCCAGTCTGCGCGCGCACCACGCGCGCGGCGCGGTGAACTGGGAAATCGTCCGACAGATCACGCCGGGCATTCTCGCGGGCACTTTTTTCGGCGCCTTCATCGCTGCGCGCCTCGATACCGTGCCGCTGGCGGTGTTCTTTGCCTGTTTTCTGTTTTTCGTCGCCAGCCGGATGTTACGTGACTCCAAACCGAAACCCTCGCGCGAACTGCCGTCCCGCTTCGGCATGGCCGTTGTCGGACTGTTCATCGGTTTCATCTCGGCGCTGGTGGCCATCGGCGGCGGTTCACTCTCCGTGCCTTTCATGATCTGGTGCAACGTCGAGGCGCGGCGCGCCATCGGCACCTCGGCAGCCATCGGTTTTCCTATTGCGGTGGCGGGCACGGCGGGCTATCTCGCGAACGGCTGGGCCGCCGAAGGCATGCCGCCCTATACCCTGGGCTATATCTATTTACCCGCCTTGGTGCTGGTCGGCGGAGTCAGTATGCTCGTGGCCCCGCTCGGCGCGCGCTGCGCCCATCGCATGCCGGTGGCAACGCTGAGAAAACTCTTTGCGGGGTTACTGATTCTGCTCGCGTTCAAGATGTTGCATAGCGTGTTTGGCTGAGCCGAAGCCGCCCTGATGGTTTCGAGCTTCTTGTGTTGGTATTTCAAAACAGGAAACGCAAGGATTTTTATCATGGCTGAAGCAACGATGACTGTGAAAGGGCGAATCACCGTGCCCCGTGAAATTCGCAATCGGCTGGGTTTGAAGTCAGGCGACAAGGTGGCTTTCACGATGCTCAGTGATGGAACGGTCGTAGTGCGGCCGAAAACGCGGCGGCTCGCGGATCTGGTCGGTTCGCTCACGCGACTTGGTCAGCCTTCGGTGCCGGTCGAGGAAATGGATCCGTTCAAGCGATGAGCATTGCACTCGATACCAACGAGCTGGTGCGCCTGCTCGACGCCGTACAGCGTCTCCCCTAACATTTTTCGCTTTCCTTCCCACCCGAGCATCGCACCATGATCGACTTCCGCATCCTTCCCGTCACTCCGTTCCAGCAAAACTGCACCCTGCTATGGTGCGAAAAAACCCGCAAGGCAGCGGTCATCGACCCCGGCGGCGAGGTCGACCGCATTCTTGCCGCCATTGGCAAACTCGGCATCACGGTCGAACGCATCCTGCTCACTCACGGACACATCGACCACGTTGGCGGCGCGGTTGAACTGGCCGAAGCTCTTTCAGCGCCCATCGAAGGGCCGCACCGGGAAGATGCTTTCCTGATCGAGGGCGACTATCTCTCCCGGCAAAGCAGCATGTACGGCCTGCCGCGAGCCGCAGGTTTCACCCCGTCGCGCTGGTTCGATGATGGGGACGAGGTATGTATCGGCAATGAGACCCTGCAAGTTCTTCATGCTCCGGGGCACACGCCGGGGCATGTCGTGTACTTCCATGCGGGCGCCAGACTGGCGCAGGTGGGCGACGTGCTTTTCGCGGGGTCGATCGGGCGCACCGATTTTCCGCGCGGCGACTATTCCACCCTGATCCGCTCTATTCGCGAACACCTGTTTCCGCTTGGCGACGATGTGAATTTCATCCCCGGACACGGGCCGATGTCCAGTTTCGGCGATGAGCGGGCGCACAACCCTTACGTCGGCGATGGGCAGGTTTGAGAAAGCTGTCCATGACGATTTTGGAAGGGGCAAGCACGAGACTATGCAGTTTGTTGCGCAAGAGCAACAAGAAACCTATAGTACGATGGGTTTACGCCTTTGGGGCTTGCGTAAACCATTGCTGACTTTGCACAATCCTATGCAACTTCTCGCCTGAGAGGTCCAGTTGGGCTCTTGCCGTCGGCGGGAGCGCCGATTCAACTTGAGGAGAACTACATGCAAAAGAAACTAATCGCGCTGGCCGTTGCTGGCTTGCTGTCCGCTCCGGCTTTCGCGCAGTCGAATGTGACTCTGTACGGCACGATCGACTATGGCTTTGTGTCGCAGGGCAGCAATCATAACGAGTACGTCAACGGTGACAAGATCAAGGCCCGTAACGGTCTCGACTCTGGCATCTCCAAGGCCAACCGCATCGGCTTCAAGGGTGTGGAAGACTTGGGCAACGGCCTGAAGGCCGTGTTCGTGTTGGAAAACGGCCTGGCGGGTGACTCCACCGGCGTCGGCATGTTCAATGGCGCCAATCGCCAGACCTACGCCGGTCTGGCCGGTGCCTTCGGTACCGTCGCCTTTGGTCGTCAGTACACCCCGCAGCACCTCTTCACCGCTTCCGTCGATCCCTTCGGCAAGCAGGGTCTCGGTGGCGCTGGCAACGTGCTGTTCCAGGATCGTCGTCTGAACAACTTGGCTGCCTACATTTCCCCGGACTTCGGCGGCTTCAAGGTCATCCTTGGCTACAGCTTCGAGGCAGGCGTATTGCAAGAGCAGGAAGCCCTTGAAAACAACAGCGACGTTCGCGTTTGGGCAATTGCGCCGTCCTTCACCTGGAACAACCTGTTTGTGGGCGCCAACTACCACACTGCCAGGATGAACCGTGACAACTCTACGGGTGACAAGAGCCAGAGCCTCTTCAATACCATCGACCTGTTCGCGTCGTATGACTTTGGTTTTGTCAAGGTAGGTTCCACGATTGGTCGCCGTACGACCAAGAAAGCAATTTTGGGCTCTGACAAGGATGGCAAGATCACGCAATTCATGATCGGCGCGACCTTCAGGATCACTCCCAGCGATTCGATCATGACTTCCTACAGCCGCGCTTCCGAGAACAAGCTCTACAATAACTGGGACAAGCTGAGAATCGATCAGTTTGCCATTGGTTACGAGCATGCCCTCTCCAAGCGTACCGCTCTGTACTCGCAGTTCTCGATGATCGGTCGCAATAAGGCGGTCAAGGATGATCATGGGGTGTATTTCAGCACTCTTGGCGACAATGGTCATGTGGGTGATGTCATGGGTAGCGTGAATGCGAATACCCTGGGCTATCGCCGCGGCTTCACCGTCGGTATGCGTCACGACTTCTAATCGCCGCTTCTTAGCGATTCAGTCTGAAAAAGGGTGCTTCGGCACCCTTTTTTTATTTGATGCGATTCTGCATGGGGTGACTTTACTGTGCATCAAAGATAAACTAGACTAAATAAACTTAGTTCAGTTTTGGATGCTCACATGCAAACAGTCAACATCCATGAGGCGAAAACCCATCTCTCCCGGCTCGTGGAACAAGCTGCCAAGGGAGAGCCGTTCATCATCGCCAAGGCATCCAGGCCGCTCGTCAAGGTCGTTCCACTCGATACGCCAACAGCGGGCCGGGTGCGCCGATTGGGTTTTCTGGCCGGAGAGGTTTCCGTGCCGGACGATTTTGACCAGATGGGCAGCGATGTCATCGAGCGCCTTTTCGAGGACGACGCTTGAAGCTGCTACTGGATACGCATCTGCTGTTATGGGCTGCGGGGCAGCCGGAGCGGTTGTCTTCCGCCGCTCGGGCGCTACTGGAAGACCCGCTGAATGAGTTGCTGTTCAGCGCCGCCAGTCTCTGGGAAGTGGCGATCAAGCGCGGTTTGGGACGTCCGGACTTTCAGGTGGCCCCGCGGCTGCTTCGGCGTGGGCTGCTCGACAACGGTTACGGCGAGTTGCCTGTCATGAGTCAGCATGCGGTTGCCGTGGATGGATTGCCAGCACTCCACAAAGACCCTTTCGATCGGATTCTGATTGCGCAATCTATCGTTGAAGGCATCGCGCTGGTGACGACCGACCCGCTGGTTGCCCGGTACAATGGGCCTGTGCGGAAGGTTTGATAGTTTACGTAGAGCGTTACCCGGAGAGTCGCATGATCCATGTCGGCCATGAAACCCTGAAACCATTTGCAAGCAAGTACATCTGGTGGAAAACGCCGGAAGAAGCTTTCGTCATGCCGGAGCGGGTCATCGCACAAGTGATGAATATTGGCGATTACGCTGATATTCAGGCACTTGCCAAGCTGGTTGGCGATGATGCGCTACGCGAGGTTTTGACGCATGCGGAGGCTGGACAATTCAATGAACGCTCGTGGGCATACTGGCACTACCGTCTTGGGCTTGCCAGTGTGGATCGCGTTCCACCCTTGCCAGTGCGAAGGTTTGCATGAGTCGCGTATTCAAGCCATACATGGATATTTTGCCTCCCGCGCAGCAAAAGCTGTGGCCGGAACTTCGTGCTGCTGCCAGTTTGGGTTTTGTCCTGTATGGAGGAACAGCCATTGCGCTGCGTTTGGGGCATCGGGCTTCCGTGGATTTTGATTTTTTCTCGGAAAAGCCGCTCGATCACGATGCAATCCGGGCCGCATTCCCGTTCGTGGAACAATCAACGACCCTCCAGGAGAGGGGCAATACCTGGAGCTTGCTGGCGCCTTGCGGCGACTCCGCGTCTGGGCATGTGAAGGTGTCGTTTTTTGGCGCAATAGGATTTGGCCGGATTGGCGAACCGGACTTCACGGATGACAGAGTATTACAGGTAGCCTCTTTTGATGATCTGATGGCAACCAAGGTGAAAGTCGTGCTTCAACGCGCAGAGGCCAAGGACTACCGTGATGTCGTTGCGATGATAAATGCCGGAGTCAGCCTCACGCACGGCCTTGCTGCTGCGAGGCGCATCTTTGGGCCAAACTTTCAACCGGGCGAGAGCTTGAAGGCTCTGGCCTATTTTGGAGATGGCGATCTGGGTACGCTCACTGCCGACGAAAAAAATACCCTTGTCGATGCAGTGAAAGCCGTCCGTGACTTGCCCGAGATTACGGTTTTGTCCGATAAGTTAGGACTTTAGCAAAACCGAAAGACACCCCAAAAACCCGTCGAGAATCACAAAATGATCCTCGAACAGTTCCGCCTCCATGCCCGGTAGCTCGGAAACAGGAAACCAGCGCGCCTCGGCAGCATCGTCCGCGCCCGCAACAGAAGGAAGCGTCGGGAGCGGCAAATCGAACCAATGCGCGTGCGTGATGACGCGGCCTCGCGGGCTACGGTCGGGATGGTCGAAAACGGCAACCTGACGGCATGCCTTCACAAGTTCCTCGTCTTCGATGTCAAGCCCGGTTTCTTCCTTCAATTCCCGGATCGCGCCCTGAAGCAATCGCTCGCGGCCTTCGAGAAAGCCGCCGGGGATGGCCCACAAGCCCTTACCCGGAGGGTGTTTGCGCCGTACCAGCAGGACGTGCCCGGCAACTGTCACTACCGCGTCCAGCGTGACGAAGGGGCCGAGTCCCCATTGTTTTTTACCGGCTTCGATGGCTTCGTGTTCCTCACGCATGGCGGCGAAGGCGGGCAGCAATCGCCAGTTTTCGAGAGTTCGGACGACTGCTGGCGGAACTTGGGCGCATAGCGCATTCCAACTACCTGCGTCATTCCCGCGAAGGCGGGAATCCAGGCAGCTTTCTGGGTCCCCGCCTTCGCGGGGACGACGGGATGGATGCGGCCATGCCGCTTCGCTGCCGTCGAAATAGAGTCCGCGGATCGGCGTTGCGTCGAAATCGCCCTGCCGTTCGGAGGCCACGAACGACCATTGCGGGAACAGCCTCAGGTAGTCGGTTGTTGCGTCCTTGTGAAAACCGGCCAGCGCCAGACGCGGCGCGGCGTATCCTCGCATTGCCGCGCGCACGCCTTCTTCCACGGCGGCAGCCCAGCGCGCATTGTCGTAGTAATCCCGTACCGGGATGAAAATGATCCGCCGGGCATCGGCTTCATTGAAGCACGCACGGATCATCGCGGCGCGCTCTTCCCACGTAAAAGGGTTTCTGGCGTTTCTCGCCCGGAACGAAGAGCCGAGTACGACCAGAACACAGTCTGCTATTTCCAGCGCCTGTTCGAGCAGCGCGGCGTGACCGTTGTGAAAAGGCTGAAAGCGGCCGATCAGGATTGCCGCGTCGAAGCGCGTGTCGTTCATGGTGTCTTTATTCATTCCCGCCATAATAGACAGGAATTGCGTTCGACAGATGTTCGACCTTTGCCGCAATGGGAAGCCGTCGTCCGCTCCCGAAGGCGCGTTGGCGCAGAACCAGGACGGGTGCAAGCTGTCGGCGCTTGAATTCACTTTTCCAGATCATCTGACGCACGCGTGCAATGAGTGTTGTGCCTTCTTTTGTGGCGGTCAGCTCATTCCAGGTGGCCTCGACGTTGTCCCGTTCATCAAAGTGCATGCGTCCGCCTTCGATCAGAACTTTCAGAATCGTATCCAGCACCGGGTAGGGCGGCAGGCTGTCGCTGTCTTTCTGGCCGGGCGCGAGTTCTGCGGAAGGCGGTTTGTTGATGATGGCCTCGGGAATCAGTTCGCGCCCGGCAGTTTCGTTGAGCAAGCGGGAAAGCGCGATGACTTCCGTTTTGTAGAGATCGCCAATCGGCCCCAGACCGCCGTTGGTGTCGCCGTAAAGCGTGCAATAGCCGACCATGATTTCACTCTTGTTGCCGGTGGTCAGCAGCAAGGCGCCGAACTGGTTCGAGTATTCCATCAACACCGTGCCGCGCACGCGGGATTGCAGGTTTTCCAGCGCAAGCCCCCGGAGCGGCGCGCCGAACGCGGCGTTGAACCCCTGCTCGTAGGTGGCGACGAGATCGCGGATCGGATGCTCGAAGAGTTTGATGCCGAGGTTCCGGCACAGCGCGACGGAATCACTGACGCTGCCTACGCTTGAGACGCGGGACGGAAGCGTGACCGCGATGACGTTTTCCGGCCCCAGCGCCTCGACGGCCAGCGCCAGCACGAGCGCGCTGTCCAGACCGCCGGAAGAGCCGACCACGACTTTGCCGAAGCCACAACGGCGGGTGTAATCGCGCAGGCCAAGGACGATCTGGCGGCGATAAAACGCCATGACCGGCAGCCCTTCGGCGGAAACCGGAGCAAACGCTTGAGCGCCCGAAAACGCGCCGTCCTGCAAACGCAGCGTGGATACGGCTTCCTCAAAACGTGGCGCCTCGAAAACGATGCCGCCGTCCGGCGTCGCAGCGAAAGATGCGCCATCGAATACCAGTTGATCGTGTCCGCCGATCTGGTTTGCACACACCATTGGAAACCCAAAGCGGCGGCTTGCCGCCGCAATGTGGGCGTGACGCTCCGCGCGCTTGCCGATGACTGACGGGCTGGCGTCGATGATGATGGCGAGATCGGGTTTTTTTGCTGCCAGTCTGTCGAGCGGGCCATGATCGACGTTCCAGGCATCCTCGCTGATGAGAAACCCGACCCATGTGCCGCCGATATCCAGACATGCCGCCACCTCCGGCCCCGGCTCGAAATAGCGCCGTTCATCGAACGCATCCCCGGTGGACAAAAGCTGCTTTGCGTACTGGAGGACGATTTGCCCGTTTTTGAGCACAAGCAGGCTGTTTTCCAGCGCCTTGCCCGCTCCCCTTCGTCGCGTGAGTACGCCCACGATCCAATAAAGATTGGGCGTGACTCGGGAGGCATCGCAAAGCTTCATCAGCGCCGCGTCCACCTGCGCGAGAAAATCCGGCACGTCGAGCAGGTCACAGGGTGGATAGCCGGTGAGCGCCAGTTCCGTGAAAACGACGGCCTGCGCACCGTCTGCGGCGGCGCGCCGGGCAGCGCCAGCCATTCGGGTCACGTTGCCGGAGAGATCACCGATGGTGAGATTGAGTTGGGCGAGGGAGAGGGTGAGCATTGGGGGTCTTTTGGAAAAGTTTCAATTCCCAGCAAGCGCCGCCATGAGCGTGTTCAGGTTGTGCTGCATCATGGCGACGTAAGTGGACGCGGGGCCTTCGGCGGGCGAGAGCGCGTCGGAATAGAGCGTGCCGCCTACCTTTGCGCCGGATTCAACGCGGATGCGTTCGATGAGGCGGGGATCAATGATGGTTTCGATGAAGACGGCGGGCGCTTTTTCGCTTCGCAACTGCTCGATGAGACGGGCAACGTCGCGGGCTTTGGGCGTGCTGTGTCCGGCGGCGCCGACCGGGGCGAGGAAGGCGAGACCGTAGGCGCGGGCGAAATAGCCGAAAGCGTCGTGCGAACTCACGATCCGGCGGCGCTCCTGCGGCAGGCGCGCAATGGCGGCCCGGATGTCGGCATCGAGCGCATCGAGCGCGGCGCGGTAACGGGCGGCGTTGGCGCGGTAAGCATCCGCGCTGGCGGGATCGGCGGCAATCAGGGCGGCGGCAATGTTGTCGGCGTAGACCCGCACATTGGCAACGTCCTGCCAGGCATGAGGGTCGATGTGCGTATCCCCTGCGCCGTGGTCGTGGTTGTTTTCGCTATCCATCATCAGCGGACGGATACCCTCGCTTGCGGCAACCAATGTTCCCCGATAGCCAGAAGCGTGCGCCAGCCGTGGCAGCCAGTCGTCGAACCCGAGGCCGTTCTGTACGACCAGTCCCGCGCGCTTGATGCGGCGGGCGTCGGAGGGGCGAGGCTCATAGGCATGGGCATCCTGCCCCGGTCCGATGATGGTGTACACGCTGACCCGCTCGCCACCGATCTGGCGGACCAGATCGCCGAGAATGCTGAAGCTGGCGACCACTTCGAGTTCTGCGGCGCGCGCGCCGGAGACGATAAAGAGCGCGAGCGCAACGAACATTGCTTGCCATGCGCGGCGGAGCGGGAATCGGAAAAGCGTCATCATCTTCATGAACTCAGATGGCGGTGTGTCGGCCAGCGAGGGGAGATGAGACCGCCGGGCGCGACAAGAAGGGAAATAAGGTATGCGAGTCCGCACACGAGAATGATGGCCGGGCCTGCCGGAACATCGGTATGGAAGGAGAGCAGCAGGCCGGCCACGCCTGCCGCGAGCGCCAGTCCCGCCGCGAGCGCCAGCATGGTCGAGAGCTTGCGCGCCCACAGCCGCGCGGAGGCTGCGGGCAGGATCATGATGCCGACGGCCATCAGCGTGCCGAGGGCGTGAAAACCGCTGACGAGATTGAGCACGGCCAACAGCAGGAAACCATAGTGCGCGAGCGGGGACATGCAGCTGACCGCGCGCAGGAAGGCAGGGTCGAGGCACTCCAGCGTCAGCGGCCGGAACAGCAGGGCAATGCCAAAAAGCGAGATGCTGGCAATGGCGGCGATGAGCAGGAGGGAGGCGTCATCGAGCGCGAGCACCGATCCGAACAGCACATGCAACAGATCGAGATTGCGCCCGGATTGCGACACGATCGTTACCCCGATGGCGAGCGAGAGCAGGTAAAAGGCGGCCAGACTCGCGTCTTCCTTGAGGATGGATGAGCGCGCGACCAGCCCGGCGGCAAACACCACGGCCAGACCGGCCAGGATGCCGCCGACCGTCATTGCGCTCAAGGACAGGCCAAAGGCGAGATAACCGAGCGCCGCGCCGGGAAGAATGGCGTGGCTTACCGCATCGCCCATCAGGCTCATCCGGCGCAGCAGCAGGAAGACGCCTACGGGGGTGGCCCCCAGCGCCAGCGCCAGCGTTCCTGCCAGTCCCCGGCGCATGAAATCGAAATCGGCAAACGGCGCGATGAAAAAGTCGTAGAGATTCATGCCGACTCCGGCAATGAGCATTGTTCGGCATGTTCATCGAACGCTTCGGACAGTTGCCGGGCGCGGGCAAGCCGTGTTTCGGTCATTACTTCGGCGGTGGGGCCGAAAGCGACGAGTTCGCGCGCCAGCAGCAGGCAGGAAGGAAAGTAACGGCGCACCTGCCCGAAGTCGTGCACCACGATGAGCACAGTGCGCCCTTCGGCATGCCAATGCAGAATCAGTTGCGCCAGATCGTCGACCGTGCGCGCGTCGATGGCGGCGAAAGGCTCATCGAGCAGGATCATCGGCGCATCCTGCAGGATCAGGCGCGCAAAGCGCGCGCGTTGCAGTTGCCCGCCCGAGAGAGTCCCGATGGGCCGGGACTCGAACCCGGTCAACCCTACGGCGCCGAGCGCAGCGCGTACCCTGCCCTGTCCGGCGTGATCGAGTCCCCGGAACGCGCCGATTTCGTGCCACAGCCCCATTGCCGCCATGTCGAACACCGCAATGGGAAAGGTGTTGTCCAGTTCGTTTCTCTGCGCCATGTAGGCTACCGCCGCGGGCGGGCGGGCGTGGGATGACTCGATGCGGACGCGACCTTCGAGCGGGCGCAACTCTCCGGCGATGCCTTTGAGCAGGGTCGATTTGCCCGCGCCGTTCGGGCCGACGACGGCGACCAGCGATCCGGCGGGGATTTCCGCGTCCAGATGATGCACGGCCGGGTGGCGTTCGTAACCGAGGGTCAGGTTCTCGAAACGGATCGCGGGGCCGGAGACGGGCGGCATTGCGATTACGCCAATGCCCAGAAAACGGCCAGCCACAACAGGCCGCAGGCCATGGCGGCAATGACGAGACGAATGCCGATGCCGCACATCAGCAGACTCGATGAAGACGCGCGGGCGGAAGGAGGAACAGCGTGCAAAAGACTCATACCTCGTACCGGACGTGTGTTTCGGCCAGAAGCGGCGAAAAGCACGCTAAAGTAGCGTCTGGGAAGAAGTTTTGCAACGGCTATGACGTCTGATCGTGCTCTGCGAGCAGTGTCGAGAACTCGCGATCCAGCAGCGAAGCATCGCCCAGATTGAGGGCAAGCAGACGGCGCAGGTGGCTGATGCTGTCGAGGTCGGTTTCGTCGCAGACGATGCCGATCTGGTTGACGTAGTGATGCGCGACGCGTCCTTCCATACGCACACACACATCGTCTTCGAGGCACAGTTCGAGCAGGCAGGACGTTCCGATGGCGATGTCGGGAACAGCAACGGTAATCAGTGCGCCACGCAGGGACAAATCGAGCACGCCGCATGGCCATTGGCCGAGACCTGCCTGAAAAGTGGCGGAACCGCGAAAACGGATACGCGAATAGCGTCTGCGCTGGACAGTGTTCATGTGAATTTCATGCAAAATTTACTATTGAAGTTTTGTGTCCTGGAATAGCCTTTCGTAAACAGTTTGCCGCGCCAATCCAATGGCAGGCGTGTAGAATTCACGGTGCTTTTCACTTTTCGGCGCTGCGTCCGGATAACATCAAAATTACTTAATAAACATCACCTCAACGGGATTTTCCGTGACCGAAGCAGTCAAACATTCAAATCCGCCTCAGTCATCCACCATTGATGCGTTACTCAATAGTCTATTGATATTGGTGCGTGTGTTTGGCGGTAATCAGACCCGTGATGCGATTGTGGCCGGTCTGCCGCTGAAAGATGGAAAACTCACGCCGTCGTTTTTCGAGCGCGCTGCGCGCCGCGCCGGCATGCGCAGCAATATCGTCGCCACATCGCTCGACAACATCAATCCGGCATTGTTGCCAGTGATATTGCTGCTCGATAACGGCAACGCCTGCGTAGTGACGGAGATGAGCACGCACCGCAATCGCTTTCGGGTGATCTTTCCCGAACTCAGCGATGCCGCAGTGATGCTGGATCGCGCACACCTGGAAAAGAATTACAGCGGAAACATCATCTACGTGCGCCCGGAGTTCCGGTTCGATGCGCGTGCGCCGCAGGGCAGCAAGATCGTGCGCAGCGGACACTGGTTCTGGAGCGTCATCGCTGCCAACAAGCGCATCTACCGCGATGTGCTGTGGGCCGCGTTCGTCATCAACCTGTTCGCGGTGGCGATGCCGCTGTTCGTGATGAACGTCTACGACCGCGTGGTGCCGAACAGCGCCCTCGATACCCTTTGGGTGTTGAGCGTCGGGGTGTTCATCGTGCTGTTCTTCGACATGATCCTGCGCACGATGCGAGGCTATTTCGTCGACCTTGCGGGCAGCCGGATCGACGTGGAACTTTCGGCGCACATCATGGAACGTGTGCTGGGCATGCGCATGGAAACGCGCCCGGCATCGGTAGGGTCGCTTGCCGCCACCATGAAGGCTTTCGAGAGCGTGCGGGATTTCATCAGTTCGGCGACGGTGACGGCTTTCGTCGATTTGCCGTTCGCGCTGCTTTTCATCATCGTCATCGGCTGGATCGCCTGGCCGCTGGTGCTGCCCTTCGCGGCAGCCATCATCGTGCTGGTCATCTATTCATTGGCGGTGCAGGGCAAGATGCACGACCTGGCGCAGACTTCCTACCGCGCCGGGGCGCAACGCAACGCCACCCTGGTGGAAGGGCTGGTTGGCGTGGAAACGCTCAAGGCGATGGGGGCGGAAGCCACCGTGCAACACCGGTGGGAAACGAGCACGGCCCTGTTGGCGCGGATCAACACGCAGTTACGCCTGCTTTCGGCTTCGGCCACCAATGGCGCAAACTGGATCACTCAACTGACCAGTCTGGTGGTGATCCTCATCGGCGTTTATCTGATCAGCGAGAACGAACTGAGCGTCGGCGGACTGGTGGCCTGTTACATGCTCTCGGCGCGGGCCATGTCGCCCATTGGGCGCATTGCCGGGCTGCTCGTCCAGTATCACACTGCCTCCACCTCGCTGGAATCGGCTGATGGCCTGATGAACCGGGAGTGTGAGCGTCCCCAGGGCGCAAACTTCATCAGCCGCAAGAACCTTGCTGGCGAGATCGAGTTCCGCGATGTCGTCTTCAACTATCCGGCCCAGGAAGTCTCGGCCCTGAACGGCCTGTCGTTCCGCATCAAGCCGGGCGAGCACGTTGCCATCATCGGGCGCGTCGGCTCCGGCAAGACCACGATCGAGAAACTGATTCTCGGGCTTTATCGCCCATCTTCCGGCGCGGTGCTGGTCGACGGCGTCGATGTGCGACAACTCGATCCGGCGGAATTGCGCCGACATATCGGCTACGTGCCGCAGGACCCAATGCTTTTCTACGGTTCCCTGCGCGAAAACGTCGCATATGGCAGACCGCACGCCGAAGATGCCGAGATACTGCGCGCGACTACCATCGCCGGTTTGAGCGAATTCGTCAATGCGCATCCGCAGGGGTTCGATATGATGGTCAGCGAGCGCGGCGAATCGCTTTCGGGCGGGCAGCGGCAAAGCGTGGCCATTGCGCGCGCCGTCATTCACGATCCGCCGATCCTGTTGCTGGATGAACCCACGGCGTCGATGGATCACACGACAGAAGAGGAAATCAAGCGTAATCTGAAGGAATACGGCCAAGGCAAGACCATGCTCATCATCACGCATCGCACGCCACTGATGGCGCTGACCGACCGCATCATCGTCATTGACGGCGGCCGCGTCGTTGCCGACGGGCCAAAGGAGCAGGTCATGGAAGCCCTGCGCCAAGGCAAGGTAGGGAGGGCCAGGTAATGCCGAATGCTTCGCGTGATGCCCTGGACACCATACTACCCGAAACGCAGATGCCGCCGGGCGTGGGCAAGTTCGCTCCGCATCCGGAACACATGAAGCATACCCGCAAGGCGTTCGAGCAAATGGGCAGGCTGAAAGCGCCAGCGCGCCCCCTTTTCGATCGTTTTTTTGACCGCCTGCTGCCTTCCCTGCCGGATTCCCAGCAACTGGACTGGGGTGACGAGGCCGATTGGGCGCGGCTGCAACAGGAGCCGTTGCGCGCCCGGTGGCTGTTGTGGACGGTTGTCATTGTCGTGATATTGCTGCTGATCTGGGCGGGGCTGGCGGAGATCGACGAAGTGGCGCACGGCGAAGGCAAGGTCATTCCCGCAGCGCGGGAGCAGATCATGCGGGCTGTCGACCCGGGACAGATCGAAGAAATACTGGTGAGAGAAGGCGAGGAAGTCATACCCAATCAGCTATTGCTGCGCATCGACAACTCCCGGTATGCGTCCGAGGCGGGCGCGGGCGAAGCCCAGCGTCTGAGCCTGATGGCACAGGTAGCGCGCCTGGAGGCGTTGATAAACAGGAGCGCACTCGTCATACCCGATGAGGTGCTCAAGTCCAGACCCGATCTTGCCGCCCAGGAGCAGGAGACTTACCGATCCTCGCTCGATAAAACCAAAGCGGAGCTTTTCAGCGCCCAGCAGCAACTCACGCAGCGCGAGCAGGAACTCAAGGAAATCCAGGCAGCGCATTCCTCGGCTGTTAACGGTCTCAGTCTTGCCAGAGAAGAGTTGGAAAAGAATATCCCCCTGGAGAAAACCGGCGCAGTTTCAGAGGTCGAGGTTCTCAGGCTGAGACAGACCGTCGAGAAATTCGACGGTGATCGACGACAGGCAGCGGAGAGAATCCTGCGCGCAAGGGCTGCGATTACCGAAGCCCAGAGCAAAATACAGGAAATCGAATCTACCCATCGAAATGGATGGAGCAAGGATCTGACCGTTGCGTTGTCCGAACTCGCCAAGGTTTCTGCCGGAATCGGGGTGAGCAAGGACAAGGTCAAACAGACTGAGCTGCGCTCGCCTGTGAGGGGTAAGGTCAAACGCCTGCTGGTCAATACGCGCACCGGATTTGTGCAGCAAGGTCAGGATCTGATCGAAATCGTGCCGTCGGAGAGCAGCCTGCTGATAGAGGCAAAAATCAAGCCCAAGGACATCGGTTTTCTGCGTGAAGATCTGCCGGCATTGGTCAAGATCACTGCTTACGATTTCGCCATATTCGGCGGATTGGACGGTAAGCTTGTCGAGATTTCGCCCAACACCGTTACGGATGAAAAGGGCAATACGTTCTATCTCATCAAAGTGGAAACAGACAAAAACTTTTTGGGCAAAGACGATAAAAAAAATAAAATATCACCCGGTATGGTGGCTGACGTCAATGTGCTGACTGGCAAGAAAACCGTGCTTTCCTATCTTCTCAAACCTGTACTGCGGGCAAAAGCAAACGCGATGACGGAGAAATGATGCGTAACCTCTTCCTCGTTGCCGGCGCGGTGGCGCCCTCGACGCGCTGGCGGGATGCTTTTGCCGATGGTCTCTACTTCACATGGGACGTGACCGTTTCCGCGCAGATCAAGGCCGATGTCGTCTGGTTGAGCGCGGCGGCGCCCAACTGGAAAGAACTGCTTGCCAGGGCGCTGAAGCAGTTTGTCAATGTGCCCGTGGTCGTGGTGTCCAACATTCCCGGCGAGGCCGAAGCCGTCTCGGCAATCGTCGCTGGCGCGCGTGGCTACTGCCATGCCTGGTCGTCGCCGGAGCAATTCTGCGAAATCGCCCAGGTCGTGAGCCGGGGCGGATACTGGGTCGGCCCGGCCCTGATGTCCAAACTGATCGGCATCGTCAACAAGAGCATGCCCGTGGCGGACGAATTGCCCGGGGAACTCTCCGAGCGCGAAGCCGAAGTGGCCCGCGAGGTGGTTGTCGGTCGATCCAACAAAGAGATTGCGCGTGTCCTCGGGATCACCGAACGCACGGTCAAGGCGCACCTTGGAGCCATTTTCGCCAAACTCGGCGTGCGCGACCGCCTGCAACTGGCATTGCGCCTGACGGGCAGCAAATGAATACGATCTACGTCAGAAAAAATGCCGATGGACGCATCGTGGCGCTCAGTCGCAACCCTGACGACCGTACTGATCCCGGCTGGAGCAGTCTGCCGGATGACGCCCCGGAAGTGCTGGATTTCATCGGAGAACTGACGGGGCGAACGCCGGACAATGCCCTGCGCGATTCCGATCTGTCTTTCGTGCGTGTGCTTGAAGACGTCATCGACCTCCTGATCGAGCGCGGCGTCATCCGTTTCACCGATCTGCCCCCGCCTGCGCAAACCAAGCTGCTGCAACGGCGCGACCGCCGCAGGCAACGGCAGGGACTGCAATTGCTCGGCGATGATGATTTGATCTGAATGCGCATCGCGCGCTACGGCTACGGCATTTTCGGAGCGTTAAAAAAAACACAGGACGCGCGTGTTTTTTTATGCATCTGTACATCAGTACAATTTTCCTGATTCCCGGTACTTTATACGCTTACATCACCGTGGATAGCTGTCGGCTTCGTGTGGTGATGCCATAACCGGAGGAGTGGCCGCCATCTGAATAGTTCCAGCCCGGCGGTTATATCGAACAGATTACGAAAGGGCTTTCAAGGAGAAAGTAAAATGCCTACAGATCAATCAGTTGCATCAGTCGGTTCGGTAACGGGCCAAGCCTTTGCGCGTGACCAGGATGGCGCTTCCCGCCCCCTCATGGCTGGCGATGCGCTCTATGACGGTGAAACGCTCGTTGCCGATCACGGCAGTCAAGTCGAGGTGGCTCCCGAAGATGGCACTCCGTCGTTCTTTATCGACGGCCCGGTGCAACTGGCCATGGCGCCGAACATTACGACCGACGAAGGCGAAATAGATCCTGAAACCCTTGCCGATTTCATCGAACAGTTCAAACGCGGCGAAGACATGCCGCCGCCTGAAGCCGGTGGAGGCGGAGGCAGCCGCCCGCATAATCTCGTCATGCTCGAACGCATTCTCGAGCCGGTCGAGCCCATGTCCAACGAGTACGCCGCCACCGCGCTGAGAGGCGAAGGCCCCTTCATGGGTTTCGATATTTCCGCCGGTCTCGGAGGCGGAGGCGGAGATGAAGGCGGAGGCGAACCACCGACGCCGCGGACGCCGCTGCCGCATGCGTCAGACGACTTCTACACGGTAGCGGAAGGTTCGCACACGTTCCAGGGCAGCGTTCTGGCCAACGACGATGCCGGGGTGGTGGTCAAGATACGCATAGGCGGAGTGGAGTACGACGTTCCGGCGGGCGCTGTCGGACTCAAGTTCGGCACCGAATTGAGCGGCATCGTGCGGATCATGCAGGATGGGCAGTTCTCATACTCTGCGCCGATCCGTGACCATGGCGGCACAGGCGCTG
>Ga0209628_10000180_pt1 | contig 36097 bp, 28 predicted proteins | sample TergutCu122P4_FD_187285 | JGI IMG/M metagenome (GOLD analysis project Ga0209628, IMG submission 187285) | Cubitermes ugandensis P4 segment gut microbial communities from Kakamega Forest, Kenya - Cu122 P4 (SPAdes) (version 2) | ecosystem: Host-associated > Arthropoda: Insects > Digestive system... | reverse complement strand
TTTATACCGGATGAGGCATACAATCAAAACAATGAAACTCTACGAACCGGTAGAATTTATCACAACTTTCCTGCTCGACAAATTAGAATTTGTACAGACCGACAAGCCTGTAGCGCTACATATCACTTGTACCATGCGGAAAATGGGCTTGGATGCACAAATTATCGAATTGGCCAAACGCTGTTCATCGAATGTTTTGTTACCGGAAGAAGTAGGATGCTGCGGTTTTGCAGGCGATAAAGGCTTTACGCTTCCCGAAGTGAATGCTTACGCCTTGCGCAAATTACGACCACAAATCGAAAAAGCCGGTATCACCAAAGGGTATTCTAACAGCCGGACTTGCGAGATTGGTTTAACGACCAATTCCGGAATGCCTTATCAATCAATTGTTTATTTAATTAATCAGCATACAAAATGAAATCAACAAATCAACGTTTACTCGCCCTTGATATTCTTCGGGGCATCACTATCGCCGGAATGATTTTAGTAAATAATCCGGGCAGTTGGGGAAGTATTTATGCCCCGCTGGGACACGCATCTTGGAATGGCTTAACGCCAACCGACTTGGTTTTCCCCTTTTTCATGTTTATCATGGGTATTTCAACTTACATTTCGTTGAAAAAATACAATTTTGAATGGAGCAACGCCACCGCTTGGAAAATCGTCAAACGGACATTGGTAATTTTTGCTATCGGTTTGGGAATTGCCTGGTTTTCAAAGTTTTGCCGCACCTGGAATTCGCTCTCCGGTGAGGAAATTTCGTTTTGGTCGCGTTTGGGACAATCGTCCTGGACGTTCGACAGTATCCGGATTCTGGGTGTAATGCAACGTTTGGCGCTCTGTTATTGCGCTACAGCCTTAATCGCTATCTTGGTAAAACACAAACACATACCTTGGATAATTCTTGGATTGTTGGCGTCATATACCTGCCTCTTGCTAATTGGAAATGGTTTTGAATACAACGAAACCAATATCCTTTCGATAGTTGACCGCGTCGTTTTGGGGGTTAATCACATGTACAAAGACAATGGCATTGAGCCGGAAGGACTGCTGAGTACTATTCCCGCTATTGCCCACGTTCTGATTGGTTTTTGGTGCGGAAAACTCTTGCTTGGAACAAAAGACATCCATGAAAAAATACAACGATTGTTCCTGGTGGGTGTTATATTAACTTTTGCCGGATTTTTATTGAGTTATGGTTGTCCGATTAACAAGAAAATTTGGTCGCCCACTTTTGCAATTACTACTTGCGGCTTGGCATCCAGTTTTTTAGCCCTGCTGATATGGATTATCGACGTTAAAGACAAAAAAACATGGAGCCGGTTTTTTGAATCGTTCGGTATCAATCCATTGTTTATGTATGTTACAGGGGCGGTATTCAGCATTTTGCTCGGCAACATCAAGTTTGCTTATGGCGAAGGAATCATCAGCGTGCAAAGATATATTTACAGCGAAGTATTACAACCTTTATTGGGTGATTACTTGGGTTCTTTGGCTTATGCCCTGTTATTTGTATCGCTTGTGTGGGCGGTAGGTTACATTTTGTACAAAAAGAAAATATACATTAAAATTTAAGATATGATTTTATTAGCAGATGGCGGTTCTACAAAAACCGAATGGTGTGTGGCGGAAAATGGAAAACAAATGCAACGCATCACAACGAAAGGTATGAATCCTTATTTCCAGTCGGAAGAAGAGATTAGTAACGAGATTCTAACGGTATTAATACCGGAGTTAACAACTACGACATTCGACGCACTGTATTTCTATGGTGCCGGATGTGTTCCCGAAAAATATCCGATGATGGAGCGGGCACTCGGCAAACATCTTGATGTAAAAAAGATAGAGGTCAATTCCGATATGTTGGCGGCAGCTCGCGGACTGAGCGGAAGAAATCCGGGCATTGTGTGTATTCTCGGCACCGGCTCCAATTCCTGTTTTTATGATGGAGAACAGATGGCCGCTAATGTGCCGGCGTTGGGATTTATTTTGGGTGATGAAGGCAGCGGGGCGGTACTCGGTAAATTGTTGGTCGGCGATATGTTGAAAAATCAATTGCCTGCCGGATTGAAAGAAAAATTCCTGGAGCAATACGATTTAACGCAAGCCGCGATTATTGAGCGAGTATATCGTCAACCTTTCCCCAATCGTTTTTTAGCAAGCCTTTCGCCTTTTTTGGTGCAAAATATTGAAGTGCCGGAAATCCGGGCATTAGTGTTGAATGCTTTTAAGGCATTCCTCAACCGAAATGTAAAACAGTATGATTATAAAAACAACAAAGTGCATTTTATCGGGTCGGTGGCTTACCATTACAAAGAGGTGTTGGAAGAAGCAATTCGCGAATGTGGAATGTTGTTAGGAACCATCGTACAGGCACCGATGGAAGGATTGGTAAAATATCACGCATAAATTTCCCGTCATTGACCTTGTGTGATAAATAAATCATTGAAAGCAAGACTTGTTTGTTTTAAAAATATTGACTTACTTTGAGGTGATTTTTTCGGAGTTCGGCTCTTTGTAGAATTGGAATGTGTAAAATCAGCTATTGGAAGTCCCCTTTAATTTAAAGCGAAATGAAAATAACATTAAAGAAAACACAATGGTTCACAGCGATAACGATGCTGTGTATAGTTGTAACAGCCTTGATTCTCGCCGTCAGTTGCGACAAACAGGAACCCCTTATAAATTATCCGATAAAAATCCCTTCTACGGAAATAGGGCAAGGAGTTTTATGGGGAATCATAGACAATCTTTCTGGGAAGGATATTATAATAACTACTGAAATGGAATGGGACGATTTGAAGGCAAAACTGGATTGGAGAAACAATGTAACGAATGGATTTTCTGAAACCAACATTGATTTTGTTGAATACCAAATCATCGCTGTTTTTGATATAATTCATGGCAACGGCGGCTGGTCAATTGATATTACAGATATCACCGAATATCCGGAGGAAATAGTTGTAACTATCGAACAGTTGATGAAGGGAGATGCTACCTCGGTGGTAACACAACCTTATCACATTGTAAAAATACCTCGTTCTACTAAAAGCATTAGATTTCAAGAGGTAGATATTCCTGTTCGAGATTATCCGTTAGCGTTAGCAGGAACCTTGTGCCAATGGGCAAACCTTAATTACAATGATGAATTGATTGTGATTAACAGCAATGAAGAATTGGGGAATTATATTACATGCACAAATGGGGATCCTCGTCCTATTGGAGGTGTAGGAGGTGGACGTTTTATGTTGTTGGCAAATGGAAGCACTAACAATGGTATTTCCACTATTTCTAAAAAATTACAACGACTTTATCCTGAAAAATACATACTGAATGTTGAAATAACATTGAACGATGCAACAGTTGTTCAGCCGTGGGCTTTTGTAATTACAGTAGAAAAAAAATTAAACAAAGACAGCACTTTTGAATTAAATGTAACAACCATTAGAAATTAGTTATGAAGAAGAAAACAAATTTGTTAGGCTTATTATTTTTTCTTTCCATTGTAAGTTTAAATGCCCAAATGTCGTATTACTACAAAGGTAAAAAGGTAAATTTGATAGTCGATAGAAATTATATACATATTATTGCCGATGAAAAATTTATAAAATCCTCGAATTCGAGACAACTGTTTCAAAAATTCAATATGGAACAAGATGATAACGAGCCTATTCATGGCATGATTAAGTTGAGATTCAAAAGCACCACAACCATGCAGGAGTACTCAAAAATAACAGAATCTTTGAAAGAAAACAGGCAAATAAAACATGTTTTACCTTTCTTCGAAAGAGGAGATGCTCCTCCAATAGGAACATCCGATATTTTTTACTTGAAATTAAAAGAGATAAAAGATACTTTACTGTTAAGGAAGACAGCCGAAAAACAGAGTGTACAAATAGTGAAACAAATTCCGTATATGCCTCAATGGTATATTTTGTCGATACGAAATTCTACCCTAAGTAGTTCGGTAGATGCAACCAACTATTTTTATGAAACCGGACTTTTTGATGATGTAGATCCCGCTTTTATGTTCAATTTCAGACCCAATTGCACGAATGATCCACGATTTGACGAATTATGGGGGTTGAAAAATGATTTATATCCGGGTATTGATATTGACGTCTGTAATGCATGGACAATGACAAGAGGGGCAGGAATGAATGTGGCGGTGGTAGATCAAGGGATAGATCCCAATCATAACGATTTGGAAGCAAATTTTCATTCTCTTAGTTTCAATACACAATCTAATTATTCTTATTACTCTTCTCTTGCTCATGGAACACACGTTGCGGGCATTGTTGCTGCGGTAAAAGACAATAATTTACAGGTTGTAGGAGTTGCTCCGGAATCCCAAATAATAAGAGTCAGTAATGATTTAGGAGGATCATCTGGTTTTGTACGCCCCGAGATATCCGCAGAATTAGCAAGTGGAATCAGTTGGGCGTGGAATACAGCAGGGGCAGATATCATTACCAATTCGTGGGGAGATCAAGGCGGAAATTTTTATAATGATTTTTATAGTAGCACCTTGGAAAATGCCATTATTAATGCCATGACACAAGGCAGAAACGGAAAAGGCTGCGTAATGGTGTTTGCAACTGGCAATTATGGCGCATTCGGCCCTGTGATGGACTACCCTGCTAATTTTCATGATGACATATTGACTGTTGGTTCCATTGATTCTAATGGCATTCGCTCATGTTTTGATGCCTATAAAGCCTCCGGTTATGGAACAAAATTAGACGTAGTTGCTCCCGGCAGTAATATTTTGTCCACTATTCCGAGTAACGGTGCAGGTTACATGGGTGGCACTTCTATGGCAGCACCGCATGTGGCAGGAATTGCAGCCCTGATTCTATCAATAAATCCTTTCTTATATGGATACGAAGTGCGAAACATTATTGAATCAACTTGTCAGAAAATTAATCAACACAATTCAATATCCAATCCGTCCGGCTACATTTACACAGATAATATTTACGGTCGCCCAAACGGCGAATGGAACGACGAGGTGGGTTACGGCTTGGTAAATGCCTATGCAGCAGTACAAACAACCTGTCCAACAATACTCTACATTATTAACGAACCACCAATAACGTCAAATACAACCGCTACAAGTTGCGGCGACATTAATGTCCAATATGTAACTGTTACGAATGGAGCAACATTGACGCTCAATGCAGCAGGCGACATCAACGTACAAAACGTTAAAGTTCAAAATGGAGCAAAATTAATTCTTGATGCCGTAGGAGAAGTCAATATAATCAGTGATTTTGAAGTTGAGTTGGGTTCGGGGTTTGAAATAAAATAATGTGTAGATTTTTTATAAAAAAATAAAGTCATAAAAACAAAAATCTTTATATCAATATTAATTTTGTTCGCTTGTGCCACATCGTTATCCGCCCAAATCACACAGGAAAAAGCAGATGAGATTGTGTTAAATCGCATGAGTCAAGAAACGCGAAATTATACCGTATATGCAAAAGAAGGTGTGCAAATAAAAACGTCTGTTACAACCCTTGCCGGTGAAGAACTCGAAATAGATTATCCGTGTTGGGTTTATTATGTAAACTACCACATTGATTGTCCAGCCGGTATGGACTGCATGGTTATCAATTCAGGTCGCTATCTGATTGTTAACGAAACTAACGGAAACTTGTTAGAAATAAATGCAAATGGGAAAGGAATACCGAATGATTTGGCGGAATGGAGGAAAGTTGATATTAAAGATTTAATTGCATCTAATTTGCTAAAAAAAGGAAGTGCAGACACAACGTTTCTTATTGGGAAGTGGGATGTCGTCAAACTTGCTTATACCGCAAATGGGAATGAAATTTCAGATGTTACTGCCATATCAAAGGCTATACTTACAATACCTATTGCAATTACTCCGATAGAGAATTACTTACAAGATAGATGGAAATTAGATTGTGTAAATTCAATTTGGTTTGTCAGTTCATTGTCCGACAATTTGATTGAACTCGCAATGTGTGGTTCTACATTCGTATATGTGCCGGATGAACACGAAGAAAATCATATTGTGTCCGCTTTAACTAACGCGTATAGTTTTGTTATTATAGACGATGAGCTAATAATCTATTTCATAGGAATAGAAGATAGAAATTTATTGATTTTAAAAAACAATAAGTTATGAGAAGATATGCCTTAATTTTAATAGGGTTTCTTTGCTTAATGTGTCAATATACATTAGCACAAATCAGCGAAGGAGGAAAACCTATAAGTTTTTCTTTGAATCTTGCTGATACAAGAACAGATAGAATGCCCGTATTAATAATGCCTTCGGTGGATGTAAAATCACTTCACGAAGAAGATGCAAAAACAAGAGCAAACGGAATGGAAAATGAACCAAAACCTTTTCGATTCGGCTATGCAATAGATGTAGATATTGATATCAAGCGAGATGGTATAAGGACAGAATTACCCGACGGAAGCAACTTGTGGATGTTGAAAATACATTCTTCCGATGCCTATTCTATTAACTTGATTTTTAGCAATTTCAGGCTTGCAGAAGGCTCGAAGTTTTTTGTCTATAACGAAGACAGAACGATGATATTGGGTGCATTTACACCGGAAGTGAGCAATAATCCATACAACGAATTTGCCACAGATTTGATACAGGGAAATTCCATTATTTTAGAGTATTACGAACCAAAGTTACCTAATGACGGAGTTATCAATGTCAGTAAAGTTATTCATGGATATATAGACACTTTTAGTGATTTCAGTACTGGATTAGGTGCATCCGCAGATTGTAATATTGATGCAAATTGTCCTCTTGGAAATAATTGGATAAATGAAAAAAGAGCCGTATCAATGGTGCTATTGGCTGAGAATACTGCTTTTTGTACAGGCTGTCTTGTAAATAACACGCAACAAGATTTTAAACCCTACTATTTAACAGCAAACCATTGTTATTTTGATAGTAATGGGACTCTAACCCAAAATCCCTCAACGAATATTTTTAGGTTTCGGTATTGGAGACCTAATTGCAGTTCAGGAAATCCAAGTAATTGGGTAAGCGTTGTAGGAGCGACCATACGAGCAAATTATGAAACGACTGATTTTGCATTATTAGAATTAAAGATGAGACCACCTGTAGATTACAATGTGTACTATGCCGGTTGGGACAGAACAGCAACTCCCGCACAAAATACTACTGCAATTCATCATCCACGAGGAGATGCAATGAAAATAAGCCATGACGCTGATTCTGCTGTTGCTGTACCTTGGCAATATCATTATACAGGGGCATTAACTTACTGGAGAGCAACTTTTGATTATGGAATAGTCCAACACGGTTCTTCCGGCTCTCCTCTGTTCAACCAAAATCATAAAATAATAGGTCAATTACGTGGAAGGCAAGGCAATCAATGTGGCTCCCACACATCTGATAATGCTTGTCATTGCAGCCAAACTCCAATAGGCGAATATGGACGATTTGATCTTTCGTGGATAGGAGGTGGAACAGATGACTCTCGCTTAAGTAATTGGCTTGACCCGAATAATACAGGTGTTTCTGTTTTGGATGGCAGTTGTGAACTTGCTGTCGATTTCAGCAATAATTACACACTTTACATATATGCCGATATCACTTTTTATAGTTGTGGCGACTTTAACGTATATAATTTAATCGTTACCAACGGTGCAGTATTAACTCTTGAAGCAGCAGGCGACATCAACGTACAAAACGTTAAAGTTCAAAATGGAGCAAAATTAATTCTTGATGCCGTAGGAGAAGTTAATATAATCAGTGATTTTGAAGTTGAGTTAGGTTCGGAGTTTGAAATAAAATAATGTGTAGATTTTTTATAAAAAAATAAAGTCATGAAAACAAAAATCTTTTTATCAATGTTCGTGTTGTTCGCCTGTGCGACATCATTGTCCGCTCAAATCACGCGGGAAGAAGCAGATAAGATTGCGATTAATTACGCAAAAAGTGTAATGGAGCAGTCTTCTTTTCTGTTATTTGTCAATGACAATACATCGAATGAAGACGGTTTTTCTATAACAACAGCTAATGGAGAAAAAATTAAGGCAAAATATGCCTGTTGGGTTTATTATCTACACAATATCAACGAATGGGCTGTGGTAGCACCTGCTCAACGGCAATACCTGTTTGTGAAAGAAGATAATGGTAGTTTATTGGAGATAATTGTGAATGATTTAACACCCAACTTAAATTCGTGGACAAAGATAGACTTACCTACCGGTATTGTTGTTCCGAAAGAAAACACCCAATCGCTCTATCCGAATCCGGTGGACGATTGGTTGACGATTCCCTGCAACGGGGCGAATGCACGTGTTGAAATCTACGATTTAAAAGGAAGCCGCCTCTTTTCCGAAACACTCTCGGATAAGGATGCATGTCGGCTGAATGTTTCATTCTTGAGTGCAGGTGTTTATATAGTAAACGTTGAAGGAAAAACGTATAAGATGGTTAAAAAATAATGTCTGAACATTTGATGAACCGTATTTTACACTTGATTAATAAGCTAATACGCCGTAGGCGTAATACATGGATAGCCCCGTGCAAGCGTAGCGCAGCGCGGGGTGAGATGATACATACACCACACCTCTCCCCCTCCTTTTGGAGGCGGTTGGGGGGAGGAAACAGGGGCATCAATATTTGTCTCCTACGGAGACTTGCGCAATGTCAATTATTATAAGAACGCTAACTAAAAACAATATCATCATGAAAAAAGTATTATTACTAATCGTTGCATCATTTGCATTCTTTTCGGCATTTTCGGTGCAAATCACACAAGAACAAGCAGATGAAATTGTATTGCAACGTATGAGCCAAGAAACACGGAATTATGCCCTATACGCAAAAGAAAATGTGCAAACAAAAATGACTATTACTACTTCTGCGGGCGAAGAACTCGAATTAAATTATCCTTGTTGGGTTTATTGTGTAAGCCTGAATACGGCAGGTAAGGCTTTTTCCGGTCGCTACTTGATTGTTAATGAAAGCAACGGAAACTTATTGGAAGTAAATCCAGAAAGTATTGCAGAGCCTAATGATTTGGCAGAATGGAGGACGGTTGATAAATTATTGAAAATAGGCGAAATAACCGAAATCAAATTGGGCGAAACCGCCAGTAATCCTCAATATGGTTTGTCGCTTCGAGTTCAAAAAATAAGTGACAGCAGATGTCCCAAAGGAGTAATTTGTGAATGGCCGGGTTTTGTCCCTGTGCAATTACATCTTACAACTAAAAACGGGCAGTATGATTTTACTTTAGAACCAAGTTCTATTGCTTTCAAAAACGATACAGTAATAGAGGGCATAAAATATCAGCTGATAGATGTTTTACCATATCCTGTTTACGGAGAAACACAGACAAAAACAGTAAAAATATTAGTTAATAATCAATCAATTATCCCCACTCTGATAGGGAAAGGCGAATTGTATGGCAACGGGAAAGAAGGTATTATCAAACAAAATTTGGTAATATCAGACAAAACAGAATGGGATAAATTATTGCTTGCAATGAATTCTGTTAATAGTGTAAGTAATAGGTTTACAGAAACAGATATTGATTTTTCAAAATATCAAATAATCGCGATTTTCGATCAAATACAAAGCAGTGGAGGTTGGACAATTGATATTACCGATATTACAGAATGTCAAAATGAAATTGCTGTAACTGTAGAAAATTTGCATAAATACGGCGTTACTTGTGTAATGACTCAACCTTATCATATTGTCAAAATTCCGGTATCGGGAAAAAAGATTGTGTTTAAAGATAAAACCGTAGGTGATTTTATGGCCAAAAATTACTATGCCGATGCCCAACAACTTTATTTTGACGAAGTAATCAAAAACAATAAAGAAAATAACAAAAATTGAAATAATTATCATCTATATTGTAAAATTTAAAATCATGAAGTCATGAAGAAATTATTTGTATTTATTGGCTGTTTATTCAGCCTGCAATTGATTGCACAACCATTAGAAAGAGTTATCCCCGAACAGGTGGGATTGGATTCCCGTCGTTTGCACTATGCCGACGAGGCAATTCTAAAGGCGATTGCCGACAAGGAAATTCCGGGTGCCGTATTGGCAGTTGTACACAAGGGCAAAATGGCTTACCTGAAAGCCTACGGGAACAAACAGGTCTATCCTTCTGTTTTACCCATGGAAGTGAACACGGTATTCGATATGGCTTCGGTCAGTAAGTCCATGTCCACAGCAGTTGCCACTATGATTTTGATCGAACGGGGACAGTTGCGCCTCTCCGACCGAGTCGATATGTATATTCCTAATTTTAAAGGGGATATTCGGGTAATAGATTTACTGACACACATTTCGGGACTTCCCTCTTATGCCCCGGTCGATTCTTTGCAAAAGCGTTACGGATCGCCCCATCCCGATGGACTCATCGAATTTATTGCTACCTGCAAACGAAATTCCGAACCGAAAACCGCTTTTCGATACAGTTGTCTCAATTTTATTACCCTGCAACGAATTATTGAAACAGTTAGCGGACAAAACCTGAAAGATTTTGCACAGGCAAATATTTTCGATGTATTGGGGATGAAACATACAGCCTATCAACCGGAAGGAGAAACGCTTGCACGGGTAGCCCCTACCGAAAAACAGCCGGATGGCAGCGTATTGTTTGGTGTGGTGCACGACCCTATGGCACGAATAATGAACGGCGGTATCTCCGGCAATGCCGGCGTATTTTCTGATGCCGACGATTTGGCAATCTTGTCGGTAGCCCTGCTCAATGGGGGCGAGTACAACGGTAAGCGCGTTCTAAGTCCGCAAGGAGTGAAAACGATGACCACCGTTCCCGAATCGCTAAAGCAATTTGGACGTTCGCTCGGTTGGGATGCTTATTCCGATTATGCGTCAAATAAAGGAGATTTATTGAGTACAAGTACCTACGGACATACAGGCTACACCGGTACTTCTCTCGTGATTGATCCGGAAAACGATTTGGCAATTATTTTATTGACAAACCGGGTGCATCCAACCGATGGCAACAGTACCGTGCGACTGCGGGCAATCGTTGCGAATGCTGTGGCGGCTTCACTCGGCTCTTCGTCGGGGCGGGTGTACTTTCCCCGTTATTATGAGCGGGTGGAGCAGTTTCGTAACGAACCTCCCATTACTTCCAACGACATTGTTTTCGTGGGAAACAGTCTGACGGAAGGCGGAAAATGGAGCGAGTATTTCCCCGCACAGAAAATAGTAAACCGTGGAATTGTTGGCGACGAAGCCTTGGGAATTTACGACCGCCTGTATCAGATCTTACCCGGGAAACCAAAAAAAATCTTTCTTCAAACCGGTGCTAATGATGTGTCGCACGATTTAACGGTGGATGAAATCGTAAAGCGGGTGGCGATGGTAATAGATAAAATCCGTGAAGAGTCGCCCGAAACACAATTGTATTTTCAAGGTTCATTACCAATCAACGAGTCGTTTAATCGCTACCCGAAAATGAATGGCAAAACGAATGTGATGCCACAACTTAATAAACGTTTGGAGGAGTTGGCGGCATCGAAAGGCATCGTTTTTATCAACCTTTTTCCGCTGTACACTCAATCGGGAACAAACGTATTGCGGAAAGACCTGACCACCGATGGCTTGCATCTGACGAAAGAAGGATATGAAATTTGGAAGAAAGCGATAGAGCGGTATGTGATGGAGTGAAGCAAAAATTATTTTTACTTAAAAATAAATGCTAAAACAGTTGCGGGTATAGCATAAATGTTATACCTTTGCGTTATATTTAAAAACCAAACCAATATGAAGTGGTCGGAAATAAGAAGAATTGCTGAAAGGAACGGATAGGGTTTTAAAAACATAGAAATATGAGAACAACAGCACTAATTGAAAAAGGGAAAGACGGTACTTTTGGCATATTTACGCCGGATATAAACAGCACTATCATAGGAGAAGGCAATACCGTAGCAGAAGCCAAAACTGATTTTGAAAATTCCGTCAGAGAAATCATACAATTTTATAAGGAAGACGGCAAAGAATTACCCGAAGAATTAAAGGATATTCAATTTGTTTACAAATATGATATTGCCTCCATGTTCGATTATTATAATTGGATAAATGTCTCACAATTTGCAAAGAAAGCCGGCATCAATTCGTCATTGATGCGTCAATATCGAATGGGTAAGACCTATATCTCCGAAAATCAAATTGGCAAAATTGAGCGCACATTACATTCTTTAGGAAACGAATTAGCAGCGATTAGACTCTGATTTAATTTGCCAGAACAGCACCTTCAGGGTTGTGGTTACACACCGTAATTTAAGGCTATCCATAGTTCGTTTTCTTACGAAGACATGCGCAATTTGGATTTTTTTAACGTATCAGTACAAAAATTCAAAATATTTCAGTGTTATTTATTTTTTGCACTGTTTTCTTTGCATTTTTTAAATATCCTGTTTACCTTTGTTGACACAAATTTTGTATATTTAAGATATCATCAATACATGATGTGTATTATGTTGCAAATTAATACCTAATTAAAAATTATTAAAAGTATGGAAAGACGAAAAAGTAAAAAACTTTTGAGCATGCTTGTAGCCGGATTACTGTTATGTTTTCCGGGTAGTTATGTATCAGCCAGCGGAGCTGCTGCACAAGACGGGAAAACCGTAACAGGGACTGTCGTGGATGTGCAGGGCGAGCCGATGATTGGGGTTACTGTAAGCGTGCAGGGGACTAAAGAGGGAGTGGTAACCGACATGAACGGGCGCTACTCGATTCGTGTTCAAAACGACCGGCAAACGCTGTTGTTCTCGTACATCGGCTATCAATCGGTAACGGTAGTGGCGAACAAAGATTTAATTAACGTTACGATGACGGAAGATTCCAAAACATTGGACGAAGTGGTAGTCGTTGGTTACGGAACACAGAAAAGAGTGAATCTAACCGGCGCCGTATCTACGGTCGATGTTAGCAAAACTTTGGAAGCCCGTCCGCAAGCGGATGTAATGAAGGGCTTGCAGGGTGTGGTTCCGGGATTAACGATTTTGGTGCCGGGCGGCGAATTGAATCGCGCTCCGGAAATCCGCATTCGTGGGGTAGGTACATTGAGTAACGACGCTGTAAGTAATCCGTTGATCTTGGTGGACGGTGTGGCAATGGATGATATTTCGTATCTCAATACGCAGGATATTGAAAATGTCTCCGTTTTGAAAGATGCGGCATCCACTTCTATTTACGGAGCAAGAGCGGCATTCGGCGTTATTTTGATAACGACCAAATCGGCGAAGAAAGTGGACCGGAATACCCTTAATTACACCAATAACTTTGCCTGGGAAACGCCAACCATGCTTCCCAACTATCCGGATCTTCCCACTCAGTTGCGTGCATTGCTGGAAGCTTCCAAAAATTCTTTGGTTCCGGGAGAACAGTTTGATATGTATTTTTCGGAAACACTTCCAAAGGCAATCGAATGGCAGGAAAGACACGGATGGCAAAAAGCCGACAGACGTGAAATGGTGTATGGCGACGATTTTGAAATCATTGGCGATAGATGTAAGTTCTATGCCGACTGGGACGTAGTAGGCATTATGTTCCGCAAGTGGAGACCTGCGCAAAATCACAATGTTTCGATTCAGGGATCCAGCGGTAAAACCAACTATTTTGCATCGTTTGGATACAGCCATCAGGAAGGAATAATGAAAATGCATCCCGACCTGTTGGACAAATACTCCGTAATGACCAATCTAAATACTCAGGTATTCAACTGGTTGAAAGTAGGCACCCGTGTCAGTTACAACACAAAAGATTTCACCTATCCTTACAATTACCGGACACCCAACCAATATATATGGCGCTGGGGCAGTAACTTCCCGCTCGGAACTTGGAAAGGTTACGATTGGAAGATGGAAACGGCTTACCAGAATCAGGCAAGCGATTGTTTTGAAAAAGATGAATATACCCGTCTTGGAGGTTACGCACAGGCAACCATCATAAAAGGACTGACAGTGGATGTAGATTATACTTACAACATCCGGAATTACATGGACAAATTTTCCGGAGGTCCTGTTTATGCATGGGATTTTTGGACGGCGAAAGCGGTTACCATAGATGGTTCCCCGACGGATATATCCGGTGGAATCGGCTATAACGATATGCGGATGTACACGCGGCAGTCGAAATCATACGCTTTCAATGCCTTCGCCACTTATGAGTTTACGCTTGCCAAAAAACACAATCTGAAAGCGATGGCAGGGGTGAATGTCGAAGAAGGCGATAGATTCGGATTTTGGGGACGCTCTATCAACTTATTTGATAAAGACAAACCCGAATTTCCTTTAACAGATGGCAAAGATCCCAATGATAAGGATTCGAAAAACCAAAAAGATGTGAACGGGTATCACAATCAGTGGGGTGCATGCGGTTACTTCGGACGCCTCAATTACGATTTTGCAGGAAAATATCTCTTGGAATTAAACGGACGTTACGATGGTTCTTCCGAGTTCCCGAGACATTCCCGATGGGCGTTTTTCCCATCGTTTTCGGCAGGCTACCGCATCAGCGAAGAAGCCTTTATGCAATCGTTGAAACCGTATCTATCCGAAGCTAAACCGCGCGTTTCGTACGGCGAAATTGGTAATCAGGCAGTAGGTGGCAATAAGTTTATTTCTCTTGTATCCGTCATGAGTACGCCACCGGCGTGGATAGATGGCGGCTCCAGGGCCAAAGGATTTGGTATGCCGGGATTAGTATCCGAAACATTGTTCTGGGAACGGGTTCTGACCACCAATGTCGGCGGCGATTTTGGTTTTCTGAACAACGAATTGATGATTTCTGTCGACTGGTTCCAACGCGATACCAAAGATATGTTGGGCACAGCGGGAGATCCGCCGCAAGTGTTGGGAACAGGCGCTCCTTATGAGAATTTAGGAGCCATGCAGAGTAAAGGTTGGGAATTTACTCTCAACTGGCGCCACCGGTTTAATGATTTGAATGTATATGTAAGCGCAAGCCTCGGCGATTACGTAACAAAAATTACCAAATGGAATCAAAATACAAACAAATTTTTGAATCAAAATTACGAGGGTAAAACGGTGGGTGAGATTTGGGGCTTTGAAACCGACCGTCTGTATCAATGGGATGATTTCGAATTAGATGCCAACGGCAAATTGCAATTCACCACAGTACGTCTTGGAAATCAGGACTATCAGGTTTATAAATTAAAAGGAGATGATCCTGTTTATCAGGCACTATTGCAACAGGGGTCATTCCGCTACCAACCGGGCGATATCAAGTTTAAAGATTTGAACAACGACGGTACAATCAATGGCGGTGATCCGGCCGGCGTAAAAGTCGATGACGTAGTGTATCCGGTAGGAACTCTATACAACCACGGCGACTTGAAAGTAATCGGTAACCGTACCCCACGCTACCAATACACTTTCCGCGTAGGCGGCGACTGGAAGGGATTCGATTTGGATGCATTCTTCCAAGGGGTTGGCAAACGGCAGGAGTGGACAACCAGTGCTTTTGTAATGCCGTTTATGCGCGGAGAAGATGCTCTCTACGCCAATCAAACCGATTATTACTCGGAAGATCCGGACAACGTAAGCGGATATCGCAACTACGATGCGTTCTTCCCGCGTCCGTACCTCCAAAGTTCAGTACAAGGCTATTTACCTCCCGCTTCTCTTGCCTTGGGTCGTTACAATTTCTATCCGCAAAGCAGGTATTTGGTAAATATGGCTTATCTCCGTTTGAAAAATCTGACCTTCGGTTACACGATTCCTAAGGTAATCACACAAAAAGCTCTCATACAAAAAGCGAGAATTTATTTCAGCGCCGGCAATGTTTGCGAATTATACAGGCCAAACAGGGCAGCGGTTGACCCCGAAGTGGACGCTGTCGACAGATCTCGGACAGGAGAATCCGCTCCGTCTTTGGGCAATGGCACATGGGGACGGGTCGATCCGCCGTCGCGTTCGTATTCGTTTGGTATTCAAGTAACATTTTAATTCAGTAAAAATATGAAAAATTTGAAATCAATTATAGTAATGATGTTTGCGTTGCTTACCTTCGCAGGGTGCAACGAGATATTGAATAAAGGACCTCTGGATTCCTTTACCGACGATAACTTCTGGTCGAGCGAAACCAATGTGAGAACGTATGCCTTTGCATTTTACAATGAATTTTCCGGCTACGACAGTGACTTTTATTTCCCTACCCTGAATGATAATCAGGTCGCCAGTATTTTCAACAATTTCACACTTGATGTGCCGACAACGGACACTAACTGGAGTGGAGGTTGGGCAACCATACGTCGTGCGAATATATTGCTCGACAGAATAGACAGGGTACCCATGTCGGACGAAGCCAAAGCGCACTGGACTGCCTTCGCGAAACTGATGCGCGCTTGGTCCCATTATAAATTGGTACGTCGTTTTGGAGACGTACCTTGGGTGGGTAAGGTTGTTGACCTCAACGATGAAGGCTTGCTTTACGGCGCACGTGAAAATCGTGACTTAGTTATGGACAAGGTGTTGGAAGATTTGCAATCGATAGGCAGTCTTTACGACAATCGTAAAAATGAAGTCAACCGCGCTGTGGGTAATGCCATAAAATCGGAAATCTGTCTGTATGAAGGCACATTCCGTAAGTATCGTCCCAATCCGGATAATGTGGGCGCCGAAAAATTCCTGAAAGAATCGAAAGCCGCCTCGCAGTTTATAATGGACAAAAGTTATTATGTATTATCTAACTCGTACAGAGCATTGTATAACAGTCTCGACCTGAATGGGAATACCGAAATGATTCTTTATAAAGCCTATATAACCGGTATAATGACGCATGGTGTGATTGCCTATTCTGCCGCCGCTACTACGATATCGTACGGGATGAGCAAAAGTGCTTTTGATGCCTATCTGTTTATCGACGGCAAACCGAAGGAACTGACAGCCGAAGAAAAGGACGATGCAGCGATTAACGTGCCTACCCCCGGTGCTCCGAGAAATCAGTTGATGAATATTAAACACATGTTGGATGTGAGAGATAAACGTTTATCTCAAACCATTGACGAACTTTTGAGCTACCAAAGTCAGGCGGCTCCAGGGTTTACCACTTCTACTACGGGTTATCGTGCCTGCAAATTTGACAACCTGTCTTTACCTACAACGGAAAGGTCGGGGACAGCTGCAAACCCCACCGATGCGCCTTTGTATTGGTTGTCGGTTATTTATCTGAATTATGCCGAAGCATGCGCCGAATTGGGAACAATTACCCAAACCGATTTGGATAATACCATCAATAAATTGAGAGTGCGTGCGGGATTGCCCAAATTATTGGTCGATCCGGGATTCGACGATCCGGAAAACAATATGGGTGTCGGCCGCTTGATTTGGGAAATTCGCCGCGAACGGCGTTGCGAGTTGATGATGGATCTTAATGACCGTTATTGGTGTTTGATTCGCTGGCATCAGTTGGATAAATTGGATTCGACAGTATATCCTGATATTTTAAAGGGCGCCAATGTAAAAAATGACGCATTGACTACCCTTGCTAAAATAGACAATTATCTTGATGGAACAAGGGGTGGAAACAAACGGATTTTTAAAGAAAAATATTACTTGCAACCGATTCCTTCGGGACAAACTGCATTGAATCCTCTGTTGGGACAAAACCCCGGCTGGGAACAAAATTGATAAGGAATCGAATTCTATAAGAATTGAGGCTGTTCCGGAAGGGCAGCCTCTTTTTTTGGACAAATCCCGCTTGCCATTCGTTCCTTTCCTGTTATATCCTGCGCTGTTTCCACATTCCGATATCCTTTTTTTCGCAACATTTCGGCGACAGCTTCTCCGGCAAGGGGATTGATTTCAAAAAAAATCCGCCCTTCGGGTTTTAAAAACGTTTTTCCTAAATCGGCGATCCGTTCGTAAAACAGCAACGGTCGGCCTTCCGGCGTGAACAACGCCTGATGCGGTTCGTGCGCCAAAACGTTGGGCGACATCGCCCGTTTCTCCGAGGGCATAACGTATGGAGGGTTACTCACAATGAGGTCGAAAGGAAAAATTGATGTTTCGTCATCGAATGACGAAAGAATATCGTATCGAAAAAACCGGATGTTTACCTTATTTAAATGAGCATTCTGTTTTGCTACTTCCAATGCCTCTTCGGAAATATCCAAAGCATACACTTCTGCTTCCGGTAAGTTTTTAGCCAAGGCAATTGCAATACATCCCGATCCTGTCCCAATATCCAAAATCCTGTATTCGGCGTTCTGCGTTTTGCCTTTCACGCTTTTTAATATCCATTCGACCAATTCTTCCGTTTCCGGACGAGGGATCAACACCTGTTCATTCACACGAAACAGTAGTCCGTAAAATTCCGTTTCACCCAAAACATATTGCAATGGACGATATTTTTTCAATTCTTCCGTAATCTTTCGGATTTGTGTAAGGTCGTTTGCCGATAATTGTTTACCTTTGCTGCGCAAAAGCGTTTGCTTGTCGGATCGACAAACCGATTCTAATATCCGGTAACCGAACGTCCGGATTTCCGAATCAGGATAATATCCTTGCAATTGTTCTTGTATATATTTTAATGATTGTTGCATTGCGCTAAAATATCTATTTAAACTCTAAAAATATATAAATATTTGATAAGTTGATTCTTTTAGTGAAAAATGTTTCTACTTTTGCATAACAAAAAATAGTGTGAATCGATTATGAACTTAAAAACCGGTTTTTATGTTTTGTTGGCTGCGTTTTGTTTAACGTGCCTGTTTTCCTGTTCGGGAACTGCAGACGAGATAGAATATGAAATCTCGACCGATGCCCAACTCATCTCTTTTTCTCTGTCCAACGACTCCTTGTCTGTTTTGGCTACGGCCAAATTCAGTATCGATCAGGTAAACAGTCTTATCTATAATCGCGATTCCTTGCCCTATTTGTCGGATACGGCTAATATTGCTTCCGTCAAAATCCGATTTACTGCCGGATCGGGTGCTAATCCTCTTGTTCGGATAGAACATCTCGACGGAGATACGGCTTGGGTGGCTAATGATTCCATAATGCGTTTTGCTCATCAATTTTCGCTACAACTTTATGCTCCAAACGGAATCACAAAGAAAACTTATACCGTACGGATTAACATTCACCAGATAGATCCCGATTCGGTTCAATACCATTCGATAAATGTTTCCGACGCACCCACGCCGGCGGTTCCCGATTGGGAAAACCTTACTCAGGACTGTCCGTATGAGGTGATTGCCTATTTGGGATTTTTACGTCCGAACGAACAAAAAGAATTGGCTTTAATTGTTAAAGATGAAGATGATCTCCGTTTTGCACTTTCTAAGGATTTGGTTGAGTATGAATTGGGAGGAAAAATACCGGAAGGCTTTCCTACAACCGGATATACAACTTTCAATGATCAAAAATTTGCCAACCGACTAACAATTATCTCCCGTATGCAATCGGTTTGGACTACGGAGGATGGATTTTATTGGGTAAACCTGTTTGGAACGGAAGATTATTTGCCCGTTATTGAAGGAGGGAGTGCGTTTTTCTATAACAATGAAATTTGGTTTCTCAACGGTAAAACCGAGGATGGCGAATATAACTCGAAAGTCTATTATTCCATCGACGGGGGAAGAGTTTGGAGAGTAAAACCGAAAAAAGTACATCCACCCGCCAACTTTCCCCTTCGACAGAATGCTACGGTGATTGTGGATGCGGAAGGGAAATATTTTTACATAGTCGGCGGACAAAATCAAGAGGGCCAATTGGATGATGCGTGGAAAGCAGCGTTAAATTTCAGACTGTTTGAGCGCTAAAATATAATTTTGGAGTAGTTTTCACGTTATAATTTTTATGACACCTGCTTCAAAATATATCATTACTTTCATAGCCGGATGGATGGCTTATGTAACAGTGGGTTGCACCGCAGCGGCGGCGCAGGAATACAAGTACGAAATAGGGGGAATGGCAGGAATGGCGATGTATATCGGCGATGCCAACGAAACGTCCCTGTTCAAAGGATGGCATCCGGCCGGCGGATTGGTTTATCGTTACAACCTGAATTTCCGATGGGCATTGAAAGCCGATTTGTTGATGGGGAAAGTAAGCGGTGATACGAGAAATGTAGCAAACGTTTTTCCCGATCACGCCCAAACCGCTTTCGAGCGCAATTTTTTTGAATTAGGCGGTCAAATCGAGTTCAATTTTTTGCCTTACAGCGATAAATATTCGTACCTGAATACCCGTAAAATTTCGCCGTATATCTTTACCGGTTTGGGACTGACATTGGCTTCGGGCAAAAACACGTTCTTCGGTCTGAATCTTCCGATAGGGATAGGCGTAAAATACAAATTAAAAAACAAAATAAACCTTGGAGCGGAATACGGTGTACGCCGGTTGTTTAGCGATGCATTCGATGCACCGGTTTCCGGCGAGGGTTTTAACTTAAATAATCCTTACGGCGTGCAGCAAGGGATATTTAAAAATAAAGACTGGTATAACACATTGCTTTTCTCCATTACCTGGGAATTTGGGTTGAGGGATAAAAGATGTACAACAGATTGATGAAAGAACAATTGGATTTAACACGGCTTCCCGAACATATTGCCATCATTATGGATGGTAACGGACGGTGGGCTCAACAGAATGGCATGGACCGTTATCGGGGGCACGAAGAGGGTGGGGTATCTGTCCGTAAAATTGTGGAAGCGGCCGGAGAAATTGGCATTCGTTATCTGACCCTGTATGCTTTTTCGACCGAAAATTGGAATCGGCCTCCAAGTGAAGTGGATGCTTTGATGTCGCTCATGATAGTTACTATCCACCGCGAAACGCCCGATTTGATGAAAAACAATGTCCGTTTACAAGCCATCGGCGATATCGACCGTTTGCCTCAGGAAACCAAAGAAAGTTTGCTTGGTTGCATGGAGGAAACCAGCCGGAATACCGGTCTGACCTTGATATTGGCACTCAGTTATTCGGCTCGCTGGGAAATAACCGAAGCCGCTCGACAAATTGCCTGCAAAGTACAGGAAGGTTCTTTGGATGTTCAAACTATCAACGAAGAAACAATTGCGCGTCATCTTACAACAAAAAATATTCCCGACCCCGATCTGTTGATACGGACGGGAGGCGAATCCCGCATCAGCAATTTTCTTTTGTGGCAATTAGCGTATGCGGAACTGTATTTTACCGCTGTTTATTGGCCTGATTTTCGGGAAAATAATTTTTACGAAGCCATTCTTGATTTTCAGAAGAGAGAACGGCGATTTGGAAAAACCGGTGAACAGGTCAAACTAAATAATTGAAAAAAATGAGAAAAACGATCTTTTTACTCTTGCCATTCCTCCCCATTCTTTCATTGTCCGCACAGGAAGTAGATCAAGTATCGGATCAAACGCCGGTAATTACTTACACCCTGAACGACACTCACAAATACGTCATTGCCGATATTAAAGTTACGGGAGTGGAAAGTTACGGCTACGAAAACTTTGTGCTGATCGGCATATCGGGACTTTCCGTAGGAGACAAAGTGAATGTGCCCGGCGAAGAAATTACGGCTGCGTTGCGCAATTTTATCCGGCACGGTATGTTTTCGTGGGCAGATGTTTTGGCTACCAAACAGACTGCCGATAGCGTTTGGATCGAGTTTCGGCTTACTCCCAACCCCTTGGTCTCCACGATGGTTTTTCATGGCGTGAAAAAAAGCGAAAAGGAAGATTTGGAAACCAAAATCGGCATAGCCCGCGGGACACAACTGACACCCAATATCATTAATCGAGCAAAGATGCGGGTAAAAAGTTATTTCGACGAGAAAGGATTCAATAACGCTGAGGTAAAAATTCAGCAACGGAGCGATCCGGCGAATGAAGGCAAAGTTGTTCTGGAAATCACAGTCGATAAAAATCAAAAAACAAAAATATCCAATATCCGTTTTACCGGAAACGAACAGTTATCAAATTCCAAACTGAAAACGGCAATGAAAAAAACCAACGAAAGTAAGAATATTTTTAAGGGATTATTCAGCGAGCCTATATTGACTATTCGTAAACTGTTTAGCACTAAAAAATTTGTTCGGGAGGAATACGATACCGATTTGGGGAATCTAATTGCCAAATACAATGAAAAAGGCTTTCGCGATGCCCATATCGTTGCCGATAGTGTGGTTTTTTTGAACGACAAGCGAGTAGATATTTATATTACCTTAAACGAAGGCAATAAATATCATATTCGAAACATCAGTTGGGTGGGGAACACGCTGTATCCATCGGATTATCTGGCTGCCGTATTGGATATGAAACCCGGCGATGTATATAATTTGAAAAAATTAGATGAACGATTGACGAGCAAAGAAGATGCCGTTTCCAATATCTATTACAATAATGGTTATATCTTTGCATCTTTAGATCCGGTGGAAGTTTATATCGCAAACGATTCGGTCGATATCGAAATCCGAATACATGAAGGGAGTCAGGCAACACTCAATCGGATTGCCATTAACGGAAACGATCGCTTATACGAAGATATTATCCGTCGGGAATTGGTAACTAAACCGGGGCAATTGTTTAGCAAGGAAACATTGATACGCTCGGCGCGGGAAATTGCTCAAATGGGGCACTTCGATCCGGAAAGCATGGACATTCAACCAATTCCCAATGAAGAAGCCGGCACGGTAGATATCAATTATAATTTGACTTCCAAAGCCAACGACCAGGTTGAATTTTCGGCCGGTTGGGGACAAACGGGAATCATCGGGAAATTGAGTTTGAAATTCAGTAACTTTTCCATTAATAATTTATTGCATCCCAGCACTTACAAAGGGATTCTTCCTCAAGGTGAAGGACAATCACTAACGTTGAGCGGACAAACCAATGGTCGCTTTTATCAATCGTACAGCATTTCGTTTATTGATCCATGGTTTGGCGGAAAGCGCCCGAATAATTTCTCTTTGAGTTCCTATTATATGATGCAAACCGGTGTCGATAGTCGCAGTTACAACTCCATGAACTACTATGACCCATACGGCGGCTACGGAGGTTACGGTGGCTATGGAGGCTACGGTGGTTATTATGAACCTGCCTACGACGACAACCAGTATATCAAAATATGGGGATTGTCGGTTGGCTACGGCAAGCGCTTGACTTGGCCCGACAACTTTTTTACACTCATGACCGACATCTCTTACCAACGGTACTGGTTAAAAGATTGGTACTATTTTCCGATAACAAACGGTACTGCCAATAGTTTGACTGTGGGAGTAACTCTGGGGCGCAATTCGACCGATAATCCTTTGTACACCCGACGAGGATCTTCTTTTTCTCTATCGGTAAATGCAACTCCTCCGTATTCTTTGTTCGACGGCATTGATTATAGTAAATTAGATAAAAACAGTTCTCAGATGTTCCGCTGGACCGAATATCATAAATGGAAGTTCAAAGGGAGAATATTTATTCCTTTGGCTAATCCCGAATATGTAAAACGCACTCCTGTGTTGATGAGCCGCATTGAGTACGGTTTCTTAGGGTCTTACAATTCGCACAAATACAATCCATTCGAAACATTCTACATGGGAGGAGATGGAATGAGCGGTTATTCTTCGGCATACGCGAACGAAACAATCGGATTGCGCGGTTATACAAGCGGAGCGTTAACTCCTAACGGACAATATGGCTATGCCTATACACGCTTGGCAATGGAACTTCGTTATCCGTTTATGCTCGAACAAACTTCTACTATCTACGGATTGGCATTTGTAGAAGCGGGAAATGCGTGGAATCGTATTTCATCGTTCAATCCTTTCGACTTAAAGCGTTCGGCAGGCGTAGGGGTTCGTATTTTCCTGCCGATGATCGGGCTCATGGGTATTGACTGGGCTTACGGCTTTGATAAACCACCGGGGTCTTCCAAAGTTTCCGGTTCGCAGTTTCACTTTATTCTCGGACAAGAATTTTAATTCATAAATTTCTATAAGTATGAAAAAGATAATAGTATTAAGCATTGTGATGGCAATCGGCGCTTGGGGCGCCACTCAAGTGCAGGCTCAAAAGTTTGCGTTAATCGACATGGAATACATTTTGAAAAACATTCCGGCGTATGAAATCGCAAACGAACAATTGAACACAGTTTCCAAAAGATGGCAAACGGAAGTGGAAAAAGTGCAACAGGAAGCACAAAACATGTACAAAAGTTATCAAGCAGATTTGGTTTTTCTTTCTCCTGAAATGAAAACCAAACGCGAAACGGAAATCGTAGCCAAAGAACAGGAAGCCCAGGAACTGAAACGGAAATATTTCGGTACCGATGGTGAATTGTTTAAAAAACGGGAAAGTCTGATTAAACCCATTCAGGATGAGATTTACAATGCGGTAAAAGAAATTGCAACCGCTAAAAGTTATGCTGCTGTTGTAGATCGTGCATCCGCTATGAGTATCATTTTTGCTTCTCCGCAAATTGATATCAGCAACGAAGTACTAACAAAACTCGGATATTCAAAATAATTGTGTATCTTTGCTCACTAAAATTTTTAAAATAAAAAAATATGTTGAAGAAAATTATTTTATGTGCTCTGATACTGTTACCGTTAGGAGCATTTGCCCAAGAGAAAATCGCTTATTTCAATCCAAAGGAAGTTATTGTAATTATGCCCGAATATAAGCAGATGGAGGATTCCATACAAAAAACTCGAGCATTTATGGTAAGAGAGTTGGAAGGTATGCAAGACGAATACAAGAATAAATATCAGGCTTTCATGAACGAAGGCGAAGGACTTATCGAAAGCATCAAAATAAGAAGGTATCAGGAAATTCAAGATTTGGAACAACGCGCCGCTCTTTACAACGAACAGTCGCAACAAGAATTGGAACAACTTTATGTGAAATTGATGGAGCCTATCCAAAAGAAAGTGCGTGATGCCCTGCAAGCGGTAGGGGCAGCCAATAATTTCCTGTATATTTTAGATGCAAGCGTTTTGTTATATACGTCTCCGAATGCGATAGACGCTACCAAATTAATAGAGAAGTATTTGAAGTTATAGATTCACCAATTGGGATATTCGATTCCGGCTACGGAGGACTTACGATTTTAGAAAAAATCCGTCAGCGATTACCCCAATACGATTATCTGTATTTGGGCGATAATGCGCGTACTCCTTACGGAACCCGTTCGTTCGAAATTGTTTATGAATTTACACATCAGGCGGTTAACCGGCTTTTTGAAGAAGGTTGCCGCTTGGTGGTTTTAGCCTGTAATACAGCCTCAGCCAAAGCATTACGCACTATCCAGCAAAAAGATTTACCACAGATTGATCCCAAGCGGCGTGTATTGGGCATTATCCGTCCAACAGCAGAAAAAGTAGGAGCGTTGACTATTACTCGACATGTTGGAGTGCTGGGAACTCCCGGAACAATTCTTTCCGAATCTTATACATTGGAAATTCAGAAATTATTTCCCGACATTACTGTTACCGGCGAGGCGTGCCCGATGTGGGTACCGATTGTTGAGAGCGGCGAACATAATTCGCTTGGGGCAGATTTCTTTGTCAAAAAACACATTGATGCTATTCTGGAGAAAGATCCACAGATAGATACGCTGGTTTTGGGATGCACGCATTATCCTCTGCTTGAAAGGAAAATCCGGCAGTATCTTCCGAAACATATTTCTTTGTTATCGCAAGGCGAGTATGTTGCCGAAAGTTTGGCAGATTATCTGCATCGCCATCCGGAAATCGAAAAGCTTTGCTCCAAAAATCATGCAGTGCGTTTTTACACAACCGAAGCCGACGATAAATTTGCCACTATGGCGAGTATCTTCCTCAAAGATCCCGTTCGCGCTACCCGCATTGTACTGGAATAACCATGTTGAACGAAGTTACCCGACAATTCATCCGCGAACATCGTTCGGACGATGTACGGCAGTTGGCTTTGCAATTCAAACCGTCGCCGGATTCCGAAATCGACCTTACGGCTGCACTGACTCAAATTGCCGGACGGCAAGCCATCGCACATAAAATCCTTTCGTGGTACGAACAGGAAGAAATACTGTATCCTGCTCGCCTGCCGCTCGAACAATGCTCATCGGAAGCCGCCGCCCGTTACAAGGCCTCTCTTCTTTCCGGAGATTCCTTTGTGGATTTGACCGGTGGATTTGGAGCGGATACGGCATTTATCGCTCCCCGATTCCGGCAAATCCATTATGTTGAACGACAAGCAGAGTTGGCAGCCATTGCTCAGTATAATTTTGCGGTATTAGGTCTCAATCACATTCAAACGCATAACGCTGACGGAGTGGATTTCCTAAAAACCATGCAGCCGGTCGATTGTTTGTATGTAGATCCGGCTCGCCGTTCCACTGCCGGCAAAAAAGTTGTACGGATCGAAGATGCAGAACCCAACATCGTGGCGATTCAGGATTTATTGTTAGATAAAGCGGAAAACGTACTGATTAAACTGTCGCCCATGTTAGACATTCACGCTGCTCTGAAAGCATTGAAAAACGTAAAGCAAATACACATTGTCAGCGTAGATAACGAATGTAAAGAATTGCTTTTCCTGCTACTGAGGGATTTTACGGGCGAGCCGGAAATAATTTGTGTTAATATGACCTCTCCCCAACCTCTCCCCCAACCCCTCTCCACAAGGAGAGGGGAGATAGAGGAAAGGGGAAATACTTTCAGTTTGTCGGAAGAAAAAAACACTTCCATATCTTATACTTCCGATGTAAAAGAATACTTGTACGAACCGAACGCTTCGTTGATGAAAAGCGGATGTTATAAAAGCCTTGGGCTACGCTATGCGGTCGATAAACTGCATCCCGACAGTCATCTCTATACTTCCTCCCATTATTTGCCGGATTTTCCGGGACGGGTTTTCCAAGTCGAAGATGTTTCTTCGTTCAACAAAAAAGACTTGAAAGCATTGTTACACAATACGAATCAAGCCAATATCAGCATCCGTAATTTCCCTCTCACTGTCGAACAGTTGCGTAAGCAATTAAAAATAAAGGAAGGCGGAGAAATTTTCCTCTTTGCCACAACTTTGGCTAACGGGCAGCATCTGTTATTGAAAACTACAAATATGAACACTTTAGCACAGTATTTGTAGCACTTTCATTGGATAGAAACACGAATAAAATAATTTGGATGCAGACTTTGCGGATTTTAATATTAATGATTACTTTTGTTTTCAAAAAATAATTGCCCTGTCGGGCTTAAATATTCATTTAATTTATGAAACAAACACCTTTTACCGACATTCACTGCAAACTTGGAGCCAAAATGCACGAGTTTGCCGGTTACAATATGCCTGTCGAATATTCCGGTATCATCGACGAACACAATACGGTAGTCAACAATGTGGGCGTATTCGATGTTTCGCACATGGGCGAATTTTGGATTAAAGGTCCGAAAGCCCGGACATTTATTCAGAAAATTACTTCCAACGATATTTCCAACCTGCCGGTTGGAAAGGCGCAATATACCTGTATCCTAAATGAGAAAGGAGGAATTGTGGACGATTTGCTGGTGTATCATTACGAACCTGAAAAATATATGCTGGTCGTAAATGCCGCCAACATTGAAAAAGATTGGAATTGGTGCGTAAAAAACAATACCGAAGGAGCCGAATTGGAAAATGCCTCCGACCACATTTCACAATTAGCCATTCAAGGTCCGTTGGCTTTGAAAACATTACAAAAGTTGACCGATATTGATTTGACTACTATTCCTTATTATGGTTTTGTTACGGGAAAAATTGCAGGAATCGACTATGTAATTATTTCCAATACCGGCTATACCGGTTGTGGCGGATTTGAATTGTATTTCTATCCGGAATACGCCGAACACATTTGGAAAGCCATTTTTGAAGCTGGCGCCGAATACGGCATCAAACCCATCGGGTTGGGCGCCCGCGATACCTTGCGTCTCGAAGCCGGATTTCCGTTATACGGTAATGAGTTGGATGATGATACGTCGCCCCTGCAAGCCGGTTTGGGTTGGATTACCAAATTTACCGAAGGGAATGATTTTATTTCCCGACCGCTCTTGGAAGCCGAAAAAACACAGGGAGTTTCCAAAAAGTTGGTTGGTTTTGAAATGATAGGCAAGGGCATTGCCCGTCACGGATACGAAATTGCCACCACAGACGGAGAAATTATCGGTGTTGTTACCTCCGGTACCATTTCTCCCGCCACTAAAAAGGCCATTGGCTTTGGTTATGTCAAACCGGAATATGCGTCTTTGGACACTTCCATTTTTATTCGTATTCGAGAAAAAGATATTGAGGCGAAAGTAGTTAAACCACCGTTCCGAAAAAAAGACTAACCTGAGTTATTCTCGTGTTAGAAACGAATAAGTTAAATTTTTTCAAACACATCAATCAACCGCCGGTTTTCTTCCGGCGTGCCGATGGTAATGCGCAAACAACCGGCACAACCCGGCATGCCCGAACGATCCCGCACAATAATCCCCCGTTCGATCAACTGATTATATATTTCTTTGGGGTTATTTACTCGAACCAACAGAAAATTAGCATCCGATGGATGAACGTGTTTTACTACGGGAATAGCGGCAAGTTGCTCCTCTACCCATTTCCGTTGCGATCGAATTTCCGAAACCTGAGTTTTGATGTTTTTGTCCAACTGTTCCAATGCGATTTGTTGCGCAAATCCATTGATGTTGTAAGGATATTTTACCCGCGACAAAATGCCGATTATATCTTCTCTTGCAAATGCTAATCCGATGCGCAATCCGGCCATACCCCAAGCCTTGGAAAGAGTTTGCAGAATAATTAAGTTGGGAAATTCCGCTAATCGAGACAAAAAACCCGACCGTTCGGAGAAATCAATATAAGCCTCATCCAAGACAACCACGCCATTGAATTGTCGAACGACTTGCTCAATTTCTTCCGCCGGGAAACTGTTGCCGGTAGGATTGTTGGGCGAGCAAAGGAAAAGCAATTTAGTATGCTTATCCGCAGCGGCTAACAGGACTTCCGCATCCAGCGAAAAATCTTCCCGCAGTCGGACTTCGCGCATTTCAACATCATTAATTGCAGCGGCTACTTTGTACATTCCATAGGTTGGAGTAATAGAAACTGCATTGTCCTGCCTTGGCTCGCAAAACACACGGAAAACCAAATCAATTGGTTCGTCACTCCCTTTTCCGATAAAAATTTGATTCGACGGAATTTGCTTTACTTGCGAAAGGCGTTGCTTTAATAAGCGTTGATGCGGATCGGGATAGCGATTGTAAGGACTTTGAGGATTATCGTACGGATTCTCATTTGCATCCAAATAAATCCCTAACGGACCGTCGTACTCGTCGCGAGCCGTAGAATAGGGAGATAATTCCAATATGTTTTTTCGTACTAATAGAATGGGGTCTGTCATAATTGTATGGTATTCAAACGGATTTTTACTGCATTTGCGTGAGCGTCCAACCCTTCGGTTTCTGCCATCGTAATCAGAGTGTCGCTCAGAGATTCCAATCCTTGCGGAGTAAGTTCCTGACAGGTAATTTTCTTCATAAAACTGTCTAAATTGACGCCGCTGTATGCTCTTGCCCAACCCGAAGTGGGTAAGGTGTGATTCGTTCCGGAAGCATAATCGCCGGCACTTTCGGGCGACCAGTTCCCAATAAAGATCGAACCGGCAGCCGTGATTTGTTCGGCAATATTCCAAGGATTTTGCATGGAAATAATCAGGTGCTCGGCGGCGTAGGCATTTGCAAAATCAATCAGCGTTTGCCGGTCGTCGAATTGGGCGATTTTACTGTTCTTCAATGCTTTTTCAGCAAATTCTTTTCGGGACAGTTTTTTTAATTGTTCATCCAAGCAATGAACAATTTTATCTGCCAGAGTTGACGAATGAACCCCAACTATTGCCTGACTGTCGGTCCCATGTTCGGCTTGCGACAGCATATCTGCAGCGACAAATTCGGCATTGGCAGAATCATCAGCCAAAACCATCACTTCCGACGGACCTGCGGGCATATCAATCGCCACCTGCGACATGGCCACAAGTTGTTTGGCTTTGGTAACATACCGGTTGCCCGGACCAAAAATTTTATCTACACGGGGAATAGTTTCCGTACCGTAAGCCATAGCGGCGATAGCCCCAGCACCACCCGCCAGAAATATCCGGTTCACCCCGCAGAACGAGGCGGCGTACAGAATTTCCGGAGTAACCGTACCGGTACGGGAAGGAGGTGTACAAAGAACGATTTCTTTGCATCCGGCAATTCGGGCAGGTAAAGCGAGCATCAGAACCGTAGAAAAAAGCGGTGCCGTTCCGCCGGGGATGTATAACCCAATTCGCTCAATAGGAATACTACGCTGTACACATCGTACTCCGGGCATCGTTTCCATATCCACTATCGTCGACCGCTGGGCTTCGTGAAACCGCCGAATATTGCTTGCCGCTGTATCAATGGCTTTCCGTAGTTTGGGAGTAATTTTTTGAGTAGTGGCATCTATGATTTCTTGCGTAACTTGCAAATACGGATTTTCCCAACCATCAATTTCTTTCGCTAATTGCAACAAGGCTTTATCGCCTTCTTGCCGTACTTGTTCGATGATGGCTGCTACACGCACCGAAAGAGTTTCGTCGTTCGATGTGTCGCGCCGAAGTAAATCGTCCCACGTATCGCATTCCGGATTTTTGATTACTTGTATCATCGGGGTATCATTCCGTATTTTTCATCTGCAAAGGTAAAAAAAAATCGGGAAAGAGGAAAGTTCCTGTCGATTATTTTCCGATCTTAATTTTGCTTAATTCTTTGATATTATTCAAGTTGGAATAGTCGTACTGATAAATACCATCTTCAGCAATCATCATCAATACATTATCGAAAGGAATTACATCGTAGCCATCCATGCCCGAATAATAGGCGAGACGTTTCCCCATCAACGTAAGCGGATCGGTAGCGTCATATATTTTAAGTCCATCGTCACAGATAAAAAGAGTTCCGTTGTCGATACCCAAGCCTTTGGGTTTGGTCATGGCGTAAGTTGCGATGGGCTTAGGGCTATCCACATTTTTTACATCAATAATTATCAGTTCGTTGAAATTTTGTCCGCAGATGTTGCCGGCATGAATAGTAACGTATGCAATATCATTTTCCACAACTACCGGATCGCATCCCCAAACATGACTGATATAGGATCGGTGTCTTGGCGCCAACGGATTTTCGATCGAATAAATCAACAAACCGGTGGGAGTTCCCATGAAAAGTTTGTCTTCATAATTGAAAAGAGTTTCCACGTTGTATCCGATGTATAAACTCTCGACTGCCTTTTTCGGGGTATTTTCCGAAAGGTCGAATACTGTTAGCATATTATTGATTACCGCATACATATAGTCTTCGTACAAGCCGAAACGTGCCATAGAGCCGGTTGTTCCGGTTGTCATTCCTTTATTTGCCGAAGGAGATGCCATATCTACCGCGAATTCGGGACGTATTTTGCCTGTTCCCCACCACCAACCTTGATTACGGTCTATCGTTTCTGTTCTTTTTACCAATTTCCAACCGACTACAATGCCTTTCGTTTCGTTTGCAACATATACTTGCTCGTAATCGTAGCCATAGTCATTGGGAATTTCAGGCAATCCTTGTGGAAAAACATTTTCCAAACGGCCTTTCAATTCCGGCTTTGCAGGATTGTTGATATCGAACCAAACTAAATCGATGAATGCATCTGCATACAATAAATCGTTGCGAATGGCAAGATCCACATTACCGATCAATTCAACGAATCCAACATTTTTCGGTTTGGCGGGATCCCTGTTGTCGAGGATATGAATTCCTTTCCCCGGTTCGGAGATGTATAAATAACCGTTGTAAAAACACATTTTCCCTTGTTGGGAAATTTCCACAGGATGATTTGCGACTTTTACCGAACTCCTAAATTCGGATAAAGACATAAAGACCGGCTCATTGATATTGTATGTAATGGTCTCCTTTATAGAGTTTTCACATGCGCTAAACAGAAATGTTGCGCCTACTAAAAAAAAGAATAATAATTTTTTCATGACTATTTGAATTTAATTGTTAATCCCCGCAACGAATATCATTACAGTCGGTATTTGTAACTGTTAAGTCCGAACACACTTTGCTGTAAATATATCGCAAGCCTTTGCAGTTATTCACAGTTGTTTTGTTTCCAACATGTATGTAAGCTCTGTTTCCGTGCTCATCCTTCAAAAATGTGCAATTATCAATAGCAATATTTTCAATTACACTGTTATCCGCATAGAAATAACCCATTGTGCAATCGGATACTGTCAATGTTCCTATTTTGGTAGAAGGTGAATTAAAGTACATGCTTCTCTGTGCCGACAATTTACAGTTGGAAATAGTTACGGCTTCGGCAGTAAAATTACCGTTCACATATATATAACCATTTGAGTTAGATATATTTAATGCTTTTAAGTTACATGAACCGTAATTGTTATCATAATAAAAGACAGGACGAGTACCATTCAAATAGTCTTGCGACACTTCATTCCCGCAATTATCAATGGTTAAAGACTCTATTTTATTCCCGTCTAAAACATTCAAATCATAGAGACTTTTTAAATCGGTGAGATTGGCGGCACCGGTGAGGTTATTATTGGGCAAGGCAATAGATTTTACACGACTTTTCCCTGATGCCGGATGATACCATGTTTCTATACCATACCACTGCGATATGGGTTTGGCAGAACACCAGTTATCTTTTTTAGTCCAGTTATCTCCGTTGGTTGATTGATAAAAGGCTATCAACATTTCGCGCTCGCGTGCATCATCAGGAGCAGTGTCGCCTTTGTCAACATACACTTTTTTAACTTTTGTAGGCGTGGTTGCCCCGTTTTCATAATATTCTATCGAACAAGTACCTACGAATATTACAGATGCATCGGCAGATTTTCCACTTTCAACTACAGAGAAAGTAAATTGACTACCAATATTAGAAACTAACCAATTGTTATCACTTCCTTGATAAAATCCAATACCACTTTTGATAATTATTTTCAAACTTGAATTGCCGGCAGGTAATTCTGCTTTTACTGAATATGTTTTAGGTATGCCATTCTCATAAGATTTAGCATCTACAAATCCATCAGCCAAAATATTCGGCCCATATTTCCCCATTTCGGGATAAACAATACCCAAAGTCTGTTCAAATCCGCAATTGTCTTTGAATTGTTTGATATGGTTTTTCAGTTCATTTATGTTTACATTCATCTCAATTCCCAATGTGCTGTATCTTTTTTCTATATTGGACTTTACTTTATCCAAATCAAGAAATGCCACATTATTCATTAATTGTGAACCCAAAACAGGACTGTCTAATCTGCCGTCGGTTCGGATATCCGAAATGATATTAGCCAGCAATTCCGACATATCTCCTGTGGATAATTGCCCCTGAACGATAAGAGAAACGGCCAGCAACAACACATCTTCCGTTAAGTCTAAAGATTCGGAAGCAACATCATCGGGCAATGACAGTTTGAAAATGCCCAAGACTTCGTTTCTTGCCCGTTTTTTAGCATCTGCGAAACTCAACTTGTCATTCTGTATCAAATAAATAATTCTTTGTCTTTCCAAATGAGTTAAAATATTGACGTTTACAGAATTAATATCTGTAATATCTGCCAAAGCATACAAGGTTAATGAACCGTTGGAGTTTTCGCCTTTTACTTCGTTGAAATAATACCCATCGGCTTTCAACTCAATAAAATTGGAAGCGAATTCCACGTTTTTCCGCTCAAAATTTCCGGAATTATCAATGATTTGAGTGGTAAAAACATTTCCGGTTTGATTTAATTGCCCGTCCAAAGGCGTAATCATCACAGAAGAACCATTGATATAAGGTCCTTTTTGCACATATCCCGAAAAAACATCTTTGGTTATTACGGGATCTTCCACTTTTGGCTGTTCTTCTAATGGTGTTTCTATCACTGTAATTGTATTATCACAGGCACCAAACAAACAAGCAACACCGAGTAAGAAAGGGATAGATAAATTCTTCATACATTTATAATTTTATTGTGAATTAAAGCGAAAATTGTAATCCGGCTCCGAAGCCAATAGAAACCGGTTGGTCGGTGCGAACACTTGGCGGTTGATCATTGTCGAAATAATAACCCAAGCGAGGTTCGAAATAGATTTTCATCCTGTCGGCAAAGCGGTAACTGATACCGGCCGAACTGTTGAGTGACCACTGCCAACCGTCGATATTGGTGTTTTGAGTAGTAGTAAACAGATTGTTCGGTAAATATTGATTACGGACAACATTCATCCGAAGTCCTTTTTCCAACATGGCTCCTGCAGAAATATATACATTCCATTTCGGATGATTATTCCAAAGATAAACAACACCATTGACCGGTATTCCCAAATAGTGTAATCGTTGCACGGCGTCGAATGGAGTGAAATCATTCCATTGATAGTTAGATGAAAGATAGGTATAAACTAATCCGGTTTCTACACCCCAATGTTTATGGATATTTTTTCGCAAGATTAATCCGAACGATAGCGGCACCGAATGTTTTCCATTCACATTGTCGGGTATTAATGCCTTGTTTACGTCAACAATTTTGTCGCCGGCACGGTATAAACGCGTATTAACTTCATAATGCGGCGATTCCACGATGACATTATTTTTGACACCGTTATTGGTTTGGAAAGAAGCAGCCAGCAGCCATTCTTTCTTTCTTTTTTTTGTACAGGAAGGATCTGCGGTAAACCATGTATTATTGGAGGACTTGATACCTGGCTTTTCTGCTGGCTGTTTCTCCGGCTCTTTCTGAACGACATCGTCATTGTGAGGAACGAAGCAATCGATTTCGACTACGTTGTTTTTACAATTCCGGTTTGCTTCGTCGTTCCTACTCGCAATGACGGGTTTTCGTAGTTGCGGTGAGGAGTGCCGGTTTGCTTCGGAGTTGATAGAGTCGAAAACTGATACGGGTTTGTCGTTTTGAGATTCCGAATATTCGTAAGAACTTTCCAGAAGATTATGATTTTCTGATAATTGGTCGAATCCTCTATCGTAATGCAGAAATGCTATCGCAAAAATAATCGCTACAGATGCAGCAACCGCACTCCACAAAATGATAATTTTCTTTGCGGACGACGATTTTCTGTTCAACCGGCTGTTGATTGCTTCCCAATGCGAAGCCTCAACAGGAAGTTGGTGATTTTCCAATTTCCGGCGGAAAATTTCTTTTAAAGCGTCGTATTTATTGTCTTCGTTCATGTTAAATTATTTTCGACCATCTTTTGTAAAAACTGCCGCGCCCTGGCATACTGCGATTGGGAAGTGCTTTCCTTTATATTCAGCCTTCGGGCTATCTCGGCGTGCGAATATCCTTCAATCGCATACATATTAAACACCGTTCTGTATCCATCCGGAAGCCGCCCTATACATTCCAGCAACTCATTCGCCGACATCTGCTCAAAGACCGAAAAATCCGGATCTTCCAAATAGTACGCACCGTCGATATCCGCACTGAACCTCAATGCATCGTTTTTGCGGAGATACTCCAACGCCGTATTCACAAAAACCTTTTTTACCCAAGCCGGAAATGATCCGTTTCCCGAATAAGTATGGATTTTTGTGAACAAAGTAACGAATCCATCGTGCATCAAATCACAAGCGGTTTCTTTTTCACGGACATACCGAAAACAAACGCTCATCATTGCCGGAGCATATTTTTCGTACAATTGTCTTTGCGCCCGAGATTCGCCTTTTATGCATCCATCAATCAGGGTGCGATCTTCCATCAACTTAAGTCTTACTTATTACAGATGCAAATGTATTAAAAAATACTGCATGAAGAAAAAAAATATGCCGTTCCGGATTAGTTGCCCCACAACCCTATTCATTTGTGCCTGCTACCCTGCCCCCCTCTCTTGTGGAGAGAGGGACGGGGGGTGAGGTGGTTTTGCAAGCGGGGACGGTCGAGCAAAGGCTCTAATACACTTTCAGGTTCTCATCGTTAATCACCACCGTATCGCCCACCTGTTTGATAATGGCAATACCCTTTTCGATACATTCCTCCTCCAATTCGGGATAAAAACTCATAGAGGCCAATCCTAAATAAATTCTGAAATCTTTATAATGAG
>Ga0209628_10000179_pt1 | contig 36145 bp, 32 predicted proteins | sample TergutCu122P4_FD_187285 | JGI IMG/M metagenome (GOLD analysis project Ga0209628, IMG submission 187285) | Cubitermes ugandensis P4 segment gut microbial communities from Kakamega Forest, Kenya - Cu122 P4 (SPAdes) (version 2) | ecosystem: Host-associated > Arthropoda: Insects > Digestive system... | reverse complement strand
GGACATGTTCGCCTCCGTGCGTAAAGGAATGAAAAAGGATTGGTTCTATCTCACTATTACGCAGAAAGACTCGCCCTGTTGCGATCTTTTTTCACTTTTTGAAAGAAAAGTTCGCAAAAAATCAGTAAAAATCGTAAACTTGTCGACGGACTGCCCTTGTCGACGGACTGCCTGAGCTCCCTATTGACAGTCGCTTTCCCGGGGGTATACTCCGCCTAAATTGTATCGACGACCTGTTGTTTTCCCCTTTCCCGTATACTATGCCGACTATCAACCAATTGGTCCGAAAAAATCGACGCCCCGTCGTTTATAAAAGCAAATCGCCCGTTCTCGAAAAATGTTCCCAAAAACGAGGGGTTTGTTTGCTGGTACGTACCATGCCGCCGAAAAAGCCGAACTCCGCGTTGCGTAAAATCACCCGTGTTCGCCTTTCCAACGGCAAGGAAGTAACCGTTTACATTCCGGGCGAAGGCCATTCGCTTCAGGAACACTCGATTGTTCTCGTTCGCGGTGGTCGTGTTCGTGACCTGCCGGGCGTGAGATACCAAGTGATTCGGGGAACGCTCGACTCGACCGCCGTTGACGGACGCCGCCAGGCCAGAAGCCGTTACGGAGCCAAGAAAAACCAAAAAGTCGCGGCCAAAGGGGCAAAAGGTAAAAAATAAATTTCACGCCGCACAGGGTGCGACGGCCAAATCATCCGACTATTGACTACTCATTCATGGGACGCATTACATCCAGCAAAAAGCAATTGAAAGGGGATCCCGTTTTTGATTCTCTTTTGGCCAGCAAATTCATCAACTGCCTTATGTGGGACGGCAAGAAAACTGCCGCGCAGCGGGTATTTTACGACGCTTTGGACGTGATCAAGGAAAAGGTCGCGGACAAATCGCCGATTGACGTGTTTCATCAGGCTCTGGATAACGTGAAACCGAATATCGAAGTCCGTTCCAAGCGGGTTGGTGGTGCGTCGTATCAGGTGCCGATGACCGTTCAAAAAAACCGGCAGCAGTCGTTGGCGATTCGCTGGATTCTTCTGGCGGTCCGGGACAAAAAAGGACAGCCGACCCACCAAAAGCTCGCTTCCGAACTTTTGGATGCCTACAATAAGCAGGGAACGGCGATTACCAAGCGTGAAAATGTTCACCGCATGGCCGAAGCGAACAAGGCGTTTGCGCACTTCGCGTGGTAAATCATCTCCTGACCTTTTCTGAATGCCACCTAAAATTGCGGCACTCCTGCCCTATGCCCTTACAATAGAAAGGCATGGATACAAAACAGACGCACAATTTTTGGGATTCGGAATTTCCACAGCCGGAGCAGCATCACACGGTTTTTTCCGCGATTGTCTTTGAGGGCGGTCTCGCGGTTTTGGCTCTGGTGATCGGGTATTTCTGTAGTTTTTCTCCGACGAGGACACTTTCCTGGTCGTTCCGGGACGTCGTTCTCGGTTTTGCCGCTGCGATACCGATGCTGGTGGTGTTCGTCTTTTTGGACCGGGCAACCGCTTTGCCGCTTCAAAGAATTCAACAATTGGTTCGATCATTTCTCGGCACGTTTTTCGGAAAATGCTCGACGGTCCAGATTTTCCTGATTTGTGTCCTTGCCGGGATCGGGGAGGAACTCTTTTTTCGCGGCCTGATGCAAGACGGAATCGCTTACGGAATCGGCGGATCCATTGGTTTGATTTGCGGGATCGTGATTTCCTCTCTTCTTTTTGGTGCCGCACACTTGGTTACGCTTACCTATGGCGTCATCGCTTTTTTGATGAGTCTTTATTTTGCGGCGTTGTTTCACTGGTCCGGGAATATCCTTGTTCCGATCATCACCCACGCCCTCTATGACTATTGCGTAATACGATTCGTGCTACGACGTTTTCTCAGGACGCAATTCGAGCCGCGACTCTGATTCGCTACGGTCTCAGGAGGATTGCAAAGTCGCTTTTTTCCTGGGAACGCAGGCTTCCAGCCTGCCAGTGAGTTCGTAGGCATCCTACCTGCGCAAGGCGGAGACTTCATTCCGCAACCTGCGTTCCCAGGGACTTTGCAATCCTCCTGACTGCGGTCTCTCGACGCAGGGGAATGGTTTGGTAGAATAAAACGTTCTTCTTTATCGGCGAATCCATTTTCCCGAAGAAAAAACCATGATTATCACCATCGACGGTCCCGCCGGGGCCGGGAAAAGTACGGTTGCAAAACAGTTGGCCGCGAACTTGGGATACGATTACCTCGACACCGGGGCGATTTATCGTACGATTGCTCTTTTGGGCTTGCGAAACCACATTGCTTGGGATGCGCCGGAACAATTGGTCGCATTGACCCGATCCGCAAGAATTGAATCCCATGAGGGTCGGACTTTTCTCGACGGAGAAGATGTGACCGATCAGATTCGGTCCGTTGAAGTGACGGAACACACAAAATATGCGGCGGATAATCCGGCAATCCGACAAATTCTCGTTCCGATCCAACAGGCGATTGCCGCCAAAGTCGTCGCCGCCGGAAGAGGAATCGTTACCGAAGGACGCGATCAGGGGACGGCGGTGTTTCCGGACGCTGAACGAAAGATTTTCCTGACCGCCTCGCCGGAAGAACGGGCCCGGCGCCGACTTCAGGAGTGGAGTTCCCAAGCGGAGCCGGTCGATTTTCAAGTCATTCTCGACCAGATCAACGCAAGAGATGCCCGGGACCGTGCAAGAAAAGTCGGTCCGCTCACCGAACCGAAAGACGCTTACCTTTGCGAAACGGACAACAAAGCGATTTCGCAGGTTGTTGAAGAACTGGTCGAATTTGTGAAAAAATAAACGGTCTTACTGTCCCGGATAATTGCTGCTTCCGAAATACATCCCGTAATATCCGCCGTAATTGGGGGTTTCCTGCGGAGCGGTTTGTGCTCCGAAATAGCCCCAGGGATAGGCGTTTTTGGCGGGCATACGCATTCCAGTCTCTTCCGGGTAATGCGGTGTTCTCCAGGCGTCGCACATTTGCTTTTCCCCTTTCTTTCGGCGTTCCTGCATCCGTTCCCGAAAGCTTTTTTCTTTTTGGTCGGGCACCGCTCCATAGTATCCTTGCGGCGCCGGAAGATAAGGATTGAACATCGGCCCATACCCCCCGTATCCGTAGTAATTCGCCGATTGTTGCCCATATCCGCCGTAGAGCGATTGATACATCGCCAGGTAATACGGATTGGCAAGCGCGTAAGCTCCGTTGCCTCCCGGAATCGGTTGAACATAAGGAGCGTATCCGCCGTATTGCCCAAATCCGGGATAGTTACCGGGATAATTATAATAGGGAGAGGCACAATGCGGCGTCATTCTCGCGGCGTTAAGCTGCTGGACATACTGATTCATCGCCTGAATGTACTGCATTTGCGTTTGCAAATACTGCATCTGTTGCTGTTGCGTCGGCTGTTGCACTGCTTGTTGAGCCGGGATACCGCCCAGGGGAATGAGTTGCCCGTTCGGTCCCGTCATCACGGCGGAAAACTGCATGTTCGGATTCTTCTGTAGCAATTGTTCCATTTGGTTGAGAACCTCCGGACTCAAAGCGGGAGTGGATGCACTGCCGGGATTGTTCGCCTGGGGATACGGATTGGCGTAATTGGCGTAAGGAGGATAAAGTCCGACGTTTTCCGCTGGATTGGACCACTGAACCAGAGAATAACGATCCTTTTTCGAAAGGAACGATTCAATGGAACTCGAAAAATCCATTTGCATAATCTCGCTGGATTCCTCGCCTTCCCCTTCCGTGTAGACATCGATTTCCCGGTAAGGGATTTTTTTCTGGATCGCTCGCGGCAAAGCGGGAACCGGTTGCCCTTGAACCGGTTGTGTTGTAACCGATTGTGAAATTGCGAGAGCCGGTTGTTGTGCAACCGGTTGTTGTGTCATCGGTTGCGTAACCGGATAAACCGCTTGCTGAACCGGTCGCATTTCCGTTGGATACGGCAAAACGTAGGACGGATACGCCGTGTACGTTGCCGGGTAATTCGTGTAAGCCGTGTAAGTCCCCGGATGGGAAAGCGACGTCGGCATCGGTCGGTACTGAATCGTTTGCGGCAAAACGACATGCGGTACCATTTCGTAAAGCGTAGGCGGCCCCTGAGCGTTCACGGCGCAAGCAACCGCGTGAAACAATATAAGGGAAATAAGTAAAACGCGAGATTTGGTTAAAATAATTCGTTTTTTCACAGGAACCCCCGACAACGCAGTGTCAATAAAACAATTTTGCCCGTAAAAACAAAGAGAGACATCTTCTCTCATCATCGAACCGAAGGGGGAACCATATTTCGTAAAGATGAATTTTTTTCAAAGAATCTTGAAACAGGGGGATAAATAGGGGGAATGGAACGAATAGGATGGTTGTTGCAACCGCTCGTTGTGGTTCGTGTACGTGGCTCTGATTGCGTTTTTGCTTCATTGAATTATACTGTTCAACGCCAATCAGGTGCCATTTTTGCTAACCGTAAACCCAATCAGAGCCGCGCACGCAGTAAGCGGTGCCTCCGGTGATAACGTGAAAACCGCTTACTCCGTGCGCGGCTCTGATTGTGCGTGGCTTATCACTTATCACTTATCACTTATCACTTATTCCCATGTCTCTCGAAAACGAATGGATCGACCGTGCCAAGCAAATCCGTGAACGTCTGACCCAGCTCAGGGACTCTCTTTGACTACGCCGCGAAAACCGAAGCGGTTGCTGAAATCGAGAAGGAAATGCTCGCCGTCGATTTCTGGAACGACCAGGAATCCGCCCAAAAAACCATCGGGAAACTCAAATCGCTCAAGTCGGTCCTTAAACCGATTGACGAACTCCAGACCGATTCGGAGGAACTTGCGCTCCTGCTGGAATTGGGTACCGAGGACGAGGAAATCTGCGCCGAAATTCCTGACAAATTGCGGGAAACCGAAAAACGAATGGAACAGCTTGAAACGCAATCGCTTCTCAACGGACCGTTCGACTCCTGCGATGCAATCCTGTCGATCAACGCCCGGGACGGTGGAACCGACGCCAACGATTGGGCCGAAATGCTGCTTCGCATGTATACGCTTTGGGCAAAATCGAACGATTATTCCTTCGAGCTACTCGACCGGCAGGACAACGAAGAAGCGGGAATCAACAGTGCGAGCATCATTATTCGCGGCCCCTATGCTTACGGGTTCCTCAAAGGAGAAACCGGGATTCATCGTTTGGTCCGAATTAGCCCGTTCAACTCGGAAGGAAAACGACAAACGAGTTTTGCGGCGGTCGATGTGTCGCCGGAAACGGACGAGTCGATTGAAATCGAACTCCGAGACGAAGACATCCGTGAAGACACTTATCGAGCAAGCGGTGCCGGCGGGCAGCACGTCAACAAAACATCCAGTGCGATACGTCTCACGCATCTTCCGACGAACACGGTCGTCCAGTGTCAAAATGAACGGAGTCAGCACAAAAACCGGGCCCTTGCATTAAAAATGCTCCGGGCAAAGCTGATGCGGGTTGAAGAAGAAAAGCGGGAAGCCGCAATGGTTGAAAAGTACAAAAATATGGCCAAAGTCGGTTTTGGTTCGCAGATTCGCAACTATTTCCTGCACCCCGACCAACGGGTCAAGGACGCAAGAACCGGTTACGCTATGGGAAGTTTCCACCAGGTTCTCAACGGCGACCTCCAGGGATTTTTCGACGCTTATTTGCGATGGAGAGTGGAGTAATCAGGGCAGCCCCGGACGGAGAATACAAAATAACGGAATACGGTCTTATGTCTTGTAAATCCTTGAAATTCTTTGTACCATAGGACGTTGTTTCTCTTCCATTTCACATTCACTCTTCAAAAACGAGGTTACTTGTGGGCAAAATTTCAATTGGGATCAATATGGAGTTCGTTCGGCATGACGACAAGTCTTTCGAATGGGGCGTCGCCAAGGCGGCGGAAATCGGGTTTGAATACATGGAACCGATGGTCCACTGGGGCCGGGAATTGCTCAGCGAAGCGGGCTATTTTCACAGCGTTTCCATGCTGGACGATCCGCTCCGAATTCGCCGGGCAAGCGAAAAGTATGGCGTCAAGGTGTCCGCACTGTCAACGCACACGCCGTTGTGCAAGCCGGAGATTTCACTCGAATACCTGAAACAAGCGATCCGATTCGCCAAGGAATGCGGTGCGCCGGTCGTTACGACCGACGAAGGTTTGAAAGCGGAGTGGACGACTTTGGAGCAGGACTTTACTTTAATGCAATACGTGCTACAGGAGGCCGCTTTCGTTGCCGAACCACGCGGAATCAAGATCGGATTGGAACAACACCAGCAATACTCCGTCGTACCCGAACTGTTTGACCGGTTGTGCAATCTGGTCGATTCTCCGTCCGTTGGCGTCAATTTCGACACCGGCAACAGTTATCTCGGCGGACAATGTCCGATCACCTGGCTGGAAAAAATCAAGCATCGCCTTGTCCACCTTCACGCCAAGGACATTTCCATCGAGCAATCCGAAAAAGAACGCGGTCAGGTTACCGGAACGCCGGTCGGATGCGCTTGCGGCGACGGCGTGATCGATTGGAAAAAAGTCGTGGAAATTTGCAAAACGATCCCCCAGGATATCGTGTTCAGCGTCGAATGTGGCACCATCGACCAGGCCGCCCGAAGTTTGACGTATTTGAAGACGTTGATTTAAACTCAAAGTGTAAACGGATTGGTTATGAGGCCGGAAAAAGTGTTGAAATTTAAGGGCATCGGGCATCGGGCATCGGGAATCGGAGGAAGTGAAGTTTTTCACTTATCACCTATTCCCGATTCCCGATGCCCTTGACTGTTTTGAGTCACCATTTGTTTACGGTTTGAGTTGTTATTTTCATACTGTTCCAAAGCATTTACAACGACAGGGGTTCGTTCGCCAATTGCCGTTCATTTCGGGTCAAATCGTAAATGTCCCGTAAAAGTTGCCGGTCGCATTCCCTTTGTTCCACGTTGCGACGCTTGAACATTCTCTCTTGCGAGGAAATCACGACGTCGAGGGTCGCTTCCGTTACTTGGCCAAACGACCGGGCGTAATTCACGAAACTCGGAACGTTCGTCGTTACGAACCCGTAAACCATACTACAGGCCCCGATGATTTTTCCGGTGAAAATACTCGTGTTGATCGCGGTTTTGGAATAGTCGCCGATCACACAACCGAGAAACTGCATCCCGGACTTGATTTTTCGACCGGAAAATTCCGTCGTGACTTCGCCGTAGGTGTTCTTTAAGTCGCTATTGCACGTTCCGGCCCCGAGGTTGATCCAATTGCCGAGATAACTGTGTCCGAGAAAACCGTGATGCTGCTTGTTCGAGTACGCGCCGATTGTGGAAGCCTCCACTTCGCCGCCGATTTTTGCCGTTTCCATAACCGTCACATAATCCTTGATCGCCGCGTATTCAAGCACTTTCGTATTTTCACCGACGTAAACCGGACCGCGAATGAAACAGTACGGACCAATGTTGACGCCGTTTTCGAGCAGAATCGGCCCTTTTTTCGTGTCGAAAACGTGATAATTGCCGATGGTGGCTTCGCCGGAAACAAACACGCCGTCCTCGATTTCCCGAAAATTGCCGATTCGGAGCCGATCTTCCAGATTTTCGTTGAGCTTTTCCTTCTGAAACCGGACCAAATCGTGGGTGTACTCAATGAGCGGAATATTGGCTTCCACCGAATCAAGCTGCATGTCGCTGACCAAGCCCATGAGTTGTCCGGCTCCGACGACCTGGTTCGGCAATATGGTGTTGTTCTGCCCGGCAAGATAAACGCAGGCGATTTGGTGCCCTTTGTGGACGACGCCGCTTTGTTCTTGGTCGATCAATTTTTTGAGAACATCAAGGAGCTGGGCATGCGGAACGGCTCTTGCGTTGAGCAAGAGAATCGGCCCCTGACGCTGTCCATTTTCCGGCGTCCAGAACTCCGGGAAATCGATTGCAACGATTTCCCGCAAATGGGGGCGAACGACCGCTTCGATGGTGCCGCCGAGCCGCTTGACCAAATCGATAAGCCGATACGATCCGACATTCAGCAAAAACGCCGCTTTGCCGACAGTGATCGGGTAAATCTGCGAAACAAGCGAGTCTTCAAAAAGGATAATGTGCATGTTAATTACGAATTACGAATTACGAATTACGGAATTTTTTAAGTTTAGATTTTGGTTTTTGCTTAGACGGGGGAAAGGAATTTCAAAATCGTTATTATGGTAAAAACATGGGAAAATTTTAACGATTATAGCGTTTTTCCCCCTTTTAGCCGGTACCCCGCGTTCTACAACGTTTCAATCATTTCAAGAATCGGCGGCGACGATCCCGCTGTGGGGACGCGAACGACCGGGATATTAAGTTTATCACAAAGTGGTAAGGTTTGAAGGTCCAAATCGTAGGCGGTTTCCTTGTTTTCGAGCAGGAACCCCATCGGCACGATCAACAATGAGAGCGGATTGCCGGTTCGGTCCCGCTCTTCGGCAAGCTGCCGAACCCTTACGCAAATATCCGGTTCCAGCCAGGGATCGGACGGTTTGCCACCGCGACTTTGGAAAACAAGCTCCCAAGGCAGGTCTCGCAGTCCCGCCGGAAGCAACTCGGAAGCGGCTTTGTTCAATTGCGACACGTACTGCTCCGTTCCCTGATCGGACAGGGGGAGCGAGTGAGCGGTGAAGAGAATTCGTGTTCCCGCTTTTTCCAGCGAGTCGTCCAAATCCAGTGCGAGGAGGGCGGCGGCCTCGAGAATTCGGTCGGCGACGGCACGATAGTAGAGCGGATGGTTTCCGAAAGCGGGCAACAGGCGAATTTCGATCTTGTTTTGCGTGTTTTCAATGGCGTCGATGTATCGTTTCCGAATGAAATCGGATTCGAACGGGGAAGTGATGAACGCGGTTGCTCTTTGAATTCCCTGTCGGTGCATTTCGGCAAGCGTGTCGGTCAGCAAAGGATGCCAAAACAAATTTCCCCAGAAAATGGGGATACGAAGCGTGTTTCGTTGCCGGAGTTTTTCGATGAGATACCGACATTGCCGCGACAGCGGACTGTATTGCCCGGTTTTGAGAGCGAGTTCGTCATATTGAGCGGCAGCTTTTTCCGCAACGGCGGAAGAAACGCGGCGTCCGTGGAAAAGGCGATTTAAGAAGGGCAGAACGTCGTCCCGACATTCCGGGGAACCGTAAGAAACGAGAAGAAATGCGTCTGACATTAAAAAGGAGAGAGGAGAAATGAGTGAACGACCGATTGCAGAGTTTCTTTCGGTTTAATCCGGATAATTCCTGGGACGTGTTTTTCAGAGTGTAACCGTAATTTTAGGCAACATTCAAAAAGGGAGCAAGGTGGTTGTTCATCAAACAAGAGAACTGCATTGTTCAAAATGGATAGAAATTGAGGGCACCTCTGGGAACGCAGGCATCTTGCCTGCCTCTGGGTTCGCAGGCTTCCAGCCTGCCTCGCGCAGGCAAGATGCCTGCGTTCCCAGGGACTTTGCAGTTCTCTTGGTTCATCGAAAAAAACTTATTTTTTTCCCGAAAAAAATTTCGCTCTTGCTTTTCGACGCTCTTTTTCTTACAGTTCGCCTCTGTCTTAGCACCATGGGCCTGTCTGAAAACACTGGATTCATTCAAAACATGCAGAACAAACTCCCACAAACGAAGAAAAACGACCTGCCGCGTGAGCCTCGTTCATTGGAATCGTCCGGCGAACGCAAAACGGATTCTTCTCCCCGCTTTGATCCTTGTTTATCCCGTTCGTTTCAGGAGAAACCGGCACACACCGCCGGTTCCCTTAGCAATGCTCGTTCGAAAAAATGGTCGCCACACCTTTATTTCGGTTTTTTCCTTGCGGTCCTGTCCGCAATCGTAAATTTCGGCGGTTGTTGCACTCCCACGAGCAAGACACAGATTTTGGGACAAACCCGCACAAGCGAATGGGACACGCCGTCGGAAAACGTCAGGCAAAAACGTAATTTTCTTACGCCGGTCCTCACGTTTTTGAAGCGGGACACGGAAGAAGACCATATTCTCGTGGGAAAACCCGCTCCGTTTGCCAACCCGGACAAGCGAAGTGAATGGGAAATTCAGGAAACCCCGGAAAATCAATTGAAGCAACACACGGTTGCAATATCTCCATCTCCTCCGCCTCCCCCCATTTTGCAAGTTGCCCATTCTTCGCCGATTCCCACCACCAAGGAACCCAAAAAAGTTGCTTCACTGCCGACCGATTCGCAAGAAATCCTCGATCTCATTTCCGCTTTGAACGCTCACGAATCCGTTAATTCGGCGCGAGCGGAATCTTTTTTGGCGGAACTGAGAAAAATGGATCGTTCGCAAATTCCACCGGAATTTTACCAGTACGCGATTGATCGGGTTCGTTCCGAATTGATTGTCGTACCGCCGGAACCGGTGAACAAAGTCGTCGCTGTTCCTAAACAAGCGTCGCCAAACCTACAGCGAAAAAAAACACCGGGGCCGGACAGTGAAAAACTGACAAAAAGCGTTCCCAAAATCGAGATTACCGAGGCCAAAACGACGGAAGAAAGACCGGCAGCCCCGGCTCCGACCCCGACAACGCTTGCGGAAACTCGTGTCGTGGAAGCATCGTGCCTTGCTTCACACAATGATATTCCCGTCGGACGTTTTAACGAACCCGGCAACGAAACCGTTTCGATTCCGCGAGTCAATCCAACCGGCTACAGTTCCCAGGAAACGTTCCGTGATTTCGCAAACGATTCTCCGTGGATCGCGTCTCCTGCCCAAAAATACGGCTCTTCCCCTCTGCAAGACTGGGAGCAGGCAACGCTCTTCGCAATTGCCGCGTTAAAAAACAGGGTGATTCAAGCCCCCGACCCGGATACAGCGATCACGGATCAGCTTCGGCTCCAAATCCTTGAAACGACGCTCTACGGAAGAAATGTTCCCGGCGGAAATTCGCAGTATTGCTTCGCAGAGTACGATGAAACGATTCAAGGTTTTGTGAACAATGAACTTTTGGCCCTGACGACGCTTCTCGATGAAAACAATTCGCCGGAATTTGCGACGAGGCTCCAGACGGCGCAACCGCATTTTCAGGAAGCGCAACGGCAACTGACCAAGTCGTGTTCGCTCAAGATACGCAATATGCAGTTCATTCAAAACGACGATCCCCAGAGTCCGAAGCCGGGCGATTTTCGCGGTTTTGGGGTCTATACACCGATCAAGGCGGAATTCAGACCCAACGACTGGGCCTGGGTTTATCTGGAAATGGAAAACTTCGTAACCAACGGCAACGAAACGGTCGGATTCAACACGAAATTCAGTATCAGTTACGAAATTCTCGATGCGTCCGGAAACAGCGTTCTGAAAAAGAGTTTGCCGATGACCGAAGAGACGACCAAGAGTCCCCGTCGGGACATGGCACTCACGGTCCCGCTTGATTTACTGGACATTTTACCGGGCCATTATCGTGCTTTAATCCGTGTGATCGACCAAAATCACATCCGGCTTCCTATGGATACGCAACGGATCGATTTCATTGTCCGGGCGGAACCCAGGTAGTTTCGGATCAGAGGCGAAAAATTCCTTCAAATAGTTACGAAAAAACAAAAAAAGGGGGATTTTGCTCTTGCAAGGGACAAAAAAAACAACTACTATCCGCACAGCTTTTACGGAGACACGTGTTTCCACCGAAAACACGCCGTGAGAATCGTCGCACGGCCCCTCCTTGTCTGGCGGCGATAAAGTTTTTCGGGTGATTTCTCTGAAGCCCTGAGAATCGCTCTGCAAAGTTGTTTCGGCGGCGGGAACCGAGACAGCTTCCCTCCCTGGGAAGTTGCGAAACAAGTTTCATCATATTACAATCTGGGTCTGTTTGTGATGAAACAACGCCTTTACGGAGCTGAAAAGCCGGTGTCGGGACAGTCCAGGATTGTTCCCGAACACCGGATTTTTTATGGAGTGAAGCGTTACCAACTCAAAGTGTAAACGGATTGGTTATGAGACCGTCCCGGAGTCGAGACGAATATCGCCCGGTAAATTCAGGCCGGCTTCATCGATTTTCGTGAGCAGTATTTTGAGAATCGCACGGGCGTCCACTTTGTCCAAACGGGCTTTGTATCCGAGAATCAAACGGTGATTCAAAACGGCGGTTGCGACGCTTCGGACATCTTCAAACCCGACAGTGGGACGTCCGGCGATGAGCGCGGCGGCCCTGGCGGCCTCGGCAAGAGCGATTGCAGCCCGGGGAGACGCTCCCAACGTAACGTATTCCCGGATTTCGTGCGGGGCTTCCTCAGAATCCGGGTGCGTTGCTCCAACGACCCGTGCAATGTACGACGCGACCGCCGTGGGAAGGAAAACCTGTCCCAACGCCTGAAAAATCTCGTCGAGCGTCTGCCGATCCAGCTTGAGTTGCGTTTCCGGCGGCGTTCCGTGCCGTCGGGTCGTGATAATCTGCTGAAGCGTGTCGACCTTCGGCATTTCCACGTACAACTTGAACAAAAAGCGGTCCAATTGCGCTTCCGGGAGCGGATACGTTCCCTCCAATTCAATCGGGTTTTGCGAGGCGAGCACAAAAAACGGTTGCGGAAGCGGTCGGGTTTGTCCCAAAAGTGTGACACAGCGTTCCTGCATCGCTTCCAAAAGAGCGGACTGCGTTTTCGGAGACGCTCGGTTGATCTCGTCCGCAAGCAGGAAGTTCGTGAAAATCGGCCCGGCCTGAAACGACATTTCCCGACGGCCCGATTCGCTTTCCTGCAAAATATTGGTTCCGAGAATATCGCCGGGCATCAAGTCCGGCGTGAATTGAACCCGGTTGAAATCGAGCGAAAGCAGTTCGCCGAGAGTTTTAATGAGAACGGTTTTCCCGACGCCGGGAACCCCTTCCAAGAGAATATGCCCTTGCGACAAAATCCCGATGAGAACCATGCGATGTAGTTCGGGGCGTCCGAGCAAAATCCGGTCGAGTTCCGCGAGAACGTCCTTCAGTTTCACCGTGATCGGCTTGATCGTTTCCGGACTCAAAAGAGTGGACATATATGTCAAATGAAAAAGGAAGGGTGTGGTTGCGATTTCAGGAGGTTTTTCGTTTCAAAAACTGGGGAAACTCTACTATTCAACGCCAATCAGGTACCATTTTTCGCTAACCGAGAACCCAATCAGAGCCGCGCACGCAGTAAGCGGTAACCCCGGTGGTAACGTGAAAACCGCTTACTGCGTGCGCGGCTCTGATTGGGCGCGGCTCTGATTGGGTATGGTGCAAAATGTCAATTTATTGACGTTGTATGGCATAAAACGGACACTCCCGAAGGAACATTCTACAAAAATTCCTCCGCTCCCGCAAGACTGGAAACTTGTCGACGGTCTTGTTTTTGCCAGGGACGTCATGTCCCCGGTTTTTTTGTGTATACTTTCGGATTATGAGAATCATCAAAAAATCGCCGCACGGGACCGTTTTGGTTTTGATCCTGGTCGTTTCCGTCCTTTTGACGCTTGCCGTCTTTACGTTTTCGCAACTGATGCTGTCGGAACGCAAAGGGGCGTCTTACGGTATGCGCCAAAAGCAGACCCGAATGCTGGCGGAATCCGGCGTCGAATGGTTGCGGTTGTTCCTCTCGCAAGACCAATTGACGATTGAAGAACGAGGCGATCTTTACGATAATCCGAGTTTTTGCGGCGTTTGGGTGACGGACGGAAATCCGGACGGATTCAACGCCCGCTTCCGACCTGATCCGCGCGACGTCGGACGTTTTACCATTCTCGCTCCGCGGCTTTCCGACGATGGAAGTCTGATCGGGGAAGGGGTACGGTATGGTTTGGAAGACGAATCCGCAAAGGTCAATCTCCACTGGGTCATGCAGATCGACAAAGAGTATCCCGGAATGGGCCGTATCATTTTGACCCGGTTGCCCGGAATCGACGACATGCTTGCCGACACGCTTCTCGATTACATGGACGAGGACGACGACCCCCGTGAGTTCGGAGCGGAACGGGATTATTACGAATTGCTTGAACCGCCGTACACGCCGAAAAACGCCGTGCCCGACTCGATTGATGAACTGTTGCTTGTCGATGGAATCACGCCGCAACTCCTTTACGGAATTGATTGGAACCGTAACGGGATGCTGGACTTGGGGGAGCCGGACCCGATCACCCTGGAAGAGGCGTTCGGAGTAACCGACGAATCGCTGAACCTCGGTCTGGCGGCGTATTTGACGGTCGATTCCCGTGAATCGATGTTGACGCCGGACGGTTTGTCGTTGAAAATCAACGTGAATTCCGAGGATTTGCAAACGCTTCACGGGCAATTGCTCGAAGTTTTTGAGGACGAACGCTGGGCCGATTACATCGTTGCTTACCGCCAATACGGTCCGCAAAATTCTCAAGCAGACGCGGCAACGTCGATAGAGATTGAGCAAAATCAAACGGAACAAGAGCGGAATTCCACTTCTGCAACAACGCAAGCCGGGAGCATCAGTTTTTCTCAGGAAGCGACGACGAAAATCAAAAGCCTGCTCGATTTCGTGGGCGGTTCAACGCAAATTCGGTACGAAGGCGGGACAGGTGCCCAAACGCTGCAATCGCCGTTTTCCCCGGAAATCGCTCAGATGCAAAGTTATTTGCCGATGTTGTACGATTATTTGACGCTTACCGCCGAACCGATGGTCGGACGGATCAATCTGAACCAGTCTCCCCGTGCGGTGTTGCAAATGCTTTCGACCCGGTTCGACGATTCCGAAGCGGCCCTGGAAAGCCTCTACGCCGCAATGGGAATTGATCCGGCAATGCTCGAAGCGGCAACTTCGGCGGCGTCCGGCGGCGGGTCTGCGGATGAAAATTCGGATTCGTCGTCGTCCGATTCGGGATTGCCGCAAGCGGGAAGCATCCTGGAAATGCTCGGTATTCCGACGGAAGAAGTCGATCCACTCATCGAAGGAATCCTGGAGATGCGTATTCCCGATCCGGCCCAGGCGGCGGAGTATTCGCCGGACATGCTTTATCCTTATTGGCCGTACACGCAGGGAATTACGGACAATCTGGAAACGATCAAGAAGATTGAGCCGTATTTTTGTACACGCGGTTCCGTTTACAAAACGCAAATCGTCGGTCGGTTCGACGCAAAAAGCCCGGCGGTCCGGTTCGAGGTTTGGTACGACGCTTCAGTCCGTCCGGCAAAAATTATTCGTATCCGTGAGCTAACCGAACTCGGCCCCGGCTACCCGCCGGAAATGCTCGGAATCGACGAAACGGGAATCGGGAATAGGGAATAGGTGAGAAATAAGAAATGAGAAATGAGAAATCTGTTTCCTATTCCCTATTACCGATTTCCGATTTCCGATTCCCGATGCCCGATTTCAACAACGTACTTGAACCGGATTGTTTCCCCTTTTTTGAGGAGGTGTTCGCCGGTCTTTTCCGGTTTGCCCAGGAAATCGTGTTCGCCGAACGGGTTGGCGGCAAACAGACCGTAAGTGCGGACGTGCCAATAGGTTGGATACCGAAAACTCTCCGGCGTGTCGGAGAGTTTTATCGTAACGTTTTCCCCGTCGACCGGACCGGAATACTCCACCCACTCGGAGCGTTTTCCCCAAGCGGCCTCGTCCCGGTCCCCCTGGGCGTTGACGATCTTGCCCCCTTGTTTGGCGTCAACGTCCATCGAGCTTGCGACCCGGATTCCGAAGGTGCCCTCTTTGGTGTCACCGAACCTGCACTCTTCGGTTACGCCGGTCAGTTCAATTTGAAACTCGACGATCCTCGCCCCGTCTTTTTCGGAAAACGTTAAAGTTCTTCGGTCGGTGCAAAGGATTTCGTCTTGCGGTGTGATCCAGGAGTTTTCGCTTTGAAGCGTCGCAGTGGTGCCGTCGCATTGAACGAGAGTAAACCGGTCGTGCCGTATGATTCCCTTGTTCGGTCCGACCGCCCAAAAATCGACGCCGTTGACGTTGCCGTGCGTGAACCAAAGCGAACGTTGGTGCGGGTGGTCTTTCTTTTCGTCCGGCCTGTCGGGAATCATCGGATAATCCCGGGTCATTCTCTGTCCGCCCGGCCCGATGAGCGGCCAAAGGATCGGCGTCCCGTTTTGGTCCGTGATGTACTCCGTAAAAAGTTGCCCGTCCACCAAGACTTTGTAACCTTTTTCCGATTTTTCCAAAGCGATTTCCGCAGCGGAAACGGGGATCAGGAAACAGAAGAATGGCAGCCAGAAATACGGTATTCTCATAATGATTTTTCGTTGGAAATTTTGAGTAACGATTAGTCTTATTCTACTCTCCCGACTTTCAAATGACAACCAACAGGTCCGTGTTTGCCCTCATTGGAAAAATTTTTGATTGAGTTAGAATGGGGGAAGTTGCGAAGTGCGTCGCACAGGGTGCGGCGGCTAAAAATTAAACTCCTCATTTTCCATTCCTCCTATGCACTGCATCGTCGTTACTCCGGACAAAACGGTTCTCGAACAAGAAGCGAACTTCGTTGCCTTCCCGCTTTATGACGGAGAATACGGCGTTCTGCAAGGCCATTCCCCGATGGTGGGACGGCTGGGGGCCGGTGAATTGCGTATCAAAACGCCAAGCGGAACCACCGAAAGCTATTTTGTGAACGGCGGCTTTGTCGAAGTGCTCGACGACGAAATCTCACTGTTGACAACTTTCGCCTGTCCGACGTCGGAAATTGATCCCGTTGAGGTGCAACGGGAAATTGACGCTATCCTTTCCAAGCCCGCCACGACTGCGGAACACGCCAAATTACGCGAAGAAACTCTGGCCGACTGTCGTGCCCAACTTCGGCTGGCAAAGAGAGCATAATCCCCCCATGAAACCGATTTATTTTCTGCTCTTCCTCCTTTTTGGAGCGACCTGTTACGCTGGTTCACCGCCGAATATTGTTCTCATCCTTGTCGATGACATGGGTTGGAGCGACCTTTCCTGCTTCGGAAACACGGCGATTCAAACGCCGCACATTGACCGGCTCGCCGCCGAGGGGACCGCGTTCACGAACTTTTACGTTTCCGCACCAATCTGTTCGCCTTCCCGGTGTGCGCTCACGACGGGCCAGTATCCCTACCGTTGGCGGATCACGTCGTTTCTCGAAACCCGGCAGGCCAACGAAAATCGGGGGATGGCCCAATGGCTTGACCCGGCGGCACCGACTTTGGCGAGATTCCTGCAAAGCGCCGGTTACGCCACAGGACATTTTGGAAAATGGCACCTCGGTGGTCAGCGCGACGTTGGTGAAGCACCGCTCATTACCGAATACGGGTTCGACGAATCGTTGACGAATTTTGAAGGGCTCGGCCCTCGCGTCTTGCCGCTCTTGAATACGTTTGACGGTTCGGAACCGAAAAAATACTCGCTCGGTTCCGACAATCTCGGTCGTGGTGAAATCACCTGGGTTGATCGCAACAAGGTAACAACCTGCTTCGTCGAAAAAACGCTGGAGTTTATCAAGAAGGCCGAGAAGGACGGCAAGCCGTTTTACGTCAATCTTTGGCCGGACGACGTTCATTCGCCGTTCTTTCCGGCGGCGGACCTGCGTGGAGACGAGAGCAAAAAGGCTCTTTATCACGGCGTTCTCGTCGAAATGGACCGGCAACTGGCACCGCTGTTCGATTACATCCGGGAAAGCGAAACGCTTCGGGAAAACACGCTGATCGTTTTTCTGAGCGATAACGGTCCTGAAGAGGGGGCCGGTTCTTCCGCTCCGCTTCGCGGCAACAAAGGACAGCTTTTCGACGGAGGAACCCGATCCTCGCTGATTGTTTGGGGGGATGGTTTGTTGACGAAGGGTGCCAAAGGCCGTCGCAACGAGACCGCCGTTTTCCAATCGATGGATTTGGTGCCGTCGCTACTCAAGATCGCCGGGGTCGAAGTTCCTGCCGAAACGGTCTTCGACGGCGAAGATTTTTCCGGGGTTTTACTGGGACATGTAACGACGCAAGAGCGTCAAGCCCCGATCTTTTGGCGGCGTCCGCCGGACCGACCGGGACCGGCGAACAACCGCTGGCCGGACCTTGCACTACGAGACGGGCCCTGGAAATTTCTCATGCAGTTCGACGGTTCACGTCCACAATTGTTCCATCTGGATACCGATGTTTCCGAAACGAAAAATGTTGCCGGAGAACGTCCCGATTTGACGACGAAATATCGTAACGCTTTGAACGTCTGGAATACTTTTCCGTAACAATTACGAGGACGATTGAACATTTTCAAGAACCCGCTTTCGGGCAGCTTCAACGTCGATCTGACGGATCGGGCCGAGTGATTGATATTGCCGGATCATCAGCTTTTCCTGCTGTGGTGTCGCTTTGCCGAACACACGGTCGATCAATGTCTGCGGTGCCCCCACCAGTGCAAGGAGTGCCGTTTGGGCGTCGACGGAATCAAAAATTTCACGCAATCCCCGGTCGGGCAGGTTCTGCAAATCTTCGAACGCAAGCGAACGTTTCTGTGGTGTTTCCACAGGTTTTTCGTCAAGGATGTCGGTAATATTGCGTCGCACAGCCGGGTCAATCGCCTGGAGAATCCGCTTTGCAGCAGCGTACCCGATGTTTTTTTTGGGTTTTCCGAAAATATTGTCCGCTCGTTCTTTCAGGGCCGCTTCGATTTCCGCAAGGACCTCTTCGTCGATTTCCTCAAGATCGAAAAGGATTGACACCACCTCCTTCTGCGCTTCCGGCGTTAATTGTTCCAAAATTTTCCCGGAAAGCGGTGTCGGCAATTGCGTCAGGAGCACCGCAACGATTCGCGGCGTCTCGAACAGGAGCAATTCGCGGATTTGGTCCGGGGCAAGTCCATTGAGAAAACCGAACGGACCGTCGGAGACCGGAGCAACCGGTTCTTGTGGCACCCTGTTTCGGTTCGTTTCCAACGTGAGCAGATCGATCCCCCGCGAAAAAGATTCCATCGTTTGCGGAATCGGTTTGTAGGTATCTGAGTGGTCAAACCTGGCCGGTGACGGTGCCGCCGGTTGTACAGGCGATTGTGTCGCCGACGGTTCCGTAGTGTTCATCGCGTCGAGAAACTCGGCGACCGTTTTGCGAAGTTTTTCCCTGGGCACGCCCTTGAGCCGCATCATTTCGACCCGGACTTTTGACGCCGTCTCCGGTTCGAGTTTCCGCAAAAGCGTTGCCGAAGTTTCTTCCGGCAAACCGCTTAAAAATAACGCCGTTTTGTGAATACCAGACATTTTTGAATTACGAATTACGAATTACAAATTACTTCCGGGGACACAGTCCCCGGTGCTCATTTCTCATTTCTCATTTCTCTTCGTGTATCGTTCCGACCCATTGTCTTACGACGGCGGCGGCGGCGTCAACGTCTTCCTTGACGACCTCGGCGGCGTCATCGACGACCGTGTTGATATGCTTTTTGAACCCTTGCAGCGACTTGGCGATTTCGAGCTGCTCCTCGACCTCCGGGTCGAGTGCTTCCCGTTCTTCCGGCGTCAACTTCGCAAGCCACTCGGCCTCTTCGAGCGAAAGGAGTCCGATCCGCTTCTGCCGTGCCGCGATTTTTTTTGCGATTCTTCCCACTTCGGTAATTTTCGTACGGTCCAAAGCCTTGAGGATCAATTCCGCTCTGCGCTGGACGGGATTGTCCGCCTCCTTTTTCCTCTCTTCCTCTTCCAGCAGTCGCTTATAGGCGATTTCGATGGACTTTCCGATGTCCAGGGGGGAAAGTTCCTTCGGATACTCCGATTCCTCGATGACGCCGCGGCTTTCCGTTTCGAAATACTTCAGGTGCTTTTTTCGATGAATCCGCTTCTGTTCTTCTTCCCGCTTGTTGTGTTCCTCGACCCGTTCTTTGGCAAATTCAACCGCCTCGGGCAGGTCAATCGGTTTCTGGTTGACGATTTTTTCCTGGACCGCTTTACGTCGGATAATTCTGCGATGCTTTTCGACTTGCTCCAGCGAATGGAGCAGCTTAAGCATCTCGTCCGGCAAAAGTCCCGCCTGCTGACCGATCTTCTCGGCCAACTCCACGGGGGACAACACCGGCTTGTCAGTTTCCTTCTTTTTTTTGCGACCAAACATTTTTGGAATTACGAATTACGAATTACTAAATTAATTACGAATTACGAATTACGAATTACGTTTGGTATTGTACATAATTCGTAATTTGGAATTCGTAATTCGTAATTTATTCCTGGAATGCAACATTCCCGATCCATTGCCGTAGCACACTTGCGGCGGCGTCGGGGTTTTCTGTAACAAGCTCGGCGACTTCGCTCTGGAGGGAAATGATCGATTTGCTGAACGGTTCCAGCGAACGCTTGATCCCTTCCTCCGCTTCCATCGCCGCGATTTCCTCGTCGGTGAGCGGAACCTCTTCCAACGGAGGTGGCACGGCCTCGTAAATCACAATCGGCTCCGGTTGTTGTACACGGGTCATGCTCCATAGCACCACCATGCCGATGAGCACCAATCCCAACAGCGCGAGCGTTTCCCAGTTTTCAGCGAACCAGAGCATCAGTATTTGCGAAAACGCCGGTTTCGCCTCCACGACCGTCCTGGTATCATCGTAAGAAGTTACGTGAACCATCTGCGTGGTGTCAACGGCGTCAAAAGGCCGCAAGGGTTCCATCAGTTTTGCCGCCGAATCGCTGATATTCTTAAAAATTTCCGTTTGAAGTGCCGCGAGGTCCGTTTCCGTCGGTTCCGGCACCGGTTCGCCCGGCTTGGTGTTACGCTCTCTCCAGATTTTTTTGACATAACTGGTCGGAACGCGAAGTGACGCCGTGATGGATTTCGGCGTCAGCCCGGCCAGACGGCTTTGGCCTTCCTCCCCCTGTAACGCGCTGTTTCGCTCCACTTCTTCCGTCGTTTCCTTGAGCGAATCGCCTTGAATGACTTGCATTGCCGCGTTCGGCACGGGCACCCCTTGTTGCGGCACGAAACCGGGCCGCCCGGCAATGTCACGCCCCTTTTTGTCGAGGTCCGTATTCCGCTCCCGTGATGCCACCGTCGTCGGTTTTCCATGGGTTACGTCGTGAACGGTACGTGAAAGCGTCGGGTTGAGTTCCACATGCGTCATGACGCGCAGCCCACGGATGTCGGCGAAATGTTCCAGCAGTTTCTTTTCCCACAAATTCTGGTAGTATTCCTGCTGATCTTCGTAAGTCTTGTTGCTGCCGCGAATTTTTTCATCGCTGCCGTAATAGGACAAGCCGTTGTCGGCGTCGGTAATCGTGATTTCCTTCAAATCGGTGATACCAAACGCCGCTTTGACCTGGGCCGTGATGGCACTGCGACGCTCTTCGGTCAGCACCTCCTCGTTGTGCGTCCAGATGGTTACGGCAACGGAATTGACGATTCTTCTGTCGTAAAGATTCAGGTCTCTTTCCGGTCGTGGGTTCGGCATGACGGCGGCGTCACGAATCCAACTGTACCCCCTCAAGATGGAGGCGATTTCCAGTGCCTTGGCGTTTCTCATTTTCTCATCGATCATTTTTCCGGTGAAATACGCACCGAGATCGTTGACGGCTTTGGAAAGATACCCGTTATATTCGACGATCACATTCGCTTCGGCTATTGCTGCGAGGTATTTTGTCTGTTCCTTTTTCGGGACGAAAAGTTGTCCGGCCTTCCAGTCGTAATCGGACAGTCCCGCTTTGGCCAGCGCATCGACGATCACCCGCTGTTTGGACTGATCGAACTGCCGTCCGCCGTAAGCGACGACGTATTTCCCGGTCGATTGCGGCAGATTAATGACCAGAAAGGCGATGCTTACCAAAAGGCCCGCCAGGAGCAACGAGATCGTAATCCGATTCGTCGGCGTCATGCCGAGAAACATGTCCCTGAGCTGAGCGTAGAATTTTTTGAGTTGATCCACGGTACTAAATGAGAAATGAGAAATGTGAAATGAGAAAATACCGCATTATTGTTCCGCTTGTTCTGCTGTTTTTGTTTTCATTTTTTGTGCGAGCTTGAGTTTTAATGTTTTGATTGATGAGACAAGGAGTTTTTTCAGCTCCTGGCAATCGTTATCAATGCTTGTGTGTTGATTTTCACCGATATAGTCTGTGTCTTTCAGGAGTGACAGCCAGTATTCCACTTCGTTTGCTTCTTTCAGAGCAATGCTTAATTTGTGGATATAATCCGCATCGCTTTCCGCATGTTCTGCTTCCCGAATCATTGCACCGATTGATGTGCCGGCTCGGAGAACCTGTTTACTTAAAATGTATTCCTTCTTCTCGTGCAACCATTTGGTGAGATTGACAATCCGAATGGCAAACGCATAACTTTTCCGTGCAAAATCTGAATTTCTCATTTCTCATTTCTCATTTCTCATTTCTCATTTCTCATTTCTCATTTAAACCCGGATGTTTTGTATCTCCTGAAACGCTCCGACGAGTTTGTTTCGAATTTGCATCATGAGTTTAAAGGCGATGTCCGCTTTTTGGACGGCGGTGAGAACTTCGGCACTTCCGATCTCGCCGCCGGTCATCAGGATTTCCACCGCCTTGTCCGCGTTTTGTTGTAACATGTTGACTTCGCCAATCCCGCCGAGCACCAGGTCACGGAACGAGACCCGATTCTGCTCCGCTGGCGTCATCGGCGCATCTTTATCCAGCGAGACCGTGTCGCCAAACCGTCTCGGCAATCCCGTCAGTGAAGTTAATCCGCCGTAAAGACCGTCCATTTTTTTAAAGTTGGCAGACGGCAGTCGGCAGACGACAGAATTCTGCCGTCTGTTGTCTGCTTTCTGCTGTCTATGTTATTATTCTAAGCGTTTGATTCAACATGGATTTGGTGATTTCCATTGCTCCGAGGTTGGCCTCGTAGGATCGGGACGATTCGATGGCATCGGTAAACTCGGTCATCATGTTGATGTTCGGCAGGTAAATGTAGCCGTTTTCGTCCGCGTCGGGATGGTTCGGACTGAAAACCCGTTGTGGGGCGATGTCGTCCCGAACGATTTCCTTGACCATAACCCCGGCGGCACCGTTCGGCCCGACCCCATCGACCGCCTGGAAAAGCGTGAACCGCGGCTCGTAAGGTTTCAGTTCGCCGTCCTCGTTCCGCGTTGACGTGATGTTCGCCAGGTTACTGGCAATCGCCATCATGCGAATCCGCTGCGCCATAAGGCCGCTGGTGCTGACGTCCATTGTCTTGAGCATGAGAAATCTCCTTCTCTTCCGTGAAAAATGAGAAAACGGCGCGAATCGTAAGAAAAATTCAAGAATGCGTCAAGAGGGAAAAACAGGATTTGCTTTGCCAGAACAAGAGAACTGCAAAGTCCCTGGGAACGCAGGCTTCCAGCCTGCGCGAAGGTTGCGGAATGGAGTCTCCGCCCTGCGCAGGTAGGATGCCTACGAACTCACTGGCAGGCTGGAAGCCTGCGTTCCCAGGAAAAAAGCGACTTTGCAATCCTCCTGTTTGCCAGAAAAGGTCGTGTGGTGGCGGTAGCCGGACCGTTCACAGCTTCCTCCACCGCCGGGGAGATCGGCAATCACCTTTGTTGCCTATTTTTTGCATTTTAACTCACTCAGACCCTCTGCGAACGATTTTTCCTAAAGAAACGACTCGTTTTTATCGATATAACCGTTAGGGATTCTTCCATCGGTCAGGTTGAAAACGGCCGAAGCGTTTTTTCAGGGAAGTTATGTTGGACTGTTATATCATCAATCTGGACCGTGCCCAGGATCGTTGGGCGGCGACCTCGGAGAAGTTCCGCTCGCTTGGTCTGAACGTGATCCGTGTTCCCGCCGTTGCGGGGAAGGATTTGACGTTCCCGCATCCGGATTTTGCGGCCTGGAGGTTTTTCCTTTGGCATGGGCGCAAGGCGGTTCCCAATGAGGTCGGTTGCTTTTTCAGCCATATCAAAGCGTTAAAAACGTTTCTTGAAACAGGAAAAGACCATGCGTTGATCTGCGAGGATGATGTTTTTCCGTTACCGCAGCTCGTGGAGGTGCTCCATGAGGCCATGCGGTATTCCGGCTCTTGGGACTTGCTAAGACTCAGTGGAAACAGACCGACAAAAGGGGTCAATTTTGCAACGTTGTCACACGGATTTCAGTTACGTTGCGATTTGAAAACGGCCTCTGGAACAGGTGCCAGTATTGTCAACAGACATGCCGCGGAAACGATCATCAAGAAGTGTCTGCCGATGAGGGCCGCGTATGATGACACGCTTTATTGCTACTGGCCTATGGGAATTCGTGAAGTAACGATACAGCCGTTTCCCATCACGTTGGGAACGTTGGCAGGAAATTCGACCATCGAAGGAGTCTCCTCCCGTTGTCCGTATCTGTTGCGTTTTTTTCGTCCTCCTTACCGTTATTTCACACGGACGACTCGCAAAATTTCGAGGATTCTCCATGCCATGCAAAATTATTTTTGGCCGCCGCTGCCCGTTTTGATGGAAGGGGATTTGACCATTGAACTCGAAAACAACGACGCAAACCAGACGACCGGACACAAAAGAAGGGCGGCGCAACAACCAAGCAACACATTCGTCAGAAGCACACAGGGTGTTTTCGCGGATCGGATGGAGGCAAAAACACAACCACTGTCGAAATTTTATCACTTCCATCCCAGGAATCAGAGGAATCTTCACAACGCCGTGTCGCCTAAAATTTCCATCATTATCCCCGTTTACAACGTCGAAAAGTATTTGGCAAAGTGCTTGGATTCCGTACTTGCACAGACGTTTGGCGATTTTGAGGTTTTGTGTGTCGATCATTCTTCGACGGATGGTTCGCTTGCAATCCTTCAGGAATATGCGGACAAGGATGAACGGATCAAAATCATTCCCTGTGTCAATACCAGCGGGGGACCGGGGCAGGCACGCAATGCCGGTCTTGCACACGTTCAAGGAAAATACACCTATTTTCTTGATTCCGATGATTGGATTGATCCTACCCTTTGCGAGAAAGTGTATTACCGTTTGGAATCAAGCGGAGCAGATGTCGTCTTTTTCTTCCAACATGTGATCGAAGAAGAAAAACAAAAAAATCGTCCCCGTGAGGCGTCGAAGCATGATTTGCGTCGTTGGCTTGTTCCCTCTTTGCGAGAGGTCTGCCATTTTCAATTCCCTATTGTCCCCTGGAACCGCGTCATCAGGTCTGATTTTCTTCGGAAAATTGATTTTCGATTTCCCGAAGAGATGATACCGGAAGATTATTTTTGTCATTGGTATCTACTGCTTCACGAACCGAAAACAGAAGTGGTTGCTGAAAAACTTTATTTCCATTTGATTCGAGATGGGTCACAACAGGGACAGTTGGGTGAGTATGTTGCCAGAAGTTGTCAAGCAGATGCCTTACTCAAAAAGTATTTGCAAAAGGTTGAAAAATACGAATTATATAGGGAGAAATTCCTTGTTGATAAATACAAAACGTTTGTCGCTCTATTTCCACGACTGCAAAAAACCTATAAAACGAAGGTCATCCAATGGTTACATGAAACCATCGATGAAGATGAAATCCATTTTCTGAAAAATGAAAAAAGTCTTGATATTTTGACACGTAAGAAAATCTTGGTACTTTTGCGTGGAAACCACGTGGTTTGGTTGACAATCGACACGATCAGCACAATTAACAGGGTAATCCGCAGATTCATCATCAAACCCGTCGAAACATTGATCAAGTTGCGAAAATCGACTGCGGAAATAAATCTGTTATTCGAACGGCGAATTGACGAACTCAACCAATTGATTGCCGAGAGAGATAAAGAGATTGTTGAACTTAAACGGTGTAGCTTACTGTCCAATTTATGCGATCATCAATAACGTTAAAATGACCGATGGATTAACCTTATTCCCAAGTAACGAAGGAATCCCCTCCTGCCACTTTTCCCTTATTCACTCGCATTTATGCTTTCAATAGTTACTCCCACCTACAATCGTGGTCATCTCCTTAACGCGGCCTATCAAAGCCTTTTGAGACAGGATAACAAGGACTTTGAATGGATCGTTATTGATGATGGCAGTACGGACAATACGGAAGCATTGTTCCGTGCATGGATGGAAGAAAAAAAAATCAAAATCCTCTACGAACGTCAAGAAAACGGAGGCGTTAACCGTGCCAGAAATCGTGGTATCGAGTTGGCACAAGGTGAGATGATCCTCTATTTGGATAGCGATGACTATCTTAGCGATGATGCTGTAAGTACGATTAACCACCATTGGGAATCGATTAAAGATAACACGAAAGTCGTGGGACTCCTTTTTTTATCGGGAAACCAAGAGACAAAAAAAATTATCGGCAAGCCGTTCCGCAACGATGTTTCAATCAACAATTACATTAACTTTTACTGGCGGGAAAAGATCGGCGGCGATAAAACGGTCGTTCACAAAACCGATATTCAACGAAAATATCTTTTTCCCGTTTTTGACGGAGAAAAGTTTGCGGTAGAGGGAATTATGTATGTTCGAATCGCTAAAGAATATGATTATCTATGCGTCAATAAAATCCTCCAATACAAGGAATACCTGGAAGACGGTATAACACGAAAAGGTTATCCCGAACCCGAGATGCTCATGGGGCTTTTGGCGTACCGTTATGAACTTACAGATAAAGCCTTTCCTTTCCGTACCCGAAAAAATTCCATGCGGAAATGGATAAGGTTAAAACGGCAAACGAAAGCATCTTGGGTTTCGATTTTTCAAGAAGCAAAATGTTTTTGGTTGTGCTGTCTGTGTGTGCCGATGGCATTGATACGGTTTCCACGTAAAACGAAAAAGTAAAGTCGTTGCGTTACAAAAATCAATAAAGAATCATAACTGAACAGCCGAGAAAAACATGATTCCGAAAGTCATCCATTATTGTTGGTTCGGTGGCAACTCGCTACCCCCTTTGGCGGTGAAATGTATTGAAAGCTGGGAAAAGTTCTGCCCGGATTACGAGATTAAAGAGTGGAACGAGAGTAATTTTGATCTAAAAATAAGCCCCTACGTAAAAGAAGCCTATGAGGCCAAAAAATGGGCATTTGTGTCGGATTATGCGAGGCTTTGGGTGCTTGTGAACTTCGGTGGCATCTATCTTGATACGGATTGTGAACTCGTCAAACCGATTGATGGCTTTTTGAATCTTGAGGCAATGTCGGGATTTGAATCCGAGACGTACATACCAACTGGTATCATGGGTTGCCGGAAGGGGTTTCCGTTATTCGTGGAGCTCCTTAAGAGATATAATGACCGCCATTTTATTAAACCGGATGGTTCGTTTGACATGACAACAAACACTCAAGACATAACGCGAGCCTGTCTTGACCACGGTTTTGTTCCCAATAATGAAAAACAAACGATCTGCGGATTTACTCTCTTCCCCCGCGACTGGTTTTGTCCTATGGATGGGAGGACTCAGAAAATGGTGGCTTTTACTGAAAACACTCATGCCATACATCATTTTGCCGCTTCGTGGAAAACTCCAGAAACGAAAATGAAAACGATCATCAAGTTCCCCGAGCGTTTTATTCGCCGCTGGATTGTCAAACCAATCAAAAAACAGTTGAAAACTGCGTGAAGAATTAACAAAAGAAGGGTGTAGCCGTGATTTTAGGTAGTTTTTCGTTTCGAAAACTGAGGAAACTACCTTATTTTCGCCTAATTTTTCCTGACAAAACAACCTTAGTCGCGACGAAAGCCCACGAAACCTCAACCTTATTACCTTATTTTCCACCGGGTTCGAATAAGGGAATAAGGTTGGTTTTTTGGGGCGTTTTCTGGCTAAGGTTGTTTTGTTCGGAAAAATAAGGTAGAAATAAGGTTTCTTTGCCGATTAGCAACCTTGTTTTGCGATCCCGCACGTTACCTAATTTCACGGCTACACCCCAAAAGAAGAAGGCAAATGAGAATCCTATTATTTAACGGTACTGGCAACGTTGTCAATTCGGCCGGGGGTGCCGAAAAGGTCTTTTGTAATATGGCCAATGCGCTTGTATGCCGGGGGCATCAGGTACTTGCCGTATGCAATGACATCAGTTCCGGTATGCCGTTTTACCCACTTGACGAACGTGTGAATTTCGTGAACCTCAATGGAAGCGGTAAAAAGATTTTTCGTTCACCGTTCTATTTGAAACTTTTCCGGGAAATGACCAAACCATTTCGGCACTATGTGCCGAACCCCGTTACTCCGGTCAAGAGTCAAAGTATCGCGGAAAAAATGCGACCTGTCTTGGAACAGTATGAGCCGGATATTATCATTTGCCACTTTTTGTCGGATATGCCTGCCGTTTCCCGATTGCAGAGCGGTTTACCGGTGATTGTGATACAACATGGCAACCCATTTACGGAACTCCTCGGCAAATCCAGACATGATCTTCGACCTCTTGATCTATGCAACGTGATTCAAGTGCTCCTGCCAAGTTACATCCCACCGGTGAAACGATTGTGTTCCACCAAAGTTGTGGCAATCCCGAATACCGTCCAGCAAGTCCCCGCAAAAACATATGCCGAGAAAAGCCGATACTCCATCTGCATGGTTGGTAGATTTGAAAAAGACAAACAGCAGCACTTGCTTATTGAAGCGTTTTCGAAAATAGCAAAAAAGTATCCCAACTGGCAGATCAATTTCTATGGAAGTGAATCCCCAAAAAAAGGTTATCACTCCTATTCAAAAAAATTGATTTGGCGGTATCAATTGGAACAACAAGTGTTTTTACGTGGAACAACAACGCAAGTCTATGACGTAATGAGAGAAAGTGACGTTTTTGCTTTTCCGAGTCTGCATGAAGGATTCCCTTGCGCTCTTACGGAAGCAATGTCGGTCGGTCTTCCTTGTGTGGGACTCAAAACCGCTCCTGGTGTGAATGAATTGATCGAGGATGGCGTTACGGGGTTTCTTGCGGAAAACAATGCGGAAGATTTTGCACAAAAACTTCAAACGCTCATGCGCGATCACCAACTCCGCCAAACGATGGGGCAGGCAGGACGTGAATCCGTGAAAAAATACGCTCCCGAAATCATCTGGGATAAATGGGAAAAACTCATTATCGATACCGTAAATAATCACAAAAAAAATTCTCCGGACACCGTCCAGTTACAAAGTCATTCAATATTTCCAAAGCGTCATGTCGCCTAAAATCTCCATCATTATTCCCGTCTACAACGTCGAAGCATATTTACGACAGTGCATGGATTCTGTCGTGAACCAAACGATGCGCGACATTCAGATCATTTGCATCAATGACGGTTCGACAGACGGTTCCCGGGCGATTTTGCAGGAGTACGCCGACCAGGATTCCCGCATCGAAATTATTGACAAACCGAACGGCGGACAATCTTCTGCTCGCAATGCCGCTTATCCTTCGATCCAAGGCAAGTACACGCTGTTCGTCGACTCCGACGACTGGATCGACCTTAAAACCTGCGAAAACACCTACTACTACGCCGAACAAACTCAGGCGGATTTTGTCCATTTTCAGCGGTATCATTACAAGCAGCTTACGTCCTCCCTGACACCAAGTCCTCAAAAAGGTTCGCTCTTGTTTTACGACACGCCGGAACAAAAGAAACGATTCCTCACTTCCAAGAGTCATAGTGCTTGTCAAAGTTTGTACCGGACCGACTTTTTGCGGCGTCATTCGCTCCGCTTTCCCGAGGGGCTGGTTCACGAAGACAGCTTGTTCTTTTGGCAAGCGGTCACCAGGGCCGAAAGAATCGCTTTTTTGCCGGGATTTTTCTATTACTATCGACAGCGGCCTTTTTCGACCGTAACTTCGTTTGGTGAAAACCGCTTGGGCATTTTTCAAATTTACGCTCTCATTGAAGAGGATTTGCGGACAACGGGCAACTACCCGCTGTATCAGGACGAATTTATCGCGACAAAAATTCGGGAGTGCATGAAAATCGCCGTCGCCATCCGCCCGGAATTCCGACAAAAAGCGAACCAAATGTTCCTTGAGAGACTCGGCGAAGCGGAAATCGACTATCTCAAAACAAAGGCCGCCCCGCGATATCGGGATTATTACCTTTCGCTTACGGGCAATCGCATGGCATGGTGCCGGCATTCTTTGCGTCAAGCGTTCCGCTCCGTTGTAAGCGTTTTGCGTGAAGCGGGGAGATTTTTTTTTATCGGACGAAAAAACAAACCTGAAAACGAACAGCTTCTCGACCTTGTTTGTCAGCTTTCACGCGAATTGGTTGAACTCAGGGAGGCTCGTTCCGAAGAATACCCCACCTTGAAAAGAGCGGCCTGAAAAAGCACCGGGAACAAGAAATCATGCAAAAAACACGAAAACGGAGACAGAAACCCAAAGGTGTCACCAAACTCTGGTGGAAAATCCAGAAATTGTTTCGGGAAATACCCAAACGAATTTCCGCCCCTTGGATCACCTGGAAAAAAATCTCTGCGGATTTCGAAAAGTACCTGCTTGGGTCCGAGAGCGGTGTTACAACGAACAAAAGAAATCCCAAAGTCATTCTCTCACTGACTTCCTTTCCGCCGAGAATTCCCCGAATTCAATATACGATTTACTCTTTGCTCAAACAGACGGTTAAGCCGGACGAAATTCTTCTTTGGCTTGCCGAAGAGCAGTTTCCCAACCGGAACGGCGACTTGCCGGAAACTTTGCTCAAACTTGTCGATCATGGGCTGACCATCAGGTATTGCAAGGACATCAAATCGTATAAAAAACTGATTCCGGCACTCCGGGAATATCCTCATGATATTATCGTTACACTTGACGACGACGTCTATTATCAGTCCGACATGCTGGAGTTGTTGCTTCTTTCTCACGAGAAAAATAAAAACGCCGTTCATGGTCACTGCGGCCATATCATTCTGTTCGATGGTAATGATCAACTTGCAAGCTATTTGGACTGGAAAAAGCGGGTCTCGTTTCGGGAAGTAACGCCTTCTTTTGGAGTTCTATTAACCGGTGTCGGCGGGATTCTTTATCCTCCGAACGTGCTTTATCGGGACGTTTTACGCGAAGACCTCTTTTTGAAACTTTCGCCGACGGCGGACGATGTTTGGTTCTGGGCAATGGCGGTATTGAATGACACGCGGTTGTGTATCGTGGAAAACAATACGTTGCACCCCAAGAGAAATTCGTCGGGTAAAGACCGTTCTCCGACAGGACACCGTAGTCTTGCGGCGATCAATTGCAACGAAGGGGGCAATGATAAACAGATTCGGCAGGTTCTGGAACACTACCCGGCCATTTTGGAAAAGCTGAAAACGGAATTACCGTAACACCCAAGCATCCGTTAAACACGCAGAGTACCGGTGAAGCGGTTGATTGCCGCGAGAATTGCCTGGATGGTCGCTTCAATCGTGTCGGTGGAAACGCCGTGACCGCGGAAGACGTGTTCGTCCCCCTCGCCGGTCTGGATCAAAACGGAAACCTCCCCTTGGGCGTCCTCGCCGACCGAAACGCTTTGCACGTGATACTCCTTGAGCGTCGCTTTCACCCCGACGATCTGGAGCACCGCTTGAAACAAGGCGTCAATCGGTCCGTCCCCCTCGCCGACGCTTTGCGTGTACTGCGTGTCGCCGCACTGTAACGTGATCGAAACGTCCGGGTTCTTTCCCGTTCGTGTGCGTAATTCGTAGGAACCAAGCACCCATTCCGCCTTTTTCAATTCGGACTTGGGCACAAAAATCCCGGTGGAACCCTGCTCCCGGATATTCTGCTCGATCAAAGCCCGTAAATCGGCGTCGAAAACCTGCTTTTTCCGGTCCGCAAGTTTTTTGAACTCCTCAAACACGGCGTCCAACTGTTCGACGGCCAACGAATAACTGAGATGCTTGGCGCGGGCAACCAACGCGGCACGTCCGCTGTGTTTGCCGAGAACGATGTCGTTTTTTTGAAATCCAACGTCCTCCGGCTTCATAATTTCGTAGGTCGTCGGGTTTTTGAGAACGCCGTCCTGGTGAATTCCGGATTCGTGAGCAAACGCATTTTGTCCGACAATCGCCTTGTTTCGCGGAACACGCAGACCGGTTACGGTCGAAACCAACCGGCTCGTCGCAACCAAACGCGGCGTCTGGATTCGCGTTTTGGCCTGGTAAAAATCTTCCCGGATTTTCAAAGCCATCACGACCTCTTCGAGCGCACAATTCCCGGCCCGTTCGCCGAGACCGTTGATGCAACATTCGATCTGGCCCGCTCCGGCGTGAACGGCGGCCAAACTGTTCGCAACCGCCATACCGAGATCGTTGTGACAGTGAACGCTAATCACCGCTTTGTCAATGTTCGGAACGCGATTCCGCAACATTTCGATCCGGGCAAACATTTCAATCGGCGTCGTATAGCCGACGGTGTCCGGGATGTTGACGGTCGTTGCTCCCACGTTGATCACCGCTTCCACGACGCGGCAAAGGTAATCGATGTCGGTCCGGGCGGCGTCTTCGGCGGAAAACTCGACGTTTCCGCAATATCCTCTGGCCCGTTTGACCCCGGCGACAGCCATTTCGATAATTTCGTCCTCCGATTTACGCAGCTTGAATTCCCGGTGAATGGAACTGGTCGCCAGAACGACGTGAATCCGGGGATTTTCGGCGTATTTCAGGGCGTCCCAGGCGCAATCAATATCGGCGTCGCGGCAGCGGGAGAGCGAGCAGACCGAAACGCCTTTGATGAGCTTGGAGATTTCCTGGATCGACTCGAAATCGCCTGGGGAAGAAATTGCAAAACCGGCCTCGATCACGTCCACGCCGAGTTCGGCCAGTGCAGACGCAACTTCCAGTTTTTCGCTCAAATTCATGCTTGCGCCCGGCGACTGCTCACCGTCGCGCAGCGTTGTATCAAAAATCGTGATCGAACGAGACATTTTAATTCTGAATTACAAATTACAAATTACGAATTACGAATTACGAAACTGTGATTCTATGGGAAATTACGACGAGGGCAACCAACCCCCTGCGAGTTCGCATTCCGGGAATGAGGAGGATTGTCAAGTCGCTTTTTTCCTGGGAACGCAGGCTTCCAGCCTGCCAGTGAGTTCGTAGGCATCCTACCTGCGCAGAGCGGAGACTCCATTCCGCAACCTTCGCGCAGGCTGGAAGCCTGCGTTCCCAAGAACTTTGCAATCCTCCTGTTCCGGGAATGAGGAGGATTGTCAAGTTGCTTTTTTCGAGTAAAATTCGCCGAAACGTTGGTCTATTTTTTCCGCCTTCATCCACACCGAGGAGATTGTCATGCCGCTACCCCTTTCAAGTCCAAAACTTCCCAAAACCGACCTCAAGCGCGTCGCTATTCTTTTTTCCGGTGGACCTGCCCCATCCGCCAACGCCGTGATCGGCAGTGCCGCGATTTGCTTTGCCCGTGCAGGAATCGAAGTTTACGGTATGAAACATGGTTACTCTTCGCTCGTTTCCTACACCGAAGGCAAGAAATTCCAGGAAGGAGTGGACTACATCCGGCTCGACAAAAATCTCGACGAAGGACTCCGGACCCGGCAGGGAATCTGCATCGGAACCGCTCGTGCCAATCCCGGCAAAATGCTCAAAGTGCCCGCCGATTTGGACAATCCGGAAAAGACCGCTCCGTTGAAAACCGTTTACGACGCGCTTTGCTCGCTTGGAATTGACGCTTTAATCTCCATTGGCGGCGACGATACGCTGACCACCGCGGCGAAGTTCAAACTCTACCAGGACACGTTGCCGGAAGAAATGAAGCGGATTCGGGTCGTTCACCTGCCGAAAACGATTGACAACGACTACCAGGGGATTGATTTCACGTTCGGTTACTTTACCGCCGTCGAAACGCTTGCGATGCAAGTACGCAATCTGTTGGCGGACTCGGAAGCGTCCGGAACCGGTTATATTGCCCAGGTGATGGGTCGCAAAGCGGCTTGGCTCGCTTATGGGGCTGCCGTTGCCGGGGAAGCGAGTGCCGTTGTCGGTTTGGAAGACATTCCCGAACAGTGGTTGAGTACCGAAGAAACCGTCGATCCCGAAACCGGCAAAGTCGTTAGCGGCGACGACGGCAAACCGCTTATGCGGAAAATCGTGGACCTGCAAAAACTCGTGGACCGCTGCGTGGACCTGGTTTTGGCCCGTGAAAAAGAGGGGAAAGCGAGCTTTGTTGCGGTCGTCTCGGAAGGGCTGGCCGAGTTTTTGCCGCTTTCGGAGATGAAGATGTGCCTTTCCGACGACGAGTACCGGACGCTGAAACCGGATTCTTTCGGGCATTTCCCGGTGTCGCAGTTGAAATACAGCAGTCGGCTTGGTCGCTTGATTTCCGAGGAGTACAAAAAGCGGACCGGCAAGTCGAAAAAGATGAACGGCTTGCAGTTCGGGTACGAGGTCCGCTGTGGAATTCCGACGGCGTTTGACGTGATTTTGGGCAGTCAGATCGGCGTCGGAGCGTACCGTGCTCTTGCCGAGCAGGGGCTGAACGGCGTGATGATTTCCGTCGGCGGAACGCTTGATCTTTCGTATCCGGCGTTCGAAGACCTGATCGACTTCAGCAAACTCCGGGCTTACGAACGCCCGATCAAAGTCGGAAGCGACGTACACCAACTCGCCCGGTACCTCGAAGCGTGGGTAAAGTGAGAAATTTTGAAAAAACCTCTTGGCAAAAAGGGCAAAATTTTTCGTTTTTGCTTATTGACTTTTTTCTCGAAATAAACGATAATGGAGTAGCTTGGTGTTCTTTCTGTTTTCCACAGGAAGAGTACCGAAAACCCCCGGCGTGTTGCCGGGTTTGACAATAAGAACGTCCGAACAACGTGTTCGGTAACAATTTAGGGTTCGTCAGCAATTCAAAAGCCGTCGCAAGACGGATAGGTTGGCTTCACGGTCGAAACTGCTTTTGCAGAGTGAAGATGACCTTTAGGCTATGAATGTGGCGTGCTTCCGTAAGGGAGCGTCTGCGCATAGCCTATAGGCAATCTTCGGCAACGTTGTTTTCATTTCAAAACCGCGTTACACCGCATTCGACCGCGGGAAGGAACCTATCTTTTGAACGCACCGCTCCTGTTTCTTGCAATCTTGAGCGATTCTTGCTTGCGCACTCAACATTTTTCGGAAAAGCGAACGGAGACGCAATCGTAAGATTGCGCGAAATAAAAAAAAGGGCCGGGGATGTAGCGCAGCGCAATCCCCGGGCGACAGCGGAGAGCGGGTCCATCCGGGGATTGCGCTGCGCTACATCCCCGGCTCTTTGGATCGTTTTGAATCGCAATCTCACGATTGCAGCTCCGTGAACCTTTCGCCGGTGCAACCCTAACCCACGTAAATTAATGCGTACAAAAAACAAAATGATGAGAAGATTTTTATGCCTCCTCGCTCTTGCCGCCTTATTGGCGATTTTGCCGACGATTGCTTCGGCGCAAAATACTACAGAAATCTGGATTGACGGGACTTTGTTTTTTGAGGCGATCGTCTCCAACATGCCAATCACCAATGCAACGGTCAATGGCAGTGGGCCTGACTTTTACAACCCCAACAATCGCTATGACCGTTACTTTCCATCCGAATCCCTCCTCGGTCTCTACAACGATAGACGAGGCACGATTATCAACGCTGCGGTCAATGGCGGGGTTCTCCAAAATTTCGGCGCGATCACTAGCGCAACGGTCAATGGCGGATTTCTCACCAATGGATGTACCGGCAGCGGGGGGCCTACAGGTCCTGTGATAATCTCTAGCATAGGTACAATCGCCAGTGTAACAGTCAATGGCGGGCTGTTCGAAAACTACGCCATTGTCACCAATGCAACGGTCAATTTTGGAGGATGCGTCGAAAACGTGCGTTCAGTTCGATGGGGATACGGTACTTTCAACAACGTAACACTCAATGGCGGTATTGTTGGTAATTCGGGTCGGATTGATGAATTAACCTACATTAGCGGCACGTACTTTGGACAATCACCACCACGCAGTGCCCCCGGTAACGAGGACTTCGGAGTCATCTATTACGGCACCATCGGCACGCTCAACCTCCTCGACGTGAAGACGAACTTTGACAGTAACGAGTTAATGTATGCAATAACTCAGGGAAAAGTTGGAACACTGGGGACTGTAATCGTTAACTATGGCGGGACGTTCAACAACATAGGTGGCATGACCATCGCCAACGCAACGGTCAATGGCGGAAGGCTCGATAATTACGGCGGCATCATCGATGCAACGGTCAATGGCGGACAGCTCTGGAGCCAGGACGGCAGCACCATCAACGATGCCACGCTACGCCGTTAAGTAACTTGGCAGTCTGACTTGACTGTCAAGCGAAGTAACCCATTGTTGTAAAAGGATTTGCGTGATTTTTAATTGCCAAGTGTTTTGCGTTTGTTTTTTTACCAGATTGCTGAAA
>Ga0209628_10000178_pt1 | contig 36231 bp, 58 predicted proteins | sample TergutCu122P4_FD_187285 | JGI IMG/M metagenome (GOLD analysis project Ga0209628, IMG submission 187285) | Cubitermes ugandensis P4 segment gut microbial communities from Kakamega Forest, Kenya - Cu122 P4 (SPAdes) (version 2) | ecosystem: Host-associated > Arthropoda: Insects > Digestive system... | reverse complement strand
AGATACCTATGCTTTTCAAAATTGTGATAAATTACGAATAATCAGGATTTACAGTACAACTCCGCCGCCAATGTACACAGAAATTGGTCATTCAGATGCATCAGGTCTACATTTAGCATTGGAATCAATATTTGTTCCTGACGAAAGTGTTTCTGCATATAAAAGAGCAGATGGATGGTCTAATTATGCACAATTTATAAAAGGTTTCAGCCAAGATATATAATAGAATATTAATAATGTGTGATAAAAAAGATATGGTCATTGAAGAAACAAAAGAAGGTGTAGGAAAAAATCAATTTTGGACTACTATGGTATCGGTAGCGTTATTTCTTGCCGGTATTGGTATAACCGCTTACCTTAATTTGGAAACCCGCGTGAGGTTAAACGAAATCAATATTGAGGCGTTAAAGGTTGAATACCACTCCGATAAAGAAGTAATGCAAAAGAATATACAGGAAATGATTGTTGATATGAAAGATATTAGGGAAACGGTTCATAATATAGACAAAAGGGTGTCGGTTGACGAGGCAAGATGGCAACAAATAAACAAGAAGAAAGAGGATTGATTGTAAATTTATTATCAGATGTTTCCGCAAAATCTGCAAATAGAAAAAGAGCGATAGTATTCTTTCTGATTTTGCTCCTTATTGGAATTGTAGAAATGGTTTCAGACCCAACTACCAAATCAATAAGCCACAAAAGGGTTATTGCATTCGGTTCATTTCTGGTTTTAGTATCCTTTTCAGTAATGGAATATTTCAAACCGCCGATTAGTTTGCCGCTCTTGTCTGTTTTAGCCGGATTATGCGGCGGACAAAGCGTATTATCATTGTTTGAAAGAAGAAATATAAAAGAAAAAGACAAAGATAACTACTGAATAATATGGAAAAATACGCAAAGCGATTAACAACAGTAAAAGATATAATGTTTAAAAAAGGAAATAATGAAATTGATATTAACACGAACAGCTAAAAAAGATACCTATACGATAGGTAAACTTTTTATAAATGATGTGTATTTTTGCGATACGCTTGAGGACAAAGACAGGGGATTGAAACAAACTATGTCTTTAGCGGAAATTCACAAAATCAAAATACAGCACGAAACGGCAATACCGAGCGGAACGTATAAGGTTATCGTAAACATGTCACCGAGATTTAACAGGATATTGCCTCGCTTGCTCGACGTTCCCGGATTCGACGGCGTTTTGATTCACAGGGGTAATACAGATAAAGATACTTCCGGTTGTATTCTGGTCGGTGAAAACAAGGTAGTCGGCGGATTGATTAATTCAACGACATACGAATTGAAATTGGTTAAAATCTTAAAGAATGAAAAGGACATAAAGATTGAAATCGTATGAAAAAGTACATTTATATCGGATCGACATTTGCATTCCTGATTTGCGCAATTATCTGGCAACAGGAGCGAATCAAAGTAATCAAAAACGAGCGAAATCTGTATAAGCAAAATGTTTATACACTTATAGATAATATCGGACGTTATCAAACAAAAGACAGCCTGAATGTGGTTTCAATCGGACAATTGGAATTGAAATTGTCGGAAGTGAATAAATATCGTTCCGACGAAATGAGACTGATTGAAAGCCTGAAAATCGATAAAAAACGATTGAAGCAAATCACCACTGCTCAAACGCAAACTATTTACGATTTAAGTGCAAATGTTCATGACAGCATCGTTTACAGGGATAATTTCATCATCGATACGTTACACTGCATTAATATTGCTGATAAGTGGTTCGACCTCTCCGGATGTATCAACAGGGAATCAAAGTTTGAAGGTCGCTTTGAGAACCGCGATTCCCTGTTATACGTCGAACACATTATACCAAAACGCTTCCTGTTCATAAAATGGGGAGTAAAGGAACGCCGGCAGGAGATTGTGAGCCGGAACCCGCATACAAGAATTACAGGGGCGGAGTTTATAACGATAAGGAAATAATCTTAATTAATCCAATAGCTTTTTCATATCGGTTACTACTTTTTTACCAAGCATTTTAGCGTAATGCTGCGTCATGGATAATTGCGAATGCCCCATCGCTTTTTGAACCGTCTCGATAGGAATATCCTTGTTAAGCAAGTAAGTAGCAAACGTATGGCGGGCGACATGAGATGTAAGTGACTTTTTTAGCTCCGCTCCTGCTCCGAGAACTTTCAGATAAAAATTGTACTTTTGATTTGGAAACTTTGGTATGTCATAGTTGTATTTTTCTGCAATCTTTTCCGCTTCAGGAAGAAATAAAGTAATAAACGATTCATCCGTCTTTTGGCGATTGCTTCGTATCACTTTCATTCCATCAATTTCAGAAATGTAGTCTTTTGAAAAATTATAAAGGTCGATGTAAGCCAAACCGGTGAACATTTGGAAAACAAAAAGGTCTTTCACTTCCTGCAATTTTTCATTAACTGGATTATAGTTTAAAATCTTATCGATTTCTCCTTGCTCCAAAAAAGTAGGGTCTTTCCCTTTTTTTGTTGGCATCTTAAACTCAAAGTATGGGTCTTTTGTGCATAATCCAGAGTAAATAGCTTTTTTAATATAACTTCTAAATGTAGAATGCCGCTTGTTGAGCGTTGAATTTTCGTGAACGCTATTTGATTTTAGCCAACTATCAAATCCGACTATATTTTGATAATTTATATCAGAGAAAAACTTTATCTTTCCAAATTTCTCAATTTGTCGAATTAACGCTGCGTGATGTTCATATGTCGCTCGTGTTGGGTTTGATTTTGTAAGTTGTTCTTTCATAAATTCGATAACAGAATGACTATCCTTTGTGCTATCCCAATTTTTAACGTCGTTAAGACTTTTGCATTCATTTGACAAAACAAACGCTTCTATTTTACGAAACATACTTGTAGCCTGTCCGGTTATTGCCGGAGCGTTCGGATGATTTTTACATGTAAATCCGTTTTTAGGAGAGAATTGATTTTTTGTCAAATAAATTCCTGTGGATATTAATTTCTTTATGTTCGTCCCATGCAACCGGACTTCAATCTGAAGGAGCGCCTTTTGAGAATCAGAAGCCCTCTTCATTCTGTCAAAAACAAACCGTAACTGTGCATTATTCATAATTTTAGCATAATTTTTTGCACAAAAGTATAAAAAACAAATGAATTTTCGTACTCAATTTCGTACTTTTTAAAAAACAGTACGAAAATAGTGATTATTTAATATTAATATTGATTAATTATGATTATTAAAAAATGTATATAAACCGCTTATAAACAGTAAAACTCGCTGTTTCAACGAGTTTTCTCTGCGGAAAGACAGGGATTATATAATTAATTGATAATAAGTACTATATAAACACAAGTGAGAAAAAAGTATGAAAATTAATTGAATTTTGCTAAAATTTTAGGTAAAGGCATAATTATTTTTAAAATTTCTATGGATTACACAAAAAATCGCCTTTTCCAAGCATAAGCCAATCGAGCGACACATTGTACTTTTTGTGCAAAAGGAGTATATTCGTTACCCCTGGCTCGCGTCGTTCCGTCTCCATCCGATTCATATTTGACGTTGTTCCCAAACCGATACTTTTTGAAAACTCTGTTTTTGTTCTGACAAGCCCTCTATATCTTAACTCTTCAAACGACCTTAAAAATCGCTTCCTGACTTCGACCGCTTCCGGTATATTCTTTCTGACTGGCATAATCTATTCTTCAAAATAATCGTTATCTATTCGTTTGATTTCGTATTGATGCTGCAATGTTACGCCGACATTATAGTCTATCATTAACTGTGATAATTGCATACCATCTATCAACACTATTTTCATTTCACTTTTAGGAATAAATCCGATGGCATCTTTGGTAAAAGAAGAGGTTGTTAAGAAAATACCCTTTTTTGCACCCTGCCCAACCAAAGCGCCTATGAATTTATGAATTTCAGGTCTTCCTACCACGTTGCCTGGTTGCCATCGCTTTGCCTGAATATAAATCACGTCCAAACCTAATTTATCTTCTTTAATTGTTCCGTCAATCCCTTCATCTCCACTTTTCCCTATTGCCCTTCCGGCATCCTGAATGGAACCTCCATATCCCATTTTGACGAGTAATTCCACTACCAAACGTTCAAAAAAGGCAGGGGATAAATTGAGTATCTTATCTAATATCTCTTGTGCCAAATCTTTACGAATACTTTGATAAGACGTTTCCAAAAGCTCTTCAGGTGTTTGAATGTTGATTGATTCGGATTGTATTGCTTCTATATCAATATTATTTGAGGATTCGTCTTTCTTGATATTTTGCCAATCCTGAAATGCAGGAAATTGTTTAAGGTAAGCAATATTTATTCCATTTGGATTTTGTTTCAATACATTTAATCCTGTTTCTGTTATTTTCAAATATCCACGTTTTGGAGTGTCGATTAAACCGGCTTTCTTCAGATAGGTTCGCGCCCAACCAACACGGCTGCCAAATACGAAAGTTTGACCGCTTGGCAAAAGTTCCTTTCTTTGTTCATCCGTTATGTTGAACTCCTTAGCCATTAAATCAACTATCACATCCAACTTATATTCTTTTCCGTCTTTTAACTGTCGCAATAACGGAAGCATTATCGTTTGAAAATCGGGTATCATAATTATTCAAAGTATTATTTCACAGCCATACAAAGCATTACCCTATAAACGCCGTAAATATCATCAAATGAAACATCGAACGGAGCGTAACGTGGGTCTGGATTGATTGATATACATCTAATATATCCTTCTCTTGCAGAAGGCTCAAGAATTTTAATGACTGTTCCATTGCATGTATCAAGAACATAAACTTTTCCCCAATCAATGAAAGCATTTTCATTAATTTTTTTGATTAATATCAATGAACCTGCTTGAAATTCAGGAGCCATACTATCTCCTGAAACAGTTATAGCCCAATCAGCTCCTTTTATAGGTGAAACAATTTTTTCACAATCACTCCCTTTTATAGAAACTACAAAATCATTCAACGAACCTGCCACAGCTGACAAAGGTAACAAGTGAACGTAATTAATATCTCTATCAAATTCATCTGTTTCATAGTCATTTTTTAACATTTCACCATTCCCTGTTTTTAACCAATCATAATTAATTTGAGGAAATCTGTTGACTATTTTTTCTAAAGTAGTCTTACTCGGGTTCCTTTTCTCATTAATTATTCTACCGATAGTAACGTTACTCGACATCCCTATTTCATCACTAAAACTGTTTTTGTTTAAGTTTAAGTATTTCATTAATTCAATAATTCTTTCGTATGCTTGCATTTGTTTGTAAATAGTTTGTATATTTTCTTTATTATCAATCAAATAGTATTTTTAACAATATTTAACGTAAAAATGTTTGTAAATAGTTTGCATATACACAAACAGTTTGTATCTTTGCACCATAAAACTGAACAAAAATTGTACAAATATAATCATTTAGAATAATAAAACAATGAGAGCGGAAGATTTTAACAATTTAGAAGTAACGGATCAGTACGGAGAAAAGGTTACTATTCTTGAGATTAACGGTAATACGGTAAAAGTTGTAAAAGTGATGAATAATCTCTATCATGCGACTAAACTATTCTATCAAGGAAAATCGATATATGATTGGTTGAATGAAACGGAAGAAAATAAATAATAATATTATGGAACAAATAGAAGAAAAACAAAAGACAGCCCTACAGATGGCTTATGACAGAATCCCAAAAGGAGACATACGGATTTTCCTTGACAGGATGAAAGAAATTTTGTGTGTAAAGTTTGATACTTCGGTGTATATGTATATGCGAGGAGAAAGGGAGCCAAAATTGACGGAAGCGATTGCCATTGAACGCCTGTTCAGCGAATATGGAATTTCAGTTAACTGGAATTGTAATGATTATGAATTACCAAAATGATTATTACCTATCCTATTATCCAATAAATTTAAACTGGAAGACAGCTATGAAACTGTACACGAAAAAAGAAGCAGCAGCGATACTTAGAATTAGCCAACCAACGCTTGACAGATATGTAGCAGATGGAAATATTGATTCTACAAAAATTGGTCGCAAGAGAATTTTTTTTGATTCTCATCTGGAAAAGTTTATAAAGAAAAATGAGGTTATAAATTATTAAAAAATATTAAAGTTTTAATTATTAAATAATTATGAAAGCAATTAATTATGCTGCAATTATCTTTTTCTCAATATTGGGAATAGTAGCGCTCGGCGGCGTTTTGTTTGCAAAAGCCTATTGGCATCTCGGAACGGCTTCAATGTGCGCTGTGATGGTATTAGTTTCCGTCTGGGACAACAGGCTGGAAAAGAATAAACGAATAAACGGAGAGTGATATGTGTGCCGTCTGTGATGAATTCAAACCGTGGGGATTCGCCGGCGCCTGCCCATGTTGCAGTAGCGAAGCCGAACCGGAAACAGTCGAATGCGAGTACTGCGATGGACTTGGTTTCTTCCCACAGTATGACGGCGATTACATCAAAGCAAAAAATTACCGGAAACTTCCCTATTACGAAAAACTAAAGGCAGATACAAGCGACGTATGCCTTGAATGCGGAGGCGCCGGTGAAATTGAAAAATAATTCTAACTATAAAAAACAATTTAACAATGGTCGATTTAGAAGTTCTTGCAAAAAATATACTTGGTATCAATTCATGCGATAAAAAACAGGAATGGAAAGATATACAAGGATTTGAGGGTTATTATCAAGTAAATAACTTCGGAATAATCCGCTCATTATCGAGAGAAGTAAAACATTCTAAAGGTGGTTATAAGGACGTACCCGGAAATGTAATGAAATTAACGCTTTCTAAAAGCGGATATTATACAATTTCATTAACAAAAGGTAATAATAAAAAATATTTACTTGTACACAGGTTAGTTGCGGCTGCATTTATCCCAAATATCGAAGAAAAATCGGAGGTGAATCACAAAAACGGTATAAAAACTGACAATCGAGTAGAAAACCTTGAATGGGTAACGGCTTCAGAAAATCAAAAGCACGCATTTACTACAGGATTGAATATCGGTAAATCAAATATGAAAGGAAAATTCGGAAAGGATAATCCAACTTCAAAAACGGTATTTCAATTTGATATGAATGGAAATATAATCGGAAAATATGACGGTACTATGGACGTCGAAAGAATGTTAGGTATTCCAAGTTCCAACATTGCAGGATGTGCGAGAGGTGTTAGACAAACAGCAGGCGGTTACGTCTGGAAATACAATAATTTATAAACAATCAAACAATTACAATCATGAGTGAAGAATTAGTAACAAAAGATTTTTTTGCAAGTCAATTGCCGGACTTGACAAAAGCGGAAGCGGCGCCTTTGGAATTAACAGGGGAATATTGGACACCTGAAAAAGAAGGTGAAGTTCGGAGAATGTTTTTTAAGGAAATACGTCAAGAATTGACAACCGACATGGCAAGCGGGTCGGATGTTGAATTGTCGGTGGCTTATTTTGTCCAAGTAATCAATGGCGATAAAAAAGTTATCCGGCAAGCGAGCAAACGGCTGACAGGAGTTCTGGAAACGCTTCGGGTTGAAACAGGTACTCCTTTGGAAATTACCTATCTTGGAAAGAAAAAGAATAAAACCAATTCTTTTTCATCGGACAGTTGGAGCATTAAACCGCTTTATCTCAAATCATAATGGAAGAATATAAAGATTTGAGTACGTTCACAGTAGGGGATGAACTTTCCATACCCATCGATTTGGACTATGATAAAAGTTCATACCCTAAGTTGGACGACATGCTCTCCTTCATCCGCATGAACAGCGATGAGCCTGCAACCGCCATTGATTTGGAAACGTTGAGCGTGAACGGCGTCTGTGTTAAGGACGAAATAAAGGAATATCTGAGCCATTCCGGCATTAGTTCGGCGGCGCTCAAAGAAGCGTTGAAAAGCCCGCTGGCATTTTTTGTTTACGAGCAAATGGTATTTCCGCCGAAAGAAGGGAAACATTTTGAACTCGGAACATTCGCCCACATGGCTTTTCTTGAGCCGGAACTGTTCGACAGGGTAGCCGTGGCGCCGGAAGGCGTATCGCTCGCTACAATAGACGGAGTTATCCGAATGATAAATTTCTATCAGCAGTTGAATGGAAGCCTGCCGTCTCAGTTCTGCGGAGAATGGAAAATGCCGGACCTGAAAGATTATCTGGAAAAGGAGAAATCCGAATGCAAGTATGAAATTATCGACCCTGAACACAAGATAATCATCGACGCTATGAAACAGCGATACTATACCTACGGCGGCGGAATTATTCCCAAACTGATGAAAGGAGCCGTGTCGGAAGTATCAATGTACGGAACGGATGAGTACGGACAAGCGGTAAAAATCCGTCCGGATGCCATAAACATTGCTGAGAACATCGGCGTAAATGCAATTATTTCCGTAAAAACAACACACGCCGAATCAATTGGAAAATTCACCTACGATTGCGCCCGATTGAAATATGAAGTTTCGGAAGGGTTTTACCAACAGGTGGCGAGCAGCGTAACCGGTAGAAACTTTTTTTGTACTTTGATGATAATACTCCAAACCGTTCCGCCTTATCAGCCTGCAGTGCTTTTTTGGAATAGCGAAAGTATAGAAGTAGGGAAATACAAAGCGAATATTGCAAAATCAATTATTGCAGAGTGTAGAGAAAAAAATATATACCCCGGATTTGATGCCAAATGTCCGGCTGGAAATTGCGGGATTTATGAGTTTGATTTACCGGACTGGGCAAAAAAGGAAGAGTACCCGACGGCGATAGAGGAATACGACGAATAAATTTTTGTAAAATATTTGTGAAATGAAAAAGAAAAGTATTATATTTGCAGTGTTCAAGACCAAGAACATCATTTTGATTTTAGGATGTGTGGCTGTTTTTATTGCTACATGTTCAGCGGTTAACGCTGCAATAATAGGCTATCAACTCCTTGCGGATTGCTGCACTTCTAAAGTCAGTGATTGTTCTTGGTCGAACATCGGGGAAGATAGCCTTTCCTGTTTTAAATACTTTAATTTTTCTTCGCAAATGACCAAGAACAAGAAAAATTACAGCGATGCGAATAATAGTAACATCGTAGTAACGTCTGCACACGAAACGTGCACAAAATTTATCTCTTTTATCAGTGAGCGTTATCCACAGCTAAACAAAATCAAATTCAAACTTAACAAGAAACGGAATTATCTTAGTATCCGTGCACGGTATAAGCGACGAGCCATCCATGCACAAGGTTTCAACATTGAGGAAACAATGAATTGTTTTATGCGCCATTTGGTTCGCAAATTATCACTCGAAAAGTATTATCCGACAGTGGAAGAAATGAAAGCACAAAAAGCGTTGGAACCGTTTTTTGTGAAATTTAATTGCAAACTAATTCAAAATATCATTTAGGATGGAAGAGATTTGGAAAGATATTGAGGGTTACGATGGTATATATCAAGTGTCGAATATCGGTAGAGTTAAATCAAAAAAATTGAGTAGTGAAAAAATACTTAAACAAAACTACTCAAAAATAGGATATTACAAAGTTGATTTTTCTATTAATGGAGTAAAGATAACAAAATTTGTACATCAAATAATAGCAAATGCTTTTATTCCTAATCCTGAAAATAAACCTGAAGTAAATCATAAAAACGGCATTAAAACGGATAATAGAGTCGAAAACCTTGAATGGGTAACATCGTCAGAGAATCGTTTACACGCTTTCAAAATTGGATTAAAAAAGCCAAATTTTGCAATGAAGGGAATATTAGGATATGATAACAAATTATCAAAAGTGGTTATTCAATATGATTTAATCGGAAAATATGTAAATGAATTTGGAGGAACACAAGAAGCGAGTAGAATAACAAAAGTAAAACAACCAAGTATATCAATGTGTGCAAATGGAAAAGTGAAATCTGCGGGCGGATATATTTGGAAATATAAACAATAAAAAAAGTTATGGAAAAAGAAATTAAATTCAGGTTGCCTGATGAGTTAAAATTTCCTCAATTTTTATTTGAGGATAAAAAAAGTTTAGATGCAATAAAAGAGGAACTTGCATCAGTTGGTTTCATTGCCTTACAGCAAAAAGACGTTATCGCTAACCGTGTTATGGATACGGAAGAAATCAGCGAGATACGTGCGGAATACGGCGACATAGCCGAAACGGATTTACCGTCTCTGTATGAAGAAATGGGCGCTTTGGAAGCCAAATACAAAGCCGATAAAAAGACTTTGGAAGGTCAAATCAGCGCGTTGAATACGAAATTCAAAGACTTGGTCAGCTTTGCCAAACGCGGCATACGTGACTATAATCTGGATTACGAAAAGACATTCTGTATCTCTGTGATGAAACATTATCTGTTTTACACATGGGTGAACGGACGCTTTGAACTCGCCATGGTTCAGGAAATACCGAATCATAAAGGATTGGATATTTTCAATTCGATTGAGAAAAACAAAGAAGTGTTTGAATCGCTTGGATACACGCTGCCGGAAATAAAAATCGAAGACAGCCGGACAAACCTTCGCCGGTTCAGTAAAGACGAATCGCTGTATGAAGTTTGGGAAGAAAACGGAATCATCAATGTGAGAATCTACAGGAAAGAGGATATTGAAGATGAATCTACCGGCGACATTGTAGAAATCAACCGTACCGAAATTGGAAAATATGCGCGTGAAAATTATCCGTACAAAGACATAGACCCGTATTTCAATGAGCAGACTGAAACATCGGAAGGGGAGACCGACGAAATACCGGAAGAACCTGAAGAATAATCCCTATTGGGAAGAGGTCAAGCGTATGGTGAGAATACGCGACGGACACCGATGCCGGAAATGCGGAAAAACCTGCGATTTGGAAGTTCATCATAAAGTTTACAGTGTGAATGGAATTTCAATCGTTGGGAGCGAAAAGGAACATTTGGATTGTTTGGTACTGCTCTGTTCGGATTGTCACGAAAAAGAACATACAAAAGGTAAATTACAATAGTCCGAAGCGTCGGGCAAAAAGATTGTTAGGTTAAACAGTATGATGATTCATGGCTTATCTGGTTCGTGAGAATAGGGTAAGCAAAAAGGGGCGATAGCAGTAGTGGTAACGGCTTAATTTGAAATAATAATTAAGATTCGCGAGGTTCGATTCCCGCTCGCTCCACAAACATAACAAAATACCTATGATTGAAATCCAACGAGTACGGGAGGTGTCGGAGGCTGTGAGTGCAGGTAAACAGCCGGTATCTTCGATTAGGAGTGGCGTCCGAAAGATTAGAAACGTTAAGCTGCATCGGGAAAGTTGGACATTGGGAAACCAATGATAGAGGATGCCGAAGCGTCCGGCGGTAATTTCGCCGCCGGACATTTTAAGAGAGAAAATATGTAAAATATAATTATATGAAAGATAAACAAGGATTTGATTTTGGAGATTATGTATTAATAGAGCAGAAAAGATATGGAGTGCCAAATGAGATGTATCTACATAAAGTTATAGGACAATTAGAATCAAATTGTTATGTAGATGTTCCGGTACAATCTCCTGCGACAGAAACTATACATGACAAAATAGTTCCTGTTGTATCATGTGTTTGCTGCGGAGTTTGCGAGAAAGATATTTTAAGATATAGAACCGATAATGTAAAATCAAATGAAAGCTAAAGAAAAATATCTCGAATTTCTTCAATCCAAGATGGCAATCAGCCTGCAATCCGGATTTGATGTTTCGACAGAGGAAATAAATAAATTTTAAAAAAATATTTTGAGATGAAAAATAAAGTATTTACATTTGCAGCGTTCACGACAAGAACAATTTTTAAGGCTATTGTATGCGTGGTTATTTTTATTGCCACAAATACAGCTTTATATGCTGTAAATAATAGGCTACCAAACTTCGATGGTTGCTGCGCTGCAAAGCCGGTGATTGTTCTTGTCGGAACGGAGAAAGGTAGCCTTTCTTCATTCAGATACTTTAATTTTTCATTCATGACAAGAACAATGAAAGATTACGGTACAGTGAATAATAGTATCTGTACGGTAACGCCCGCCGGAGCGAAATCCGAGCCTGAACAATTCTTCACGCAGCGCAATGTAAAGCTATTCAAGAATCTTTTGAAAGATGCCGAAAGCTATTCGTATTACTTAAAATCCTTGTGGGTATTTCGTGATTTATTGGAAAAGAAATGGTATAGTGAAGGTGAACTTACCTCAAATCCTATTTTTCCTCTCTTAGAAACTATAAATGATTTGATAGGATGCTTATATGTTGACGGTATTTTCTTTGATAATAAAGGAGATGCTTACAGGTATAATGGGAACAGAATTGAATACTTAACGAAAAATTTATAATCATGGAAGAGATTTGGAAAGATATTGATGATTATTTTGGGATATACCAAGTATCTTCTCATGGACGTATAAAATCTTTGGGAAGATTGGTAAAGGGACCGTCTCATATTGGTGGCGAATTATATATCAAGGGAAAATTATTAAAGCAAGTAAAACGAAAAGATGGGTATTGCGGAATAAATTTACATAGAGAAACCGTACAAAATAATTTTCTTGTACATAGAATTGTAGCAAACGCTTTTATACCTAATACTGAAAACAAGCCCGAAGTGAATCATAAAAACGGAATTAAAACGGATAATCGGGTCGAAAATTTGGAATGGGTAACAACATCGGAGAATTTAATCCACGCTCATAAAATAGGAATAAAACATCCAAATAAAAATTTATTAGGGAAAAAAGGATGTGAACACCCCACTTCAAAAATTGTGATAAAATATGATTTATCGGGTAATTTTCTGGAAGAGTTTCAATCAACACATGAGGCAAGCAGATTGACAGGAATAAACAGAGGCAGTATATGCCAATGTTCAAGAGGAGAATATAATTCAGCCGGAGGATATAAATGGAAGTACAAATAAATATGCTAATTAACGACCATTTTCAGAATTACAAATCTTACGGAATACCGAAGGCGCAACTGGTGATTGCAGATATTCCGTTTAACATAGGAAAAAATGCCTATGGAAGTAATCCTGCATGGTACATCAATGGTGATAATTCCAATGGTGAAAGTGAATTGGCAGGAAAAGAATTTTTTGATACAGATAAGGATTTCCGTATTTCCGAGTTTCTTCATTTTTGTTCAAAGATGCTTGTAAAAGAGCCGAAAGAAACAGGGAAAGCGCCTTGTATGATTGTGTTTTGCGAATTTGAACAACAATTTGAACTCATACATAAAGCAAAAGAATATGGACTTAACAACTATATAAATCTTGTTTTCAGGAAAAACTTCTCTGCTCAGGTTCTAAAAGCAAATATGCGAATAGTTGGAAACTGTGAATATGGTTTATTGCTATACCGTGACAAATTGCCAAAATTTAACAACGATGGGCAAATGATTTTCAACTGTATTGAGTATCGCAGGGACACAGAAACGCCAAAAGTGCATCCTACGCAAAAGCCAGTACAATTATTGCGCCGACTGATTCAGATATTTACTGACAAAGGCGATGTTGTAATTGATCCGGTTGCCGGAAGCGGAACTACTTTATTAGCGGCTGAGCAATGCGGACGCAAAGCATACGGATTTGAGATAAAGAAGAATTTTTACAAAGAGGCTCAGGAAAAAATATTAACAAATATACAAGCGGTTATTAATTTTTAAAAGATATGAATAGCAAAGAATGTGAAAAACTTGGGTGCCTTGCTTGCTGCAAGTGGTATAAAAACGGAAAGTGTAATCACCCTGATAGAAAAAGCGCCGGCGTATTGTCGCCAACATTATTTGATTTAATGGAAATGGAGGTAGAAGCATGAAAGCAGTGTACATATCAGTTCCGATAACCGGAAGAAAAATAGAGGATGTTAGTAAGCATATTTCATTTGTTATTGATGCGTATTTGAAAAAATATGAAATAATTAATCCTCTAAAAATATTTGATGTATTAAAAAGAGAGGTGAATGAAATTCCAAGTTATGCAAAAATAATAGGATTTGACATCATGTTTTTGATTGAACAATCAGAAGCCGTCTTTTTCTGTCGTGGCTGGCACGAAAGCAAAGGATGTCAATTGGAGTTTGCAGCGGCGAAGATTTATGGGAAAGAGATAATGTTTGAATAGATATGGATAATTTAAGTATTAATAGCTCTAATAACTTGCCGTATATCAATATAGTATTTATCTTAGCGGAAAGTTAAACAAATGAAAACAATCGTAACATTCAGCGGTGGAAAAGACAGTCTTGCGGCGCTTCTTTGGATTCGGAATAATTTCACAAAGAATTTCACTACTATATTTTGTGATACAGGATGGGAAAGTCCTATAACATACCGGTATATTAATGAAATATCCGACAAATTAAATCTTGACCTTGTTGTTTTGAAGTCAAAAAAATATGACGGATTAATCGATTTGGCAAAGAAAAAAGGTCGCTTCCCATCTTCACAACACCGTTTTTGCACTTCCGAATTAAAATCTATTCCTACGATTGATTATTTGCTTGACGTTGTTAATGATGACTTTATTGTAATACAAGGCATACGTAGTGCAGAATCCGAAAGAAGAGCAAAAATGGCAGAACAATGTAATTATTTCAAATATTACCTTGAGCCATACGGAAAGGATAAAAACGGAAAAGACAAATTTCATACCTACCGCAGAAAAGAAATTTTATCATTCAGTAAAACCCATGCAACCGATGTATGGCGACCGGTTTTTGATTGGAAGGCACATCAGGTGATAGATTATATTCTCGAAAATGGATTAGAACCGAATCCGCTTTATAAAATTGGATTTAAGCGGGTTGGATGCTTTCCATGTATTATGTCTTCACAAACGGAATTATATCAAATTACACAACGATTTCCTGAGAGGATAGGCGAAATTGCAAAATACGAAAAGGAATGTAACAGTTCTTTTTTAGGACCGGATTCAATACCGAAATACGCCTACAGAGGAAGCTATACATTAATTACTGATGTAGCAAATTATGTGAAAGGAAAGTATGATGCAGGCACTTTATTTGATGAATATACAGCAACGAGCTGTATGAGTTATTACGGATTATGCGAGTAAAAACAATGAAAGGAGAAGAAAATTAAATATTGTGTCAGAGATAAGTAATTACATACCGATTAGCCGCAAGATATTTGAGCACCAATTTTGGTGTGAAGGTCGGGTTTATTCGAGGTTCGAAGCATGGCTTGATATAGTACAAAGCACACGATTTGAGGACGCGGAGTTGTTAGTTGGCAATCGGATTATTAATATTAAAAGAGGTCAGTTACCTGTTTCATTGCGGTATTTGGCAGATCGTTGGAAATGGAGCACCAAGAAAGTAAATAACTATCTGGATTTGCTACAACACGCCCAAATGGTAAAAAAAGAAACACTAAAGGAAACAGGACAGACGCTTTTAAATATCTGTAATTATGATAGATACAATTTTGATTTTGAAGAAAGGAAACATCGAAAGAAACATGAAGTAAACAGCAAGGAAACACTAAGGAAACAGCAAGGAAACAAATATAATAAAGATAATAATTTAAAAAATATCCCCCCCTCTATCCCCCCAAATGGGGGATTTGAAGAGGAAAAAATTTTAAATTTTTATGATTTAAAATTGCCGGATGACGGAGTTAATCGAAACTACAAAGGTCTTTTGTGTGAATTAAACCGTTTACAATGCGATAATTCAGACATAAAGAAAATTATATCAATGTCGAATTATGGTCAAATTGGAAATAAAGTCTGGAAAATTTTAAAGCAGATAACTCCTGCGATTAATATTCCTGGAAAATTTATATTAAAAAAACTATCTGAAAATGATTAACTTACAAACATATTCCGAAAGAATAAACATCCCACTTTCCGATATTCAGAGCAAATCAAGAAAATGGGAGATAGTCACAGCAAGGCAAGTTTATTCATACTTTTTGAGAAATAACGGCTACAACTTGAATGAAATATGTAGAATATTCGGATTAAATCATTCAACCGTTTTACACGGAATAAAAAAGACTGAAGATTTAATTAAGATAAACGATAAGTATTTGAAAATATATTTAGATGCAATAGAATTATAAGTTATGGGAAAAATAAAATCAATCGAAAAAGGATGGGGAGCGGATGCGCAACTATTCACAGTTGGTTGTACGGTTGACGAAATCCGTGAAGAAAGTAAACCGATAACCAACTACGCAAATTTGAAAGTTTATCGTGGATATACTAACGGTAAACTTGTGTTTGAGATTGAGAGTAATAGTTCGCTAACAATTATTTATGAGTAAGTTATGACAAGAGAAGAAATAGAAAAAGCAAGTGATTTTTATTCAAAAATATCAGTTCCTCAATTTGAGAATGCTGAAAGCATAATTTTAACAAAAGCGTATAAAATTGGTTTTATAGCCGGTGCAGAGTATCGGCAGGAGGAAATTGATGAATTAGTAGATATACTAAAAAGACTATTATCGCATAATTACGATTATGAAGCAATTAATATTGGAAATGAACTTCTTAAAAAGTACAAAAAATGAAAGGTTTAATGTTCTCGGAAGAAATGTTTAACGCCGTAATTAAAGGGCGTAAAACACAAACAATGGTTCAATTTGGTTTGGTAGCGCATATCAATCGCAAAAACCTACCCACTGGCGACCCATTGAGCGGAAATGAAAAAACAGAATATTTCGATTAGAGCTATTTATAATCATTAATTATCTTTACTTTTGCATGAACTCTCAAAGTGAAATGAGATAAAATTATTTTAGCGATATGGAAACAATATTAGATGTTATAAAAGCTAACTCTACAATATTATCTGAAAGAGATATTGAGTTTATAGAAGCAATAAACGAAGAGAAAGATTTTATTGAAATTGCAAATATGAATAAAATTACACCGGAGCGTGTAAGACAGATAACTAAAAGATTACTAAAAAGATTGCCAGATTGTTTATCTAAAATCAATGAAAAATTAATTGAAATCCGGAAAAAAGAACATGAATTGAAGATTAGAGAAAATGCAATTATGGAAAGGGAGAAAGAATTAAAAATTGATTCTGGAAAGGAAATAGAGAAAATCTATCCTGACTGCTTTTACCTTAACATTGATGAGCTTCTTATTTCAAAGAGACTGCTTAATGTTTTAAAATGCTTTTATGTAGATGGACAATATAAGAAAATAGAGACAATGGCACAATTAGCTGATATTTTGATTACCGACAGCTATGCGCTCATGAGGCAAAGGAATTGTGGAAAAAAAACAATGAATGAAATAGAGCGGTTATTAAAAGACAATGGAATAGAATTATAAATGACAGAATAAAAATCAATTTTCAAAAATAAAACATTTAACCGATAATCAAAAATTATGGCTCAAACGGTTTTTGAACGATGGTTTGCGCCGATTGCAAAGAAATTTCGCAAATGGGTCACATCAGAAGTTTTGTCGACTATTCGCAAGACAGGTTCCTATTCCATTTATCCAAACTTCCCCGGTGAAATGATTCCTACAAATTGCGCCGTTCTCACTTGCCAGACAGAAGACGGCGGGTCGAAACAAGTCTATTTGCTTTGGGGAGATGATACGTGGTTCGGTTGCGGTAAAATGGACGGCGACCGTGAAATTGTAATGAAGTCGATGCTTAATCAAATAGGAGACTACGACAAAGAAGTGGTACAATACAATAAGCACGCTTTTCTTCTGAAAAATGGCGAATGGAAATCAAGCTGTTTACATTCAAAGCCTGTCGATAAATATCCAAATAATGAAAATGCAATTTCAGGATGCAAGCAGGCTATTGAAAGATATATGAAAGCGAAGGACGATGTAAAAATTTCGGCTGAAGCTATGATAAAGTATATAAATAATTCAAAAATATAAAGTAATGGAAACAAACATTCAACTATTCAGCAACCCAGTTTTTGGGGAAATTCGTACCGCCGGTACAAGTGAGAAACCTTTATTTTGCCTTGCCGATTTATGTAAGGTATTGGGATTGTCAAATCCAAGTGACGTAAAATCAAGATTGAATGAAAAGGGGCTATGTATTACCGATACCCCTACTACAAGCGGTATTCAACAAATGATTTTCATTGATGAGCCGAATTTGTACAAGTGTATTTTTCAAAGTCGCAAACCAGATGCGGAATCATTTCAAAACTGGGTAACATCCGAAGTTATTCCTTCAATTCGCAAACATGGAGCGTATGCAACCCCGATTACAATTGAAGCTGTAATTTCCGACCCTGAATTTGGTATAAAATTACTTTCAACATTGAAAGAAGAAAGAATACAGCGTGAAATTATCGAGCGTCAAAAAATCGAATTGGAGCGAAGAAATTCAGTGATGCTCCCAAAGGTAAAATTCTTCGATACAGTGATTGAGCCTGCCAACGAATGTATCGACATCGGGCAGGCGGCAAAGATTTTGAAACTTCCATACGGAAGAAACACATTGTTCAGGATACTCCGTGAAAAAGGGATATTCTTCAAAAACAAGAATGAGCCGAAACAGGAATATATCGAAAGGGGCTATTTCAAGTTGTACGAAAAAACGATTCCGAGAAGTAGTCATCCGGCGTTAATGGTAATAACAGTGCTCGTAACACAAAAAGGACTTTTATTCCTGTCGAAACTGTTGAAAACTGAAATCGAAGAAAAAGCGATGGCGGTATTTCAATAATTATTTTAACCTCTCTGTGATAAGAGATGTTTTTTCGACGTTAAGAATAATCAAAACAAATAAAAACAACTCTAAATGATTAATATAAAATAAATTTTTATAACTTTGCAGTATAATTCTTCTCAAATGAACGATTATCTATACGAAAGCGACAATGAATTTGAAATACCGAATCTGTTACTTGACCGACAGGCGGGAAAATTATGTTTGCCCTTAGTTGCATACGGTTCTATTCGGCGTCAATCGAATGCGGAGACAGTTCATTTCTACGTAGATGATTACAGATTCGACACGGTGTGGAAAAACCCTGCAAAGATTTTGAACGGAAAAATTATTTCTGTGATTGAACCAAACACCTCTTTATTCGATACCACTCCTTTGGCATACGGACTGCATCAGATATATAAAAAGCGATGGATTGCACGCTATTGGCAGGAAAGCGGTCTATCGGTATATGCCGACTTGAATGTAAGTTCAAAATTCTATGAATACAACCGAATGGGTATTCCGAATGGATATAACGCTTTTGCAACGCGCGGATATGCCGACAGGTTGCAATATCTGAAAGCTGAGCTTGAGATTGCAAAAGAAATATCTGGCGCGTCAATACCCAATCTGATTGTTTACGGAGGCGGCGAAAAAGTGAAAAGGTTTTGCCGTGAAAACAGTTTGCTTTATATTCACGATTTAATGACAACAAAGGAAAATGGCTAAAATATCGGGCGGAGTTCGGTCGCTTAAAACCGGAAGCCGCGAATACAGCGCACGGGAATTGGAAGTGATACAGATGCGGAACAGTGGTAAATATTCAAGCGTGGAGTTCAGCAAAAAAGGCGGCGGGTATGTTGCAGTAGAGAAAAGCACGGCAAGTCATAAGCCTGAAGAATTAGAAGCTGCAAGATTTTTGGCGAATAAAGGTTATAAAGTAACGCTGAAAGATGAAGCGGGTAATTTTGTAACGCCTGATGGGAAATTATTCAGCTATTCTTTTGAACAATCAACACCGGAAGGTGGTACTGCGAAAAATTTTAGAAGTCAATTAAGCCACGCAAGAGATAAAACAGCAGATGTTGCTTTGGTTTATATGAAATACAATAAGCATACGAAACAGAGCGTAACTGATGGGATAAGGTTATATGAAGCAGGTAATAGTTATAGATTTAAGGAAATTATAATAATAACACCGGATGGAAGGATTCATAGGCATAGGCATAATTAAAATAGTAGAGGAGCCAAGTCCCCTATACTTTTATACACAAACAATACAGCCTATCCCGGCGGGTGCTTAACTTGGCGCGGTCCCGCTAATGTATAAAGCTCCACAAAGATACGATAAATTTTTAATTTGAAAAAAAGATGGGAGGATTCATATACATAAGCATAATACATAAAAAACGGCATCTCCAAACAGATTGCCGCTTCCAATTTGCTTTCAGTACACCCGGGCGATTTAGTTTGGTTACCCGTTCCCAATAATTTACTTGCAAATTGTTTGTGCAAAGGTAGCAAAAAAAAATGAAAACAAAACAGCGATGTCTGACAAACCGACATATTCAAAACAAGTTATTGAAATAGCGGATTATGTTTATGCTAATCCGCACAAATCTACAGGACAAATATTGTCCTATTTTGTCCCGATATGTCACAAAAACGAGAGAACAGTAAAGAGATACCTAAAACAAGCGCGAGAATATAACAAAACCCGCATTCAGAAGCAAGAACAGGCAAAAGATGAAGTATTGGTTGAATCGGCAAAAGAATCTGTCAAATCTGCTATATTGACCCGAAGCGAAAGTCTGGAAATTTTATCAAAAATAGCAACAGGAAAGTCTAAAAAATTGAGTTATGCAGATAAAATCAAAGCAATACAGCAACTTTCAAAAATGGAAAATTGGGAACAAATAAATAGAGACAATGACAATCAACAGGATAAAACTTTAATAAAACTTTCCGATGATAGAGAAATCGAAATCTAAGCGCGTAAACGTTGATTTATCCGTAAATCAAAAGCAGTACGACTATTTTATAACTTCTTTGGCAGCCGCTCAGGGAGCAAACAAGTATAAGTTTCTAAACTACGGCGGCGCCATCAGGGGCGGAAAAACATTTGTTACGCTTACAATTTTGATACGATTGTGTGAAATTTTTCCACAAAGCCGATGGCATATTGTTCGCAAGGATTTTCCAAGTTTGCAAAAAACTACTATTCCCAGCTTTGAAAAAATTACTGCAAGGTCAACAAATTGGAATTTTAATCGTTCATCATCAAATTATTACGCATACAACAAAAAAGGGTCGAAGATATTTTTTGTTTCCGAGAATTTATCGCGCGACCCAAGTTTAACATCATTTTTAGGGCTTGAAACCAACGGCTTTTTCTTGGAACAGTCGGAGGAGTTGAGCGAAAAACTATGGGAAAAAGCGATTGAGCGTGTCGGCTCTTGGTATTTGCCGAAGATGCCGCGCGGACTGATATTTATGACATTTAATCCCTGTCAAAATTGGGTTAAGGAAAAAATATACAATCCATACATTGAACAAGTATTACCGCCTGAGTATTTTTTCATGTCGGCGCTGCCCACGGATAACCCATTCGTAACCGATGACCAGTATGCCGGATGGAATATGATGGCGGAACGCTACATCAAACAGTTTGTAAAAGGAGACTGGACGGATTTTGAAAGTGAAACCGACCGTTGGCTTTTTGCCTTTTCGGAATCAAAACACGTTGGGAAAGTAGAGTGGAATCCGAATGAACCGACATACCTTTCGTTCGACTTTAACCGGAATCCGATTGTATGCACCATTTGGCAGCATTATGGCGGAGTTATCAGAGGCGTTAGAGTAATAAAGTTGCAAGATTCGACAATTTACCGGTTATGCGAAGAAATAGACAGGTACTTTCATGGCGGTTATTTCTTTGTTACCGGCGATGCTTCCGGTAACGTGAAAACAACGATGAGCAGTTTAGACAATTTCGATGTGATAAAAAGCTATTTCAAATTGAGTAAAACGCAAATGCAAATATCGGCATCGAATCCGCCGCTGAAAGATAGCCGGATGCTGTGTAACTCAATCTTTGAGAAATATCCTGTCATTGTCGATAAGGATAATTGCAAGGATTTCATCGATGACGCAAAGAAGTGTAAAGCAAACAGCGACAATACGATTGTAAAGGACAACCGGAAGAAACCGGAGCAACAAGCCGACACGCTCGATGCTACCAGATACTTCATTCATCGTTATTTCGTTGATTTTATGAAATTTTTTGCAAATTGATAACTCTAAATGAGTATAATTAAATCCAAATAACTAACTTTGTAACAAAAATAATGGTATGGAAAAGTTTATTATAGCTACTTTAATTAGCTTGTGTACGACCGGTTTGTTTGCAGCAACTTGGAAAGGAATGATATTTCATCGACCGGCAACGTGGTTGAAACAAAGATTACCGGTATTGTTGTTCAAACCTGTTTGTGGATGTTTGATTTGTATGTCATCGATACATACAATCATCTTTTGGTTGTTTTTCAGGTTTAATGTTCTGTACATTCCTGTTATTATCCTTGCTGTTGCCGGAATAAACACGGTCATAACCGCAATTATATCGCCAATACTGCCCGATGAAACAGAAGAACAGGAATAGGGTAATCAATATTGCGGCGCGCTTGATTTATGCCGTTTCTTTCCTTTGGGTATATAAGAAGGTAACAATGTCGGTATTCAATAGCAGAAAGAAAAATGCCATAAAGCAGGCGAATGAAAGGAATGCGATAGAGAAACGGAAAATCTTTGTCATGCAGATTGAAAAAAAGTTTATTGTAGGGACGCGGGAAGAACTTCGCCGGTACAATAAAGTCGGGCGAAAGGTTGTAAAACGTTTGAGTGGTACTCATTTGTTGGATTTTAAGTACAAAAATGCAATAGTTTATGAAACTGTATGAAAGATTTTTTGATTGAGAACGGATGGATTCACTATGCAACGGATTGCCCTTGCCGTGGGTTGGCTAAATTTTATCGGCACAATGATTATCCGGATTACCGTGTAATCACCAAAGGCGGCGCCGGAATCATCAAAAGAAGCGGCATTGAGATATTCAGGACAAAAGATGTTGAACAATTTAAGATGAAATTGAATGAAATTATTAAGTAAAGACAGATTCAAAAACTGGAGAAAGAAGTTTCCCGAACAAAAGTACATGATTGAAGAATCTTTTACGATTGAAGGTCGAAAGTTTTATCAATTTACGGACGTATTCAATCTACCAATTGAGCGCGGACTTATGGCGCTTATGGTTTACGAGGAAACGAGGATGAAATGCTCTGTGGAATATCTGCAAAAGCATATCGAAGCGGTGCGGGGCTTATTACGCGCTACAAAAATAGATATATTCCGTATCAATCAATTGAATGAACAGTTGAATGAGCGTATCAATTTCGCTTTGGATGTAGATTTAATTTACCGTCTTGCAGCAGTAGTCTATTTCGATGATAACGAAAACCCATCGCTGTACGACTCCGAATACTGCAAGAAAAAAATTGAGTTTTGGAAGAAAAACAAATCGGTCAGTGATTTTTTTTTGCAGCAGCCGCTGACGGAATTGCTTCCTTACTTGAAGAATGTCGATTTCGATTTAAACGAATTTTCGACAGCGAACGAGGAGTTAAACAAGATTCATTCGGAACGTCTGTCTATGTGACGCTCCAAAAAATAGCAGACGGATTTGAGGAACTCAAATCAATAATGAGAGAGAACGGAATAGATTACAAAGATTTCACAATCTACGAGTTTTTTCTACAACTGAACAAGGCATTAAAGCCTAAAAAACAGGACAAAAATGGCGGATAATAGAGTTTTAATAGAGGTAGTTAGTCAGTCGGAAGGGCTGGACGAAACCAATGCCAAATTACAGCAACTCTCCCAAAGAGAAAAAGAATTGATAGCTCAAATGGATAGTCTTTCCAAGCAAAAGCAGCAATGGCAAGGCTCTGCTCAGGTAGTTGCCGCTTTTGATAAGGAAATCGAAAATGCAAATACGGAACTGAAATCGACCCGCAAATCAATGGAAGATTTAAGCAAGGCGACAAAACAGATGCCGGCAAAGGCTGTCTCCGAGCAAGCGACTCAATCATTCAGGACAATGCGCCGTGAAATCGAAGAACAAATAAAGCAGATGCAAGTTGCCGGAAAAACCGGTACTGAAGAATATCAAAAATTAATTGAACAAGCGGGTAGATTATCTGATATACAAGGTGATGTCGCACGAGAAATAAAGAATATGGCATCTGATACAGGGACATTCGACGCTGTATTGGAAGGTACCCAATTAGTTGCCGGTGGTTTTTCTGTTGCGCAAGGAGCAGCCGCTTTATTTGGAGCCGAAAATGAAGATTTGCAAAAGGCGATGGTTAAATTGCAAGCGGCTATTGCTATTACTACCGGATTACAGCAAATACAAAATGGATTGCAAAAGGAAAGCGCTATTGTATCCGGTCTATCTGCATGGTGGAAAGGAGTTTTAACAAAAGCGGAGCAATTATCAACACAGGCAAAAACTCAAGATACTGTTGCAACGGCTGCAAATACAGCGGCTACCGGAGCACAAACAGTCGCTGCAACAGCAGGTACTGCTGCAAACATTGGGCTTGCCGGAGCATTTAAGTTAGTAGGGTTTGCTATAAAAACTATACCTGTTTTCGGATGGATACTTGCCGGAATAGCGGCATTAATCACCGTCGTTTCTTTATTAACCGGTAGAACAAATAAACAAATTGAGGCGCAAATAAAACTTAACGAACAAACCAAACTCGATAATGATGAAATTCAACGACAAACAGATAAACGCAAAGAAGCAAACGACAGAGTAATGAAGGATTCAGAAAATGAATTGTCGTTAATGAAAGCAAAGGGCGTTTCTCAAAATGAAATAGCTAAAAAAGAGGCAGAAATAGCGCAAAAAAGGGTTGATTTTGCAGCGCAGGAAGTAGAAAATCAAAGGCAAAATATTGATAATTTAAAAGACAACAGAAAAAAAGTAGAGGAATTAGAAATAGCATTATACAAATTAAATTCTGCAAAGAAAAATAAAAAAGTAGAGGTTGTAATTGACGGGAAAGTTCAGGAAATAAAGGCGACAGAAGATGCTAAAAAAAGTCTACAAGGTCAATTGGATAATTGGAATTTCAAAGTAAAAGCTGCGGAAGTGGCTATTGATAAAGATGAAGAAGAAAGACAAAAACAAGCTGAACAGCAAGCGCAGGAAGCAAGAAGACAAGCAGAACTCGGCAAGCGCTCTGCTCAAGCGTTGGCTGATTACCGTGTTGTAATTGCACAAAAAGGTTCTGATGAAGAATTAAAAGCACAAAAAGCAGCGCTTGAACAAAAACTTAAAAACGAGTTGTCAACGGTAGATATAACAGAAGGGGAGAAAAAATTAAAACGTGCTGAAACATTAAAAGCAATAAAAGATTTAGAAGATAATTTCAACAAACAGCGGTTGCAAGATGATGTAACAAACATTGATGCGCAACTTGCTAACGAAAAAGATTTTAATCTGAATGTGTTAAATTTGCGACTTGCACGGTTAGAAGCGCAAAAACAAGTTGATTTAGCAAATGCAAAAGATAGCGCTGCACAAAAGAACATTATTGAACAGAACCATATTGCCAATGTAGAAAAACTTTATACTGATTACTACAAAAATCAAGCGGAAACTGAATCTAATACCGCTATTTCAAACATTAATGCTAAACTTGCTGTTGTAAAAGCCGGCAGTCAGCAGGAACACGATTTAAAAGTCGAATTACTGAAAGAACAGGCACAAGCAGAGATAGACAATGCCTTATTATCAATCAAAAATGAAGAAGAAAGAGCTGCTAAAATAAAAGAAATCAATGCAAAACTTGCCAAAGATATTGCTGATTCGGATTTTGAATTTAAGGTAAAAGGTATTCAAACAAACGCAGCAGCACAGGAACTTGCAACTACTCAATCATACGAAAAAGGAAAAATAAGTAAGCAACAATATGAAAAACAATTGAGAGACATAAGTATCCAATCGTTGCAGGATGAAATAGCCGAACGAAAAGCAGCCGGACAAAATACGGTTGATTTAGAAAAAGAATTATCAGAAAAACGCATTGCTATTGCAGAAAAAGAAGCAGAGCAACGTAAACAACTGTTTTCAGCAATTTACAGCACAATTGGAGAAATAGCCAATACTTTCATGGATATGAATAAGCAACGTCTTGAACAGGAAATGGCAGACTTTGAACATTATTACACTACCGACCGTGAAGCCGCAAAGAAAAACAAGGACATGAAACTGATTTCAGAAGAAGAATTTGCAAGAAAACAGCTTGAAATAAAGCGTAAACAGGCAAAAGCAGACAAGGAACAGGCATTATTCAATGCAATTATTTCTACTGCGCAGGCTGTTGCTTCTGCATTAACTACTCAACCTTTTTGGTTAGGTCTCGTGTTGGCTGCTCTTGCGGCGGCAATGGGAGCGGTTCAAATATCTAAAATATCCAGTCAACCAATGCCGAAATACTGGAAAGGTCGGCGCAACGGAAAAGGCGAATATGCCATGGTTGGCGAATACGGTCCTGAGCTTATGTTTATTCCGACAATGTCATCTATCATGCCGGCACACGATACACGGCGGGCGCTTGCGGGCGACGGTAAAGCGTTCGACCGTTGGAATATGCCGCGTATAGAGCCTAATTATCCGCAAATGCCGCGTGTATCGCAGCAATTAATCAATCAGTATTACCAAAGTCACAGGAATGAAGATAGACTTGCAATTGATTATGAACGGCTCGGGAAATCGGTAGCCAAATACATGAAATTCCCGAAGCAAAAAGATATTTCAATCAATTTTGATAAATCGGGGCTTCGGGTTACAGAAGGTAATACAACTACCAAAGTGTTAAATGCTAAATATTCTGCCAATGTATAAATTTTATCTTAAATATAACAGTAAAAAAAATGAGATACCGGAGCCGATTGGTTGGGACGGACTTGAATTAACTCTGAAACGTAACGAAAAATCGCATGGAATCGATGTGGAATATTCAGACTTGTCGCTTCAATTCTATGGAGAAAAAGCTATTGGCATCTTGGAAGATGCTTATAACAATGATATAGACAACCTGATTACATTCATTTGCGAGAACAACGGAATAGAAGAATATCGCGGGCAGTTGGATTTTGAGGCATACAACAAAGTATATGAGGACGGCTATTGCTACATTGAGGTAAAGGTAGCTGACATCGGAATCCAAGTCTTATTCAACAACCGGATTGACCAGAAAGTGGATTTGGATTCGTTGAAGTCGTTTGACTCCGAAACGGATAATCTTACCCAATATCCGATGCTGAAGCATGAAATCGAATTGCCGAGCAGGGGAATGATGCTTGTCAGTCAACTGAGCAATACGAGCGCAGAAAGGCAATATGTAAATACAGATGATTCAATGGGTACCTATCGCTCATTTTTATTTCAACCACAACTTGATATAGTAATAAATGAATTAGATACAATCTATAGCGTTCCGGCAACGATTACAAGTAGTTTTTCAAATATCAATAACAATATATTTTTCAAATTTTCAGAAGAAAATAATTTAACATATAAGCCTATTGAATTGAGCGTTATTTTTAACTTAAATTACAGGCAAATTGGTTCATTTATTCCAGAACCGTTTGATAAAATTCAATTTACAATTTATAAAAATGATTCAAATACGGTCATTTATGATTACACTATCTATGATGGTAATCCTATAATGGAGTATGATATCAAAACGGGATTGATAAAAATAATTGTAGATATGAATAAAAATGACGTTTTATTTTTTTCATTTAAAATACATTTCCCGGAAGAAAAAACTGAATATAGATCATGTAATTATACCATCCGTGAAGCAAAAATCGAAATGAAATCATTGACTACTTTTCCAAGTACAAATGCGAACATGTCATTGCTTCACGAAACTATGTCAAGAATAGCCGAATCCATTACAAATAAACAAATAACAGTTAAATCGGACTACTATGGAAGAAAAGACAGCAACATAAATCCGACCAATACGAATGGAATCGGCTCTTTCAAAGCGTTGGCAACAGGATTACGCGTAAGGAATATCCCGTTAAGAGATGCCGCCGGAAATGATATGGAAAATTCGGATACTCTATTCACATTGTCTTTTTCGGATGTTATTAAAAGCCTGACGGCTATAGACAACATTGGTTTTGGATTTGTTACCGAAAACGGTATTCAATACTTGCATGTCGAAAGTTTGGAGTGGTTTTACAAAATCGGAAAACCTATTTTTGAAATACATAACCCAAATAAGATTGAGCGAGGAATTGACTCAAACAGACTGTATTCTATTTTCAAATGCGGGTATAAAAAGTATGAAACTGAAAATTTTAACGGCTTGGATGCTTTTCATACCGAACGCGAATACCGAACACGTTTGAAATTAAAAAATAACGCAATGGAGCAAAAATCGGACTTTATTGCAGACGGATATGCGATTGAATATACCCGAAGGGAATCTATTAACACCACATCTGACTGGCGATACGATAATGATGTGTTTATTTTTTGCCTGAAAAAAACTCATGCGTTTCAAGGACCTGATAGCTACGTAATAGATTTAGGAGCTTCCGAAACAGGAAATACCATGATTTCACCGGATACAGTTTATAATATGCGTATTTCTCCTGTGCGGATGGCAAAAAAATGGTTAAATAGGCTATCATCTCTCGGATTCGGAAAGAAGGAAGATATTATTTTCACTTCAGGAACAGGAAACTTGCAGGCTAAGGGTAGGGCACGTATAAAAGTGCCAATAGATATACTTCCACCGTTAATTCCTGATGAATATGCTGATAAAGATACTGAGTTGTATGTTGAAAATCAGAATTTCAAAAATAATTCATTGATTTTGTTACCTGAATTAATCAAAGTACCGGAATATCCGGTAACCGTGAATGAGTATAAAACAATCAAAGAGAATCCATACGGAATTATCACGGTCGATGACACTCCCTGTTATATATCAGAAATCAAATACAAGAAGCAAAAAAATACGGCTTCATTTGTGTTGATTCCAAAAAAAGTGTAATTTTGTCGATTATTAACAATTAACAATTATTACAATGAAAAAGGTACTTATATTTTTACTTCCTGTCTTCCTGTTTTCCTGTGAACCATACAAATTTATTTATAATTCAAATCTTGCAGTTGTTGACTACGGACCATATACGAGCAAGGGTTTTTTTATAACGGAATCGCCGTCTGTCAGTTTTGAATACACTCCTATCGGAAGCGTATCTGTTGTGTTACAATCTGGATATGAAATTAAATCACAGTCAAAAAATAAAACAAACTATGGAGATTGGAGAAATGCACTTTACAAAGATGCGATTGAGTTATTGTATAAAAAATGTTTAGAAGGCGGAGCAAACGGAGTTGTCGGATTGAAATATAATTATATTCCGGAAGTAAGAAAAGATGATGCATATACTAAAATAGAAAGTAACGGAATAATTTCTCCAAGCAAAATAATTGTCTCAGGTATGGCAATAAAAAAATAGATATGTGCAGTAAAAAGCCCGATTAAGTTCGGGCTTTCTTAAATAAAAAATATACTCCAAATGAATAATATTTAATAAAAATGCTTACATTTGCAGCATGGAAATAAAGTATCCTATCGTACAGTTTTCGGAAGGCAGGCAGGAAGTTTGTTGCTGCTATGTGTTGCCGGTGGCGGAAGGCGGCGACTTGGCTTTGTTTGTTCCGACACCGGATGAGAACTGGTATATTGCCAATTTGAACGGCGATAAAATCGGTGACGAGTACATTGCAGCTTCCGACGGATTTATTGAATTGTCCGGCATAGACCTTGCCGCTATTCTGGCGCCCGGCGATTGCTTCCGAATTGTAGCCGAAAGTTATTTTTCAACGCCATTTCAATACATCGGATGCGATACTGACAATACCCACGTTTTTGAGTATTGGGACAAAGCGGACGACCGCCGGCAGCGGGTACGGATTTCGTGCGTTATCGACAATCCGCAGTCGAAAACGGATAAGTCGGAGTATGTCGATTCCAACGGATTCAATCTGTCTTTATCAAAGACGCGCCGAAGAGAATTGAAAATGACAACCGACTTTTATCCTGAGTATATTCACGACGCCATTAAGGAAATTCTTCTTTATCCTAACTTATTGGTTGACGAAACGCCAATGTATGAAAGCGGAGACTACGATATTGCATGGGATGCAGAAGATGAAAACGACAATGCGTTGGCATCGACCAAGCTGTCTGAACAGGATATAAGCAGATACAGCATCTGTTAAAATGTAATATACACGCCCTGAACGGGAATACTTCGCGGGCACTGTCCCGATTCATTTTAATACTGATTATTAAAATGCCTGTAGAATTAACCGCCGATTTTGTTAGAACGGCAATCGGCACACGACATCCGAATAAACCGATTTATGAGGAATTAGCAAACAAGTTAGAGGTACACGCTAAGGGATTAAGTCCAGATAAACTAATTGACAAGCGCCGCCCTTCGGAAAGCGAAAAGGTGAAAAATTATCGAAAAGAGATTTATGTTCCGATAACCAAAAAATCGGTCGGGAAAGTTTTCAATTCCCTGTCTAAAATACGGCGTTCGCAGGACTGGAATATTCAGTACGACCCTGATTCCGTACCAAAAACCATCAAAACGGATGAAACGCTTGAAGCGTATTGCGAAAACAATTATCCGAATTTTACGAGCCTTACCAATTGGGCATTTAACGAGTTGCTTATCCGTTCGCTGATTGATGCCAATTCCGTTTGTGCCGTTGTTTTGAAAAAACTTCCAAATAATACGGCGGATTACGTGACGCCTGAAGTTGAAATCTTTGGTTCAAAACAGATATTAAGCTACTCTCCGGGTGAATACTACGCTTTGCAATCTTCGGATGTAGTCGTTTATAAATCAGGAAACAATCGGAGTTATGAAGGAAAAGTCTATTATATCGTAACAGATATGCAGATAGCCCGCTATGAAGAAAGGTCTGGAAATTATTTTCAAACGCTACTCTATGACCATAACTTTGGGGAATTGCCTGTTTTCAAAGTCGGAGGCGTTTATTTCGACCGGAAAAATAACGACATCATTCAGGAAAGCCGGATTGCTCCCATGGTTCCGTTTTTGGATGAAGCCGCCCGCGAATATTCCGACCTGCAAGCCGAAATCGTGCAGCATATCCATTCTGAAAAGTATATCTATACAAATACTGAATGTCCGGCGTGCAATGGAGCAGGTGTATCTCATGAAAAAGATGAAAACGGGAATCTGAAAAAATGCTCAAGATGTGAAGGGAAAGGAAATATATCAAGCGTATCTCCTTATGGCGAGTATCTGATTACAGCAGGAAGAAAATTGGAAGAATACCAGTTGCCAACCCCACCCATCGGATATGTTCAGAAAAGTACCGACATTGCCAGATTGCAGGACGAGCGGGTAAGAAATCATATCTACGATGCGCTTTCGGCAATCAATATGGAGTTTCTCGCAGAGACGCCGCTCAATCAGTCGGGAACAGCCAAAGAGGTTGACCGCGACGAGTTGAATACGTTTGTCAATTCAGTAGCCGAAGATATTGTTATGGTTTTGGACAATGTGTATTATTTCATTTGTCAGTACCGGTATTCGTTTATCGTTCCGGATAAGGAAATGCGGGATAAAATGCTTCCGGTTATCGCTGTGCCGGAACGTTTCGACCTGCTGAATACATCCGTTCTCGTCAATGATATTCAGACGGCAAAGAATGCGAATGTAAATCCGCTGCTTATTAAGCACATGGAAATCGAACTTGCACGGAAGAAATACAATGCCGAACCGAAGGTAGCGTATGAAGTTGAATGTATGTTTGAACTCGACCCGCTGTATGGATACAGCCAGAGCGACAAGATGACGATGCTTTCAAACAGCGGAATAACAGAAAAAGACTATGTTATTTCGTGCAATATATCGCAATTCATACAACGCGCCTTCAATGAAGAAAAGGACTTCATTACAAAATCGTTCGGCGACCGAAAAAAGATTATTTCCGCTTATGCAGACGAAATAATCAAAGAAAATTCGGTAAAGGAAACAATCAAGACCGATATTTTAGGACAGTTTAACCCTGTACCGAATGGACAGTCTTGAGCAAATACAAAAAATAATTGAACAGGCTCCCGAAGATTTTGCATCCAAAATACCGGATATAGAAAAAAAGATTTTCAGGGACGTTTCGCTATTATTGAAGGATTTGAAAGTAAATGCTTCAGGTAAAATCGTAACGAGCGTTGAAAACCTGAAAGTGATTAACAACATCAAAGCCAAACTCGGGAAAATTGTCGTATCGAAAGAATATGCCAATCTGGTAAATAAATTCGTATCGAACCTTCCGGAAATTTACAGCCTTTTGACTTCAACTTATCAAGTACCAAACCAATCAAAGGAGATGATAAATGAATTAACCAAAGCACAAATTGGAAATACGATTGAAACATTGGTCGGGGATGGTTATAAACAAAAAATGGTTGATACGATATACGGACAAATGCTAACCGGAGTTACTTCCGGTAGTTCGTACAGTGATTTAAGCGAACAATTGAGAAGCCAAATTGTAACAACCGATGACAGGCAGGGTATGTTGTCTACATATACAAAAATCTTTTCCGATGATGCAGCAAGTATTTATGACAGGATGGCTACAAAAATGGTAGCCGATGCTATGGGTTACAATTGGTTTGCATATACTGTCAGTAATATAACAACCACACGGGAATTTTGCGAACACATGACTAAGAAGCGGTATTTTCATCGCTCCGAAATACCTACATTACTCGCCGGCAACATAGACGGACATCAATGTGAAATCTACGAAAAGTACGGACTTCCCAAAGGGATGCGCGAAGACACGAATACAGATAACTTTTTGGTATATATGGGCGGGTATAGATGCCGGCATCGACTTATTCCGCTGTCGGATAACAGTGTTCCGCAAGCGATGAGGGATAGGTTTCAGTATCCACAAAAAGAAGGAATAATCGGGAAAGAAGAACCTAAAAAACTTGCAGCAGATGGATTGACATTTGACCCATTACAAGTTAATTCGTTTTTTAAATTGGTAGATGCTTTCAATGAAAAGGCAATTCCGAAAATAAAGAAAATAGCATTTAACAATATGCTAAAACATGAGGATTATGAGCGAAATGGCGATGTCTTTTTAATGAAGAATCATAGCGCAAATGAAACAGAAATACAAAGCGCATTAAAATTAACAAAAGCAGGATTTTATGTAGTTTTTCCAAATAAAAAACAATTGAATCAAATAAAAAATCAGTCAAATGATGAAAGCAAAAAAGTAAATGATATTTATGCTTACGATAAAAAAACATATCAACAATACAAAATAGATTTGAAAAGCGTACATGCCGGTTCAAAAGAAGCAATTAGCGAACATATAAATAAGGGAAGTTTGCAGGCTCCGAATATTGTATTGGATATTCAAGGGAGTGGAGTTAATCGTTGGAATGTAATAAAAGGCATTCGTAGCGGTTGGAACGATAACGTAAAAAGAATAATGTTGAATTGGAAGGGACAATGGTATCAGATAAAAAGAGAAAATGTTTTTAATGATTATTTAGAAAATACAATAAAATAAGGGGCTGATTGCTCAACCCCGTTATTCTGGGCTATGGTCATCGCATAATTAAACGCTTTGAAGCGTACCCTAAAGCCTTTTATAGTCTCCGCAGTGGACTGAAATTTCGTTGCAAAGTACATACTTTTTTTTGACATATCCAAATATTTAACAAAAATTTTTTGCCTGTAGTGCCGGTAGCGCAGCGTTAAATGTTAATATTGATAATTTGAAATTAACCCAATCAATTCTTTTTGTGTTTTTCTGTGAGTTAGCAAATGACTAATTATTTCTTCCGTTGAGAAATTTCCTAAAATAGAGTATATTAAATCTCTATGACATTTACTGTTTTTAAAATCTGTTCTAATCGCATTTTCTAAGTTTTTTGTTATTTGAGCTTTCATCTTTAATTACACTGATTCGTGTCGTGCGCAACTGCTAAAAAGATTATTATTAAACTATTTCAATGTTTGCAAGTAAAGCAAAAATATTTCTTTTTGCTAAATCTTTTTTCTCATTATCGGTCAAACTACTTGTTGAACCGATTAAGCTATCAATTTCTCTGTACTTTTTAACTGCTGTTTTTTCTACTTTCGTTTTCATTGGAGTTTATTTTTTTGTTATTAAATTGCTGCTTTCAATATTGTTAATTGTCTTCCCAATAATTCCGCTCTGCTTTTTTCGGTTTCTGCAAATTCTATATTTCTGTTTTTATTGAATTCTGCCAACCTAAGAGCTTCTTCTCTGGCTTCTTCTTTGCGAGCTATCATAGCGTTTATTGCTACTTTGTCGCCGCTTTCAATCAGGATTTCTAAATCCGACTTTCTAACTAATCTGCAAGTTGTTTTCATCTCTGTAAATTTTTTATTGCTGTATATTTATTAATTATTTAACAGTACAAATGTAGTATATTTATACTACATACGCAAATATTTTTATATGTTTTACAACATGTTTTTTGTAAGTATTTGATAATTAACGTAATATTTTTATACTTCAAATATAAATATTTTGATATATAATTATTTTACATTATATTTGCAGAAAATTTTATAGATATGGTACGAATTGAAGAAATAATGAAGCAAAAAAAAATCAGCGTTACCGGACTTGCAAAAAAAATGAAAGTAAATAGAATGACAATCTATTATTACATTAAGCAGGACGAAAAAAACTCAATTTCTCAACTGAAAAAAATTGCATCAGCGCTTGATTGCAATTTAGAAGACCTTTTCGATAGTCCGGCGATCAACGAAATCTCCTGCCCGAAATGTGGAGCAAGGTTGACATTGATTGAAAAAGCGTAATTTTGCAGCAAAACAATATGGAAAAGGAAAGAATCATACCTCCTGTTGGGATGTGCGGGGAAATTCCAAAGAATATACCGAATCACATACAACTACTTGCAGCTACTCCTTACGATGCCGGTCAAAGGGTTTGTGGTAAATTATCGATACACAATAATCCGGTAATTCCTATCCGTTTTATGCGGGGAAGTATGAAAACAGAATGGATAGATGCAATGATAGACACAGGTTCTTTTTATTCTCTTGCAAAACGAAAAATATTTGAATCAATTGGAATTACTCCTATTGGATATTCGGAAGCTGACAGCATTGAATCCGGTAATGTTTTGTATGAGACATACGCAAGTTCTTTTCAAATCGCTAATCTTGCAATCGGATTTTCTACATTATTCCCAATATTAAACGACAGTTTTCAGTATGATGCGATAATAGGATCACATTTCTTTGAAATTTCAAATCTTAATATCAATGGTAATGAAAAGACTTTTGAAATGATTTTTTTCTAAATTATAAAACTATATAACCAATATTTTTATCATAAATTTTTTTGCAAATCTAAAAAACTATTTTTACCTTTGCAGCGTCTAACATATAAACGGCGCGACAAGTGTGTCGCCCATTCGGGCTTTTTTTATGTCCAAATTTTAATTCTTCTGCTTTCATTGTTTTATTATTCAAAGAATTAAATAGCGACAGAAAGTACCCCAGTGTGGAGCGTTAATGCGCCCGCAGCGTCGTTGGATGTGTTAGACAGCTGGACAGGCTTTCTGTCTTTTTATTAACTATTTATTTTTTTATCATGTCTAATTATCCAACAATGAACGCTACGAGCGTTCAAGAATTAATCCCGATTTCCGAACAAAACGGAAAAAAAGCCGTAAACGCACGGCATCTACACGCTTTCCTCGAAAGCAAAAAACAATTTTCTGATTGGATTAAACATCGAATCCAAAAGTATTCTTTTGTAGAAAACGTAGATTATCAATCGTTTTCACTAATTGGTGAAAACGGCGGAAAGTCTATTGAGTACGCCCTCTCCCTAAATTGTGCCAAAGAAATTGCCATGGTCGAAGGAAATGCCAAAGGCAAACAGGCTCGGCAGTACTTTATCGAATGTGAGAATCGGCTAAAAGAGCAATCGAAATCGCTCACTCCTGCCGAAATGTTCCTGCAAAACGCTCAACTGATGGTCGAACACGACAAGCGTATTGCTAACGTAGAAAACGAGTTGCATGTTTTGAAAGCGAAAACGGCAACTATTCCCGACTATTTTACAATTGTCGGCTATGGCACCTTGCATCACGTCTCGGTGAATCTGAGGCAGGCATCTATTTTGGGACGCAGAGCGTCTGAACTTTGCAAAAAGCGCAATTTGTCTATGGACAGGATACCCGACCCGCGCTTTGGCGAAGTAAAGATGTATCCTCGTGAGGTATTGGAAGAAGTATTTGAACAACCGCTAAACTGAAACGTCATGGAAACAAATCGTAATCTCACCATCGAACAGGTAAAGAACACGTTCAATTTCCTGAGAAAGGATGCCGGACGTCAGG
>Ga0209628_10000177_pt1 | contig 36309 bp, 35 predicted proteins | sample TergutCu122P4_FD_187285 | JGI IMG/M metagenome (GOLD analysis project Ga0209628, IMG submission 187285) | Cubitermes ugandensis P4 segment gut microbial communities from Kakamega Forest, Kenya - Cu122 P4 (SPAdes) (version 2) | ecosystem: Host-associated > Arthropoda: Insects > Digestive system... | reverse complement strand
TCAAGTGTCCCCCCAAAGGGGGGACGAATCATCGACCCCCCAGGGGCAAGCCCCTCGCGCTTCGCGCTCACCCCATTTGAAACGAAAAAGAAAAGGGTGAATGGGCGGGTTGCTACTGCCACACACGGAAATCGGCGGCGGTCTTGGATCTGCCATCGCCATTTCTGGCGATGCCCGAAGGGGATGCGTTTTATTTTCGTTTCATCAATGTTGATTTCTGTTTTTTCGTGTTATACTTTTGGCGCGGTCAACTTCGACCGTTCTACCGGAGACTGAAATGCAGCAATGCTTGTTTGTGGGCAATCTGGCCCGCGCCGTGGCGCTGACAGGGAATGGTGATCGTGCTGTTGCACGGCTCACCCTCATATCGAATGAGTACGCAGGGAAGGACAAGGATACCGGCGATGCGATGGAACGCGCGGTATCGCTCCAGTTCACGGCGTTTCGAGCGAAGGCTGAGGCTCTCGCAAAGCACGCGATGAAGGGCGACCAACTTATCGTGACTTATCGCATCGAAAACAACAACTACACCAAGGAAGGGGAGGATGTGTACGGCTACAACTTCATCGTGGAAGACTTTGCGTTCGGGGCACCGGGCAAGGAAAAGCGCGAGCAGTTCAAAGCGGGTAATGAGTGATGGCTCGGCCCCAAAGAATGAGCGAGGCGGAGTTCGCTCGTGTCGCTTCGACGTGCGGTAAATGGTCGGAGCGATCTTTGGGTGTCGCGCGTGCGCTACTGGTCAAAGGCGAGCGATTGTCCGCGGCGGCGGCAGCGCACGAAATGTCTGCGCAACAGGCGAATGTAGTACGGGAACGGTTCTTGGCGAAGGTCGAGAAGTATCGCCTGGATGCGTTCATGGCGCGCGAAAAACCAAAGCTCGCAACAGCGGCCTTGGAACCATACAGCCGGCAAATGCACACGCTGCTAGGCAGCGGCTACACCAACAACCAGATCGTGGCCTTCCTTCGAGATCAGGGAATAGAGACCTCGGAGACGATTGTCCGCAAATTTTTCAAGGAACATCAACCATGAAGACGCTTGTTCTGGCGAACCAGAAAGGCGGCGTGGGCAAATCAGCCGTGGCCGTGCAGTTCGCTTACTACCTTGCCGATATACTGAAAAAGCGCGTGCTGGTGATTGATTTCGACCACCAACGCAACACGACAAAGGCGCTTAGGTTGGGCGGGCTGGCCACGGTCACGGCGACCACGAGCAGCCATCTTTTGACGACCCAGACGCGGGCGGCAATCATCGACGATGCCAGTTTCGTTGTGGTGCCAGGCGACCCGGAGTTGCTGAAAATGGAAAAACGCGCCGCCGAGCACAACAACTTCGCCAACCACCTTTACGGGTTTTTGCAGGAAATTGCTGCCCGGTTCGACGTTTGCATCATCGACACCAACCCAAACCCTGACATTCGCCAGCTTGCCAGCCTTGTTTGCGCTGATTTTGTCCTGTCGCCCATCCAACTGAACCAGGAGGCTATCGACGGCATCGGCGACCTACTGAACCACGAGAACATCGGTATTCGCAAAATTCAAGCGGCGATCAACAAGAAGCTGGTGCTGCTTGGCATCTTGCCGAACATCGTGGAGCCGACACCCTTCCAACGGGAAAACATGGCTCAACTGGCCGGAGTGTTCGCAAAACTGTTGATCCCGCTTGGCCCTGGTTTCGCGGCGATCAAAAAAACAACAGCGATCCCGGAGGCGCAAGCCACGGGCGCGCCGATCTGGAAAATTGGCAAAAGCAGCGCGCGCGAAGCTTGGGCGGCTATCCGGCCCGTCTTCGGAAAAATTGCTACCCAAATGGGGGTTGAATGATGGCTCTTGATCTATCCGCACTCGAAGATCGCCCGATCTTGGTGGGCAACGTGGCGGCACCGCCACCGCCCAATGGAAAGGCAATGCGCGTCAGCTTGGCCGATGTGGAGCCAGATCCAAATCAGCCCCGCACGGAGAAAAAGGACGAAGAAATCGCCGAAATCGGCGAGGACATCAAAGTGCGCGGCGTAAAGGTGCCGATCTCGATCAAACCGCACCCAATCAAGCCCGGCAAGTGGATCATTAACGATGGCGAACTTCGTTACCTCGGTTCCAAATGGGCCGGCTTGAGTGACATCCCCGTTATCGTCGATGAGGATTTTGATGACTTCGACCAGGTGAACGTCAACGAAAAGCGGTACGCACTGCGCCCGATGGAGCTTGCAAAATTCATCCAAGGCAAGCTGGACAGTGGCATAAAAAAGGCCGAAATCGCCAAGCGGCTTCGCAAGCCGGCTCCTGCGATTACCGAACTATTAGCCTTAATCAATCCAACCCCATGCGTGGAAGACCTCTACGTGACGGGCCTTTGTACGTCGCCCAAAACGCTCTACGAGCTGCGCCTATTGGAAGAAAAATTCCCAGAGAAAGTCAGGGAATGGTGTGAAGAGAACCACACAGAAGTAACGCGCAGCGGCGTCTACGAACTTGGCAACACGCTCAAAGGTAAAAAACAGTCTGGAGGCAACGGCGCCGATCCAAGCTCGGAAAACAAAGCATCCAGCCAAGTCGACGACAAAGGTTCTGGCTCGAATAGAGAAGGGGAGGGCGCAGGTAAGAAAAAACCAAAGCCCGATGGCAAGCCAGACACCAGCGGCAGCGAAGATGAGCACACGGACAAAGGCGAGTTGACGAGCTGGCCGCGCGGAAAAGCTGTTGCCGACCCCGATGCACTCAAAAAACCGCTCTTGTTGGTCAAATACGATGGCCGTACCGCAGCCATTTTGTTGAACCGCAAGCCAAGCGCCTCCGGCCTGGTCCGCATCCGTTACGAAGACGGCGGGGGGGATGCCGAGGTTGACGCCGGGCGCTGCAAGATCAGTTTGCTTGCCGAGAGCGACAAATAGGAACCCCGTTTCCTTTTCGATCAAATTGGCCGCCGCAAGGCGGCTTTTTTCTTCCCGAAGGCTTAGTCATGACTAAGAAAAATAGTGGCGGTGGTCTAAACGCAGGATAGGCTAACGCCGGTTTTCTATGCTACACTACGTTCGCGGTTGTTCCCTTACCCCTTATTTTTTGGAACTCTCATGCCTCGTGAAGCTGTGATTGGTGCCACTCGTGGCAGCTACGTCTATCGACTGCGCGTTCCGGCTCCGCTGAAAGCGGAATGGGATGAACACTGCGCCAAGCAAGGTAAGAACCCTGCGGCCATCATGCGCGCGCTCATGCGGTACATGATCCAGGACAACATGCCGCCCGACGTGCAGCAATGGATTGCGACGCAAACCGAGGGCGAGCCTGACGCCGGGCCAAAAACGCGGCTGGAGATTCGGTTCACGCCGACCGAGTTGCAGGGCGTTGCCGCGCAAGCCGAGGCCGAGGGTTGTTCATCGCAGCGGTGGGTTATCAATTGCGTGCGCGCGAGCTTGACGCACAAACCGCAATTCGGGATGACCTCTGCCAAGGCACTTTGGGAGTCGTCGTATCAGTTGCGCGCCATCGGCAAGAACCTGAACCAGATCGCCAAGCGATTGAACGAGGGCACCACGGCGTCGATTACCACCAAGCAAGTCGAAACGCTCAGTGCGCACATCTACCGCCATACGAATGCGGTGGCGTCGGAGCTTGAAGCCAGCTTGAGCCGGTGGGGTATCCAAACGCAGAAGGCCGAGGCAAAATGAGTACACGGCCCATCGACGGCGTAAAGCACATCGACGGTGTTGTAAAAGATTGGGGCGACCGCCTCGACTATGGGCGCGTGCGCGCCCGCAAGGGGCGGCGAACCATCGCCGGGAATCGGCATCATAGGGGGCCAGCGCCTGTCAAGCGCACCAACGCGCGGGACAAGCTGCTGGCGACCGTGCGCAAGGTGCCGGAAGTCATGGTGAAGATTTCAGGCGGTGGCAAAGACCTGCGCAGTATCAAGGCGCACCTGGACTACGTGACGCGCAATGGCGCCATCGAACTTGAAGATGAACAGGGGCAGGTTCATCAAGGCAAGGAAGAAGTTCGCGGCGTGCGTGACGATTGGCGTGGCAGCGTCATTCCGCACGAAAACGGCACACGGCGCGAAGCGTTCAACATCGTGCTGTCAATGCCACCAGGCACAGACCGCGCAGCGGTGAAAAATGCCGCGCGAGCTTTCGCCGCAGAACTGTTCAGCAACCATCAGTACGTGTTCGCGGCACATGACGATGAAAAGCATCCTCATGTTCACCTGGTCGTCAAAGCCGTTGACAAGGAGGGTGTGCGGCTGAATCCGCGCAAGGCCGACTTACAGCACTGGCGCGAAACGTTCGCCGAAAAGCTGCGCGAGCAGGGCATTCAAGCCAACGCCACGCCTCGCAGGGCGCGCGGCATCGTCAAGCGGCCTGAGAAGCAGGCAGTGTTCCATCTCAACCAAGAGCACGCTAAGGGTAAACGTGCGGCTCCGGCTCGCGTGACGGCGGCGCAGCACCAGGCGGCGGAACTGGAAGCACGGACAGGGCAAAAGCACGTCAACCCCGCTGAACAAAAGATCGCTACACGACGGGCGCAGGTACAGCATGATTTCGGCACGGTTGCGCGGGCGCTGGCGACCGGCACTGATGACGACAAGCGACTGGCGCTGGAAATCGTCCGGTTTGTCCAGCAGATGCCGCCACTCAGAACGCGCCATGCCGAGCAGGTGGACGCGCTGCGGCGAGCTGGTGGCGCGGCGGGGCAGCACGTCGAGCGCCAGCAGCCGGAGAAAAAAATCGACGGCCCGGAGCGGGGCGGTTCAGGCAGCCAAAAGGACAGGGACAGGCAGTAACATCTACCCTCGCCGTTTATGGCGATGCGGCACCAGCGCCGTCCGCATCGTCAAATGTGGCGATGGTATCGGATTGTCGCGGAGCAATGTCCAGGCCGGCACGCCGAGCGCGGCGGCGATGCGGGCCTTGCGTGAGGCGCGCATCCACGCGGGCGTTTTTGAGGTTGCGGCCAAGGATGCGGCGCAAAGACGCAACCCCTTTTTTCGGGTTCAGCGTGCATCGTTACGGCCTAAAAAAAACGCGGCAAAGCCGCGTTTGAAGGGGAAGGACGGATGGCTGTCGCATCTTTCAGGAGAGAGGATTAGCCGGGAGAATACCTAGCCTCATCTTCGCGGCGGATGCGTTCATTGTAGGCCGCGAGTTCCCGTTCATAGTCCGCAGCGTTCACCCAATGCCCGCCGCGTTCGGGTGTGCCAACGTACCTTGGCGTGCCGCCTAGATCGAGGCCGGCATCGGCATAGTAGGCCACGCAGTAGCTCGGCATTTGATTGGAGATGTAGCCGCCCTCGCCGCCGCCGCTGGCGTTGAGCGATGCCACATCACAGCGGCCCGAACCATTCACGAGCGTACTGACCAGATTCTTCATGTAGTCGTTTTCGCTCGCAGACGGACACAGATTCAAGAAGTTGCGCCGTGCTGACAGCGTTTTGCTCATGGTTCGCTTAACGATGCTGAAATAGCGGTTGAGGGATGGGGTGCATTCGTTTGGAGGTTGCCCCGTGGACAGGCACAGAATGGCCTCGCACGCCAGGCGCACGTCGCCCGTCAACAGATCATCATCGGCGGCGCGAGCCGCAGATGTACCCAACATGCTCGCGGCGAGCGCGAGCGACAAGAGAACACGCTTCATCTAAAGCTCCTTACTGGTTGAAAACTTCAATTTCCACGCGGCGGTTTTCAGCGCGGCCACTTTCCAAATCAGGGCTGCCCACGGGGTCGCCACTGGACTGGAAATTGATCGCCATCTTCGTCACGGGAACACCACGGGCCACCAGGTAGTTCATGGCAGCTTGTGCGCGACTGAACGCCAGCCGTTCATCGCTCGCACTCGGATTGGCGGCATCGGTACGCCCTCTGATTTCTATCCGGCTCGCGGTTGCGAGTAGCGGCAGCAGGGCGGCTTCCTCGCTCGCCGAAGGCTTGAGGGTCGCCGAATTAACGTCGAAGTGAAACGTGACCGTTTGCGATGGTGCCCGCGCAACAACGACGGCGGGCGCGTTCGCGCGCAACTCCAATTTGCGAACACGTTCCTTTGTCTGGGCAAGCTCGGCCTGAAATTCCAGTGCCGTTGATGTCTCGCCGCTGTTGATTCCGGAGCGGTCTGCACCGCTCACGGTCGGAGGTTTCGGCGGGCTACTGCACGCTGCGAGCGCGATTGCACAGCCGACAATTACCAATATGCGCATTTTGATCCCCTAAAAAGATGAAGGTGGCGAACCAAAATTATACACATTGGCGGCGCGTGTGGATAGTCTTGGCGCTTTGGCTACATCATCGGCCTGGGGAAGCCGTGCAAAAATTCAGCGTTCGTACTCCGGCTGGCGGCTGGCTTGGTCAATGCTTGGCGCGGCCTGTTTCGTTGTTGTCGCAGGGGTTGCCTGCCTGTCGATCCGGGGCCGGCGAAAATCTTGCGTCTCGCCCTGGTCGAGCTTGGCCTGAACGTGCTGGCGTACGCTCAACAGTGCATCGCGCCGCCCATCGTAATCCGTGGGCATCTTGGCCTCGAAGTATTGGGTGGCGGCGCGCATGGTTTCAAACGCCTTGCTCAGATCGGGGTGTTTTGCGAGAGCCTCGGTTTCTGACAGTCGCTCGAACGCAATGGCGCGGCCTGGTCGTGTTGTCTCTTTGAGCGGCGCTTTTGCGTAGTGGATCGCATCCTCTTCGGACTTGAAAAACAGTTGCGAGCGCCCATCACTGCCTCGCACGATGCTTCCCATCTTGTCCCGAATAACGAACTGTTGGTTGTGCGGCGTGACAACGTGCTGTTGTCCTTCTAACCTGATCTTGGCGTAGCCATTTTTGTCACGCTGGATACCTTGCGCATCAACCCCATCGTGCCCTTGTCCATCCTGCTGCGCCTTGGGATCAACCAAACGTTTCCAGTCAGACACAGCTTGGTGGGGGGCAATGAACTGCTCCGATTTCTGTGTTTTGGCTGGCGCTAGCTGATCGGTCGCCATCGAGCGCGGCTGCCACTGTGATACGTAGTTGTCATTTTTCTGCATGAGCTTCAACTCGGTCATCACTTCGCGCACGTCTTGGCGCAACATGTCCAGGCGCTGCTGTTGCGGGAAGGGTTTGCCTCGCTCGGCCACGGCCTTGGCGTGCTCTGCGCGCTCCTTTTCGCGGGCCTCGCCCGCGCCATCCCGCCAGTCCTCGAACCGGGCCATGAAGTTGTCCAGCCGATGGGCAAAACCGACGATGCTGAATTTGTCCTCGGCACGGTAGCGCAGGTTGTCGGGTTCGTAGGTGTCGGCACCCGTCAACGAAAACCGCACCTCGCCGGCGACGGCATGTACCCCTATCTCGAAGCCACGATACGTGCCGACGGAAACCTCATCCGAGTTTTTGCCGATGACGCCTTGGTTTTCAATGGCTCTTCTCATGGCAAGCGTGATCGTGCCCAACAGCGCCTGCTGTTCTTTTTCGCCGTAGGTGTGACCTCCGGCCTTAAACTGGAAATGCTCCGTGGTCGCCGCGTTGCGGATGCTGATCTCTTTGTCCCAACCGGCGATGGTGCGCTCCGCGCGTTCGTCCGCGCCGGCCAGCCACTCAATCCGGTTTTCAAGGGCGTGCTGGTTGCGCTTGTAATTGGAATGCAAGGCTTCGAGTTTTTTCAATTCCGCGCTCAGTTGCACCTGCATGAAGATGAGCGGGTTGCCCGTTGCCGCGGCCTTCATTTCGGCGGCGTTCGCGGCTTCGCTGGCCACGTCCTCGATGACGCGCTGCAAGCCATCGCCTTTGCGGAACTGCTCGATGCCGCTGGCTTTGTATTCGATGGTTTGCCACATGCGGCTATCGTAGGTTTGCCGGGTCGCGTAGCGCAGTATCTCAACCGCGAAGCCCTCCGGGTCACGTTCGTAGAACTGGTTGCCCTGGCGCAGAATCCGGCCTTCGCGTTGCTCCAGGTCGCTCGGACGCCACGGTGCATCAAGATGGTGTTCGGCGACAAGCCGTTTCTGTACATTCGTGCCCGCGCCCATTTTCGCGGTCGAGCCAAGCAGGATGCGGACCTCACCCCGGTTCATTTCATCGAACAGTTTGGCCTTTTGCAAATCCGTGTTGGCTTCGTGGATGAACCGCACCTCACGCTCTGGCACGCCACGGGCAATCAGCTTTGCCTTGATGTCGTCATAGACTGAAAACTTCGCGTCGCCGGCCAGAAGCTCATCCATCGAGATCGTGGGAGCCTCTATGTCCGCCTCTTCGTCCGTGCCTGGGTTCGGCATCTTCGAGGTCTGAAGCTTGGGCGTCGAGAGGTCGCAAAAAACAAGCTGCGTACCTCGTTCTTCCTGCCAGTTCTTCCATATCCGGTAGATGTGATCGACGGCGGTATTGATCTTGCTGTTCGGATCGTCTTTCGCAGCCGGGTCGATGAGCCGGAAATCGAGACCAGCCTTGCGCGCGTCGTTCGTGATCTTCAAGGGATTGTCGATGCGCGGATCGCGCGGCAAGTTCTCCATCCGATGGATGATCGAACCTCTGTTCCAGTCCTTGACCGGCGAGCCATCTTTGTCCAGCAAGGGATTGCCGTCCATATAGACTGGCCCTTGAATGCCCATGAAAAGCGCCTGGGCGTCCGAGCGATCCACGACGATATTGCGCGGCTTGCCATCCTTGATCTTCGGCACGGGGAAGCGCGTGCCGTGCGCTTCGGCCTGGCGGTCAAGGTCTGCCTTCGTGATGACATCGGCAAATGTCCGATACATCGCCGTGAGTTCAGGTACGTTCTGGAATTTTGAAAAGCGGCTGTTGAGCCTGTAGCCTACGCCCGTGGCGTCAAGCTCCCATCCCGTCACCACCTGGCCGAACGTGGAAGCCCACGAGTCGAAATGCACGATGCCGCGCTGTTTCAGTTCGTCATACTGCATGTACCGCTGGACGGTGTACAACTCGGCGATGGTGTTGCTGATCGGCGTGCCCGTGGCGAAGAACACGCCGCGCCCATCGTTTTCTTGTTGCAAGTAGCGGGCTTTCACGAACAGGTCGAAAGCCTTCTCCGAGCCTTTTAGGTTGCCAAGGCCGGCCACGCGATTCAGGGACGTGGTGATGAACAGGTTCTTGAACTCTTGCGCCTCATCCACAATGAGTGCATCGACGCCCAAATCGGAAAAGGTCACTGCTCGGTCTTTCGTGCCGGTATCGGCCTGGCGCGCGAGACGCGCTTCCATGCGATCCTTCGCCTTTTCCATCTCCTTGATGGTGATGCGGTCGCCTTTGTCCGCCTTCACCTGAATGATGGCGTCGGTCAGATCGGTAATTTGTTCCTTCAGCAGCTTTTGGAGAGTAGCCTCCGGCATCCCGATCTTTTTGAAGGAACTATGCGCCACGATGACGGCATCCCAATCGCCGGTCGCAATGCGCCCGAATAGCCGTTCTCGGTTCTCTTTCGTGAAGTCAGTTTTGTCGGCGACAAGGATGTTCGCGTTCGGGTACAGGGAGTAGAAAGCGTCCTTCCATTGCAGGAGCAGATGGTTCGGAACAACCAGCATGGGCTTGGACATAAGGCCCATACGTTTACTTTCCATCACGGTGCCGATGCACACCAGCGTTTTGCCCGCGCCGACTACGTGATCGTAGAGCGCCGTGCCTTCTTGAATGCCGCGCCAGATGGCGTCTTTCTGGTGCGTGCGCAGCTCGATGTCGAGGGATGCGCCCGGCAGCGTCAGATGCGAGCCGTCGTAGCGCGGCGGAATGTTGGTGTTGAAACGCTCGTTGTAGATCGCGGCGAGTGAATCGCGGCGGGTTTTGTCTTCCCAAACCCAATCATGAAACACCTGCCGGAGTTCATCGGCTTTCATGTTGGCGGCGGCGGTCTTTTCCTGATCGACGACGTAGAGCGTTCTGCCGTTTTCATCCTCACCAGCTTCAACCTCAACTTTGATGGCCTTGTTGGTGAGGATCGCTTCAATCAACTTGTTTGCGGGGTAGTCTTGCGTGCCCCAGGTGACGGTGTTGGTGGTGCGGTCGCCCGGCCCGATATCCACCATCCATTTGCCGATGGAATCCTGATAGCTGATGCGTCGCTTCACTTGATCGCCGAGCACATGCCCGACGAACTTATCGACCACGGGCGCGGGAACCCATGTCGAGCCAAGCTGGATCGCAATATCGACCGGCTCAATGTCGGCGGGTTGTACCGCGCGCAGCGCATCGACGTTTTCAGCGTAGCGTGGGTTCGTGCCAGCCGCCTTCTGCGCGGTTGCCAGCTTCGCCTTGACGTTGCCGGTCAGGTATTGATCCGCCGTTTCCCAACGGTGGCGCTCTGGGTTCAGGTACACCAGCCCTCGAAGGTCGCGGATCAGGTCATCTTCGGGCTTGCCCGTGAGGCGCACCATGCGCTCGAAGTCCACCCCGCCCGTTTCGTTCATCGAAACGACCAACGCATCTTTCGCGCTTTCAACGTGCGTGACTTCCCTGCGTGGAGCAATTACGCGCCGTGAAAATATGGCCGCTTTGTTCGCGCTCGGCGCGCGTGGATCGACGCCGTGTTTTTTGGCGGTTTCAGGCGAAATGCCTCTGTCGTAGTTGCTTTCCAGCGCGGCCAGCAACGGATATGCAGGATCGTCCGACATGACCAGCCGGTTCGCCTGGGCGCTGACATGGCCATGCCGGTACACGAAGCGGTCATAGTCCGCATTGAGTTGGTCGCGCTTTCTTTGCAAGTCGTCGTCGGTTGCCGATTCCAGCCGCTCGGCCTGCATCAAGTCGCGCAACGTGTCGCGCAACTGAATCATGCCTTTGATGCGCTCGCCCGCGCGCTCGTTTTTCGGCTCGACGAAAGCATAGTTGCGCCGGTCGAGCACGTCGGGCAGCCGTTGGGCAATCCGTCCGTCCGGCGCGACGAAGAATGAGCCGACCTGCAAGCTTTCGGGTATTTCAAGCTGCGGCTTGTCGGTTTCGTGGCCCGGTTCGTCCGCCTCGCGCTCCACGGCGTGGTAAACGCCTTCGGGCAGCGCAGCCAGGCGCTGCGCGATGGCGTCGGCCAGATCAGCGCCGGGATCGGGCAGCAAGTCCGCCGCGCCTTGGTGCATCTTGCTGGTGATCGCCATGCGCCCGGCCATTTGCTCCGGGTGGTCGATGAAATAGCTGTTGATCCTGATTTTCTCGCCGGTATCGCGGTCGGCGATTTCGCCGGTCGTCACCCATTGCCGGTCAGGTGTCTCGCCCTCGGCGGCGCGCTGGAAAAACACAATGTCGGTTGTGACATCGGTCAAGGCGTTGCGGGAGAACGCGGTATTGGGCAGCCGGATCGCGCCCAGAAAGTGCGCGCGATCGGCAAGATGCTCGCGGGCCTCCGAGTTGGCCGCGTCCATGAAGTAGCGGGACACAACCACGCCCATGACGCCGCCTTCGCGCAGCTTGTCGAGGCTTTTTGCAAGGAAGTAGTTGTGAATCGAAAACTGCCCTAGCTCGCGGTGTTGTGGATCGTAGAGCGATTGCGCGCCGAAGGGCGGATTGCCGACACAGGCATCAAAATGGCCGGACGGGATCGCAACGTCTTGCAGTCCCCGGTTGATATGCCGCGCGCTAGGGTACAAGTGCCGCGCAATTTCTGCGGTCGATGGGTCAAGTTCAATGGCCGTGAAATGGCTTGCGTTGCGCATCGGCGCCGGCATGAGGCCGACGAAGTTCCCGATGCCCGCCGACGGTTCCAACACGCGCCCGCCGCCGAATCCAAGACGAGCCAAGCCTTTGTAGATGCCTTCAACAACGGTCTGGGAGGTGTAGTGCGCGTCTTGGGTGGAGCGCCTGGCGCGCTCGTATTCCTCTTTGGGAAGCAGCGCCGCGAGCTCCTGATATTCGGCCCGCCAGCCTTCGTTGCGATGGTCGAATGCCTGCGGCAAGCCGCCCCACCCGACGTAGCGCACCAGCGTAGCCTGCTCATCGGGCGTTGCCGCCCGCGACTGCTCACGCAGTTGGTCAAGCAGCGTGAGCGCGGCGATGTTGTCTCGAAACTTGGTTTTCGCGCCGCCATCGCCTAGCCGGTCGGCGTTGGTGATGGTGTAGTCGGCTGGAGCGCGCTGGCTAGGCGCAATGGTTGCGGCTTCGTGTTGATTGTTGCCGTTTCTCGCAAGCTGTTGCGCCCGCGCCCATGCTTGGTCGATTTGCTCTTGCGACCAATCGGGGTTCTGTTGGCGAGCTACCTCCGCGTACTCTTCATAGGGAATTTCATATTCCCGCACGTCGTCTTGCCGCTGACTCAGCCTGGCGCCGGCATTCACGAGTTCGCGGCGCATTTCATTGTCCATGTGCTCCCACATGTGCTGTGGGTTTACACGGACACCCGCCTCGGTCTGCACGGCTTGCCGCGCCCAAGACGTCATGTCGCCCCACCAACTATTGCCATCCGGGTGATTGGCAGGTGGCGGCGGTGCAATAAACGGCGCTATAGCTCCGTCTTGATCTCGCTCGCCGCCAGTATCTCGTGTTCCGTCATTCCGTTCTGGCGCTGGCTGATCGAGAACTCCGAGGTCAATACCTCGTGCTCTGTGGTCTGCTGCTCCAGCAAGCGGCTCAACAAGCTGAATTTGTCCTTGTCCTGCGCTTCCAGCGCCCGCAGTTTCTGCGGATCGTTGAATGCCCAACGGTCGAGGATTCTCCAGCCCGTCAGGTTGTACGAGCGTGACCCCAGGACGGCTTTGATCGTCGCCGGGTTGAGTACGGTTGCCGCTATCGTGAGCGGTTGTTGCTGTCCTATCAACATGGTGTGCTCCTTGGTCTTCGTCGATGTCCACGCCAGCCTGTAGCTGTTCAATGGTCTCGACGGTTTCGTTGAAAGCGAAATCAAATAATGAAAGTTGGTCGCGGTTCTCGGCCTGCAGTCGTCTCTTTGTCGCCACTTTGAAGCCCTTTGAGCATTAACAAGATGGCGCATCTTAATACCCAAATCTGGCGATAAAAGTCCCCTATCTCTCAGGGCCATCCTTGCCTTTCTGCGGTTGCCAATTTGTGGCAATCTGGCTGCCATTGGGTTTCCCGGCTTGCTGCGAGAGCTTCTCGACAACCCTTTCGGCTTGCATGTAGTGCCCGTGCATGACGGCTCTTTCATCGTTTGGCGCGTTGCGCTTGGCCAGCCGTTGCATGAAGTCCTGGTAGCCATCGGCCAGCGCCCGCGCGTCTTCCAGCGTCAAGGGCTGCTCGCGGGCGATGCTCAGGAAGTGGTTCGCGCAGGGCTGGTGCTCCCACTCGCCTTGAACCAGCCGGTTCTGGTAAACCTGCTGGCGGTCTTTGTCGTAGAGGGCCAGATGGTCAACCTGGCGCGCGGCTTCAACCGCCGTGACGGTCTTTGCGATACCAAGAAAAGCCTCATCGTGCTTGTCCTGGGTGGAAAAGCGGCCAGAGCCAAATTGTTCGTGCTGATCTTCGTAGCGTTGGTAAATGCGCTGCAAGCTCACGGCATGAGGCACGGCCATGACGTGCATTTCGATGCGGTAGCCCGCCTGCCGCAGTTCCTTCGTGAGCGCGGCCACGGCCTCCGGGTTGCTCGAAGTCTGGTCAATGATGAGATTGCGTCGGCCTGCTATGCCATCCTGCATCAATCGCCTAGCCCACTGCCCGGCGTCGGGGTGCGTGAGGTTGGCTGCCATCTTGTCGTCGGCTTCCATCAAGGCGTCATATTGTGGGTGATAGGGCCGCACTTTGTCGGCATCCACCAGCACGTAGCCACTTTCACGGAAACGCTCGGTCGCCATCTTCGTCAGGCCCGATTTGCCTGAGCCGGGCTGCCCGCCCGTGATGATGACGCATGGATGCTCTTGCGGCTTGCTCCGGGGCAAGTAGTAAGGTGCGATGACCTCTTTGTAGATTGCCTCGTGCTGCTGGCTGTCCAGCTTGACGTTGGCGTGCGCTGTCAGCGCGTCATGGCCTGCGTTTGCTTGCGGTATTTGGGATCGGTTTCCATCCGCTTGTTGTGCTCGACCATCTTCTCGCCCAACCCCTGCAACCAGGTGTCGAACTCGTTCTGGTTCTCGGCCTGCGGCTTGGGTGTAGAAGCCGGCTGAGTAGCGCCCATCGCGGTAGCCTGCATCAAGTTCCGTTGTAAGCCTTTTTCGAATGTATTCACGATGACCTTCCTTTTCAAGAACGAGGATTGCTCCCCAACCTTTGTGAAACCGTTGCTGACTTGGGTTGTTTTCCAACACAGTCAACGCAACCTTTTGCCCGTACTGCTCCTGTATCCGACGCAAACCCGCTGGCAAGTTCCCCTGAATATCGGACATGACGCTGATGGAAGCGCCTCGCCCATTGTTGGGGTCGATGTAGCGGCTATGCGTGCGCTCCAAGGCCACTTCGGGCGCGACGTGGACGGCCACGATTGCAACCTTAAACCCTTTTTGCAGTGCGTGTTCGATCTTTTGCATGGCCGGTTCCGGGCGGCTCATCTGTCCCTCGAACACGACCGCCGCCGAATCCGCCACGGCGCGGGCTATCGTTGACGATTTGCCCGCTCCCGGGATGCCGGTCACAAACACCACCTTGTCGCGGCCAGGCTGCGGTCCACTGTCAACGATGCGGCGGAACTGCTCCGAGGACAGCACGGCGGATGCGTTGTGAACGGCACCATTCAACTCGTTTCGGCTTTCTCGTGATCGAGCGTAGCCCGGCATGAGTTCCTTGAAGGTATCGGCGCATACGTACCGGCCCTCGAAGGTGTCGGGCCGAGCAGCGTAGTCCGCCAGCACCTTGTCCGTGTGCTCGGTCGCCAGTTCAATCGCGGTGGCCTCCGCCGCACTCTTCGCCGGATCGGTGAAGTCACGTTTAACGATAGGTTCCATACGTCACTGCGGCGTTTTGGGCCGACTGCCTTTTCATACCGTGGCAGCAGCGCGGGCGCGCGCAGCTTTCAGGATGGGGCCGTAGTCCCGGAAAACGTGGTCGATGGCCGCGTCGTCGTCAAAGCCCATCGCGCCCATCTCTTCATGCAACCTGGTGCGCTCGGCATCCCACTGCGCGATCTTCACTTTGTCGGGAGCGACCTTCGCACGCTCTTCGTGAATCCAGCGCGTGTGCTTGGCCATCATCATGCAGATGCCCTCTTGTGCGGCCTCGAAGCGGTTCAGTCGCTCTTGATAGGTGCGTTCGGTTTTGGTCATGTCGTTCTCCTGTGTGGGGCTGTTCAGCATAGTATAACACAATAAAACAGAGATAAAACAACAAAAACGCTTCGCGCGCCGCCGATGTGTCCACGGCATCGCCATTTCCGACGATGCCCACGGCCATCGCTGCATCTGACGATGGGATCCCATCGCCGTTTCTGACGATGCCGACAGCCCACAGTCTTACCGCTCAGGGCCGTCCCGCTGCTTCTGTGGTGGTTCTTTAATGGCGACCGGGCGTTCGGCTTGCTGCGCCTTTTGCAGCACCTTCTGGACGGCCTTGGGATCGCGCTCGAAGCGTTCCCGTACCATCTTCTCCATCTGCTGTAGGTTTTCCGCGTTGAAAGTCTGCCCCCGACTTGCCGCCGTGCGTTGAATCGACGTTATGGCAGTTTTTACAGCCTGATCGAGCCTGGCCTCTGACTTCGTTGGTTCTTCGCGTACCGCGCCTACGCCAGGCGAGCGCCCGGAAAGTATTTTTGACCGTAGGCGAGCGTCTCTTTCAAGTCCTGCTTTAGCGACTCGATTTCGGAGTTCGTCAGTTGTTCGGAAACCAATGAGGTACTGGCTTTCGGGGCCGGTGAGTTGGCCGGCGTCGATGTGGATGATTTCTCGTAGAGCTTGTCCATGTCGTGCCTCCAGTTCCTTGATGATCTTAGGTTCGGGTGCGATTTTAACGCCTCGCGCCGCATTTACCAAGAGCCGCGCGCCTTCTACTTCACCACCGTTGCGCCGGATATACCCTGCCAAATCTGCCAATGTGCTTCCCATCGTGGTCACGTCATCGACGAGCACGTAACATTGGCCCGGCTCTACTTTGCCCGTGAACTCAGCGCGGTTCATGATCCGCTCCATCGGGCCTGCTCCAGTGTGAAATGCGTGGTTGGTTTGCACGATCTCAGAGACGACCCGCGCGCCGGCAGCTTGCGCGTGCGCCAGAGCCAGCATCGCCGGAATTTTGTTGCGCCCGCTGGCTTCTTCGGCGTGGACGGGGACAAAGAGCACGCCCGGCCCTAGCTTGCGCGAGGCGTCCAGACTTTCGGGTGTAACCAGGTCGCGCACCAAACGCACAGCCGCACCCTTGTCGCCCTCCTTGGCCGCCCGGTAGTCCGGGTGGCGTTTGAGTGCGCTATCGTCTCGATAGTCGAACTCAGGCTCAACTGGCAAGCCACGCGCAAGCATCAGGCTTCTTCCGCGCGTAGCGCGTCATAGAGTGTCGATTTGCCAACCTTAAGCACGCTAGCCGCTTCACGCACCGTCAAGCCCTTCTTACACAACGCCTCGGCGCGTTTCAGAACGTCGGGCGTGACCTTCTCCTTGCGTCCGTTGCGCCGTCCCTTCGCCCGTGCCACGGCCAGCGCAGCCTTTGTTCTTTCTCGGATCAACTCGCGTTCAAACTCGGCCATTGATCCGAAAATGTTGAAAACCAGCCTTCCTGATGGTGTCGTTGTGTCGATACTTGCATCAGTGAGGGAGCGAAAGCCAATCTCACGCTCGCGCAAGCCTTCCACAACCGCGACCAGGTGCGCCAGTGACCGACCGAGCCGGTCGAGCTTCCAAACTGCAAGCACGTCGCCAGGCCGCAGGTACGCCAGCGCCGCATCGAGACCGGGGCGAGCCGTTTTTGCGCCGCTGGCCACGTCCTCGAAAATCCGCGCGCACCCGGCACCCTTCAGCGCCTTGACCTGCATCGTCAAGTCCTGCTCTGGTGTCGAAACACGGGCGTAGCCGATCAGCGCGCCCCCCGGCGCGTGCGCGCCGCCGCCCTTCGCCGCCTTTGCTGTCACTTAATCACCCCCTTGCCAGCGTCAGCGGACGCGCGAGCGCGTCGAACATTTCGCGCATAGCTGGAGCCTGCATTGGTGGTGGTAGTTTGTTGCTAGTCATGGTTGTTGTGTCCTTTCGCCGATGGTTTCAGCATTCAGCGTTTCAAATCCTCGGCATCTTGCGTGACCGATACTGTGCGCATGTTGTAGAGGCCGTAACCTTTCTTGCGCAGCCTTCGTACAGCGGGTATCTCATCGTCCGTTTTGCAGTAGAGTGCATGCGCAGCTTCGGTTGGAAGTTCTTTCCCATCCAAGAGGCCGCGCGCCCGCAGCCCTCCGATGACTTGCGAGAAGGCCGATCCATAGCATCCGGTTGCTTTCTCAGTGTCCGGCCCGATCTCGCCCCACGCAATGATGTCATCGAGGCATCGCTTCATGGCCGGTGTCAGTGTGTTGTTCATATATGCCTTTCGTTGTTAGCGTGCATGATTCCCCCGCTCACGCGGGCGCGGGTTTGACGATCCAAGGTCAAGCTGCCTTGTCATTTGCGCGTCTCTCGCGCACAGTAAGCCACTCGTTCAAAAATTTGAAACCGAAGGCTCCGGCAAAGAACAAAGCCGCAGGAACAAGAAATCTCGGCAACATCCAAGCGAACTGGTCTGCTGCCAATGTTTGGCTCGGAATGTAAGGAGGTTCAACTACGAAGACCAGCGCGAGCGGAATGAAAGTAGCGACTACGCACGCCCACATACCGAAGCTGGCCAATCGGCGAATCCAAATCAAACTAATGCGGTCGGTCATGGTTTGAGCACTCCAGTCAGCAAAAGAAATCCAAGGAAAAGCGAGGTAAATATGAAGGCCCACGAGTCCAGACCTAGATAAACTAGCGTTCCGACAGCAACGCCACCCGCCAGCACCAAGGCATAACGCACCCAAAAAAAGACGCTCCGAACCTTGCGTTCGCGCGCTTCATCGGCGATCTTTTTCCTCGTGAACTCATAGCTCATGGCTGTCTCCCGGCTGCGTTGCCACGCTGTTGCTGTTCGTCAACGAGCTTTTGTACGGCTGCAAAAAGATCGTCTCGCTTGCCGCCGTAGTGCGCGAAATCGTCCAACAGTCCAGCGAAGTCATCGCGCAGGTACTGTTCTTCTTCGGCTTCTTTCTCGCGCTCTTCCTGCTCCTCAAGGTCGATAGCTTGCCCTGCGTGTGCCCGACGCAACCACGCATCCGCGTAATCACGTTCATCGCTGCCGTTGCTGCCGTAGCCATCCGCGCGCGGGTTGTTGATGTAGTTCTGGATGCCGGCAAGGTCGCCTACAAAGCTGCGTAGTAATTTTTCAGGGGTCATCTGCACCCGCCGACACCCGCGCACAAATTCAGGCGGCACCCGGAGCGTGACGGCCACGGTTTCATCGGGCACAAAGCGCCCATCTTCGCCGGGTATGAGGCCGACGGGCGCGCGGAAGCCACTTGGTCGCGCATCGCATCGCCAGCCGATAACCTCCACGGCGCGGCTATCGCTGCTGGTTGCCGGGTAGTCCAGTTCTGGCACGCGGCGCAAGCTCTGGTCGGTATAGCTGTGGAAATAACACGCGCCGACCGGCATACCATCGGAACGATGCGCCGGTACGAGATAGCCAAACTTGCCTATGTCGCGGCGGCTCCATTCCGCGCTCCATCGCCCACCGAGCAACCGGCGTTTGGTGCCAGCGTGCTCGATGGTCATCAATTCAGGAGTGTCCCCATGATCGCCTCCATCATTTGGCTGTACGTCGAGTAGCTGGACGTTATGCACTGTGAGCGAAGCAGCACCCAAGCGGCTCGCCTCAACAAGTGCCGAAAAAACATCGAAGTCAGTTTGCATATGGTTCCTTTCCTTGGCTTGTCCGGTTTCTGTCCGAAATTGTACAGTGTCCGAGAAACCAATGCAACTGCCGCTTGTCGGACAAGTCGCGTCCGTCCAACAAACGGTCGTTTGATGGACAAGGGGGACACACTGCTTCGCTATAGTGCGGGCATCACTCCCAAGGAATCCGCCATGTCAAAGACCAACCCCGGTGCGAGGAACGCGACCATCAGCGGACAACGAGAAATCGTCGCGGCAATCGCATCCCTACCAATGGAAGGGGAAGATGATGCTTACCAAAGGGGGTTTCGAGACGCCCTTGCTGACCTAACGTGTCTACTCGATAACGGAAAGCTTCTTACAGCCGAGTCTCTTGAACTAATCAAACAGCAAATCACCAGCGGAAAGGTTGTTTGAGCCTCTACGGGTCGTTTGATGGACAACAACAGCCGCGCCGTGCAGGAAGAGTGAGGAAGGTCGCCGGAGGCACACAACGATTGGGAAATGCTGCGCTCTGTTGAGAGCAGTACCTCCGGCGACTCTTTATTTTAATAGGCGGCAGTCCCTGAGCTCGCATCGCCATTGCTGACGATGCGTGCCGGCCGCCATCGTTGTTTCCGGCGATGCCGCCGGCGCTCTCGTTGGTTCTGACGATGCGGCACCCGCGCGCCGAGGCGGTTCATTCCAATTCGCGCAGACACTCCATGATCGCCGCTCGTTCCAGCGGATCGAGCTTGGCAAGCTTTGCTTGCCAGCGGGCCTTTTTGCGTTTGATGCGCTCGCGCTCCCGGAAGTTTTCGCCGAGGTAGCGTAGATCGTGCAGCAAGGCCGGTTCGGGGTAGTTCATCCAAAGTTGCTCAATGGCAATGCCGCCGCGCGTCATTGCTGGAAAATCAATTGTTCTCCATGACGCCAAGGGGGAGTCGGCATAGAGCGTTGAATCGTAGCCCGACACCATCACTGCACAAGGCAGGCTGGCGAGCACATCGAGCAGGCGCACGTGATCGGCATCGGTGTACTCATGACGGTAAAGCTTGCCACCACGTCGGCTATCCAGCACGTAAGGCGGATCGGCATAAATGAACTCCGAGCCGTTGAAGGAATAGCATTGCAACCAAGCTACGGCATCGGTGCAGTGCAGTTCCAAGCCAGGCACGCCGAGCCGCTGCCACTCACGAATAACTGCGGGATCGGCGTCGATGCCTATGCTACGCACGGCTGGCCGCTTGCGCTCCAAGATGTTTCCGCCGCCGAGGTGAGTTTCAATGTACGTGTCGTGAGGCGGGATGTTGTTGATGATCGTTTGATAGACGCCAGCTCCACCTTTGCCGCCGGGGTATTGCATAAGCTTCCTTTCAGATCTCCTATCGCCAATAATGGCGAGGCAGTACCTGCAGCATCGTCAGATGCAGCGATGGCCGCGGGCATCGCCGGAAATGGCGAGGCTGGCCAAGTATCGTCAGAAATGGCGATGCCGTCAAGCCAATGGCGGCTGGTGACACGACTGTTGGGTCTACCCCACATCGGCGGCGCGCGAAGCGTTTTGTTGTTTTATCTCTGTTTTATTGTGTTATACTATGTCGGCCAACCCCCCACACAAAGGAGATCACCATGAAACACATCATTGCAAAAACTTTCGGCGGTCTATCGTGGACGTACTTCCTCTGGCACTTCGTTTGGGGCCTTGCTGTTATGGCGGCTTTTGTGTTCTTGTCGTTGAAGAGCGTGAACAGCTTGCCACCAACCGGCCACATGCTTCTGTTGACCGCAAATGCTGTCTTGTACCCCTACTCGCGGTTTGTCTATGAAAGCGTGGTTGGGTTCATCATGGGAGAAAACATCTTCGTAGCACCAACCTTGGTGTTTTTGGGCGCCAAGGTGGTCACGATCATTGCGTGTTTCATAGCTGCAATCTTTGTCGCGCCGATTGGTCTTGCTTACTTGTATTACCACCATACGAAGCAAGAGCAAGAAGCGTCATTCAGATCGTCTTACCAGCGCAACCGACGCACCAGAACGGGCTAGGAGCGATTTTTTGCAGGTGGGCAAGGGGTAGTAGGTAGCTTGAACCTTAGTAGCTCGAAGAAGCGGGTCGGCCCGCATCAAAAAGGCGTTGCCAGTTTGTAAGGTATGTACGCGCCAAATCTGGCCGGTTCCAGACGACAAGGACGTTTTCGGAGTTGTCGCGGGCAGCGGCGACGCTGAAATTGTAACTGCCGGTTTGCACGTGCTGCCCGTCGATCACGACGTATTTGCTGTGCTGGATGGCGAAGCTGGAAACAGTGCGCGTAGGGATGCCGGCGTTGACCAGGAGGTTTAACGCGGCAACCGACGCTTTACTGTGGTTCCCCTTGTCATCAACGACTACCTGCACGTCCACACCTCGCCGTTTGCTTGCGATTAGGGCACGCACCACGTAGGGCGCGGTGAACGTGTAGGCAGCCAGGCGCACGGACTGGCGGGCGCTGTTGATGGAACGCAACACCAGAGCTTCGGCGGAACCGTCCGGCGAAAAGCCTACCTCAATGTCGGCGGCGGCCGCCATCGTCATATTCGGCGAGGCAATCGACAGCACCAGCGCCGCGCAAAGGGTGACAACAGCAAGCGTGAGTTTCTTCATCATTGGGGGCATGTGTGCAAACTGCCGAGTACGCAATGAACCACGGCTTCCGCATCGAGCACGATGGGACTGAGATTCAGGCCGAAAATCCATACCGCCGCAGCAATGAATAGCACGAGCGCCACAAGCCCGATCATGCGGAGGCTCCCCATAAGAGAGACTGTTGCATCCAACTGGTGTGCTCGGTCAGCCATGTGTCAAGAAATATCCGGCACACGTCCAGCGGAATGCAACTGCCAAGCCAGCCGCCGCATGTGTCATCGTGGCATTCGGCAACCTCGAACAGATAGCCGCTTCGACTGATCTGCGCTTGCAGGTAATTGGCATTGTGGTTCACGCGCGGTTTGTAGTTCGAAGGCATTTGACAGCGCAAGCGCATCCCGCCGTCCGGTAGCTTTTCACATCCCGTTGCTGCACCATGTTCGAGTACATGATGCACGTTCGTAAGCAGCCTGCGCATGACACAAAGCGCCGATGCCGTGGGCGATTCAAAGTCCACGTATAGCAGCATTTCATACAGCCCCCTTGACTTGTCAGCGCGTGCGCTCGGCGTTGCGCTCGATTTGGGGACGAGTGCGCGCCTGTTGCGCTTGAACCGATGGAGCCGACTTGTCGTAGATCGGCACCAAGGGCACCCTGCCCTCTTTTTCGCGTTGCTCCAATTTCGTCGAGATGGCCTTCATGATGGCGTCGCGCTTTTGCGGTGTGTGCCCTTTGAACACTTCTGCCGCAACAGCTTCAACTACCTTTGCCCGGTCGGACTTTTGAACCTCCCAAGTGTTGCGATTGGTTTGAATTTCCTTCGAGCCGATGACTTTCCCGTCCTTGTCGCGCTCCAAGGCTGTTACCGTGACACGCTGTTTGCCCAGAAACTCAAGGCGCACATCATCGCCTGTCTTGGCCTTGCCCTCTGCCAGTGCGCGGGGCAGATCAACACCCCATACGATTTCTTCGCCCTTTGCCGTGGCGAGCTTGACGAAGTAACTTACCTTTTCCTCCGGGTCGTTTTTGTAGTTGGCTTTGCCGTGATCCACGATGCGACCGGAATAGGCTCGCACGGCTTGGCTTACAGCTTCGGCGGCAACAGCGGCGGCGACGACTTTCGTTGCTTGTGATGCTTCGGCTTCTGAATGCTTGGGCTGGCGGTCTCGACGCTGCTGCTCTTCTTGTTCTATCGTGTTTCGAGCGCGCGCTTCGAGCCGAGCTTCAAACTCTGCCAGGTCTTTTTCATCGGGCTTGAAGCCGCGAACTTCAATGCCGCGCAAGCTGGCTTCCATCCAGACCTCACGCTTGAAGTCGGGATGCCCGGACACGCGGATGGTTTTCCAGCCTCTAGCCTCCGACATCATCGCCATCGCGTGCGCGACACGTTCATCGTTGGAGTTCGACACCATGCGGCGGCCCTTGTCGGTGAAGGCAACGCGCTTGGGATCATCCTTGAAGTGAAAATTGGGGCCGGCGACGCGAAACTGCTGGTGTACCTGCCGCATCAGTTCAGCTTGCCGGTTTTTCTCGCGCTCGGTCATTACTTGACCGGCGTAGTCCGTTGTTGCGCCAACACGCTCCGCAGACAAATTGGCATCATCTTGTATCTGCGCTTTGGCTGCGAGGTTCTCGACTATCAGATGCTTGTTGTCTATCTGCCGGGCTAGCTCGTTCTGCTCCAGTTGCCGCTGGCCGGCGCGCACGCGCGCAATGCGGTCTAGCATTTCTTGCGCATCTATTTCTTCTGGCTTCTTCTCCGGTTCATGCTCGACGGTGTTGGTGGCCAGATCGTTGATCCGTTGCGCTTCGAGCGCCTCGGCGGAACGATCCGGCAACACCATTTGCGCTACTTCAGGGTACTTTTCGACCAAATCCGGGTATTGGGCGAGCACCTCCGCAGGCGGCAAACGAGGAGCAGCCATATTCTCTTCAGGGTGGCCCGGCAGATTCCGCAATAAGGCGTTGTTGACTGCCGCATGGTGCGCTTCCGCGATGGCCTCTTGTTCAGTCGCCGCGCCAGCAAGTGCCTGGTAGTGGTCGCCTAGCTGTACCTTCCAGACCGCGCCTTGCCTCTCAACTTGGGCCTGGCTGGTGAATTGCTCCAGCGTTATTTCGTGCGGCTGAATAGCCTGCGTTGCAGGATCACTCGCGCCGGTTTGCGTTGTTGCCATGATTGCTCCTTACCGCTCTGGCGAGACGGCATGATGTTGAGAGGTTTGAGGGGCCGGCCTTGTTTGGCTGGCTTGCGCTTGGGCGGTGTACTGCTGGCGTTGCTGTAGGGTTTTCTCGATGGCTCCGGGGTCGCGTGCAAAGCGTTCCTGAACCGCCCTACTCGCCTGCTCCAAGCCCTCCGTGCTCAGTGGGTGTCCCTTGGCGGCTGCCTGGCGCTGGATCGACTGAACGGCGAACTGGACGGCTTCACGCTCCCGTGCCTGTTTCGCCAGTTGGTTCCCTAGCTGCCCGACACGTTCGGGCGACAAGCCCGATGCCGCGCTGTACTTCTCTGGCTCAGAAGACCACAAGGCAGCCACGCTTGGCGCAACATTCGGATAGTTCCGCGCGTAGCGAAGAAGGTAATCGTCCGAGTTTCCAATTCTGTCAGTAAGGCCGCGATAGTCAGGATGCTCGCCGCGTCGAATATCGGCCACTTCGGTCAACACACGATGCGCCTCAGTCTTCAAAGGGCTTGTTTCCATGACGCGCTGCGCTTCTGCTGCCTCTGTAGTGAGAACGTCCGCCACGTCGCGGGTTTTCTCGCACGGCTCGCGGTGCAAGCCTCTCAGGCGCTCGGCGACTTGCCGGGCTTGTTCTTCACTCTCAAAATCTTCAATATGCGCATGAGTACCGTCGGTAAGTTGAGCGTAAACACCCCAAAATTCTGGCGCGCGGCCAACTGCCTCTGCTGCCACTACAAAATTTTTATTCGTGTCTATCTCTTTGTTTTCAAACACACACCCTTGAACTTGAATGCGCCCGTTCCAGTCGGGCGGTAGATTGGTTTCGAGATGCCCGTACAGCACATCACCTAAGTATTCTTCCAACGGCCTACTATGCCAGTCAGTAACGATTACCTCTCTGTCCCACTTGCCGGTTAACCCTTGGGCGCGGTCGTTGTTGCGCCTGGCGGTTCCAGGCAGCTCGTGATCGCTGATGCGCACAACATCACTACCCACCTTGGCGTAAATGCTTTTGCCCTCGCCGCGTTCGCCGTTACTGAGCGAAACGAGTTCAATTTCTATGTCCTTGGCTCGCAACGCCCGCTCGATGGCGGATACGGCGGCTTCTCTCCCCTCGGCTTGCGCGCCGCGCCAATCGCCCGATAGGTAATACTGCTTGATGGAGTCTTTTTCGTCTGTCGTGAAGTTCTGGCCGAAGGCAGATGTATCTACCGCAGCGGCGCGCTTGCTCATCAGCAACTTCTCGGCTTCGCGCTCCTTCTCCCGCGCCGATGCCTGCGCGTGTTCGCGCTCTTCTCTTTCTGCCGCCCATTTCGCCATTTGCTCCGGGCTGTGGCCTTGTCGCAGCGAAGCGCGGCGTTCAGCGCGGTTTTGTGGTGGCATTGTTTCCATGATTATTCCTCACCGCTCTAGCGAAACGGCATGATGCTGCGGGGCGGTTTGATGGTGTTGCCATGCTGCTTTGCTGGCTTGCGCCTGGGCGGTGTACTGCTGGCGAGAGTGCAAGGTTTTGCCGATGGCGCCCGGCTCACGCGCAAAGCGTTCCTGAACCGCCCTACTCGCCTGCTCCAAGCCCTCCGTGCTCAGTGGGTGTCCCTTGGCGGCTGCCTGGCGCTGGATCGACTGAACGGCGAACTGGACGGCTTCACGCTCCCGCGCCTGCGGGTCTTTATCGCCCGTTTCCTTGGTCGCGGGCGTGCGCGTTTCTCTGGCCTGAGTGGTTTTCGGCAACGCCATATCGGCGCGCGTTGCCTCCGCTTCTTTAACTTGCCGCTCAAATTCTTTGTGAGCTTCGGCGTAGCCTGGCCGTCTTGCAATTTGATCCATCAACGCCTTGCGCGCCACGGCGTCGCCGTGTTGCCTTGCGTGATCGTCCCAATCCGATCCTTTGTCGCCCCTGTTGAATTGAGGGAAAACCACTGACCCGCCGTGTTCCTTAACGGCTGCAATTGCTTTCAGCAGGCCGGTGTTGATGCCGGGCTTCCCGTTGGGCATCATCTTGAAGGGCGACTCATGGTCGTTGTCGGCGGCAATGAGTAGTTCGCGCTCTGGCCAGCGGGAGCGGGTTTCGCGGATAACGGCATCGAGGTTGCCGGCATCGAAGGCGGCGATAACCGGATGCCCAAGTAGCCGGGCGGACGTGTTGCCTGTGGCATAGCCTTCTGCAAAGACCAGTGGCATCGAGGGGTTCTGTTCGAGCGTGGCGGCAAACTTCGACGGCTCGACACCCGCGATGGTGTAAAGGCCACCCTTGCGCCCATCTTTCATGAACCCCTTGAAGTTCGGATTGATTGTTTGTACCGACCACAGCTTGCCATCGGCATCACGGGCCGGGATGAGCAGATCACGCGCGAGGAACACATGCGCGTCGGGCTGCGCTTCACGCATCTTGTGCGCTTCGTATGGGGTTTGGGCGATCCGAATGCCGAGAGCCTGGGCTTCCTCCGATACGGCACCAGGGACAGCTTTCAGGCCGAGATCGCCGGGCCGGGTGATGCCCTTCATCGCGCAGTAGGGATCGCTGGCGCTGGCGGGTTGCGCTTCCTGGAATATGGCTTGAGCGACCTTTGCTGCGGCCTCATACTTCGCTGCGGTCGCGGCGGCTTGTTGGGCACTGCGTTCGACGATTGCCATATCGTGCCGCGCCAGCTTCTCCGGCGTGTTCACTTGCGAGCGGTCGTCGTCTTCGTATTTCCAGTTGACGCGCTCGCCCGTCTTGAAGTTTTCGATAAACCCGCCAGGTACCCGCCCATCCAGATAGCCTACATATGTGCCGTGGCGCTTGGCTCCGTGAAATTGGCCGTCCATGACGGGCAACGGCTCGTTTTTCCTAAGCTCTAGGCCCGCAGCCTGAATCGCTTTCAAAAAGGCTTCCTGGGGGCTTTCCTTCGACACTCTTTCGGCCTGCACGCGCTCAGGCAAGAACCGCACAAGTCCGGCCTTTTCCAGATCAGCGCCTTTTGGCGCATACCACACCCCTTTGGGTCCGTACCACGTGCTCACGGTCTTATCGAAGACCAGCTTGAAACCAGCGGCACGCGCGGCTTCCTTGGCCGCATCCTTTTCGTTGAAGGGGATATTCAGAAAGACCCGTTGCTCTGGCGGGCGCAATGTTCTTGCGTTGGCTTGGATCTCCTGAATCTTCGGAAAGGTTTGCTGCGTTCTGGTGCGGTCGCGCAAGCCTTGGGCCACCATCAGGGCGATGTTGTCCAGATCGGCATGTTGCATGAGCCGCACGCGATCAATGCAGGTTTCCCGAAACGCCTGTTGACCGCGTTGCCGCTGTACGTCGCCGTCGATGGTTTGGTGCCGGTGCGGTTCGATGCTTTCACACTGCAATGCAAAGACTTCTTCGGCGCGCATTTCCACGGGGGAGTTGCTGTAGTGCCGATCTATGACGGCCCACAATGGTTTGAGGCTCGGTTCCTCGCGCGCGGCGATCAGGCCATCGAGCAAGGCGCGCTTGTTTTCTGGCCGGAACGTGTTGGCTCCGTAATGTCCTAACACTTCATGCCGAAGCGTCATGAACAGATCATCGGGGCCGTCCATGTTTTGCAACGGCACATCTACCCGGCCACGGTAAGACCGTCCTCTGTGCAGGGTGTCTTGCGGACTGTAGCCACCCTTCAAACCCTGCGGGAGTTCGGCGGCCCTACGCTCATAGAGTTCAGTCAGGTCTTCCCGAAATCTGTAGGCTATCGCCAGCGCGCCGGGATATTCACGGACAAAGGTTAAGGTGACGGCCCGCGCTTCGTCTTCTGTGATGGGCACGTCATTCTCCTGACGATGCCTTGTGGCGGGCAAGGGCTTCGCCAAACGACTCGTTCGGCTGCATGTCGAACAGGTCGCGGATGCTCTTGGTTCTCGCGTGACCAGGTGGTGTGAATTTGCGCCCTTTCCCTTTCATCCTGGACTCATTCGCCTTGGTGATGAAGAAAGGCTCATCGGCGCTGCCGGCGTCTTCGTGGGCTTTCATGCTCATGGAATATTTCCTTTCAAAAATGCACACACTTTGTGCCGTATCTAAAAAATAAGAAATGTTCGCGCCTATCGCTCCGGCCCTTGGGCGGTTTGCTTTTCCGCTTGTGTGCTCCGTGGCGCGGACGCTCGCGCTTGATGTTGCGCTTCTTGTGCCGGAGCGTGTCTCGCCTGCGCTACGGCGGCTTCCATGTGTTTCAGGAATGTGGTGCGCTGGCCAGCATTTTTGATGTTGGCCGCGTACTCTTTCGCGTTGGCAAGCACTTCTTCGGGTGTCATGCCGTGCGGTTTGTCCTTTGACGTTTTGCCGTGCTGTGCCTGCTCGGTGGCCGCTTCTTTTTCCTTCGGCTTGAACGGATACGCCTTGGCCTGGTCGCCCTTGTAGTGAATCTGTATGTTGAAGTTGTTGAGCTTCTTGTTGGCGTCCAGCGAGTTCAGCAGGTCGCCTTGAAGGGCCACGTTTTCCTTGGGGTGAACAACCGCGTAGTTGTGTTCCTTGCCCACGGCCTGCACGATGTAATTCTCGCCATTTAACACAACCGGGCCGTAGTAGCTGCCGTTTTCTCGCGCAACAGCTATGTTCACACGAATGTCTTTGCCCGCGTCGTCTTTCCCTGGGGAGAGCTTATTTTGAGCGTATGCCCGAATTTCGGCGGGGACATCGCCGATCTTCATGAGGGGTTCGCCGATTGGCGCGCGCTCCTTCGGTTGGGCTGTGGCGGTGGCCGGGGTGATGGTTTGCTCGTTCACGATACAAGGCTCCTGGTGAGTTGATCTATCGGCCTTGGTAGGGCCGTCCTTGGGCTGCGCCCATCATGGTTAGCCAAAGCACATGCCTCTAGCTACCAAATTTATGCCTTCTGGTATTGTCCGACGCTCGCAATGGCTTGTCAAGCAGACTCAAATCAATGGGTTGTACCTGCTCGTTCATGAACGATGTTGCAGGTTCTTCCTCTTCCATGATTGCGTCTATGGCAGAGATCATGTTTGCATCGTCCGGCATGGTGTCGTCGTCAGGGTTGACGGCATCCATCATGGCGGTCAGTTCGTCGTTGCTTGGTGATGCCGGCGCGGGTAAAACAATGTTTTGCCGTGCGCCCTGCTTCAGTACGGTCAGGTCGATAACAGCATTCGAAATAACGGCATCCGGGGTACTGGTTGGCGAGGAGTTATCGGATTCGACGCCGGCATCGAGCGCGAGCAATTCATCATCGCTTGGCCGTTCGCCGATGCCATCCTCATCAACGTCTTGTGTTTCTTCCTGCGCCTCGTAGTTGTTGCTGGCGTCCAGGGCGTCAAAGAAGCTTTCAACGACATTGGCGACCTCGCCGGGTTCAACGCCATCATTGCTGGCCGTGAGCGCCAGGGCGGACGTATTCAGGGCCAGTTTACGAAGGTCGATCTTGCCTTCCTTCACATCCGCAACCGTCATCGGGCGAATGCGCTTTTGCACCACGGCTTGATGCAGATCGAGATCGAGCGAGGGGACGGGGGCGGCGAGTTCGCCGGAACCCCACACAGCTTCCAGTTGCTTTTGCGTGGGCAGCTTGTTTTTGAGCTTTGCCAGCGTGGGTGAGACCGCTTTCAGGCGGTTCATGAAGACACGCTCGGCGTAGTACGCGATCTTCTTGCACTTGATCGGCTTGGTGTTCTCCAAGTTGACGATTTGCTCGCGCTGGCTCATTTCCTTTAGCTCTTGCGGCAGCATCAGCGCCCGGCGCTGGCCCGCGCCCTCGCCGATGGTCTCGGACATGCTGGTGCCGCCCTTGCCGTTGCTCTTGTTCTTGGAATGAACCGTCAAGTAACCCAAGGCTTCGGAGTATTCATTGGCGTCGCTCTGAACGCGCGGCGTGTAGAAAAGCTGGCAAGCGTGATTGGTGATGAGCGTGCGCGCGTTCTCGCGGCCATAGCCTTTCGGCGGTTCGGCTTCGAGTTGGCCGGGCGACTGGACGATGGTCAGCAGGCGCAGGCCATAACCGGCCATGTAGCTATTGGCCTTGTCGATGATGCCGATCCGACCGGGCGCGGTGAATTCGTCGTTCAGCATCAGGCATTGGTATTTCAGTTCCGGCGTAGCGTGCAGAAGCTGGTTTGTGTTCAGGCTCACCAGTTGTGTATAGAACAAGTTGATGAGGAGCTTCGCCTCGGCCAGCTTATTCGCTGGAATGCCTATATAGATCGACAAGCGTTTCTTGCGCACGTCGCGCAGGTCGAAATCGTTGCCCGACGTGGCGGCATCAACAATTGGACTGGCCCAGATTGTCAACGGCACGTTGAAGGTCGCCATGATGCTCGACAGCGTGTTGTCCGAGGTGGTCGTAAAGCGGTTGAGCGCATCGACGCACTCATTCGACAACGGCGGCAAGCCCTGCCCGTCCCAATCCGTGACCGGGACGAGAACTTTTACGAGCTTCCCTTTGTCGTCGGTTTCTTCGATCTCGCGGTAATTGCGCTCGTTGATGATGTTTTGCAGGTACGCTTTGACTGGCTGCCCGTTGCCCGACGATTGGCGCAGCAGTTCGCCGATGGTGCGCGGCAGCGCGGGGGTTTCGCACAGGTAGAGCACCAGACCCAAAAACAGGTTGCGGGCGGCATCGTCGAAAAATGGTTCGCGGCCATCGCCCGGATAAAGCGAGTAGCCAATGGCCATGATGTCTGTGACCCGCATGTGCGGGTTGTCGCTGATGTAGCCCAATGGGTTGTAGCGGTGCGTTTTGCCGTTCATCGGGTCGCCTTCCGCGCCCTCGGCGAGACAAAACGGATTGAACAGGTAAACCTCCTGGCCGCAGTGCTTGCGAAACTTTGACGTGATGAGGAAGTTTTCCAGCTTCACATCCAGCGCCACAACCGAGTCAGGCCAGTTCAGCAGATTCGGAATCACGATCCCGACACCTTTGCCGGAGCGTGTCGGCGCGGCCAGCATCACGAATTGCATACCGGCAAACATCAGAAAGCGGTTCCCCCACTTCCCGACGATGACGCCGGTCGAGCCAAGCAATCCAGCTTTGGCGATTTCGGGCGTTTTGGCAAAGCGCGCCGCGCCGTGCAGGTCGCGCTCGGTGCGCAAGGCGAGAATGGCCAGCACGGCAGGCCCGCCGTAGGCGGCCACGGCGGCAACGAGGGCGGCTGACATGAGCCGCTTGGCGAGGACAGGATCGCCCTTGTATGCCTGCCAGTACGTCCACCAGGTCGAGAAGTCGGTTTTGCCGAATGCGTTGACTTTGCTGAAAGTCAGAAAGAGAAACCCGGCCAGCCAAACCACGCCTATGGTCGCGGCGATAAGCAGAGCGGCGATGAACAACCCCTTGGCCCACTTTGGCGTATCCATGCGTGTAGCTCCCTTTCCGTGGCGGCGCGCGCTTGTTGTCGCTACGTCTTTCTAAGCGAGAACTCAGGCAGGTCTTCAACGATGGTGATGCGCGAGAACTCCGATGGCGTGCATCCGAAGCCGATGTACTCAGCGGGGTCGGCTTTAGGATGAGGCGGAAAGAACGTCGTTTTACTTGGGCCGGCTTCTCCGGCCACCACGATGTTTTCTCCGCGATCATTCATCATGCTTGCCCTTCGTGCAGCCAAACGAGCAAATACCCTCATTGCCATGTTCCTAGTAGGCATCGACGATGGTCAAGGTCATCGCTCCCGGCGCACCAGGAACGCCTTGCAGCACATCGAGCGTCTTCGTGGTCGGAATTGGATTCACACTGGCAAAGTGATATGTGCCGCGACTGTCCTTGGTGACTCGAATCTTGCCCGACGAAGCGTCGTAGCGCGAGTAGCCGGTAGTAGTGTCGATGCCAATGGTCACGCCGACTTGGATTGATGGAGAGGCGTCGCCCGACGCTATGACCGCGCTTAAATTTGGAACAACCGAGTACACACCATCTGTGGGAGCGCCCTTGAAAGCTAATGTCAAAGCACTCCCGGAGAAAGCGCCATCGCTTCCATTGCCGCCGCTTGCGGTCGCCGTACTAACGGCGGCTGCCGTCACACCTGTTGCTGGATTGAAGGTCGAGGCGGAATTGCCGCCGCTGACGTAACGATGCGAGTCCATTTGCCAGTAGCCCGACGAGCCGGGGTTATCGTCGCCGCCGCCGCCGCCGCAAGCGTTAAGCGCGCTGGCAAGCGCAAGCGCCGGCAAAATGGTTAGCAGGGTTCTTTTCATGGGTACTCCTATGTAGTGGAACGAAAAAACATCCTCATTGCTACGCTCACGCTGTAGCGGCGGGTGTGCGTTTGAGCTTCGGCTCATACCAAAGCTCTGTGATGTGCCGCCCGAAATCGCCGTACACGTCGTTATGCACATGCACCACAACATCGACGACCAGGTAGAGCAGTCGCCGGATGACCTGGTAGGGCAATGTGCGGCCCTGCCTGTTTTGCAGCACCATCAGGCCCAGGCGCTCGAACGTCAAATCGGTCGAACCCGCGTGGCAGCTTGTAATGCTCCCGCCGTGGCCGGAGGCGGCAACGTTGATGAAGTCGTAGGTTTCGCCGCCGCGCACTTCAGCGAGCAGAATGCGAGTCGGCTTCATGCGCAGGCAGCTTTTGAGAAGCGCCGCCGCCGTCACGGGCGCGTTTTCTTCTTCCTTCGCTTCCGAGGGGTAAAACAGATGGACGTGATTGGGATGATTGGGCAGGAACAGTTCGGGCACGTCCTCGATGGTGATGATGCGTTGATCGGCTGGAATCTCCTGCATCAATGCCTTCATGAAAGTGGTCTTGCCCGATCCGGTTTCCCCTGCCACCACGATGACCCGGTTAAGTTGAACTGCCCGGCGCAAGAACGTCACGTAGTCATGTTCCTCTTTGAGCCGCAGTAGCTCCAGTTCATCGGGGCTGAGGTCGGTGGTGACCGGCCTAATGTGTTTGAAGAAGTTCTGCTCTTGGTAGTCTTGCAGTGTGCGTACCGCGAAAGACGGCTTGCGGATCGTGACCGAGATAGTGCCCTGTTCGGACGCTGGCGGCATGACGATCTGTATCCGTTCGCCCTGCGGCAGGACAGCCGACAGAATGGGTTGTTCGGTCGATACGTCGTTGGCCGAGAACTTGGCTACAGCCGTGGCCAGGGAGCGTGTGTGCTCGAAGGTCACGGCTGGCGTGTCGTGTCGCTCCCACTTGCAGGCGCGCTCGCACCAGACTTCGCCAGGGCGGTTCACGCAGATTTCCGTGATCGCTGGATCAGCCAGCCATTCCGTGAACGGTTTCAGATGGAAATCGACTGATACCGCGCGGTTAACGGAGGCCGCGAGATATTCGCTTACCGGACGGTTATTCTTCTGCGGGAGAGACATCGTACACACTCGAAAAATCAAGGTCGCGGGCGACATACACGCCCACCTGCTCGCCCTGATTCTTGTAGAGCGTGGGTGGGATGTTGATGGTGGCCTTTAGAGCTTCGGCAGCCATGTTTTGCGTGGCCTCGCTCGTGCTGTTGAGGTTGATGTTGGTGTTGCCCGAACCGCGCTGCGTGGCATAGGCAGCCACGTCGTTGACAAGGCTCAACATCAACGCGCCGCCGAAACGCTCCCAGAAATGGTTGTCGATATAGCCTGGCAGGCCCGACCCGCCCAACGGATCGGTGCCGGGGGAATCCAGATTGATGATGATGCCGTTGGGCGTCTTGATGCGCGACCACAGGACAAAAATCCGGGCCATGCCTTGGCGCATATTGGACTGGTACTCGCCGCTGATCGTCGAACCGCGTTCGACGAGTAACACTTTGCCGTTGTCGCTGTAAATGTTGCGCGTCACCACGCACGCCGTCATGCCCGGTACCGTGCTGTCTAACTTGGTTTGCAAGGCGCAGTCGATGAAGCTGCCCTTGGCCAGGATGAAGTTGCGGTTGCCTAAATGCCCGGCCAGGCGCTTGGGTGTGCTGGTCGATGACAACATCCCGCCGAGGGAGCCGCCGCCACCACCAGTTCCAGCAAGGTTGCTGCTACTGACGCCACCAAGGGGGCTGTTACCAGCGCCGTCAAAGCCGCCTGCGCCACCACCAATGCCGCCGCTAACGCCACCTGGCGCTCGTGCCCGGCCTGGCGCGAGTGGCGTGGGCGAGGCCGGGGCTGAGTTTGACCCAAATAGCCCTCCGGCTGAATTGCCAGCCATCATGCCCGACCCTGACTTATCCAGCGCCGGGGCGGAATGCTGGTTCAGGTCAACTCCCGGTCGCGGCGGCGCTGCGGCTGGCGCTGGAGCCGGAGCAGTGGTTTCGGGCGTCGGGGTCAGTTGCGGAGGATCAATGAAGGTGCGTGTTGGCGTGGAGCTGCGCAACACCTTCTGATCCTTGTCCGCCGCAAGCTTGGCTTGTTGTGCGGCCTTCCAGTAGATCAAGCCCGCCGCCACGATGACGACAAGTACGATGAACACAAAAACGACGCCGCGTTGCACGCGCGAAGTCCCGTGCTCGTTCACGCTCGGTACGCCGCGCTCGCCTTCAAGGGCGCTCAGTTCGATGGGGCCATTACTCATGATCGTCTCCGAGGATGTTGCGCTTGACGCCGGGAACTGTGGTGCCGGTCAAGGGAGGCACGCCGTCAGCGTCATAGTGCTCGTTGTAGATACCCACGACCGCGTTACCGAGGCGCAGCACCAGTTCTTTCGACACGCGCTGGACTACCAGCACATCTTTGTCCACATGCGTATTGACCAGGCTTTCCGATTTGTCGGCGGCTACTGTGAACACAGCGGGAAAGTCGCGGTTATTCGGGAATTTCAGGTACGTGAACCGGCCATCGTCATAGGCCATCGTCGGCGCGATGTTTTCGGAGGCGTCGCCTATCTGCATGGAGTAGGCCCAATTGACCGGCGCGGGCTTCTCATTGAGCTTCGCTTGCGTTTTTGAAGCTGTCGCTGCCTTGGCTTGCGCGGCTGGATACCGGAACTCGACTCGATAAGCGACGTTGCGGTGCGGGGGCGCGCCGCTGTTGCCGCCGCCCGATAGCAGGCGCAAGTCGAAATCGTACATGCGGCGGTTTGTTTTCACCATCAAGTTGGTGTTCCATTTACCCGCTTCGGGGGCCATCACGCTAGCGCCGCCGTCGTTGTTTTTGATCGCAATCGACCTTGGCTTTATGTACAAAATGTTGGCGCGGTTGTTGAACTCCCAACCCTGCGTGAAGCCAGAGGCGACATCGAGGACTTCCTCATCCGCCGCAAAAACGACGCGGCTGGCAAGGCCGGGCAGCGCACGCAGGATCACAACGTCATCCGGGTTGTAGTTGACGTACTGGATGCGCCCGTCATAGCGCGATCCTTGCGGCAGGTCTGACGCATGGGCGGCAGGCGCGAGAGCCAGGCCGAGCGCGAGCAGCAGAGCGAATTGCTTTTTCATGGCGTGGCTCCCCCCATTTCAGGATCGACACGGTAGCTCAAGACCTGGAAACCGAACGGATTCACCAGCCGGTGCTGTTCGCGGATCATGGATGGATTGCGGTACTCATAGCCCAGGGTCGCAACCCATTTCGTGACGCTGCCCGTGGCTTTGGGATCGTCGGTGCGCCTGCTGGTTTTGATGAAATGCACGGTGCCGATGTTGCGGCCATTCGGGATGACGCTCACGATTTCGACGGTTGTTCGGATGGTGTTGCCGTACTTTTTGTCCAGCGCGTCTTTGCCCTCGAACAGCGCGGTGTATTCCGCTCCGATGATGGGCGCCGACAACAGGCCGACCGCGTTGTAGTCCCTTTGGAGCGTGTACCAATCGTAGGTTTCGCGGGCGCGGACGTACTGGGCCAGCCAGTATTTGTCCATCACTTCGTCGTACTTCATGGTTTTCACGTCTAGCGCCGTCACGATGTCCACTGCTCCCGTGACGTTATCCACGCGCATGACGTAGGGCGTGTTTTCCTTGAGCGGCAGCATCATGAAGATGGCGAGGGAAAGAAGCACGGTGACGCCGACAGCGGCGGCGGCGACGACCCACGCCTTGCGTTCTGACTTTGCGATCATCCGAATTTTGGAAGACTCCCAATCCAGTGCCTTGTCGAAAGCTTGGGCGTCTTTCTGGGTGTCTTCCGCAGAATTGTTTTGCGGGGTTGGGGCTTTGTTGCGTCCGAACATGTTTACTCCTCTTGGTGGTTCGGTGGAGCCGTTTCGGGCGGCACTTGCTTGTTGATCGAAACGCGCGGCTTGCCTTCAAGTGCGGGCACTACTGCGCCAGTGGTAGCGCAGCCGGTTAAGACTGCGGCCAGGATGAGAGAGGACAAGAATTTCATGCTGGTGCGGGTGTTGATGGTGAGTGATTAGGGTTGCCAAAGTGTACCATGCTGGAAGCCAAAATACATCAGGTTGGCACAAAGAAGAACAAAAAATCCGCCCTGCTCCGTCAATCAAAGCAAGGCGGGTTTTGAAGTCATGCCGGGGAGCGCGCGCCTTTCATAACCAAGAGTTTGGGATTGGCTTCACTCTAGGCTCACACCGGGCGGAAGGCTGGGTCGCCGCTTGTTACCCTGCTGTTGTATATCCGACCAGCGGCAGAACTGCCGGCGGGCATGGACGCGGGCGCGGGATTCCCGGAACTCGCGCTGACGGCTGGATTGCCGCTTGCTGCTCTACTGGCGGTCGCTGGTGTCGTTACAACTCGAACAGCGGGAGAGCCGCTGGCAGGCACGGACGTGGATGCGGGATTGACGGCTGGATTGCCGCTTGCTGCTCTACTGGCGGTCGCTGGTGTCGTTACAACTCGAACAGCGGGAGAGCCGCTGGCAGGCACGGATGCGGAATTCCCGGAACCCGCGCTGAACGTGCCGCCAGTGACGCGGTTTTTGAAAGCAAAGTTCTTGATGGCCCGGCCAGCGGCAATCCCACCACTGACGGTTGCTGCCGCGCCTTTTGCCGTGC
>Ga0209628_10000176_pt1 | contig 36491 bp, 34 predicted proteins | sample TergutCu122P4_FD_187285 | JGI IMG/M metagenome (GOLD analysis project Ga0209628, IMG submission 187285) | Cubitermes ugandensis P4 segment gut microbial communities from Kakamega Forest, Kenya - Cu122 P4 (SPAdes) (version 2) | ecosystem: Host-associated > Arthropoda: Insects > Digestive system... | reverse complement strand
CCGCAAAAAGATGAGTTGTAAAAAATACTATCAACTCATCCCAATATTTCAAACAAGAAATTAATTATAAATATAATTTAAAATAGACTCACCCATTTGTATACTATAAAAACGTGCAGAATTTAGGTTTACTGTATGCTTGAAATATTGTACACCTTCTATCCATTGATAATAATATGTATAGAGTTCTTCCTCAGTTAGATCAGACTGACTTTCTGTTATTATGCCGTTACTGTCGAAGCGCGGGTATGGGATGGTCAATGTAACGTTATAGTATACGCCGTCAACCCAAGCACCTTTTGCTTCTCCACCACCGCCCTCACTAGTAAAGTTCATAAGATCTATTAATGGTGTTTGGCTGGTGGTGCTTTGAATTTTTTGTGCCGCATTGAACCACATAGAAGATAATATAGCTTTGTATTCCGAGGGGTTGGTGACATTGATAACTGCATAGTAGTCTATTGTAGGTCCGCTTGTTTGAGTTATAGGCGCATCGGGATCTGTTATTGTAAAGTTAACGTAGACAACTTCAATGTTGAAAGGTGCGGTTGGTCCCTGTACACGTGTAACCCAGGGTTTAACGCTTAGTTCTGCTCTGATTAGTGGTGTTGCTGCTGCAATTCCGATTGTGATCGATAGTATCAAACATATGATGATTTTTGTGTTTTTCATGTTTTTCACTGTTCCTGTAGTAAAGGCTAAAATAGCTATTAGCTCTGCTTACGGAACGTTTCTGTTCCAAAGCGGAACACCTTGTTAAAGACTGAATTGTTTTTTTGTTGTTGATTAGTGAATTGATGATAAGTCTTTTTTGTAGGGTAAACCTGCTCTGGCACCCATTGCCATTATACTTTTAGATGCCACAAAATTTCCTAGTTTGCCGCATTCATAGAGATTATTTTTATTATCTAATAATCCGTAAAGAAAGCCAGCGTTAAAAGCATCTCCGGCCCCTGTGGTATCTATTGGGTTTACTTGAAAAGGCTCTACAGTTACTTGTTCTTGGCCGTCGGTTATGTAGCAGCCTTTGGCGCCAAGTTTTACAACAACAATTTTAACGCCCATGTCTAAAATGATGTCTGCGCCTTTGCGGTGGTCTGTTTCGCCTGTTAATTGTTTAAGTTCTAAAGCGTTGGGCATGAATACGTGTGAGCTTCTAATGAGTGGTTCTATAACGGAAAATCCTCTTTGGGCATAAAGTGCGCCTGGATCAAAACTAAGTTTTATTGAATTTGGTAGCATTCCTGCTATTTTTTTTTGTGCGCGAAAAGGTTTCTCACCAACAAATGAGGATATGTGCAGAAAACGTGTCTTAGCAACATATTCAAGATTTATTTCTCTAGATTCAAGTGTGTCATTTTCACCTGGGTTAATGTATAATGCTCTTGCGCCTTTTTTGTCTACAAATCCTAAAACTGCGCCGCTTCTACCCTTTTTAGAATGAATAAGCCCATCTACATCTACGTTTTCACTCACAAAACTATCAACATGCAGTTTACCCTCATGATCACCTGCAATTTTCCCAATAAACCCTACTCTGCAGCCAAGACGCGCTAAACCTACAGTGGTGTTTGCTGCTGAGCCTCCACATGCTTCAGTATAGTTTTCAATGAAGCTCTCCTCTTCTGGCCCTGTAATACGTTCAACTTTAAACAATGTGTCAACATTTAAAGCGCCAAACCCTATGACATCAAATTTACTCATTTATACCCAACTCGTTGAAAGGCACCTTATATTGCCCTAGTTTACCGCCATAGTTGCCTGCTGAAACACGCGTAACTCCTTCAATGTCTAGGACAGCTTCAATACCTGCTTTAAGGGCTTTTTTGATAACATCAACATTTATGCCATCAAAGACTAGCTCAGCTATATAATTTACCCCTTCCGGAACAAGTGATTCTTTGCCCAACTTTTCTTTAAGCGATGGACAAAACAGATGATTTGTTGTAGGACCGATTTCTGGAAAATTGGTTTCCGGCTTAGACCCGGCTGAACACACATCAAACGAGGTAACAACACCTGGTATAGTGTGCATAGCTTCAAGAGATTTTTTTCCTGCCTCTTTTAGTGCTTGCTTAGTTTTACACATAACCCAAAAATTCCCTCCCATAATACCGCGAGCATAACCTATGTAGCGTTCAATTACAAAGTCTGGAACCATTAACGGTACAACAATAACTTCTCTACCATGACGCTGCTCTACCCACTCATAACCATCCCCGCAGTGACCAACGCGATCCATCATGTCCATTTTGCCCTCAGCATTAGCTAAAGCATCAAAAACAGCTGTAAAAGGCTTAACTAATATGTCCTGTCTAATTTTATAGGACAGCTCTTTTTCAAACTTTTCAAGACACTTATCAAACCCCTTCTTCTCACTTAACTCGCCCCAAAACTGCAAAATAGCCCCCACTCTGCCATCAGGGGTTTCTTTTTCAGAAAGATAGCGCTCAACACCCCCCTCAGTTCTCCCTATAACAACAGACGGAGTCGCAGTTGCATCATTAGCCGCAGCAGACAAAGTTTCCAGGTCATCTGCTGTGACAATTACTCGACTAAAAATTCCAGAAAATGCTTCAACAAACGTATCATCAATAACTACTTTATGTGCCACTTTATCCAAGTCTCCCAATAGCTACGCCACGGACCTCCTTGCGGAAATCACTACTTTCCGTAACTATCGAGTCTATACTCTCTCTTGTAACTATTTGAACCTTCGGCACTCTCTTTGCAGACCCAAACAATTGATTAAGCAACTCCAAATCAACGCCAGCCGCTTCAAGAGACTTTTTACTCCATACACTTAATATTTTAAGAGCTTCTTCTTTGCCTAACCTGTAAAATATGTCGGCTATAATAGCTGTTACAAGATTATTCTCCGACACTACAGCAGCATCAGCATTTTTCACTGCATAACTGTTACCATTAAACGAAACCGCTAAACCGCTATTTTTCTTAACTAAGCTTAACGCTTCAGCATCCGTAATACTATCCCCCACATACATAACATCCCCAAATGACGCTTCCAAACGTTTGACAATATCTAAGACAGACTTAGCCTTCTGCTCACCACCAACAGCAACAACGTTGCTAAAGAATTTGCAAACAGACATTTTCGGAAGCTCTTCCCAAAAAATCTCATCAAACCGCTTAATCACTGCCTGATCTTTCAAACTAAAATCTAACAAGTTTTTAGTATTAACTGGTATTGTAATTAAGGGCATTTGACTTATTTCTCGCACTATTTCTCGTAAAGCGTTTTTTTCCTGAAGCGATATGGGAGCTTTATCAAGACTAACTTTAGTGCAATACGTGTTTTCATATGGAAAACCAACCGTTCTACAGAGTGCTTTAATGTACTGCTCATAACTAGTACTAACAATATAACACTTAGCAAAAGACTCAATATACTTAAGCGCACTTTGAGTACCTGAAATTAACATTATATTATCTGCAGAAAAATCCTCCATTTGCCTGTCAGTTACATCACAGGCTTTCAAAAACGGCAAAATCAACTGCAAAGTACTACCCGCTGTATAACCCGATTTACTAAAAACATCTGCTAAAACATCATCATACTTACTAACATTACAGAAAAAACTGTCACCGTTGGGAATAAAATTAGACGCTATTTCGTAGGCGTTATCATTTTTTGAAATTGGCCCCTCACAATCAGAAATAAAGACACCTTTCACCTTAACCCCTCAACTTTTCCATATGTACAACACTTTTAGCAATATGATGCGCTGCAGCAATATCAGTTCTATTCCACAATCCACCCCCGCTAATAGCTCGCGCACCCTCCTGACTGATTTTACGCGCCTCCTCAATACTATCACCAACACCCAACACCCCAACAGCCCGCGACTTTAACGCATAATTTTTACCATCCCTTAACTCCATAGAACCAGGATAAATACGAACATTATCTCCATATTTTTTAGTTAACTTGTAAGCCTCAGCAAAATCCACTGCAGTATTAATGTCGGATTTAACAGTCATGCTCGGATAAACATTCATATAACCGCCATAATCTGGCGGAACTTTATAGGTTAAAACAGTTGCTAACCTCTGTAATCCGACATTTAAAAGGTTCCCTTCAATCATTTTATAACAAACATCTACAAAATCGTCTTTAATTATCGGAAAAAGATTGATACTCTCAGGATCACCTGGACGACTGTTAATTTCTAAAATTTTTATGCCCTTACCCGTATGCATAAACGCTAAATACAATGGCACCCCACGAAGCGCAACAGAGTCATCAATTTGTTTGCTCCAACCATTAAACACTTTATGTGATAACTCAATTTCAGCTTCTCGCTCACCACTTGTTAAAAAGGGTAATTTATCATCTACATCTTTGTAAGAACCCATTCCGCCCGTATTTGGCCCCTTATCCTCATCAAAAGCACGTTTATAATCCCTAGTATCAGGCAAAGGAATGAAATGCTTCCCATCACAAAACGCCATACAACTAGACTCTTCTCCATCCACTTTCTCTTCAATTATAACCGCACTATATTGAAAATTGGACATAAAATGCTCAAAGAGTTCCTCACGGCTCGAAAAATGATCTCCCCAAACACCTACACCCTTACCAGCCGCAGGCTTATCTGGCTTAACAACCGCCTGATTACCAAGTTCATCAAGCCACTTGTAAACATCCCCTTTAACCTGCCCTTTATCTTGGTAGTCTTTTGGATCAAAAATTTTGAAACGCGGATTCGCTTCAGGCACAATTTCCTGAAAAAGCAACCGTTGCTTAACTTTACTTTCCTCAATAGCATATTTCTTCTTTGGACAAACAACAGGAACACCCGTTTCCGCCTCAACAAGATCCCGAAGTCCATCTATAATTGGTTTTTCTGAGCCAACAATAGCAAAATCCAACTTGTCCTTATAGGACTGTGCAAACTTGCAAATGTCATGTATATTTAAATCTGAAACAACAACATGCTTTGTAGCATGTAAAGCATTGAAAGGGTTAAGCTGCTTATCTGCAATATATAACTCAACTTTATAATTCACACTTCTCGCAAGAACATCAACAATGGCAGCTTCCCGCGCACCATATGAAACAACCAATATACCTACTGTTTCCATACATAACACCATCGCCATAGTTACATGATAAAAAATGAGGTGTTCTTAATTTGTTTTTTCGATACGTTCTATGCTTCTTTAGTTTCACAGACCCGCTTTGCTTCTTCATACCCTTTTAGAAACTTTTCCTTATTCGCATCCGCCTTTTCTTGAGCTAAAGGTGTAGGATACTTACCTGTAACACAGGCAAGACAAAGCTGATCACAAGTTTGCTCTGTAGCTTCAACTAGTTTATCTAAAGATTGATAACGCACACCATCAGCGCCTATTATTTTCGCAATTTCCTCTGGACCATTTACCGCTCCAATAAGTTCCTTATATGTGGACATGTCAATACCGTAAAAACATGGACCTATAACTTTTGGATAAGTCGAAAAAACAAAAACTTTCTTAGCACCTGACCTGCGTAACTTGTCAATGATAATTTTTGTGGTGTCTCCGCGAACAATGCTATCTTCACAAAGTATGATATTTTTGCCCGCAACTTTTGCACCTAAAATGTTAATTTTCTTATCAATAGTTGAAAAACGCTCATTATCTGCAGAAATAAATGCGCGTTCTGTAACATAACGATGACGTCTAGAAGCCCTCTCCCAACGAAGCTTTGAAGCTTCATGAACACCCATAGCAGGGTCATCACCAGTCTCAGGCACAGACATAATCATGTCACATTCACTTACTACATCTGGATTTTCATACACAATGTTTTTTCCAAAATTTTCTCGTATCTCGTAAACATATTTACTATTAAAACGTGAATCCGGCCTTGCAAAATAAGCATACTCAAAAGCACAAAACGCCTGTTTAGGCTTCTCAATAATCTGCTGCCGAATAAATCCTTCTTTTGTAGCAACTACAAGCTCACCCGGACATAATTCAAAATCGCGATCAAAACTGTTCATATCTAAGCTAACAGTTTCTGACGAAAACGCCAACGTTTGTTTGTCTGAACTGTGTCCTGCACATAGAGGTTTTATGCCATGCGGATCTTTAAAAGCAAAAAAAGTACCATCCTCTAATATACCTATAACCGAAAACGCGCCATCTAATCCTTCCATAACACCCCGAACAGCACCAATCAAACCTTTACCCTGCTTAAACCCTAAAAGCAACTTGTAACAAACGATATCAGAGTCATAATTATAAACAAAGCCATCAAAATTATCACGCAACTCTCTCACAAGCTCATCAGTTACAATAATGTTGCCATTAAAGGATATGGCAAGTTCATCCTTTCCAACTGTAGAACCTATAGTTGGTTGAGTACCCTGAATTATGGAGACATCATCCCATTTTCTAGACGTGGTATACATAACATTCCCCATTCCAACAGAACCGGGAAGACGCTCAAACCACTCATTAGCTAACTCTGTCTTAATTTTAGGCACAAGATCTAACTGCTTATGAACAAAAAACCGACTCTTATGACAAGTTAAAAAACCATGTGACTGCTGCCCTCTATGATTCTGAGCACGCAAACCCCAGTAAACATAAGGAAAAACTGTATGGCCATTGAAATTCTTTACACCAAATATACCGCAGCCTATGTCTGATCCCTCTATAATAGTAGCAAATATAGTGAAAAAGAGGTTTATCTGCTTTTAGTACAAAAATAACTAAAAACATGACACTTTAACATAAACTACAAACATTTGTTAACCTTTACAATCAAAACTTTACTACCCACACATTTTATACTACACCCAAAAATTGCAATTGATTAAAATGCATAACATTAAGTGTCTACTTTTTTTAACATGTTATTGTTCATGTGATCTCTGAAATCAATTTTACCATAAAACAAAAAGGCACATAATTAATTTTCACCTCTTACAGTCTTTCTTTTACTTATTTTTTTGAATGCCGTTTTCGCTCAATTAAGTCGCAACTCATTTGATGGTGCAAACAAGGATCGCACTCAAAACGTGTATACCGAAATAGTTAAAGAATCTAAAAGACCGCTTCAAAATTTTGTGGTTTTAGGTTAACATACGAAAACTTTTGTTTTTCAGTTAACTTTTTTTATCATCGGATATAGTATAGTTCAAAGTCTTGATTAATGCAACGGCTTCAATTGGATTTCTGATAATCTTTCAATTTAATGTTAATAGTCTCTAAATTTGTGTTCAAAATGTTACAATGCTATTTATAGTCTGATAAATCATTAATTTAACATTTCATGTATAGGATAATAACATGTTGACTGCTGTACAAGTGGAAGAAATGCTCAAAATTCTTAAGCAAACAGTAGCTGTGCCTAACCTTGTTAAAGTAAAAAGTTATCCTTTTGAAACCCTTATAATTACAATTATATCCCAGAACACAGCAGATAAAAACACTGCTACAGCCTTTACACGTTTAAAACAACGTTTCCAAATCACTCCAAAGATTTTAGCAGAAGCTGACCCCTCACAGATTGAGGAATGTATTAAGCCCGCTGGATTATGCAAAAATAAAACCTGTACAATCCAAACCGCTTCAAAAATAATACACGAAAACTATGGTGGCTCTTTAAATGCCATTTTAGTTTTGCCGTTTGAAGACGCCCGAAAGGCTCTTATTAGTATACCTGGTGTTGGGCCTAAAACGGCTGATGTGGTGTTGCTTTTTTCTGCGCAAAGACCAACGATACCTGTTGATACGCATGTTTATCGTGTTTCGAAACGTTTGGGTATTGCGCCTAAGATAGGTGGTTATGAAGCTGTTCGTTTGAGTCTGCAAAGAGTATTTGCTGAAGATGATTATTTATTTGCTCATCAACTATTAATTGGGCATGGTCGTCAATTTTGTAAAGCGAATAAACCTCTATGTGATAGTTGCCCTATTAGTGGTTACTGTGAAACTAAGGGAGCTTTATAGATGGTTATAGTGCTTCCATCTCCAGTTATGGAGTTTTTTCCTTATCCTGAAGTGCGTATACATCAGGATCAATTTATAAACACTATTTACGATGCGGTAAATGCTAAGCAATCTGTATTAATTGAGGGTAGTAATGGTTTAGGTAAAACTGTTTCAGCGCTTTCTGCGTGTTTGCCTGTGGCTATTGAGAAAAATCTTAAAATTCTCTATGTTGCCAGAACTCATAGGCAGCATGAGCGAGTTATTGATGAGTTGCGTATGATATACAAAAAACGTCCGGTAAGTGGTATATCTATTAAGGGGCGTAATGAAATGTGTCTTAACGCGTTTGCTGCTAACGGTGCTTATGACTCAAAATCTCTTATGGAGATGTGTGACCTTTTAAAATCCAAAGGTCGCTGCCTCTACTACAAGAATGTAGATATGCAAACCTATGATTATCTTCAACTGGTAAAACAGTTAGCAATAAAACCTTACACAGCCACTGAAATTCAACAAGTCTGTAAAAAGAAAGAGCTCTGTCCGTATGAACTTGTTAAAGCATCATTAGTTGATACGAAAATTATAGCTCTAAGTTACCTGTATGTTTTTGACCCTATGATTCGAACGGCTTTTTTAAAGCATATAAATACGGATCTTTCAAAAATTATCCTTGTGGTTGATGAAGCACATAACCTGCCTGAAACGGCTGTTGACATATCAAGTAGTAATCTTTCACTTTTCGTTCTACGACAGGCAGAATTGGAAGCTAAGAATTATGGTAACCAAGAAATTGAGCAGTTTGCGCATTTCTTTCGTGAAGAGATAGAAAAATTAACAGAAAATATCAATCGCGAAGAAATAGTGGATGCAAACAAAATAATTGGTATAATTCAAAAATGCGGCATCTCAAATCCGCGTAAATTCTTTGAAAATATGCACACAGTTGGTGCTGGAATCAGACGCAGCATGTTAGCTGAGGGCAAAAACCCTCGCAGTTATGTGAATTCGCTATCAGATTTCTTATTATACTGGCTTGAAACATGTGATGATAGTTCATACATTAACGTTGCATGCCGTTATTACACTGAAAAGAACCAAAAAACCGCAAAACTCGAAATCGTAGCTTTAGACCCTTCAAAAATTACTGAACCAGTCTTTTCAGCAACATATGCTAATGTTGTCATGTCAGGTACTTTGCAACCACTTGACGCGTACCTAAAAATAACAAAACTACATAGAAACTCTGCACAATTCATAGCACCCTCACCCTTTCCAAAAGAACACATTTTCTCAGCCGTCTGTCATGGCGTTACTACAGCTATGGAAAAACGTACTCCAACAATGTATAAAACACTTATCAGGCGCATAAGTGAAGTAGTAGAAAACACTCCTAAAAACACTGGTGTTTTTGTAGCATCTTTTGACGTTATGAACTCTTTGCTAAATGAAGGTTTAGCCTTAGCCTTAGATAGACCATTATACAAAGAAGAAAGAGGCATGACCTCTAAACAAAACGAAAAACTTGTAGCCGACTTTAAAACATGCGGAAACAAAATAGGCGCAGTTTTCCTAGGAGCTTTAGGCGGTAGGACCTCTGAAGGCGTCGATTTTCCAGGAAACCAGATGAACTCTGTTATAATCGTCGGTGTACCCTATGCTGAGCCAACACCCCGCGTAAAAGCACAAATTGACTACTACGAAAGATGTTTTCCACGCTTTGGACGAGAATACGGCTATGTATTACCCGCTATGAAAAAAGCGTCTCAAGCTGCAGGTCGTCCCATACGCACTCTTGATGACCGTGGTGCAATCATCTTTTTAGATTCACGATACGCAACAGGTTACTGTCGAAATTTTCTGCCCGCTTGGGTAAATACTAGTATGAAAATGTTACCTGACCAAGACGGAGTTTTAGCAAAAGAAGTACAAACTTTTTTCAACCTTACAAAGGTATCTCCCTAAGTTCAGGATCTAATCTAATTCTACCAATTATAATACACGCCGGTTTGATACTAACTGGCGTTAATACTTTCATAGTTTGACGTGCCCTGTTATATTCAAGCATGATGCCGATTCCAAGAAACTGTTTATTTGAACTCCGTAAACCAACTAGAATTCCCTTCTCTTTACCTGGTTCTTTTGGCAGAATATTTTTCTCTTGAATCGTCATATAGCTGGCAAATAGCGAACGTACTTTAGCGTCTTTTAGATATTTCGCATAGTTTAGTTCCCGTAATTTTGTGCGTTTTTCAGGACTGCGAATATTAGCTGCTGAAGATGATTCAACACAACATGTAGTAATTTCTGGTACGCCAGAAAACAATGGGCCAAGTTCTTGTTGACTTTGAATACCAATTATCAAGTCAGGTTTAAACTGGTTAACAAGTTGCAATTTGTAATTAACTGCATTTTCGCCTTCTACCCATCCGTCAGTATTAATTATTACATAGTTGGCTTCATGTTTATGCATAATTTCTCTATGCATCTCAGTTAAACCTTCAATTATCCTAGATACTGCTTGAATAGGTGAGGTAACTCCAACAAAAAACGCGTTAGACATATCTAACTCATAAAGTTCAGTTACTCTCTTAACAACATAAGTGTAGGCAATAGAGCATGGTGGACCAATATCTGACTGTTCTAAATCGCTGTCTATAACTGCTACTTTAGCTCTTCCATTGACAAGATTATTAACTATATAAGTGCTAAAACTGCTTTTTCCCGAATCAGGTTTACCTACAACCATAACAACTGCGGGTCTATTTTGTATAGCTCTAATTGCTTGAAGAGCATCATTCCATGATGCTGGTATAGTGGAAGTTTCCTCCTCTTGAACCGTTGCGTTTGCTCCCAGTGAAATATAAAATTCTGCATTTTCCAAAACACGAAAAGGCTGTCTCTTTCCTTCCCTTACAACAACCTGCTGTTTTTCTTTTATAGCATTACCCAAAACTTCTACATTACCAGAAATAATCCTCACAGACGATGGACCATTTACTAGCAAAGTTTTGCCTGCTTCAACAGTTTTCTTCATTTTCCTTTTCCTTCTCCTTCCTCTTCTTTTCCCTTTCTCTTTGATAAATACAACCTACTCTTGATGTTATTCGCGTAGCTGAAATTATGTGCCTCAAGTTCCGGCTACGTTTACTTACCGGAAAATTCGTTCCCGCTTCGCTAACTACTTCCAATACAATTTTAGCTGGCAGGACTTTATCTAACATTTTAATTAACTCCTTGTAAGCTGATACTCCATTTCCAATTTTAACTCTAACGTTTGTAACTGACAAGTTAACGTTTTTTAACACATTTTTTATTTTAGTACATGTCTCTCGTATGCTTAAACAATTCGCCTCATTTACCACTTTACCGTCAGCTATTACTATCAACCCTGTAACAACTTCACCTGGATCAATACCAATAACCATTTTCTCATAACGCTCTTTTCCCCGCAAAATAATTGCAATTTGGCTCGCTAACAGGTCTATATCCTCTTCACATGTAAACGTCAAAATTTTACCAAAATCTACTATACTTTTCTCTTCAGGCGTTGTTATAACAACTTTAACTCCTGCAGGTATAGAATCATTAGGCATTAAACTAAAAAACGACACGTTAATTTCTTTAAGCAAATTTACAATATGAAAATACGCCTTCCCACGCAACGTGGCAACTGCAACTTTCACACTCATCCCATCTAACCTGATAATAAATTTTAAATGTAAAACACATTACTAAACTAAGTTAATAATATTGGTGTACTCTACCGGTGACTGACATAAAAAAAATATTAACAGGCATAGACTGCATCGACACCATAGATGACGGCATCACTTCTGAAACAATCACATTAATTTACGGTGAACCCGAAACCGGAAAAAGCACCCTAACAACACAATGCGCATTTAACTGCGCAACACAAGGACTAAAAACCCTATACATTGACTGCGACAACACCTTCTCTTCCAAAAGACTCGCACAAATAGCCGCCGAAAAATTCGACAACATAGCCGACAAAATAATACTCATAAAACCCAAAAACTTCAAAGAACAAACCGCTGTAATAGACCAAATAAACGCTTACATAACACCCAACTTCGGTTTAATAGTCATAGATACCATAAACTCTCTCTACGGAGCCAAATTCGCAGAAGCTCCAAATAAAACCAAAGCCTTCAGCGTGAACCGAGAATTAAACAGACAAATGGCCATTTTAGCACAAACATCAAAAATTCAAAAAATACCCATAATGATAAACAGTCAGGTAAGAACAATGTTCGGTGACCCATCTGGAAGCATTAAACCCGCTGCAAATCGTGTGTTAACATTTTGGGCTGATAATATAATATCTCTTAAACCAGCCGAGACAAAAATAATTAAAGTAACAGTAGAAAAAAATCATTCAAAAATGGTGCATGTTACATGTTATGCGCAAATAAACGAAAGAGGTATATCTACGGTTAAATTATATGAGTAAAACAGTCTGGTAGAAAAAATGGACATAACGCTATTAATAATCCAAGCATTAATATTCATTTTTCCAGCTTACTGCGCAAACGCTACACCAGTGCTTACTGGCGGCGGAACAAAAATTGATTTTGGCAAAAACTTTATTGACGGTAAACGATTATTTGGTAATAGCAAAACCTTTCGAGGATTCCTCTTTGGTTGGCTTATCGGGGTATGCGTCGGTTTAGTTGTGTGCTACTTTTTTGAGTTTCCGATTCTTTTTGCAATACTTACACCCTTTGGTGCACTTTTAGGTGATTTAACAGCAACTTTTATCAAAAGAAGAATAAACATTCCGCCAGGCGGTATGTTTCCCATTATCGACCAGCTCGATTTTGTTGTTGGCGCAATCATTTTCTCACTACCTCTTTATGTAATAAACTGGCAAATCGCCATAGTGGCACTAATGATTACTCCACCAATTCACTTATTTACCAACTTTTGCGCTTACAAACTTAAACTCAAAAAAAATCCCTGGTAAACATTTACATAGCAAAACCAAAAAACATGTGTTACTAACCTATTTTTGAAAAATCTATATAGGCACGAAAATAAAATAAAATGGGTTCTTACAACCCTGATTGTTTGATGCTTATTGCGCTTTCAAGAAACGCGTATGATAACAAGACAAGGCTTATACCCACAATCAAAAGCATGTATGCTTGTCTTGGTTTGTTAGCGTTTCTGGTGCTTTGAAATATTGATAGTAAACCTACAAATCCCATGAGGTATAACATTATTGATATTACTGTATCTGCAATAAACTGTTCACCTACGCCAAATGGTGATAAGAGGTAAAACTTGTTGCCATAATACCAAGAAGTTGGAATACCTTCTGTTACTACAGAGAATATACCTCCTCCAAGCAGAAACAATGCAAAACCAATAAAAGCGACTAATACAATTAAGGCAAATGGTTGAGTTGTTACAATTTTTTTGAACCACTTACTAAGTGAAAAAGACACTGACGACTGCGTGGTGACAGGCGCTGGTTTCTGCTTTACCTTCTGTTTCTTATTTTTCTTTGACATTTCTACGCTCGTCCTCAATTAGATGCTTTACTACTTCTTTAGCCCATTCTCCAGTTAATGAATTTTTCGAAATTTTAACTAAATATTCCATCCACGTAATGCTTAATGCTCTTTCCCACAATTTAAATTTTTCATAAATATTATGATAAGCCTTCAAATGCAAACTGCAGTAACTATCTTCTATTGCTGGCCGTCTGCAAATTTTGCAACTCATTTTTTCTGCTCCTTACTTAAACAGTTAATGTTAAGACATGAACGCCATGAATGTTTTGAATTAATTAAAACTTTAATGACTGGATAACCACAGGTTTTGCAGGGTGTCACTAAAGGTTTAATTGTGCCTGTTTGTGGCAACGGAAAAGAAGTATTACATATGCCTTCAAAAAAGTTGGTACAGCCAACAAAACGTTTACCGGTTTTTTTAGAACGAATAGTAACTAGTTTTCCTGTGTGACATTTAGGGCAGTTCCCTATAGTTCGTTTGTCAAGCTGCAATTGTTTAATTTTTTGCCCAAGCTGTGCTCCAATTTCTGATTGCTTAGCTTTAAGCGTTAATGTGACAGTTTTTAGAACTTCAATTGTATCAGCAAGCACATTATGTTTAGTATCCTGCTTTAGCTGGATTTGCTCCATTCTTTCTTCAAGATTCCGTGTCATGTCCGAAGAGACAATGCTTGGACAATACTTTTTTAACACCTCTGCCACTTCAAAACCAAGATCAGTAACAATCATGTTTTGTTCACCTTCTAAATATTTACGTGCATAAAGCGTTTGAATGGTGTCTGCTCGAGTTGCCTTGGTGCCTATTTTTTCTTTTTCCATCTTTTTAAGAAGACTTTGCGGATTATATCTAGAAGGCGGCTTTGTGAAATCATCTTTTAAAACTATTTTTTTTACTACAACTTTTTGCCCTTCAAAAAGAGACGGTAACAAAATGTCTTTAGACTGAACATACGGCTTGTAGAATTCTATCCAACACTCTTTTAATGTACGGTAACCCGTAATAAAAAACAGGTTCTGATTAATATTTACTGAAACTTTGATACTCTGCTTAAGAGCTGGCTCGCCGAAAACTGCAAAAAAACGTCTAACAATTAAATCATAAATATTCTTTTCAGAAACATTTAATGATTTTTCAGGCTGATTGCCAGTTGGATAAATTGCAGGATGAGCGGGATCAAATTTTGAGCCTTCATTAGGTTTTAGTGTGGGTTGCGCTAAAAGTTTTTGTGCAAATTTCTGATACAGCACTGACTGACAAAATTTTTTAAGTATATTTTTATAACCTATGGCGGACGGCAATTTTTGGCTGCTTGTTCTTGGATAAGAAATTAGGGCATTAACATAGAGATGTTGAGCAATTTTAGATGTTTGCATAGGTGTATACTTAAAAAACTTGTAGGCTTCACTTTGTAAAGTACCTAAGTCAAACGGTGTTGGTGGACTCTGCTGAAACTCCTTTGCATCAACTTTAGTAATTGTTCCCTCGTTAACCCGACAACAGATCGCTTTTATAGTTTCTACTTCAATTTTTGTTTCAATATTTTTCTTTCCGTATTCTAAATTAAATATGTGAGCATTTATGCTTATTTTTGCGGACAGACTCCAAAATGGTGTTGGAACAAATATTCGTATGTTTTTTTCTCGTATTTCTAAATACTTCAAAGTTGGACCTTGCACACGGCCTGTACTCAAAGTAGCATACCCTCCACTATTGCTGTTGCCACTTTTAATTGCCAATGTTAATGCGCGGGAAAGATTTATGCCATATAACCAGTCGACTTCATGTCTTGTCAAGCCCGCTTCGATAAGCTCAAAGTCTAAATGTGGCCATAAACTGCTAAATGATTCTCTAAGTTCCTCTCTGGTAAGCGTAGAATACTTCATACGTTTAGCTATTACTTCTTTACTGTTGCACGCGTATTTGAGGATAGAGTAACCTATTATACTGCCTTCAATATCGTAATCGCAGGCATCAACAAATTCTTCTGCATTCTCAGACAGCTTTGAGATCACTTTTATCCACGCACGAATTTTTGAAGAATTTTTCTCCACCATCCAACGTGGTACCCATTGATAATCAAAAACTGGATAACTCCACCCACCCCTCTTTTTTACGTCTGCAACAGTATACAGATGACCCAGAGCTGATACCACAATTACTTCTTTACCCTCCATTTTTGATACAAAAAAAGGCACACCCTCTATAATTTCACGTATGGTATTACCATTATCATCTAAAGCCATAGCTATACGATTTGCAGCATCAGGCTTTTCAGAGATAACCAACGTATATTTTCTCAAGTATACCAAACCACATTTTAGTTATCTGACAAGTAAACTCTTACAATAAACTTTGCTAACCTCAACATTGTATACTTCACTTTTTGTCTTCGCATCTGTAACTAACGTATAGTTCACAGTCAACAACAATAGATTCATTTTAGATAATTAATAAATAACCTAATAATAATACTATTTAAGGTTAAGAATGACACAACGCGTTACTTGCTATGACTGCCATTACGTTTTGTACGAAGGAACAGCGTTTAATTCACCAGAAGAGATAAACAAACAATATGCCAACACTTGTCCAAACTGCGGCCGAAAATTGTCGATTTTGCCCTTAAAAATTGAAGTTAAACCAGTGTAAACAAATTAGTTTGGTCTGTAACAATGGAAAAAATTGAACAAACTCTATCCAATCTTGATGTTTCCATGCAAGAGACTCATTGGGAGATGGCTGAAAAAACTCGTATGGGTAAATATCTTACAGAAGTAGAAACGGTGTTCATAAAGAAAAATGTTGACTTCTCTAAAACTGCTCTTGTTCTTGATGTAGGTGCAGAGTCTGGTAGGATATCTCTTATTGCGTTAAATACTAAAACAAACGTGGTTGGTATAGATATTGATGTGTCTTCACTTAGACGGCTTAGAAAACGCACAAAGCAGGCCTACGTTGTAGCAGCTGATGCGCGATATTTGCCTTTTAGACATGATGTTTTTGATGCTGTCTTTCTAATTGAAGTGTTAGATTATATCCATGAACTTGATGTTGCTCTAAGTGATTGTAGCAGAGTATTAAAACCCGATTCGAGTTGTATTTTGTCTTTTGGCAATAGGTCAAGTTTTAAAGGAAAATTGAAGAGTTTGCGGAGTAAACCATATTTGCACTCGTTTAAGGGGGTCATGCAGAGCTTACCTGCGGCAGGTCTTATATATGGGTCTTCATTGGGTTTTAATTGGCTGCTTTTTGGGAGAACTTCTCAAAATTATTTTATACCTATTTTAGCATGGTTTGAACAGGCCTTAGGTTTAAGGCGTCTACGTAAGTATAGTCCATGGGTTATTGTGCATGTAGTTAAACAATTAAATAAAAAATAGTATGGTTATTTTTGGAAAGCCATAAATAAACCCCCTGTGATATACTCAAAACGAGTCTAACGTAAGGTGGATATAACGAGGAGTAACTATGTCTAAAGATCAAAAAAGCAGACTGAAATCTTTCGGAAAATCAAGCTTTAAACTTAATCATTCTACTATACTTGCAATTTCAGCAATAGTTTTAATACTCTTTGTAGCATTTACTGTGCGTACTTTACCTATACGATGGGAAACCCCCTTAAATCAAGTGCATTTAAACGAATTTGACCCCTATTACCAATACAGCCTCACCAGTTACATGGTGGATAATGGTCTGTTCTCACCATACACTGATCCTTGGATTAATTATCAACAATGGTATCCTCAAGGTCTTGACATGTCTCAGTCTCTTTCAGCATTGCCCATGACTGCAGCGGCGTTGTATAAAGCAGTGAGCTTTTTGGGCATTAGTGTAGATTTGATGACATTTTGTGCAATGTTAACAGTAGCTTTAGGAACATTGTCGTGTTTAATTCTTTACTTTATCGGAAAAGATATGGGCGGGCGAGCCGTCGGTTTATTTGCGGCACTTGCGTTAGCATTAGCACCAGCATTCTTACAAAGAAGTTCTCTTGGATTTTTCGACACAGAAATTCCTGGAATGTTAGGTTTGTTATTCTTTATACTATTTTTCCTAAGAGCAATGAATCCAAAACGTTCTCTACGCACAAGTTTAATGTATTCCATAGGAGCCGCTTTAGCATTAGCTTACTTCATAACTGGTTGGGGTGCAGCATACTATGTCTTAAACTTGGTAGCACTTTTCGTGTTTGTACTTATAGTGCTAAAACGGTATGATAGACGCTTACTAATTAACTACGGTGTAACTATGGGCTTAGGACTGCTTATAGCAGTACAACTACCATGCATTGGGCTTTCTTATCTAACATCCATGCCAATGATCCCCGTTATAGCCGTCTTTATTTTATTGTTAATTGCTGAATTTTTACAACACAACATTTCAGCAAGAACTCGAATGCTAATAATAGTCGGAGTTACTGCCGCAATAATTGTTAGTATTATTCCATTAGCTTATGCTGGTTATCTTGGTGAACTGGCTGGAAAATTCACTTCAGTTATAAACCCCTCTGCTCGTGCAACTACACCATTAATTGCATCTGTAGCTGAACACCGCGTAACTGGCTGGGGCAGCCTCTACATGGAACTAGGCATAGGCGCAATATTTTTCCTCACAGGACTATACTTTGTACTGAAAAAACCCACTAACAGCAATATATTTCTCATACTCTTTGGCATAACCGGCCTCTACTTCGGCGCTTCAATGGTACGTTTACTAGTAATCTTTGCACCTGCCTTTGGTCTACTCATGGCCATAGGTATAATTGGGCTGCTAAAGCCATTTATGAATATGTTTAAAGAAACACCAAATGCTGCTGCAAAAACAAAACGAAAATTATTCCGTGTCAGCAAAGAATACAGTGCATTTGGTATACTGCTAATATTCATTCTCCTCATGACACAATTTGCTTTCGCTCCACAAACAGGTGGTGTACCACGCGCTTATGCAGGAGCTTATGCACCTACGGCAATTAGTGGTGCAGCACTTCCGCTAATTCCAAACGAACCAATGCCTCAATGGCACAATATGCTACGTTACACCAATACTCTTCTACAACCAACCGACGTGGTTGTTGCCTGGTGGGACTACGGTTATTGGTTAAGTGTTATGGGTAACGTAACTACTCTTGCTGATAATGCTACAATTAATGCTACCCAAATAGAAAACTTGGGCTTTGCATACATGGCCGATGAAAGCACGGCATTAAAAATGCTAACTACTTACGGCCAAAATAACGTAAAATATATTCTGGTTTTCACGGTTCTAATAGTTGGGCAAGATGAATCTGGTGGATACTACTATTCAAGACCATGGGGTTATGGTGATGAAGGTAAATGGTCATGGATGGCAAGAATATCTGGTGATGCAAAAGACCGACTAATTAGTGAAGGCTTTATGGATCCAAACTATGCATGGGAAGATGAATATGCATTTGGCGAATATAGCCCATACACTGGTCAGTGGGAGTGGAATGAACAGGGCAAAAACTCTGTAATTTACAAACTGTTAACAGATATTGAACATCAATTTACTGACAACTTCACAGGTAGCTATATTATCCCATCCGGTGAGGAAGTAACATTGGACTATTTCACATCTTTATACATTGCAGGCATAGAACTCACAGGCTTAAACCCCGGCGGCACAACTGTAGTTCCTTTAATTGGACTCTATAAGATAAACTGGGATGCATATAATGCTGATCATCCCAGACGCTAATTGATCAACTGTTAGGTGACAATCATCACGTGTTTCCAAAAGTTCCAGATCAACACAAAAACGGAAAACCTTTAGTTCCAAATGGTTTAGGCGTATTATACGTCCTTTTCACAATTGTCTACCTGTTTTTATTTTATTTCCTTAGCGAAAATTATTCAGTACAACTTGGTATTTCTGCGCCTTTAACTCTTGCAGTCTGTGTTCTCTTCGGAGGTTTTATGGGTTTACTTGATGACTGGATGGATCTAAAATGGCGTTACAAAGCATTCATGCCGTTAATTGCTGCGCTACCTTTGATTTATTTCGCAATAGGTATGAACGCTCGTACATCAATTACTCTGCCTTTTATTGGTTTTGTTGATTTCGGTATCTGGTATTTCTATTTAATAATTCCATTAATTGTAATGATTGTAACCAATACAGTTAACATGCTTGGGGGATTTAACGGACTTGAAACTATTTGTCCCGCAATAGTGTTTTTAGGATTAATGACTATCTCCGCTTTAACATCTCCCATCTTTTTGTTAATGGTTGGTCCCATACTTTTTTGGTTAATACTTGCAGCGTTAAACCTACAAGGTAAAATATTTGTAGGCAACAGTGGTAGTTTTGCCATAGGTATGTCTATTGCATCTTTTGCTATTATTGCAGATGTAAAACTTGGTCTACTAGTTTCAATAATACCTTTTATCTTCAATTCTTCCCTAATTCTGCTAACAGTTTTCTTTACACGCAAAAAAGCTCTAATCACTTTCAAAAATGATAAACTTGTGTCCGATCATAGACGTAGCCTAGTTACAACAGTAACTTACCATCGCCCATTTACTGAACGCAAAATAGTCATAATAGTTTCTACATTAGTTGCAGTATTTACGGTACTCGCTGTTATCTACTCTTATGTTTCACTTCTCATCTAAACAAAAAACTGAGCTAATTTTGTTAAGCCAATAATTTCATCAAAATTCAGCCCTAAAGCATCTAGCACTTGGTCAAAAGTTGACTGTAAATATGCAATGTATTTGTCAGTGTCAACTTCATTTTTATAAGTTAATTCTACAGGTTTTACACGTTCTTTGTTACTATTTACTTTTACAAAACTGATAAGATCCCCTGCTCGCAGTTCTTTCCCATTCTTCTGCAAAATAAATGCTGCTTTTACATGTTGAGGGGTCGTTTTTGTATACCTACTAAGATCATCACCTAAAACAACATGAAACGCAAGCTCAGTATTATCAGTCCATTCCCGCCGTTTTAACTGCATATATCTGTCTTTAACAATATTTGCAATATCTTTCTTTGCATTTTCGAATTCAGCTGGAGTTTTGACTTTTGCAAGACGCTCTTTCATTTGATTAAACGCGTCTTTGATAAAAACTGGTATATGCTTCTTTTTACCTGTTAACCCTTTCACGTCAACTGTGCCATCTTCTAAGACTCCTAAATAATTCTTTTTACGGGCACTAAAAACGGCGTATCTGTAAACTTTATCAACATCTATATTCATGTTTAAATGCTTCTCTGTCCATTGAGCTAATTCTTCAACTTGCTCTTTAGAGGGATTTTTAAGAAATAAACTGTCTGTATCGCCATAAAGTACTTTCACACCTGAAACTTCAGCATGTCCAAGAATTTGAGTAATACCATAACGTCCAATAGCAGCTGTTGCCTCCGCAACTGGAGGACAATAAAGATCAAAACTGTCTGCTCCAAAAACACCATAGCTAGCATTTAAAATGACTTTAAGCGCGCCTTGTACTATGTTGTACCAGTTTCGTAATTCAGGTGTTAATGTTTTATCTTTGGCACGATTCTTATACCATTTTACACGTAAATCTCTAAGTGAACCAATTAGCAAGCTTTCAAGTGCTCGTTTCTGAGTACAAACCCAATGTGTTGTATCTGGAATCATTCGAGTTCTACATTCCGGATGATCGCAGTCAATTGATTGATAGCCAAGGTTCCAGACTTTGATAATTGATGGATATAGACTGGGAAAATCCATTACTGCAACATTGAAATGAACACCTGGTGTTGGTTCGACAACTATAGCACCTTTGTATTTTTTGCCTTTAATTACTGCTGTTGTACTAGTTTTACCCTTTTTAGTTAAAATGTCCTCAGCATTTGGAATTAACAGTCCGCGTTTACGATGCTCACGATGCATAAAATTGCGTATCCAACGGCTAACTCCTTGGCGACTAACGTCTTCCATTGGCATGCTACTTATGCGAGCAAGTACCAGTATTAATTTCATAGCAGAGTCATCTTCAAAACTCGTCAGTTTATAAGTGATCTCTGAGTCACGAAGACAATAACGTGCAAGTTCACTATATGTAAGATCCCCAAAAGCTTTGTCTAAACGAATCTTTTCCATTCCCAAAAGCGCCGCGCCAACATCACCAAGACTTACATCCTTGTAGCGGTTACTGAAAGCGTAAATTTGAATTGAACGATTGAAAAAAAACTTGTAAAGATCTATATGTATACCATACTTTATCAGACAAACACGTTTCCCCACTTCAATAGGTATATCCTTTTTAGAAAAACCAAGATTTAACGCCCGATGAAATAGATAACGAAGGTCAAAATCATCACCGTTAAACGTTAAAATAAATGGAAACACGTTTAAAACATTAAAAACTTGCAATAACAAATCTTTTTCAGTATCACAAAACTCTACATCTATACCATCATCTAATGGTTGCAACTTTTCATTTGGCCTATCACATCTTTTGAGAACAAAAACTTTTTTCTCCCCATCAGAACTATAAATTGAACACGCAATCACCGGAAAAGCGCCCTCACGTGCATCAGGAACACGATTAGACAACGGCGAATAAACTTCTATATCAATAGCGGCTCTGCGAAATTTAGGTGCAGGATACTCAAGAAGCTTAGCCCACATCGCAGCAAACTCTTGCTCCTCAACGTTTTCATCACAAAAAGCTTCTCTAATTCTCCCAAGCACCTGCTCAACTTCATCATAAACAGGAGCATCTTCTAGATTACCATTCTTTATTTGATAAACCATTCCCGGCAAAATCTTTTGATCATAAATATATGACTGATAATACTTAATTTTACACTCCCAAATTTTGGTACTACTATCCTGAATTTTACAACCACATACCTGCAGATGATCCTCTGGAATTATATCCCTTATCGTACCCTGCGACCTACCACCTATTGCAAGCGGATCTTTGGCGACGATTTTTGTAACTTGAATGTCTTTATTTGACAATGGATCAAATCTTTGCTCAACTATACAGTCCGAGTATCCTTGATGATTAGTTACTCTGTCAAACTGTAAAACTGTCTCTTTTGGTAGACTAGTTAAACAATAAGGCTTATGTCCACTATTATCATACCAAAAATACAACTCACCAGACTCAGGCTCATAGAGCTTAATGATTGCTTTCTGTTGACGACCATCATAAGATGCAGAAACAAAATAAGACGGCGGAAGGTCAAGTGGCGCTATTGGAGGTAAAACTCGCGCTTTTTTCTCCCTTTTAATTGACGTTTGAACATTTTTCTCTTCAACTATCCCAGCTGACGCGGTTTGTTGTTTAGACTCATTTTCAACTTGTACTACTTCTTCTTTAACCGGCTGAGGCACTACCGGTTTGCTGTTTTCTGTAAAGAATGAATCTAAAGTTCTATTCTGCGTCATTTCTCTCCTTAGTCCTTAATTTTTCTAGTACATAAACAAACTAAAAACTTTACCTTACCAAAAATTCAAATTACCCGTAACTGGTTCAACCACAAAATAAACCCTGACAAAAATTAACATACCAACTTTTTACCTCGCTGTTTACGTGCTGCTATTTTATCAACAACTTTTCATAAAATCTGTTAACTCACATTTACCTCTAACTGTTTTCCATAAACAAGTGGATACCCATGCAATTTCTTAACTCAAATTTTAAGTCTTAATTAGCAGTATTGTATTCAGTATACCTTGTGAACTTTAGTGTTAAAGAATGCTTGGACAATCGCTATTGAAACATTAAGCTGGATTGAAATGCAACGCCTAAGCGAACACTTAGCGTTGATAAAAACAATTAAACAGCTGAATGAAACTAACTCAAATGCAATTCGCTATGCATATGGCTTAGTAGTAGAAACAACCCGCCGCCGAAACCTAATTGACAAATTCATAAACACAGCAATAGCACCTAAAAAAATTGAAGAATTCAACCTTGGCATTCAATCATTTCTAAGACTTTACGTTTACCAAACACGAGTTACCAAAAACTGGGACAAATACAACATACAAGAAGCCCAAAACATAGCAAATACCGCCCGCTCAATTTTAGGCTGGAAAACCATGATGCCCGTAGAACCCTACCTTGGCTTCTTATTAACACAAAAAATACAACCCCTTTTAGAAACATTTGATGAAGAGGAACGCTTAAGTCTTGAAACTTTTCAACAACGCTGGTTTGTAAAATACTGCATAAACCTACTTGGTAGTAACGAAGCGGCTCTTTTCCTACGCGCAAGCAATACTCCTCCCCCTGCATACATACGCATTAACACACTCAAAGGCAACTTGGAAGAAACCCTTCAAAAAATAGCCACAGAGGGCGTAAAGCTACAAAAAACTGATCATCTACAGCGAGAGGTATACAAAGTTCTTGAGCTTAAACAACCATTACACACGCTTGAAAGCTTCAAACTAGGCCTATTTTATATTCAAGATAAAGCCAGCTGTTTTGCTGCTCAAACAGCCGCACCTAAATCAGGCAATAAAATTCTTGACATCTGTGCTGCGCCTGGTGCTAAAACCACTTACCTTGCCCAGTTAATGCAAAATCAAGGAAATATTCTGTCTGTGGATTTCTCTAAACGCAGAATGAAAACTTGGCGGCAAGAAATTAATCACATGGGTGTAACCATCGCCGAAGCCGTGATTGCTAATGCTTGTTTACCTCTACCTGTTACTGAAACGGTTGATCTTGTTGTTTTAGACCCGCCTTGTACAAGTACCGGTGTTTTTGCTAAACAGCCCTCAGCAAAATGGCGGCTAAGCAAGAATTCTATAGAAAACATGGCAGAAGTTCAGCAGCAAATGATAACTAATTGTGCTCAACATGTCGTTGCAGGTGGGCATCTGATTTATTCGACTTGTAGTATAACAGTTGAGGAAAATGAAATGGTCATAGAGCGTTTCTTAGCAGAACACTCCGATTTTCGTCTTGACGAGATTATGCCAGAGTTTGGTTTACCCGGTTTGCGAGGGTTAACTAGTTGCCGACGTCTTTATCCTCATTTACATGAATGTACTGGTTTTTTTATAGCTAAATTGAAAAGAGCCTATTAACTATCGGTATATGTAGTTGAGTTCAAAAAAAGAGTTGGAAATGCTTATTATTGAGCTTGCTTATTGCCTGTTAAAGAGGATTAAACCTTGAGTGACGAATTATCGAGATTACCCCCAAATGTTCAAGAAAGACTGTTGCGACTTCAGCAACTACAGCAAACCTTGCAGTCGATACTTGCACAAAAACAACAAGTTGACATGGAAAAAAATGAAGTAGAGCAAACACTTGCTGAAATGGCAAAAACTGCTGATGACGCTGTACTTTACAAATCTATAGGTTCATTATTGGTGAAATCCGATAAAACTACTGTTTCTGCAGATTTAAACGAACGTAAAGAGCTTCTTGTAACACGAAGCGCTGTCATTGCAAAACAGGAAGAACGCATACGCAGTCAAGTTAAAGAAACACAAGCTAAACTTCAAGAAGATATAAACCCCGTAGCGGGTCAACAATAAACTTCATTTTAGGAGAAGACATGCCTCTTGGTAGAGCTAGGGTTACCTGAGCTAACTACCCTTCAAATTGAAACTTTATGTGAAACAGCTGAAGACGCTGCTCGCAAACATGTCCAATCAAAAATTAGTTCCAAACTAATTGACCGATTAGACATAACTGTAGAAGCACAAGGCACAAAACCTATAGACCTAAGCATTGAAATAGACCTTACTTTAACCAAAGATGCCAAAAACGTTGATGTCAATGCTCTAGTCCAAGAAGCTGTTGCTCAAGCCCATTTAGCAAGTGAAAACTTTTTGAGAACACAAATATGATCATTAACCAAATTGTAGACATATTGAAAGAACAACAAGCTACATTTGTATTATTGTTATGCCATAAGAGTGCAGATGCAGATGCAGTGTGTGCAGCTTATGCGTTTCAAGGGTTACTCAAACGTTTTCTACCCAACTTGTTAATAGAAATAGGCGCCCCACAGGGTATAAACAAGCCAACTAAACAGTTGCTTGAAAGATTACCAATAACAGTAAATCTGAAACCTAATATTGAATCTGCTAGCGTCATTTTTCTTATCGATATGAACACGGTTGAGCAGCTTGACGAAGTTGTTGACAAAATAAAAACCTCAAATGCCCCTATAATGATAATCGACCACCACGCACCTAGTCCCGATACTACACAAATTTGCAGTTTTTGCGTGATAAATGAACAAGCCGCCGCTACATGTGAAATTATTTATGACATGTATCAACAAGCAAAGGTTCAACTTGATTTAAATGAAGCACAAGCTCTCTTTACCGGTATAGCTTTTGATACACGCCATTTCGCGTTAGGCGACTCAGATACTTTCAGAATTGCCGGAGGCCTTGTAAATGTGGGCGTAGACGCACAGGCTATGCTTACATTGTTTTCTAATCCAGTTGATAATTCTGAACGTCTTGCCAAACTTAAAGCTTGTAAAAGAGCAAAAATTGTAAAAAACGGAGAATGGATAATAGCATTATCCCATGTTAGCGCATATGAGGCTTCAGCTGCTAAATCTCTTGTTGATTTAGGCGCACACATGGCTGCGGTTGCAGGAAAGAAAGCTGGTAAACTCGAAGTTAGTCTTCGTTGTAATCGTGATTTTAATGAAAAGACTGGTATACATCTTGGAAAAGACATCTCTATGCCTTTAGGAGAACTTTTAGGTGGTGTTGGCGGAGGTCATCCAATGGCTGCAGGTGTTAACGCGAAGGGAGAAGTGGCTGTTGCGTTGGATAAATGTCTTAAGCTTTTGAAAGAGAAAATGTCCTCTAATGTGTAGTTATGCTTAAATGAAGTGTGTTGCGCTTATTGTTGGCAGGTACGGCATAATGGCGATAATTGAAATACGTGACCTCGTGTATACTTATCCTGGTGTGTCTAAACCGTCAATTGATGGTGTTTCTCTTACTGTAGAGAAGGGCGAATTTGTACTTATCACAGGTCCTAGTGGTTGTGGAAAAACCTCGCTGTGCCGAACTTTTAACGGACTTATACCTCACTTTTATCAAGGTGAACTAAAAGGACAGATTACTGTAGCTGAACAGGATGTTACTAGTAAAAAAGTTTTTGATGTAGCAAAACATGTAGGCCTCGTTTTCCAAAATCCCGAAAACCAACTTTTTGCATTAAGCGTAGAAAAAGACGTCGCTTTCGGATTAGAAAACTTGGGAATGTCTCGTGAGGAAATGCGTAAACGTGTCGATTGGGCTCTTGACCTAGTCGGTATTTATGATTTACGCGAACGCTCTCCCTATGAAATATCCGGCGGCCAACAACAACGCGTAGCTATAGCTTCCGTATTAGCTATGCAACCCGAAATCATTGTGCTAGATGAACCTACATCGTTCCTTGACCCCTTAAGCGCCAAAAAAATATTTGATATCATATACAAACTCAACCAAGAACAAGGCATAACAGTAGTACTAGTCGAGCACCGACTTGACTTAACAGCCAAATACACTAACCACCTCATTGTCATGGATAAAGGCAAAATCTGCCTTGAAGGAAACCCTAGAGACATACTTAGCAGCGAAGAAATTACCAATATAGGCGTCGGTATACCTAAGGCAACATTGCTTCATAAAAAACTAAAAGCAAATGGATTTAACATTAACAAACAAACGCCCCTATCATCAGATGAACTTGCCGTTCAACTATTGGAGGCGCTAAGCAAATAATTGCCATAGAAAATATTCACTATTCTTACACAAATAACGTTGAAGCCCTGAAAGGCATCTCGTTAACTATCCAAAACGGCGATTTCATTGCAATCATGGGACAAAACGGTGCTGGAAAAACTACTTTCATTAAACACTTCAACGGACTGCTAAAACCAACTTCAGGCACAGTTCGTGTAGACGGTGTTGAAACCACAAAAACTAGCGTTGCAGCACTTGCAAAAAACGTTGGATTCGTGTTCCAAAACCCAGATAATCAACTTTTCAGTGAAACTGTTGAAGACGAAATTGCTTTTGCCCTAAAAAACTTTGGTTTTGATAAAGAAACAATTGAAGAACGTGTAACTTGGGCATTAGATTTTCTCTCATTAACACAGTACCGTAAAACTTCACCTTTTCTGCTAAGTGGTGGTGAACGCAAACGTGTCGCATTAGCATCAGTTTTAGCTTGGGACCCAGAAATCCTTGTACTTGATGAACCAACAATTGGACAAGACCATGGACAGAAAGAAAAACTACGACATTTCATCATGCAACTACAAGCCAAAAACAAAACAGTAATAATGGTAACCCATGACGTAGAATTCGTAGCAGAGTGTAACCCGCGCGTAATTCTTATGCGGGAAGGAAAAATAGTTGCTGATGACACATCCAAAAACATTCTAACATCCACAAAAATACTTGAAGAATCCTCAATTGTCCTCCCACAAATAGCACAAGTCTTCACCAAACTAACATCTCTAGAACTACCCACAGATATTATTGGCATTGACGAAGCAGAAACCGCAATATTAACAAAAGCCAAGGAGAAACATAGATGAGCATCTTTGATGGCTTAAAATTCCGAAAAATCTCCTCCCCCATACATAATTTAGATCCACGAATCAAATTCATCTACGTCATAACAATATTCATCAGCGCCATAGTACTCGGCCAAATGCTACCACTCATAACACTATTTTTAATGCAATTACCCTTTGTACTACTAGCAGGAGTCCAAAAACAATGGCGCAGATCACTACGAGGCGCAGCTTTAATAGCAGGACTAATTTTTACCATAAACATAATAACCGCATGCTTCATTAACGATTTTACACTAACATTTGCCAATATTGAATACGCATTAATTATGACTACACGTTTTGTTGTGCTAGTAGGCTCTTTCTCAGTTTTTTTCCTAACGACATCACCTGACCATCTAGGACTAGCACTTGAACAATCACGTATACAATACGAATTCGCATTCGCATTCACCACAGCAGTACGCTTCGTACCCGTACTAGCTGAAGAAGCCCAAACAATCATGGATGCACAAAAAGCACGCGGCCTAGAACTAGAAAAAGGCAACATACTCAAACGCATAAGAAACTACATCCCCATACTCATACCACTCATAGTTAGCGCCATCAGACGAAGCCTAGAACTTGCAGAAGCAATGGAATCACGCGCATGGGGAGCAGCAAAAAAACGAACAAACTTATACATGCTAAAACTCCACAAAGGTGACTACATTTTAATTGGTATAATCACAATGTTACTATTTACAACCATTTACGTGTACTTCTTTGTACAAATCCCAATAATAAGCGAGCTTTTAACATCTCTTCCATAACTTTCATCTCTTCACTATTTTAGAGGGTGTTAACTAGTATAACGTTTTTATGTTGGGTGTGGTGTAAGAATGTTGGTTTTGTTATGTTTTGTGTAAAGTGTGGTAGTGAAAGTGTCTACAAGTCAGGTTTTGTTAAAGGTGAGCAACGTTATATCAACATGATTAATGTTTTACTATATGTATCAGTTGTGTATAAACCAGTGTTTAATAGGTATCCTCGTTAATTATTTTTTGTTTTCATAGTTGGGTATGCCGCAGATTAAGGATGTACGTAGCTCGAAGCATTTACGCCTGTTACGATACTTATGTGCAACAATCTTAAACACCTTGAATTTGGCAATGATATTCTCCACAAAAATACGTTCACGAGAAATACGACGGGTCTCCAACTTTTCCGCAACACTTAACATCCCACCACGAGGTTTTTTCTTAGGCGTTTCACTATTCTTATGCAACTTTAAAATTCCCTGATATCCACTATCTCCTTGAAACAAAATCCCTTCACAAACAAGACAGCCAACACTCTTGATAAATGGCAAAATCATGCTTACTACCCACCGCGTGAGCAGTACAAATAACCTCCCTAGTTTGTCGGTTAACAATTAACTGCGTTTTTTGGGTGTGGCGTTTCTTCTTGCCGCTGTAGTGTCTTTTTTGGTTTTTTTCGGCCGCTCCACGGGACTTTCCGTCACATCCACAAACGCTGCCTCAATTTCAGACTCTTCACCATAGAGTGCTTTTTTGCCCGGCAGGCTGAATTTTCCGCTCTTAACTAAAGTATTCTCCACCCACACAATCGTATCATGCGTTGTAGCTTCACCGACTTCAAACTCGTAGGATAACTCTTTTTGCGTAACATATTGCCGCCAATATTTTAAACTCATAAACAGTTATCTTCTATGGATAGTTTGGTGTGCCTGCCACATCGTTTGTGTTTTGCAGCATAAGCAATTTTTAAATCCTAAAATTCCGTATAAATTATACATAGGTAGATAATAATCCTTAAAAATGCCGCGTATTTTGAAAATACCGATAAAAACGCCTAATTGAAAAAACAATTCCTATGTATAATTGCGCGCATTATACACATGTCCTGCTTATTTGTTAAACGCTGTTTTAGAGCGATTTCCTAAAACCTCGCCCGATTACCCAATATTTCACAAACCTATGCACAAGTATTCCGGGATTTTAGGTTAAAACTGTAACCATAGCATCAAAAGTTTCTTTTTTAACCCCAAACAACTGTTTAAAGTCTTCCGAGCTTGATTTAGATGCTTTTTCACACCTAGATACACAACCACTCGTAAACTATGCACCATTTACGTAAAACAAACACACCGCACTATTTATAAACTCCGAGGAGGTCTATTGAAGCTCTTTTTTTAGTTATGTTTATTAAATTGACTGTTGCACATTTATTTTATGGAGGAAATTAATAATTAGAAATTTTAAAAATAAATCAATTTCTTTATTTGTCGCAGTTCTATTGTTGACTTCTGCTGTAGCAATGCTAACAATAAGTCCAAGTAATGCACAAGATATGACAGTGGATGTACGAGCGTATCTTAGCGCTAGACCTAACGTAATTGGTTTGGGTCAAGAGCTTTTGATGAATTTTTGGGTTACACCTGCACCTGGTGCAAACAGAGCATACCATGACTTCACGATAACGATAACAGACCCTGCGGGTAAGTCACAATCTTTTAAAGTGGATTCTTATGTTGCTGATGGTACTAATTGGTGTCCGTGGGTTTTTGATAAAGTGGGTGATTGGACTATACAGTTCTATTATCCAGGTGAATACTTTGCTCCTGGAAGATATTATGAAGACAAAATAGTTGAGACAGGTGGTACAGTTTATGCTGATGGAGCTACAATTAAATCTGCGATGTCTCACCCGGTTACAATAACGGTGCAAGAGGATATAATTCCTAGCTGGCCTGAGTCACCATTACCAACAGGTTATTGGACAAGACCCGTTGAGGAAGAGAATCGTGAATGGTGGCCAATTTTAGGTTCATTTCCATGGTTTGGAAACGACCGAGGTTGGACATTAGGTGGACTGTGGGATACTTTGTATCCTAATACAAATCCAACATATAATGCTGCATACGGCTTTATTCCATGGGTTTCAGCACCTGAATCTGCACATATCGTATGGAAACGTACATACCAAATGGGCGGACTTATGGGCGGAGACTGGGGTGCTGCATCTAGTGTAAGTCCTTCAATTAGTGGTTGGGGTATGAAACCAGACCTTATTGTGATGGGACGAGCTTATCATACAGTTACAAAAACTGGCGCAAGTAGTCCAACTGCTCAAACATATTGGCAATGTTATGATATACGCACTGGCGAACTATTTTGGGAAAGACCGCTGTTCCCTGGTGAAACAGCGCCTAATCTTATTGAATACGGAACTGATGCACCTGGTGTGGTTGAAGCAACTCAGCTAAAACCAGCTATGCCAACGCTATTATCAATAAGCAATGGATTCCTAAGAAGATACAATGCAAATACCGGTGTTATGACGGCTAATATTTCAATTGCTCCAATGACTGGCAATGGTGGAACTTACTATAAGAACGGTTGTGTATTGGGTATACAGGATCTTGGTGCTGATGCTGGCTCTGAAAGATATCGTTTAATCAACTGGACAACATTTGGTACTGGTGCCTTTGCTGCTCGTGTCGTAAGTAACACGACATATGCAAGAAGCTCATTACCTAGTGCTCAATTAACTGATTGGAACGTGCTTTTATCTGCTGCAGTAACAAATCTGCAAAATGGTGGAATGTTTATTGGAATGCGGGTGGAAGGAATCGATTTGATGACTGGACGGACTCTTTGGAATAAGACAATTAATGAACAGTTTTACAGCGCCTCAGCTAACGTCGCAGACCATGGAAAATTAGCGATAGACACCGCAGACGGCTACTTCCTTGCATACGATTTGAGAAGCGGTAATGAAGTATGGCGAACTCGGTCTTTAGATTATCCTTGGGATGAACCTGGTTGGGGAAGCTACTCTGTTACATCAGCTTATGGTAATCTGTATTGGGTTGCTCAAACTGGCATATATTCAATTGACTGGGCTACAGGCAACATTAATTGGAAGTACGAAAAAGACGCACCACCATTTGAAACTCCATATACTGGTACCAAAGGACAAACTGTTTATCCATTCCAAGCTGCCGCGTTAATCGCAGATGGAAAAATATATGCATACAGCAGTGAACACACACCAGATGTGCCATTCTTTAGGGGATCACCAACAGTGTGTGTTAATGTCTTTACAGGTGAAGAAATATGGTCAATAGGAATGACTGGCGCTGGCGAATTTGCACGATCAGCGACACAATTAGCTATAGCAGACGGATATATGACATTTGGTTCACGAGGTGGTGTTATGTACACTTTCGGTATTGGATTAAGTGAAACTACAGTTTCAGCTCCACAGTTACCTTTAACATTAGGACAAAAAGTGTTTTTGACTGGAACTGTTTTTGATCTATCTCCGGCTCAACCTGGTACTCCGTGTGTTTCTAAAGAATCAATGGCTGCGCAAATGGAATATCTGCACCTGCAGACGCAAATCGGGGGTATACATGGTAATGTAACAATGGTCGGTGTGCCAGTGTCAATAGATGCTGTTGATCCAAACGGAAACTCTATACACATAGCAACTGTAACATCTGATGGCTATAGCGGCACTTTCGGTTATGCATGGAAACCTAGCATTGCAGGAGAATACGTTATTACAGCTACTTTCTGTGGAGACGAATCATATGACAGTTCATTTGCAACTACATACTTGACAGTCGCTGAAGGCTTAAACAATGATACAAACAACACGTTGCTATATGTTCTCATTGGTATAGCAGCTGCTGTACTTGTTGTGGTAGTAATTGCTTGCTTCTTGATTATCCGAAAGAAGTAAACAACTTAAAACCTGCAATAAACTCTTTTTTCTTTTTTGTTACCGGAACTTTTTTTGTTAACCCATAGTTTTTGGGCAATGTACTAATATACGATAGTTTTATGTAGTTCGGCTGTTTAATCCGTAACTCTTCACTTTTTTGGTAATATGTCATTTTAGCTTTTTAAAAATCGATTAAATTTAGCTATAAATCAAAAAACAGCCTCAAAACTCGCTGCAAACGTGTAAGAACATTTGTTATACATGTTACCAATATTGGTAATATGTGTTCATGGAGGCTTGTGTGTGATTACGGCGTGATTCAGAGCTATTTTTATGTTTTAACTGAATTTAACAGAGGTAGAAGACACTAAAAGAATATATTACCAAAAAACTGCGGAGTTAGGGTTTAATAGACTTCTTGCGAAACTCAGATAAGTTGTTGTGTTGATTGTTTTGATGGTATTTGGTGTTTGGTTGAAGTTTGAGACGTTGGTTGGTTATTGTGATGAAAAGTTTCGTCGGATAACTGGTGTTAAGCATGTTACTTTTGAAAAATGTTAGAAATATTGTGTCGCGAGTTTGCTATTAAGCATGCTAATGGCGGTAGAAAACCAAAGTTACCTATAGCGGCGCAGTTACTTGCAATTTTAGAGTACATTCGCGAGTATCGACCGTATGTGCATATTGCTGCAAGCTACAGATTGATGAAGCCTAAATTCTTATTAGGTTTGTGCACATACATATAGCAGCATAACTTTTCGTTAACTATATTTGTTTTTTTCAACAATGAAAACCATGTTTACAATGTTAGCTATACCTTATTTGTGTGGAATAACGTAAAACTCTAAAATACATATAGTTAATGAAAAACAAAACTGCTATACACATTGATCTTGTACACAAAGTTTTATCAGCTTTTTCGGTGCTATGTTTACGTGAGGAAATGCTTGAAAAACTTGTTTCACTCCTACATGCTGACAAAAATGTTTACATCATTAAATTTTTATAACCCTTTAACTATTAACATTGTTACCGAGCCCTCGCGAAGCTTGAAGTGTGTAAGTCCTGTTTGAAACAATGAAGCCTATACATATGCAGGTGGATGGAATAGAACAGGGGCCACACAACATAAAATAGTAATTTGTGATAATATGACTAATCAGACAGAAATGGATCTTTTAAGACAGATATCTTCTTTGACTAAAATTAGTGATGTTACAGACCAGAAAATGTTGCGGAAACTGTTAATTGAAGGCAAGGCTTACTGTCCACAAGAGGGTTACGTTGTTGCAACAGTTGAGTGTAACCTTTCTACAGATGAGACTCAACCTCTTTCTGTTAAAGATGAAACTGTTTGGGAAGTACGTACACCAAAACCTAAACATAAAGGTGATAAGCCTATTCCTTATGAGTTTTGTGCGTATACAAAATATGCAGAGTTGCCTTCTGATATTTTACGTATAACACGTGATGTTTCCTTTACCGAATGGGTTGAACATGACGGGTATAAGTACAAGCGAATAGCTGGCGGCATAATGCGGCGTCCAATTAATTAATGATAAATATACCAGTAGCATCTTATATTTCAAAACCTTTCCTCTTAACGGTGATGCAAAACGGCTTTACCTGATATACCTGCTGGAAGTGCTGATAATAATGAAATGGTAGTTACTCCTTGGGAAGTAAAAGGTAAAGTTGATTATGATAGGCTAATAAAGGACTTTGGCACTCAACCTTTAACTTCTCAGATTCTTAAGCGGATAGAAACACATACTGACAAGTTACACTTGCAGCTTGAGCGTAAAATTTTCTTTAGTCATCGTGATTTAGATACTGTTTTAGACCTTTATAATAAAGGCACGAAATTTGTTCTCTATACCGGCAGAGGTCCATCTGGACCTATTCATATTGGGCATCTTGTTCCATGGATTTTTACTTTGCATATTCAACAAAAATTCAATACGAGGCTATATTTTCAAATAACTGATGATGAAAAATATCTTGTTAGTGATGAACGTAATCTTGATGAAACAAGCAAATGGGCATATGAAAATGCTCTTGACCTTATAGCCCTTGGCTTCAAACCTGAAGACACCTTTATCATATACAACCGAAAAGACATTGACTTACTATATGATATATCTCTTGAAGTAGCTAAACGCATAACATATAGCACCGCCCGTAGCAGCTTTGGGTTCCAAGATAGCACCAACATAGGCTGGGTGTACTGGCCTGCTCTACAGGCAGCTCCATGTTTTATACATAAAAAACTCACAGGCGAAAATGTACCGGCATTAATTCCGGCTGCTATAGATCAAGATCCATATTGGCGAATAACCAGAGATGTAGCCCAAAAACTCGGATATTGCAAACCAGCTCAAATACACTGCCGCTTCTTGCCTGGACTTGGTGAAGGCGGAAAAATGAGTGCCTCTACGCCTGAAACTAGCATATTTACCATGGATCAACCTGACGCTGTTAAAAAGAAACTGTGGGGCGCGTTTACAGGTGGTAAGCCCACAGCAGCTGAACAACGTAAAACAGGTGCTGATCCTTCAATATGTAGCATTTTCCAGTATTATTATTACCTCTTTGAAGATGACACTGCTAAATTAAAAGAGCGTGAACACAAATGCCGCACAGGTGAAATACTCTGCGGCGAATGTAAAAAAGACATAGCAGAAAAACTAAACAAGTTCCTTGAAGCTCATCGTGAACGAAGAGAAAAAGCCAAAGACACAATTGAACAATTTCACATAAAACGTAAATAATTACTTAACTGTTTAACGTTAACGTTTTTTTGTTAGAAGGCAACAGACATAATAGACATTACGCTTATTTTATGTTTGAAGGAGAACGTTATGTCTTCAAAAATGCCTGTAAATTATGCCTCTGCATATCGTCTTTTATATCCCATGCATACTGTGCTGATTTCTTGTATAGGAAATGCAAATAAACCTAATGTAACTACTTTAGCATGGGCTATGCCTACTAGTCAAAAACCGCCTCTTATTGCCATAAGTCTTGCTCCCGGTAGGTATTCCTGTTCTTTAATAGAGGAATCAGGCGAATTTACTGTAAATATTCCTCCTATTGAACTTCTACAAGCAGTTATTGCCTGTGGCACGTTTAGTGGTAGAAGTTTTGACAAATTTAAAAAAGCAAACTTGACACCCATTCCCGGTAAACGTGTTAAAGCACCTGCAATACTAGAATGCCTCGCACATATCGAATGTACAGTTGAAGATAAAATTCCAACAGGTGACCATGTAATGTTTATTGGTAAAATTGTAGAAGCCTACGCTGACATGGGCATGTTTTCTGATAGCTATGATCTTAAACGAGCTCACATGGTATATCATGGTGGTGGAAACAGTTATCACACACTTGACGTTAAAACCTTTAAACCCTAAACGCTAACTATAATTAGCGTTTTATAGTGTTAATGAACTGTTTATTTCCAAAAGCGAACGTTGATGGTAGTTTTAATTATAAAGAACCGCTTATCTTGTAAAAGAATTTATCAAGTAATTAAACAGACTAATGGCATGTTTCTGCATTGGTAACGTGGAGTTTGTGCAAATATTTACGGTCAAAAAATTTTTGATAATGATCTTATTACGTTAAAGTTTCTTAGTATTACAGTTGTAAACGTGGTTTGTTCCAGTGGTGCCACATTGCAGTAATTTGGTGGTTTCTTCGCCAACGTACCCACTGTTTGATAGTTTTCAAAGTTTGAGCAACATGTGTGAAAAACCCTAAAA
>Ga0209628_10000175_pt1 | contig 36543 bp, 32 predicted proteins | sample TergutCu122P4_FD_187285 | JGI IMG/M metagenome (GOLD analysis project Ga0209628, IMG submission 187285) | Cubitermes ugandensis P4 segment gut microbial communities from Kakamega Forest, Kenya - Cu122 P4 (SPAdes) (version 2) | ecosystem: Host-associated > Arthropoda: Insects > Digestive system... | reverse complement strand
CTTTGAAGGGAGCCGGAGGGGGGTCATGCGTCCTTGCTGATTAATCCTTTTTTTATCCGTCTGTATGTAATTCAAAAATATCATGTACCTTTGCAAACTTGTATAAAAAGATTCTTTATTAATAAATAAATATATAAAATGAAAAGAGACCAGATAGTTTTTGATATTATTGCAGCCGAGAAAAGGCGGCAGATGGAAGGTATTGAGTTGATTGCTTCCGAAAACTTTGTTAGCGAACAGGTGATGGAAGCGATGGGGTCGGTGATGACCAATAAATATGCCGAAGGATATCCGGGTAAACGTTACTACGGCGGATGTCAAGAGGTGGACAAGACCGAACAGTTGGCTATTGACCGTGCCTGTCGGTTGTTTGGAGCAGAGTATGCCAACGTGCAGCCCCATTCGGGCGCTCAGGCTAATATGGCAGTTTTTTTGGCTTGTTTAAAACCCGGAGACCAATTCATGGGATTAGATTTGGCACATGGAGGACATCTTTCGCATGGCTCTCCTGTTAATTCTTCCGGCATCCTATATCAACCGATTGCATATCAGGTAGAAGAAGAAACCGGAATGATTGACTATGACAAAATGGAACAAAAAGCATTGGAAACAAAACCAAAACTGCTGTTAGCAGGCGCTTCGGCATACAGCCGCGACTGGGACTATGCCCGTATGAGAAAAATTGCCGACAAAATCGGCGCTATTTTAATGGCAGACATCAGCCATCCCGCCGGATTGATTGCACGCGGACTGCTCAATAACCCCGTCCCACACTGCCACATCATTACTACAACAACCCATAAAACCCTGCGCGGACCTCGCGGTGGGTTGATTATCATCGGAAAAGATTTTGACAACCCTTGGGGATACACTACCCCGAAAGGTGAAATCAAAAAGATGTCACAACTGATTGATTCCGCAGTATTTCCGGGCATTCAAGGTGGTCCGTTGGAACATGTCATCGCCGCAAAAGCAGTCGCCTTCGGAGAAGCGCTCACAGACGATTATCTGACATATATTCAGCAGGTAAAGAAAAACGCCGCCGTGATGAGTAAGGCTTTTGTTGAAAAAGGTTATAAAATAATCAGCGGAGGAACCGATAATCATCTTATGTTGATTGATTTACGCTCGAAATTCCCGGAAATAACAGGCAAGCAAGTCGAAAATACATTAGTGAAAGCCGATATTACCATCAACAAAAACATGGTTCCTTTCGACAGCCGCAGTCCATTCCAAACTTCGGGCATCAGGGTCGGAACAGCAGCCATCACCACACGTGGTCTTAAAGAAGATAAAATGAATATCATCGTGGATTTGGTGGACGAGGTGATTAGTAATATTGACAACGAAGCCATCATCGCTTCGGTGCGACAACGTGTTAATAAGTTGATGCACGCTTTTCCGCTGTTTGCGTAAACATTTTTTCATCTAACTGCTCAAAACGGCGTTTCCCAAGCATGTAATAATCTTTTACAATGCTCCCGTTATAAATATGGCTTACGTGTTGTTTTATAATGGAACGGCGTTTGACCATAGTGCGTTTTTTTGTTCTTATGAAACTGGCATGAGCACGGGCTACAGCCCAGAAACTTTTTAAACTGCCCGAACTGAACAGGAAATGAACAGCCGCTATTGCATCTAATATATAACGTTTAAAGAACGTTTTTCGAAGTTCTTCTTCCGGAATGTTTTTATACAACATAATCAGGTTGTTGCGAATGTTGAAATAGGTTTTGCGTGCAGCGTTTTTTGGCAATGTGCCGCCTCCGACATGATAAACGGTTGACGCTCCGCAATACATGACACGATAACCGAGATTTTTTACCCTCCAGCAAAAATCAATCTCTTCCATGTGTGCAAAAAAATCCTTATCAAACCCTCCTACTTCCCAAAATACCGATGCCCTGACAAACATACACGCACCCGAAGCCCAAAATACCTCGCATGTATCGTTATATTGCCCTCTATCCTCTTCTAATGTTTGAAAAAGACGCCCCCTGCAAAACGGATAACCTAACTTATCTATATATCCACCAGCAGCACCTGCATATTCCAACTCTTGACGACGGTCGTAGGAGAGTAATTTCGGCTGACAGGCTGCAATGGACAGGTCGGATTCCATCAATTCCACAACAGGATTAATCCAATTCTCAGTAACTTCCACATCGGAATTTAACAACACATAATAATCGGCTTCAACCTGCGACAATGCCACATTATAACCTTGTGCATATCCGAAATTTTGATTATTTAAAATCAATCGTACATTCGGAAAATGTTGTTGCATGAAAGCAACGGAACTATCGGTAGAAGCATTATCTGCTACAATAACTTCCGCATCATTACCTGTGAAATGCAATACATTGGGAAGAAATTTCTCTAAAAAAGAAACTCCATTCCAATTTAGGATAACAACGGCAACTTTAACGTCTTTCATGGAAAAAACAAGTTATTAATAGGGTACTCTGTAATATTCTCCCGATTGTCCTTCAAATAGTGATTTATCCTGTCTTTGTTCTAATTTCGGATTATATCGCTGTCTCGACAATTCGGTCTGCCATTGAAGGTTATAGACTTCTCCCTGAGCGTCGGAATGTATCAAGTCATAGGTTTGGGCAGCTATATGGCGGTTTGCAAATACGAATGTTCGTGCTCTTTGAGGTCCTAAAACGTCATACCGCCATATTTGATAGGGTACCAATCCACCTTCTCTATACCCTTCATCTTCAATATTTTCAATATTATTAGTGAAACCGCTGTTCCCGGTATCGAACGCCCTGTCAACGATGATGCTGGGAGGTCCGTATTGCAAATATACCCTGCCTCTGTCGGTTTGAAATCCTTTGGTGCGACCTGCCCTGTATTCTTTATTGACATAGACAGCCATTTGTCTGTATTCTTCCCATGAATATTCCGGATTCAATTCGTTGCGATCTGCCCAAAAACTGTATAAAAACCGCTGTAAAATATCTATATCGGCTGTTTTTGTTTGATGAAAAATAAACTGTTTCTCAATGTATGACGCTTGGGGATAGAGCCAATAAACAAATTCACGCAAAGAATCAATATTGGTGTATTTTGTAGTGAACATATTACTCTGTGTAATGTGATAAAGTTTTTCGGAATTAAAACTCACATTGGGATTGGAACGCTGGAAAAAGATGGAATTATTTACCAGCAGGGTATTGTTTTTATCACGTGCCTCTACTATCAAAGTGTAATTACCGCTGGGCAAATCGCTGATATTGAGACTGATTAACATCGGATTGATAGGGTATGCCTGTACTCGTTTAAAACCTGAAAAATTGTTCAAAATATGGTTCGACTCAAAACCCTGTATGTGATAGGTAATCAAAAAAGGCTCGTTGTTGCCAAGGGTATCGGCAGCATGATAAATTTCACAGTAAAACGAAAGTTGCGATTCGTTGGCATCATAAAATGAATATACTTTCGGAATTAAATCATATCCGTTTTTGGAAAATTTTGTCGGAAATGCTTCATCGGCTTTTTCATAACTGTTGAGCAACTCTATCGAACTGATGGCAATGGTGCTTTCCGTGAAATGAAGAGTTATTTCTTCTTTATGAACAAATTCCTTTTCAGGATAAAAAGCGTCGGACATATATATCATCATGTCATAAACCCCGTCGGGTAGCATAAAACGCTGATAATCCATAAAATCCCTTATAGCAGATGTATCGCTCACTATCGGACTGTCTAATCTTATTTTTGAAAAATTGGCTACTTCCTCGCCTTTCATAAACATAATAGTAATGTTAACAGCGCCCTGAAAACCACCGGAACTCAATTTTTGGTATTTTATGGACGAAGAATGAATCATTAAATTGGTTTCAACATAAGAACCTATCGTGGGACTGTAAAAAACTTTATGTTTCAAATCAGCACGCAACGCACTTGCATTCATCGAGATAAGAAACAAAACAAAAAACAAAAAACTTCTATTACATTTCATCGGTTTCCGAATTAGATTTTTATAATAATTGGCAAAGGTACATTAATTTTAATAAAACACTTATCTTTGCCCATTAAAATGACTCAATATTTTATGGAAGTAAAAATTGAACAAGAATGGAAAACACTACTGAAAAGCGAGTTTGACGAATCTTATTTTGAAAAATTAACCCAATTTGTTAAGGAAGAATACGCCCGACATACTATTTTTCCTCCGGCAAAATTAATTTTCAATGCTTTTAACAAATGCCCCGTCAGCAAGGTGAAAGTGGTAATTTTAGGGCAAGACCCTTATCACGGTGTCGGGCAGGCGCACGGTTTATGTTTCTCGGTACCTGAAAATATTCCCGCTCCACCGTCTTTAAAAAATATTGTCAGAGAAATCATCAACGACGTCGGACATACTATTTTGAAATCTCCAAACCTTGAACCGTGGGTAGAGCAAGGAGTATTTTTATTAAACGCCACCCTCACGGTGCGTATGAACCAAGCCGGTTCGCACCAAAATCGCGGTTGGGAACAGTTTACCGATGCTGTGATGAAAAAACTGTCCGACGAAAAAGACCATATCGTGTTTTTACTGTGGGGAGCATACGCCGGTCGTAAAAAAGTGTTGATTGACCCATCGAAACATTTGGTTCTTACATCGGTGCATCCCTCTCCCTTGTCTGCTCATCAAGGTTTTTTTGGCAATCACCATTTTTCAAAAACCAATGAGTTTCTCATGATGCATGGAAAAACGCCGATAAAATGGTGAAAATGAAGTAGTACAAACGCATTAAAATTATTCACTTCTCTGCAACAGATTTCTCATTTCGCTTTGCTCAATTCGAAATGACCATTAATGACTTATAATAGAGGGGGGAGAGGCGGCGTAACCGCCGCCTCTCCCCCCTTCCCCTCCTCAACAAAAAAATACCGAGTCATTCCGACGAAGCGAAGCGTAGGAGGAATCTCATGCAATCATGCATACATCAAATTATAAATTATTGGCAAATATTTCAATAATAATTTTAATGCGTATGCTTAGTAAAATGAAACTTCATTTTATCTATTCCATTACTTTACCACCATACCTCGGATGATATTCTTCTACGGTCTTTTTTAAAAAAGAACAATCCAAATGTGTGTAAATCTCTGTTGTTGAAATAGATTTGTGCCCCAACATTTCCTGTACGGAACGGATATTTGCACCGTTTTCTATTAAATGTGTTGCAAACGAATGGCGCAATGTATGTGGACTGATGTTTTTTTTGATGCCTGCCTGTACGGCTAATCTTTTTATTAAATCAAAAATGGCAGCACGTGATAAACGCCCTCTTCGGTGATTTAAAAACAGAATGTCGTTATCGCCCTTTTTAGCATTTAATTTATTACGATGATATTCCATATAAATATTTACCGCCTTGATACTCAAACTACCGACCGGTACTAAACGCTCTTTGTTACCTTTCCCTATAACGCGGATAAATCCATCGTCGAAGTAAAGGTCGCTGATACGCAAGGTTGTCAATTCCGATACACGCAAACCGCATCCGTACAACATCTCTATCATGGCTTTATCCCTGTCGCCATGCAAATGGCTCAAATCTATACAGTTAATCATTTTGTTGATTTCTTCAACAGAAAGAACATCAGGTAACTTCCTCTTCAATTTGGGGGCTTCCAAAAGTTGAACAGGATTGCTTTCCAAAAGACCTTCATAAATCATAAAACGAAAAAAAGCCTTAATCCCCGATATCAGACGCGCCTGTGAGTGAGTAGAAATGCTGTGGATTTCATTGGAAACAACAAATTTTTCAATATCATGAAAAGATATCTCATCAGGAGAAATATCTCTAAATACTTCAGCCAACTTATTTACATCACGTACATAAGCCTTTATGCTATTTTCCGACAGCGATTTCTCTAATCGCAAATAGTTTTTAAAAGATAAAATGAGGTCGTTCCAATCCATTTTTGTGATAATAAGAAAGGCAAAATTATTTTAAGATGCTATTATTTTTTATATGCAATTAATAAGTTGTATATTTTTTTTAGATTTAAACCTAAATAAATAATATGTTGTTATTATTCTCTTGAACAAAATTAGAATTATAAATTAAATTCGAATAAACAATGACAACTTAAATTAAGTTATAACCTGCAAAGGTACATTTTTTAATGTTATTAAAAATAATGTACCTTTGTACCCTCTAAGTCTAATTTCAAAATGAGCAACATTTATAATTGGTTTCTTAAAAGAATGAAATCTCATTGTTTTATTTCAATTCGATTTATTTTTTCTTTTCTCCTATTTGCAGGTACCACTTTTACTGTTTTTTCCCAATACAACGAAATCCCTGACCGCCCTGCTCCTCAACGATTGGTAAATGATTTTGCAGGTATTTTTAATTCGCAACAAAAGTTAAAATTGGAGAAAATGTTGGTTGCTTTTAACGACAGCACCTCCACACAAATAGCCGTTGTTACAGTAGAAACGCTGAATAATTACGACATTGCAGATTTTACAGACCGTTTGGCAGAAAAATGGGGAGTAGGTCGCAAAGGAAAAGATAACGGAATTGTTGTTTTGATAAAACCGAAACTGAAAGCTTCCGACTACGGAGAAGTAAGAATATCAGTCGGATATGGTTTGGAAGAAGTCATTCCCGATGCCACTGCTCACCGAATAATCAATCATGAAATGATACCCCGTTTTCAGGAAGGCGATTATTATAGAGGTGTTGCCGCTGCCGTTGAAGTCTTAATGAATCTTGCATCGGGAAAATATACGGCAGAACAATATGAAGAAGTTGATATGGTAACAGTAATTATTGTTGTAGGAGGTATGATATTAATGTTTGTGTTCTTCTTAGTTTTCTTTAAAAAATTCAACAAAGGGAATAAAGGAGGTCTCCCGTTTATAATATCAGGCATACCGGGAGGTTTTAACAGTTCGGGTAGCAGGAGATCGAGCGGTGGTTTCGGAGGATTTGGCGGAGGAAGTTTCGGAGGCGGAGGAGCAAGCGGAAGATGGTAATAATAAAATTAATAATCAATTAAATAATATTTCAAAATGAAAAAAGTATTGCTTTTCGTTACATTGATAATAACGGTAAATGTAACAGGTTTTGCCCAAAAAAACGGAAGTGAAATCAAACAGTGTTTAGACAGTATTATTTTGCCCGAAGTGTATAAGGAAATTTTTTCATACAATGGTAGAGGGGACAACACATTGTTAGCCAACTATTATTGGGATGAAAACAGATGGAAAGGCAGTTTCAAAAAAGAGTTTAAATACGATATTCATGGAAACAAAACCCAGTTTGCCTTCTACAACTGGAACTATGACAATGATGATTGGATAGTAACAAATCAGGAAGAATTTGGTTACGACGACAAAGGAAATGTGATTTCATATATATTTTGTTGTTGGGACAATAATGTTTTGATAGATAAATTTAAGCGCGAATCCGAGTATAACTCCGATGGAAACGAAACGATAAATATCCGCTACGGATGGGATTTTGAAGAGAATAAATGGATAAAAATGTTCAAAGGAGTGTCTTCTTATGAAGATGGAAAATTAACTGAATATATTGATTACGAATTAATAGGGACTCAATGGATAGAATACTATAAAATTGAGCATAAATACGAAAATGGAAGAGAAACATTGTGGATGATATACGAATGGATGGGAACATGGCAATTTAGTTCCAAAGGAGAAACCAAATATGATTCTCATGGAAATGAAACATTATATATTGAATCAATGTGGAATGGAAGCACCTGGATTGATATGTTTAAATCCAAAACCGACTATAAATACGACAATGCAGGAAATATGACCGAACTGATAAGTTATTATTGGGGAGAAAACGATTGGGTAATCGGATATAAATCGGAATATGAGTATGACGACGATAGAAATGTAATCATGTCGGCTTCTTACGGATGGGATAATGAAGAAAAAAAGTGGACAGGATGGGAAAAATATGAATATCAATATAATGACGGAAATCTTGATTCAATGATAAGTTACCAATGGGAAACTATGAATTGGATAGAATCACATAAATATAAATACGAATATGATGAGAATAAAAATATGATTGTATCGGAAGGATATAATTGGGAAAATGACGATTGGGTTGAATCAGACCGACAAGAACATTGTTACGACTTATCCTACTCAAAAAAAGATTTGGTTGTTCCACCCGATATGAATATGAATAATAAGAAGATAGAGGAAAAAAGTTATTTATGGGATGGAAAAGATTGGATAGTAAACAACGTTGTGAAATACTACTGGTCGGAAAAAGAAATAAATGGAATTGACGATTTAAAGCAGACTTTTTCATCCGTAACAATTTATCCAAATCCGGCATCTTCCGAAATACATATACTATCAGACACAAAAGAAATAACAGACTATGTGATTTATAACAGCATCGGACAAACTGTGATGTATGGTACATTACAGGATAATTTCACCATCAACATTTCCGGTTTACAATCAGGAATTTACATAATAAGAATAAAAGCCGACCATAAAGTTATTTCAAAGAAAATCGTAATCAATTAAAAATAAATATCTACTCTATTTTTTCATCATATAAAAACAAAATAAATGAATCATAAAAAGAAACCCTTAGGGTTTAATACAAAAGTAATCCACTCAGGCGGACAAAAAGACCAATGGGGAAGCGTTGTAACCCCAATTTACCAAACATCTACTTTTTCTTTCAGAGACGTGGAACATGGCGCTGCTTTGTTTGCCGGCGAAGAAGAAGGATATATCTATACACGATTTTGCAATCCTACGATAGCAGATTTAGAAAATACCATAGCCGAAATGGAACACGGCTACAAAGCTATCGGATGTGCATCGGGGATGGCTGCCGTTTCGGTAGTATTTACTGCTTATCTCCATGCGGGGGCGCATATAGTAGCGCATAATGCCTTGTATGGTGCGACATTAACTGTTTTGGAAACTATATTTAAAAAATTCGGAGTAGAAAGCACTTTTGTGGATACAACCGTTTTAGACAATGTGAAAAGCGCCATCCGACCCAATACAAAACTGATTTTTTTAGAGACACCCGCCAATCCGACCATCGGAATATGCGACATTGCAGCAATATGTGAAATAGCAAAACAACACAACATAACAGTTTGTGTGGACAATACCTTTTGTAGTCCGTTTTTGCAAAAACCATTGGAACTGGGCGCAGATGTTGTTTTACATTCCATGACAAAGTTTATCAATGGACATGCCGACATCGTAGGAGGTATTGTGGTGACAAAAGACAAGGAAGAATATGAACAATTACTGCCTTCCATGCGCACTTTGGGATTTAATATGGATCCGCATCAGGCATTTTTGGCTCGTAGAGGATTAAAAACATTGGGCATCCGAATGGAACGTGCACAGGAAAATGCAAAACAAATCGCCGTTTTTTTAGAAAATCATCCGAAAGTAAAAAGTGTATTGTATCCCGGTCTTCCGTCTCATCCGCAATACAAGTTAGCGCAACGACAAATGTCGGGACCGGGCGCCATGATTAGTTTTGAACTGAAAGGAGGCTTTGAAGCAGGAAAAACATTGATGAATAATGTTGAGTTAGCGGTTTTGGCAGTATCATTAGGCGGAATCGAAACTCTGATTCAGCACCCTGCCTCCATGACACATTCAAAACTTTCAAAAGAAGCCAGAGAAAAAGCCGGTATAACCGAAGGATTGGTTCGTCTTTCGGTTGGGATAGAAGAATTTGAAGATATTATCGCCGACTTGCAACAGGCGTTGGGAAAAATTATAGAGTAACTCTATGCTTTTTTTACAGAAAGTTTTATTTTCTTTTTTATCGTTCCTTTATCAACCCTACCGTATAAGCGTGGAGTAAGTTTTTTAAATCATCCACCTGTTTTTTGAGTTCGATGCCGATGTCAGTATCACCCACACAAATAGGGTAAGTTGATAGTTCAACAACATGGCGTGAAGAAACAATATCTATCTCTTCTTCAATAGCTTGCGATTTTGAACAGAAAGGTTGATGTGAAACCAGCACTAAACTGGTGGAGTTGTAAATAAGTGTATATCCCGATATTCCTGTCTCTTTACGATAGGGTTTCGACATTCCGCCGTCTATAGTAAAGAGTTTGCCGTTGGCTTTTACCGGTTTTTCTCCTTTGAGGAGTTTTACAGGGACATGTCCGTTGATGATATGCGATTTTTCGGGGTCTAATCCGAATTCCTGTAATATGAGATTGCATGTTTCTTCGTTGTCGCGTAGTTTGAAATAGGGGTTTTGTGCTTCTTTGTGCAGTTCTTCATCATCAATTAGATATCGTTCAAAAGTGGCCATTTTCTTTTTCCCGAACAGCGGCGATGAAGGTCCGCTCCAAAGATACCAACAATAATCATAATCGGATTGGAGGTTTACATCGGTAGAATGTCTGTTTACCCAGCAGCGACGTACTGCCCGGTCAAACTTGTCGCATAGTGCTTTCCCTTTTACTAATTCGTTATTGAAAGGAAAAACGTCGAATGTAGTAGCATCTTTCATGGGAATACAGCCATGAAACAATAGATTGCTGTTATAGGTCAAATACATACTTCCTTTTCCGATAAGGGCGCTGATGTGCATTTGAAGTTTTTCACAGTTTAAAAAAGAAAAACGAAGTCTATCAATCACTTCTTTTTCTTGTTCGGTCAGTTTGTAAGGATTTTTCGGGTCAACAGTCGGAAAATTTGAATCTTTCAACGTATAATCTTTCCCTTCAATATGAACGGTTCCTTTTTCAAAATTAATTTTATCAAGAAATAACCGTTCATCCATCATAAATTGCGGATTGCGTTGAATGACCTGTCCTTCCAATTTCCATCCGATAACACTGATGGCTTTGTGCATCAATGTTGTGATACGGGTGCTTGTGTCTCGGCTTTTTTCATCGCTGCTTGATTTGGGAATAAAACATTCGCAAGGGTCGTTTTCATACTGCGTAAGCGCAAATGTCAATAACGGTAACATGCTGATACCATACGCATCTTCTAAGGTATCCAAATTTTCATAACGGGCTGAAAAACGGATGACTTCGGCTATATGAGCGTCTATCCCGCAGGCAGCTCCTATCCATATAATATCGTGATTTCCCCATTGTATATCAAAGGAATGATGGTTTAAAATGGTTTGCATTACTTTTGAAGCGTCGGGACCACGGTCAAATATATCGCCTATGATATGCAGGCGGTCAATGAGTAATCGTTGAATAAAGCCGCAGATGGCAATGATAAAATGTGATGCTCTTTTGATGGTAATAATGGATTGGATGATGCAGTCGATATAATCGCTCTTTTTGTCGTTGATTTCGTTAAGGAGTTCATCAATAATATAAGCAAAATCACTCGGCATGGCTTTTCTGACTTTTGAACGGGTATATTTTCGCGCTGCTTCACGGGCAACTTCCACCAAACGCAGCAATGTTACATAGAGCCATTCGTCGGTAGTTTTATTTTTCCCGAGTACGGCTAATTTCTCCTCCGGATAATATATGAGGGTTGCCAATTGTGATTTTTCTCGTTCTGTAATTTTTTTCCCAAAGACATCTTCAATTTTACGACGTACAACACCTGATGCATTTCTTAAAATGTGGCTGAATGTTTCATATTCGCCATGAATATCGGTTAAAAAATGCTCTGTCCCTTTAGGCAGGCGCAGGATGGCTTCCAGGTTGATAATCTCCGTACTCGCTGCCTGTGCAGTGGGAAATTTCTGTGCCAAAAGGTTTAAAAATCTGATTTCTTCTGCTGAAAAATGTAATGGTGTATTTGTCATAACATTGATTTTTTGTGTGCAAATATAGGTATTATTTATATGCAGGATTATAATTGTCGTGAAAATCACTGTATATTTTGTACATCATACACCGGTACTTTCACGTTTTTTTGTAACTCTTGTTGTAGATCATAGGAATTGAAACGACGTCCGCTGGGTGAAACAGGATTAATACAGATAGCAATAAGTTTGGTTTCTCGCAGCACTTTGATAACTCCTCCTCTGTTTATAAACGCCATATAGGAAGCTTCCGAAAGAAATGCTTTTGAAAAATCTCTGATAATGAGCGTCATTCCTTTTGCTTGGGGTTGCATTCGCAAACTGTTCAGCAGATTGTCGCTGATAGCTCCCGATACAAAAACTGTGTTGCTATATTTGAAAATTTCTCCTATACGATTGTTTATTCCAAATACCGAAGGGATATTTAAATCGTGTATTTCGCCTTCTTTATTTATCGTCCAAACGCCTTTTTCGATTTGTTCCAATTTCTGTTTTGTAGATGGTTCAACTTCTTCCAAGTCTATCATTTTACATGCAAATGATGTGTCTTTCAACAGTTTGGAAAGGTTTTCCGACAGCGATGCGCCTGTAGTGAGAATCATAGCATCGGTTATTGAGGGCGAAGCTAAACTTGTTCGTGAAAGTGCTCCGTCAACCAAAGTCAGGTCAATGTGCTGTTCTTTCATCGTTTGTAGTATTTGTTGCAACCATTTGGTATCGGAAGGTCCTGAAAGCAGTATTTTTCCGCTGTTTTTAACTTGTGCTGTAATTAATTTGCCTAAAGCCGTTTTTCGGATGCTTACATCTATGATTTCTGCTGTTAAACGTTTTTCACGATAATGCTTTTCAGATGTAATGAAAACCATTCCTTCAAATAGTGTAATTTCCGGTTTGGCATTGTTGTATAAACGGTCAATATCTTCTCCGTCAACGCCTATGGAAGTAACAGCAATACGTTTCCCTGAATTTTTTACTCTATTGAGTATATAATTCAAACATTCGGTTTTTCCGGTATTTTTTTCTAATCCTACAACCGAAACACTTGAGTATTGTAATACGTCCTGAATAAAAGGCATAATAAATAAATTTTAGTGGTTACTAAGCGCTTCTGAGCCTGCAATGATTTCCAAAAGTTCGTTGGTGATGGCGGCTTGACGGGCTTTATTATAGGACAGTTTCAATTCTTTCAGCAGTATGTTTGCGTTATCGCTTGCTTGTTGCATTGCTATCATGCGGGCACTTTCTTCTGCTGTCATGGATTCGAGAAAAGTACGATAAAGTACCATCTCTAACATTTTCGGATAAAGCCAACGTAGGATAGTCTCTTTATCGGGTTCCATGATGAAATCTACGGGTTGACTCAGGTTTTTTTTAAGTGAAGAAGGAGGTAATACCGGTAAAAATTGAAGTGTGTTTAATTCTTGGGTTAAAATGGTTTTGAATTTGTTGTATATCAAAATGATTTTTTTGTAAGTACCTTTTTGATACATCTCAAACAATTGGCTTGACAGATATCCAACGTCCTTAAAATTGAAATGGTTTAATAAATCATGTTGTTGGGAAATAACAGGAAGTCCCTGTTTTTCAAATATTTCAAATGCTTTTTTCCCAACTGTTAAAATATGCAGTTTGCCTTCTTTTAAATCTTGTTGATAGGTAGTATTAATCAGTTCATTGGTGTATTTAACAACATTGGCATTAAAAGCACCGCATAATCCTTTGTTACTCGAAAAAACAACTAATAAAACCTGTTTTATTTTATTTTTATCGTTATTTACATTATTGAAATTAGAAAAATATGATTGTTCTTCTTGGTTCAAAAGGGCATAAATCTCATAAGAGATAGACAGTAAAGCATCGGAATATGGCTGAATGGCAGAAAAAGATTGTTGGTTTTTTCGTAACTTTGAAGCAGAAACCATCCGCATGGCGGTTGTGATTTGTCCGGTAGATTGTACCGTTTCGATACGGGTGCGTATTTCTTTTAGATTTGCCATAAAGGTATTTATTCTATTAGAACTTTAAATGATTCGCTATCAGGAATATTACGATAACTCCATTTCTGTTTCACCGTTTTATTCTGTATCAATGTAACTCCCGGATTGGAGCGGTTCATCATTTTCAGTTCTGTGTCGTCGGCGGTATATACCGGAAAATCTATATTATATTCATTGATAAAGATTTGAGCTTTTTCAATATCGGCGTTTATGAGCATTATAAAGTTATTACCGTTGTTGATGGCGTGGTGGTAAAGACGGTTTAACTGCTGTAAGGCTTTGCTATGCCAACTCTCTATGTTATAGATTGTAACTATAAATGTTGCCTCTTCGTTGTCTAAATAAGAATCGGTAACATCGTCTCCTTCAAGGTTGATAATACGGAGGTTGTGTGGTTTTGGGTTGGGGTCAACGTCGCGCCGTGAGATAATTGTCCAAGTGGCATTCCATACCGAATCGCCTATATGGGCGCTGATTTCGTCGTATGGAAATTCCTGTATTTCACCGGTTTCTTTGTTTTGGCAGGTAAAATAAAATGTAACAGGAAGTCGTTCTTCTATCACTGTTTTAGCGCCTGTTTTCCATGGTAACAAGTCTATTAAAGGAAGGTTGAAATAGGTGTAAATTTCAATACCTAAAGTCATCAATACAATAAGACTGCCTGCCAAGAATTGCAGTATTTTCGGAATACGTGTTCGCAAATTGCTGAAATTGAGTATCACCGCTAAAAGCACAGCATCAATAACAAGGTTTTTATAAAATGTTTGCCAGTTAGACATGATGACAACATCGCCGAAACATCCGCAATCGGATACGGGATTGTTTATGGCATCTAAAAATGTTACAACGGTAAAACCTGCCATCATCAACGTAATAAGTGTAAAAGTGGATTTGGGTTTGATATTGAGCACTGCAAAAATACCCAGCACAAATTCAATGGTAATCATCAAAATAGCAACAGCAGGAACCAAAGGCATAGCCCATTCCGTTCCATACGCAACCATATATTCTTCCATTTTAAATACTGTTCCCATCGGGTCAACTGCTTTGACAAAGCCGCTGAATATAAATAACGCTCCTATTAAAAGTCGAGCCGTTGTTAGCGCCGCGGGTGAAAAATATTTTCTGAATAAAATGGCATATAAAATATTGAGTGTGAGTAATGTTAGAAAAAGCCACATCAACTCTTCGATAAAATAAACAGATACTGCCGATAGTAATGCCACTGCAATAATTACCCATCCGATAGAGTCTTTTTTAGAGTTTTTCATATATTTTATGGTTTTTTATTTATTGTTATTACTTAATTGAATTAATGCGAATACGGCATAGTTGATGATATCAAAATAATTGGCATCTAAACCTTCCGATGCGATGGTTTTACCTTCATTGTCTTCTATTTGTTTGATACGCAACAATTTCATAAGTATAATATCATCTAACGAACTGATACGCATACTGCGCCATGCTTCGTCATAGTCGTGATTTTTATCTTCCATCAGGGCTTTTGCCTGCTTAAAATAGTGTGTGTACAACGCTTCTGCCTTTTCGGCTGGGATAGAAAAATCAAGAGACGATTGTAACTCCAACTGTATCAACGCCATTACAGCATAGTTGGCAATACCGAGAAATTCGGAACGAATTCCTTCTGCAATTTTCTGTGTGCCTTGCTGCTGAATATGGCGTATCCGCGATGCTTTAATAAATATTTGATCGGTAATGGACGACGGTCGCAAAATGCGCCATGCCGTTCCGTAGTCTTTCATTTTATCGAGAAAAACCTTTTTACACTCTGCAATTACTGCTTCATATTGCGCTGATGTATTGATAATCTCCATGTTTTCATCAGAAAAATTAAAAGTGCAAATATAGCATTTTTAAAAATTATAATAATAGTAATTAATAATTATCCGATATTTATGTAATTTTGCATAAAATTTCAATGGATACAAAAATAAATATCACAGGCATATTAAACATTACTCCGGATTCTTTTTACGACGGGGGGCGTTTTAACTGCAACAGGAAGTGGCTCGCACAGGTAGAGAAAATGCTCTCGGAAGGCGTAGATATTATTGATGTAGGCGGTTTTTCTTCACGACCCGATTGTGGTTTTGTGAATGAAGATGAGGAGTTAAAGCGAGTTTTACCTGTGGTAATAGAGTTGAAACAACGTTTTCCTGGCATCAAAATTTCTATTGATACATTTCGTTCGAAAGTGGCAGAGGAGTGTATCAGAGCAGGCACTACCATCATCAATGATATTTCCGGTGGAATTATTGACCCGAAATTATGGGATGTTATAGCAGAGAATCAACATGTTGCATATATTTTGATGCACGGGGTCGAAAACGCAGAAACATTACACCGCAATATTGATGAAAACGCCGATATAGTAACTGTTGTAAAAGATTTTTTTAAAATAAAACTGAAACAGTTGAATGATAGAGGTATTGACAATCAGCGCATCATACTCGACCCGGGTTTTGGATTCGGAAAAACTATTACTCAAAACTATCGTCTTTTATATTATTTGAATACCTTTGCCGAAATGGGAACGGTTTTGGTGGGATTATCGCGTAAGAGTATGATTTGGAAAGTTTTAAAAATAACACCAGAAGAATCTTTGTCCGGTACAATGATTTTGAATATGTTGGCGTTATTAAACGGAGCGACTTATTTAAGAGTGCATGATGTTGCAGAGGCAGTCGCAACAGTAAGATTATTTAAGGAATACAATACAATTTAAAAGAGAAAAATGATATTACTATTTTTAAAATCTATCCATATTGGATTTTGGGATATTTTAGATATTTTGCTTGTGGCAACGTTGATGTTCGAACTCTTTTTTCTTATGAGAAAAACGGTAGGCATCAAAATTTTAATAGGTCTCATCCTCATTTATTTTTTATGGCAGGTTATCATGTCTTTACAGATGATTCTGTTGTCGAAAATACTGGGGGCGTTTATGGGCGTTGGGTTTATTGCCTTAGTTATTGTATTTCAACCCGAAATACGGCAAATTCTTTTGATGCTGGGCAATGTAAAGATGTTTGAGCGCGTTGAAAAAGGGAAATGGTCATTCATGCGCCTTGGACTTGTAAACGACAAACTCAACATTGATGCCATAGTAAGAGCATGTAAAAAAATGAGCAGCGAAAAAATCGGTGCGTTGATTGTCGTTGCCCGATACAACGAACTTGAACAAGTAATGAAAACAGGGATTACCGTTGATGCCGCTGTAAGCGAACAACTTATCGAAAATATCTTTTATAAGAACACACCTCTACACGACGGAGCAATGATTATCTCGCACAACAGAATTGCAGTAGCAAAAGCTATCCTACCCGTCTCTTCTAATAAAAATGTCCCTGCCCGTTTCGGTTTACGCCATCGCTCTGCTTTCGGACTCTCAGAGATAACCGATGCCGTCATCATCGTCGTATCCGAAGAAACCGGAAAAATCTCCATCTTCCACAATACCAACATAAGACAAAACCTCTCTTCAACCCAACTAAACGAATATCTAAAGGAAGTATTTGAAAGAAAAAACGAATAAAGCTTGAAAAATGGAATTGTTATTTAGAATAATAGCCTATATAATATGTTTATTTACATCGAGTAGTGTGATAGCACAAATATGGCCTCCCGAAGGTATGCAAGGAGATGGAACAAACGAAAATCCATGGGAAATTACGATGCCTGAACATTTAGCTATTTTAGCCATCTATGTAAATGCGGGAAACGGGCCTAATACCATTGACAAGTATTACAAATTGATGAACGATATAAATTTAAGTGCATATACAAACTGGAAACCAATAGGCATTTCCTCTTCATCAGGCTATTACACTTCCTTTCACGGTAATCTCAATGGCAATTACAAAATAGTTAAAAACCTTATTATCAGACGTTCCACAGAAAATAATATTGGTTTGTTTGGTGTGATAAGTGATGCAGGAAGCATTGAAAATCTTGGTGTGGAAGATTGTGATATTGTTGGAGGCGACAATGCAGTTGGCGGATTAGCGGGTTATAGTAATGCTAATATTAATAATTGCCATGTTACAGGCATGGTAAAAGGAAATAGATCACTTGTTGGTGGATTAATTGGAAATAATTCCAATGGCACGATAACTAACTGTTATGCAGTATGTAACGTGAGCAGTACGGACAATATTGGGGGATTGGTGGGATGGAATTTCGGAACCATAACTAATTGCTATGCTACAGGAAACATAAATGGAGGAGGAGAAATGTCTGGTGGATTAGTTGGAATAAATTCCGGTTATGTCTCTAATTGTTACGCTTCAAGCACCGTAAATGGAAATATGCTAACCGGAGGATTGATAGGAAGCAACTACGGTTATGTCATACAATGCTTTGCCACAGGAGATGTGAATGGAGGTTCACATATACGTGGAGGTATAGGTGGTTTAGTTGGAGAACACAATCAGTCTAACATAACCAATTGTTATGCCACAGGTAATGTGAATGGAAACTATTGTGTAGGTGGATTGGTAGGGAGAAGCTATATATCTACAATTTCCAACAGCTATGCTTCTTGCTCTGTGAATACAACTGGATTTGGTGGAAATATTGGTGGATTAGTGGGAGAGGGTATCAAAACGTCTGTTTTCGGTTGTCATGCTACAGGTAACGTAAATGGAAAAGGAGATGGTGTTGGGGGATTAGTGGGATTTAACGACGGTAGTTGTACCATCACTAACAGCTACGCCATAGGCGATGTAATCACATCTGGTAATTTAAGTAGATATGTCGGAGGTTTAGTAGGAGATAACTGTGCTTCAACTATTATCAATTGTTTCGCTACGGGCAGTGTAAGTGGTATTTTTGAAGATGTTGGTGGATTAGTAGGACGGAATGGCAAAAATTCTATCATTTCCTATTGTTACGCCACAGGTAGTGTAAGCGGGAGCTATAATGTGGGTGGTTTGGTTGGGATAAACCACTTGGAAAACCCTACTATTTATAATTGCATTGCAGCAAACGCATCTGTCGTTGCCACCACAAATACCGTATATGTTAATCATATTGTTGGAAATGCTGATTATGGCGTTTGTAATAATAATTACGCACTCAACACCATGATAGTGCTAAGTAACGGATTACCTGTAACAATAACAGACGGATCGCCTGAAGCCGGTATTGGCAAACCATTAGATACACTTCAGAATTTTGCATTTTACAATTTGGCAAATAATTGGTATAATAATGCGTGGGATATTGACACAGAAGCAAACCCTGGCAAAATTTGGAAAATTTGCGATAATCTTTCTTTACCATTTTTTCAAAGGGAAGAAAGAGATTGTGACTTTTTTACCATTTACGCAACAGCAGGAAGCAATGGAATCATAGATCCTTTGGGAGAAATTCCAGTTTTACCATCAACCGACAGAACTTTTGCATTTTTAGCCGATGAGGGCTTTAAAGTGGATTCACTTTTGATTGACGGTGTAAATAAACCGGAATTAATTGCAGCAGGCAACTACACTTTTAAAAATATAACTACAAATCACACCATTCATGTAACATTCTTTCCGGTCTTAAATATTAAAGAAATTAGACCGGCATCCATTCTTACCATATATCCTAATCCAACAACGGGGAAATTAAGATTTGAGATATCAAATATGGAAAATGAGATATTAGAAATTGAAATCTTTGATATTTTTGGACGAAACATTGTCTTAAATCTCAAATCTCAAAATCAGATAAGTGACATCTCCCGCCTCACCTCCGGAATCTATCTTTTGAGAATAAAAACAGAAAAAGATGTGATTACAAAAAAAATCATTAAACATTAAGAACTCATAGTAGCAAAAAAAAAATAAATAGTTTTATTATTCGTTAATATATAATTGTAACACATAAAAACAAGTAAAACATCATGTTTGGATTACTCAAAGGACTGATTGGAAAAAAGTCGGATAAAGATATAAAAGCAATAAACCCGTATATTACAAAGATAAAAGAGGTATATCCTGCCATTGCGCAACTTTCGAACGATGCACTGCGTGCAAAGACAGTTGAGTTTCGGCAACGCATTGCAGATGCTATAAAAAACGAACAGGCTGAAATAGAACGATTAAAAGAAGAAGCAAACAATTTGAATATTGAAGCCGTCAACGACCGTGAATTAATATGGCATAGCGTTGACAAAATCGAAAAAGAAGCATACGAAAAGACCCAAGCCGTTCTTCGCGAGATTCTTCCCGAAGCCTTTTCTGTGGTCAAAGAGACAGCCAAACGTTTCACCGAAAACGAATGGATAGAAGTAACTGCAACCGAAATGGACATCGAACTAAGCCAAACCAACGAAGACATCGTTATTAAAGGCGACAAAGCGCTCTACCACAATACATGGATGGCAGGCGGAAGCCGTATTCACTGGAACATGGTTCATTACGACGTACAGTTAATTGGAGGCGTGGTTTTACACGAAGGTAAAATCGCTGAAATGGCTACCGGTGAGGGGAAAACCTTGGTTGCAACCCTGCCGGTTTATCTTAATGCCTTACCTGGAAAAGGCGTCCACATCGTAACAGTCAACGACTATTTGGCAAAGCGCGACAGCGAATGGATGGGCATGTTGTTTCAGTTTCACGGGTTACATGTTGACTGTATTGACAAACATCGCCCCAACAGCACCGAGCGACGTCGTGCATACACCGCAGACATCACATACGGCACTAACAACGAATTTGGTTTCGACTATCTGCGTGACAATATGACCGGCGACCCCGAAGAGATGGTACAACGTAAACTGAATTACGCCATCGTGGATGAGGTGGACTCAGTTTTAATTGACGAAGCACGTACTCCTTTGATTATTTCCGGTCCCACAGCCAAAGGCGATGAACAGGAATTTGATGCCTATAAACCTATTGTGGAAAGACTGTATCGCGTTCAAAGAGATTTAGTTAATAAATTTTTAGCGGAAGCCAAAGCATTGCTCAAAGAGGATTCACCCGAAGAAGACGAGAAAAAAGGAGGCGAACAGTTATTGCGCGCCCATCACGGATTGCCTAAAACCAAAGCATTGATAAAATTCCTGAGCGAGCCCGGAATGAGAACGCTCATGCAGAAAACAGAAAATTTCTATATGCAAAATCAATCCAAAGAGATGTATATCATCAACGACGAATTGTATTTTGTTATAGATGAAAAGAATAACTCAATTGATTTAACCGAAAAAGGTATCTGCTTTGTTAACGAATTAGTGAACGATCCCGATTTTTACCATCTTCCTGACGTAGGTTCTGAGATTGCCGAAATAGAAAAAATGGAAATAAGCGACGTCGAAAAAATTGAACGTAAAAGCAAACTGATGCAGGATTTTTCGACCAAGTCGGAACGTGTACACAGTGTAAATCAATTGTTACGGGCGTATGCCATGTTTGAAAAAGACGTTGAATACGTCATCATGGATAACAAGATAAAAATTGTTGACGAAAAAACCGGTCGTATCATGGAAGGACGCCGCTATTCCGACGGTTTACATCAGGCAATCGAAGCCAAAGAAAACGTAAAAGTAGAGGCTGCAACTCAAACTTATGCGACCATTACGCTCCAAAATTATTTCCGTATGTACAAAAAGTTAGCCGGGATGACCGGAACTGCGGAAACGGAAGCCGGCGAGTTTTGGAATATTTATAAATTAGATGTAGTGGTCATCCCTACTAACCGCCCTATTCTACGCGACGACAGAGAAGATATGGTTTATAAAACCGCCCGTGAAAAATATAACGCCGTCATTGACGAGATAGAAAAAATGGTAAGCACCGGAAGACCGGTTTTGGTAGGAACAACATCTGTGGAAAATTCCGAACTTTTGAGCCGTATGTTGATTCGCAAAGGATTAAAACATAACGTCTTAAATGCCAAAATGCACCAACGGGAAGCCGAAATCGTAGCCGAAGCAGGACAGGCAAAAGCCATTACCATTGCTACCAATATGGCAGGTCGTGGTACCGACATCAAACTCGGACTCGGTGTAAAAGATGCCGGCGGATTAGCCATCATCGGCACAGAACGACACGACTCCCGTCGCGTTGACCGGCAGTTGAGAGGACGTGCCGGACGTCAAGGTGACCCCGGAAGTTCACAGTTTTTCGTATCACTCGAAGACGATTTGATGCGCATGTTTGGTTCGGAACGTATTGCCGGAATCATGGACAGGCTCGGCTTGAAAGAAGGCGAGATGATTCAGCACTCCATGATTACCAAATCCATCGAACGGGCGCAGAAAAAAGTAGAAGAAAATAACTTCGGCATTCGTAAACGACTGTTAGACTACGATAACGTGATGAACTCCCAACGAGACGTCATCTACAAACGCCGACAACACGCACTTTTTGGAGAGCGTTTGGCGCTCGATGTGCAGAATATGATTGACGATGTTTGCAGTGTCATTATACAGGATAATCATCAAAACCGCGATTTTGAAGGGTTTAAGTATGAACTGCTTTCTACTTTGGCTATTGATTCTCCTTTTGAAGAACAGGAATTTTTGGATGGAAAGGCGGAAAATCTGAGCGACAAACTTTACGACGTCGTCTATCAAGCCTATATGAAAAAAAGGAACAGTATTGCCGAGCGTGCCTATCCTTTGGTAACTCATGTATTTGAAAATCAAAAACAATACGAAAATATCCTAATACCTTTCAGCGATGGAAAACGTCAGTATCCAGTCATCACTAACCTTTCCAAAGCATACGAAAACAAATTGGAAATCCCGATGGCAATGGAAAAAAACATCTCACTTTCGGTCATTGACAATACGTGGAAAGAACATCTTCGGGAAATGGACGACCTTCGTCAATCGGTGCAAAATGCCACGTATGAACAGAAAGATCCACTGATTATCTATAAATTAGAATCTTTCGGATTGTTTAAAACCATGATTCAAGAGGTAAATAAAAATATTGCAACCTTCATTCTACGTTGCGACATCCCCAATATTCAAGTAGCAGGTCAGGCACCTGTTCGCCAAATCAACCGTGCGCAGGCAAAAGCAGAAAGGAAAGACATGCTCACACAAGCACACAGCGACACACAAGCACATCAACGTCCCAACCAGCCGATAAGAGTGGAAAAAACAGTAGGTCGTAATGACCCCTGTCCTTGTGGAAGTGGTAAAAAATACAAACACTGCCACGGACAAGGATAAACCAGAAATTAATTAATTTCATGTCAAATAATGATGCCTTCCCCCTGAAAATGCTTTATGGTCAAAAATTTTGATGAATTTATGCAAAAGCAGATAGGAAAAACTTTTTCCCTGTTTCTTATTGCTTGTTACACTGTAAAAACGCTAAAAAAAATTTACAATTTTTAGCATTCTTTTTTTATAATATTTTTTTTCTCAGTTTAATACAATAACAATGGAACCGCGCGAAGTCTTAGAAAAATATTGGGGTTATTCCAATTTTCGTCCGTTACAGGAAGACATTATCCGTTCTGTTTTAAATAGAAACGACACTTTGGGACTGCTTCCTACTGGAGGTGGAAAAAGTATCTGCTATCAAGTTCCGGGAATCTTGACAGAAGGTTTGTGTGTGGTTATTACTCCTTTGATAGCGTTGATGAAAGATCAGGTTGAAGGGCTACATAAGCGCGGTATTGCTGCAAAAACGCTCTTTTCGGGTATGCACAAGCACGACCAGGAGGTAGTCATAAACAATGCCGTTAACAATATGCTGAAATTTCTGTTTATCTCACCGGAGCGTTTGCAATCGCAGGATTTTTTGGACAGTTTTCGGGAGATGAAAGTAGGGATGTTTGCCGTTGACGAGGCACATTGCATCTCACAATGGGGTTACGATTTCCGTCCACCCTACTTGAAAATAGCCGATGCCCGCAAGTATCATCCTTCTGCTCCTGTATTGGCATTGACCGCTACGGCAACACCCGAAGTAGTTGAAGACATACAACAGCGTTTAAATTTTAAAAAGAAAAACGTTTTTCAAAAAAGTTTTGAAAGGAAAAACCTCGCTTATATCGTCATTTTCGACGAAAACAAGAACAAAAAACTCATTGAAATAATCCGAAAAACGCCCGGTTGCGGTATTATCTATGTCAGAAGCCGTCAGAAAACACAAACTACTGCTACATATTTAAACGAACACGGTATCAAAGCCGACTTCTACCATGCAGGATTGGATGTTGCCGACCGCGACAAAAAACAGAATTCGTGGATGCGCGACGAAACAAGAGTCATCGTAGCAACCAACGCCTTCGGCATGGGTATTGATAAGTCGGACGTTCGTTTTGTGATTCATATTGACATTCCCGACAGTCCGGAGGCATACTTTCAAGAAGCGGGACGCGCCGGAAGAGACGAAAAACCCGCTTATGCCATCTTATTGCACGACAATACCGATGTCTTTGACTTAGAACGCCGTTTTAAAGAGAGTTTTCCTCCATTGACAACCATCCGAAACGTTTACAATGCCTTAGGTAATCATTTTAAAATTCCGATTCACGGTGGACGCGACCAATCTTTTGATTTTGATATTTGCCATTTTATAAAAACATACCACTTTTCATTTTCCGAAACATGGAACTCATTGAAATTTCTTGAGCGAGACGGATATCTTATCGCTACCGAACATTCGGACGAACCGGCTAAACTTATGTTTCAAATGAACCACCATGAGTTGTATAAATTTCAGGTAGAGAATCAACGCTTTGACCATTTTATAAAATCACTGTTACGAACTTGTACCGGTATTTTCAGTGATTTTGTCCCCATACGGATTCCTGTTATCGCTGAAACCAATAAAATAACCGAAGACGAAGTTTTATCGTTAATCAAAGAATTGGAGCGCCTGCAAGTTTTGTGGTTTCAACTACAAATCAACAAACCTCAAATTATCTATTCGTGTGAACGTCTGCCCGAACAAGACATCATTCTCTCAAAAGAAACCTATCAGGAACGAAAAAACTCGGCACAAAAGCGCATCACCGCAATGAATCGCTATGTGTCGGACAATGAAACCTGCCGCAGTATGATATTGTTGAATTGGTTCGGACAAAATAATGCACCTGCCTGTCATTCCTGCGACATCTGCCGCAAACGCAATAAAATGACCATCAATTCGGAACTCTTTAAACAGACATCCGATTTCATCACATTAATACTCGAAAAACACCCCATGAGAGCAGAAGAAATAAACACAGCCATACCGGGTGTCCGTTTCGAAAAGATATTGAAAATCGTGCAATTTATGGTCGAACATGGGGATATTTATTTGAAAGATGGTAAGTATTACTTGAAAAGAAATCATTACTGACCAACTTAAAAATTAAGGGCGAAACTTGGAAAAGTAACGCCCAAATTTTGTATTTTTGTTTTATGACAAATAAAAAATACAAGATGAGTAAAAATTGTACAAAAAAAATTAGTCGGTCAGTAATGATTTCTTACAATTTCATCAAACGCTTCCCTTGCGTTTATTGTATTTTACGACTGCAAAAATAAAACACAACTGCTTCAAATGATGTCGTTTTGGAAAATAAGGGGGAGATTTTTTCTGATGCAATCTATTTTGAAATCTTCATACTATCTAAGTAAACAGTATCCGGACAAAGATCAGTATGATTTGCCCACTGAATTGTACCAAGAAAAGGGCGAACAGAATTAAACATGCTTTCATCTTTTAGTGCTTGAAATACTTCATATTCCAAATAAGGTTTTACATCAAAAATACCTTCTTCTCCATTTGTAAACCATAGGTGAAGCGTGTAATCATTTTCGGGTTTCACATTTACTACTTCGGGACTCATATCATAAAATTATTTAAGAGGTTCAATATTAAAAATACTTTTGCCATCTACTGCCAAATCCCAGTTTGCTACTAATTCATCGGCATGTAATGTTATCCATGCTTGTACCAACCTGATTTGCGGTTTTTTCATACTACCTTCAATGATTTCTCCTTCAGGTATAGAAAAAATTGCCTTATCGTCTTGATAACGAACATGTATGTGTGGTAAGTGATGTTTACGATTGTCTTTAAAAAAAATCGAGATAATTATTCCATAAAACATTGAAAGCGTTGCCATATAACTAACGTGTTTAATTAATGGTGCAAATGTACATCTTTTTTTTTAAGATGATAATATTTTGACAAAAGTCTCCGGCAGACACACATTATTCAAATTCAGCACCATTTTGAAAAGTGGTGCGATTTCTTCATCTCGAAATCCTGCAATGCCACATCCTATGCGAGTTACATAGAAAAATTTATCGTGGTGTTGTTTAGCAAAATCAATAAATTCATATACATAAGGCGCAATGGTTTCTACTCCGCCCTGCATTGTAGGTATTGCGTAACTTTGACCTTGTAAACCAACGCCTTGTCCCCAAATTGCGCCAAATTTATTTAACGCTACCCGCGCAGCGCCTCCGCCGTCCTGACTTCGACACTTTTTAAAAGAATGATTTTAATCATCAGAATATCAATGTAATATGATTTTACCATGTCTGTTTCGGGTGTCCTTGCATCAAAAACAGAACGAACCTCATTTTAACCTTATTTAAACTACAGAACAACCTTAGTAGTTGAAATTGAATCAATTAACATCAACCTTATTACCTCATTAAAAAATCACAATAATAAGGTAATGAGGTTGGGTTTTGTTTGTAATCTATTGCTACTGAGGTTGTTTTCTTATTCCCCTCCAATTCCCCTCCTTTATTCCCCTCCATTGGAGGGGCAGGGGTGGTTGATGGGCAGGGGTGGTTTTGAGGGGGCAGGGGGAGGTCAATGAGGTATAAATAAGGTTTTTCTTTTAACAATGTAGGAGTTAATATTTCCTTTAGAAAATACTGAGAAATTTAGGGTGTCCCAGTGTCGAAGTCAAGAATATAAAATTTTTTTGATAGAAAAAATTATTCAATTCTTCTCAGTGCAAACGTATTAAAAATATTCACTTCACTGCAATAGATTTCGAATTGAGCAAAGCGAAAGAGGAATCTCATTCAATGTCTTTTTTTCTTGTTTTCAACATGTATCTATCAAATAGTCCGAGAAATCAACCAAGTACAACTGTTCCGTAGCGCGTGTGATGGCAGTATAAAGCCAGCGTAGAAACTCTTTGTTGATGAGGTCATTATTGAGCCATCCCTGTTCAACAAAGACACATTTCCATTGTCCTCCTTGCGTTTTATGACAGGTTAATGCGTATGAGAACTTCACCTGTAAGGCATTGAAATATGGATTTTTACGAATAGCATCCATCCTGACACGGCGCGATCCGATACCATCATCAGCCAATTCTTTATCCAGAGCATTAAAAAGTGAACGATATTGCTCCCAAGTCAAATTGGGGCTTTCACTTGTTATAGTGTCTAAAAGCAACTTCACCTCAATTGATTCCATTTCAGGATAGTCAATAAGCCGAATACGGGCATCGGCAAAATGAAAGCCGTAACACTCTTCAAACTTCTTAATCCTTTCAATCTCTGCCAATTCACCATTGGCAATGAAATCGGTTTCGGATGATTCCGATAGCCAGAAATAGTTGTTTTTGACAATCATAATTTGGTCGCCCGCAGTAATTTGAAGTTCATAACCATAGATGGAAGAGCGGATTTGTCGGTTGATAAGATTAGCCCGTTTGTTTGAGCGACAAACTACAATGACTTCTTCAGAACCGTATTTCGAATAGGCTGTATTGAGCGTATCTTCCATCTCTTGCCCGTTAATATATTTAAAATCAGAAGAACAATCGGAATATAAAAACGGAGGTCGGAAATTATCAGATTGTATATGTTGACGAACACGTGTGGCATTTTTTAAAATATGTGAATATTCGGCTTGTCGTACTACCTGTGTCAATTCGTGAGTATCGAGTGATAGATGGGAAAAGTGATGAGTGTTTGTTGGGACGAGAGCCGGGCTAATATCCAATCCTACGGGAGGAAGTTGTGCGGTATCGCCGACTAATATCATAAAGCAGTTTTTCTTATTGTAAACAAAGGAGATTAAATCGGCTAACAAATCACGTCCCGTATAGTTTCCAAATCGGTTGTCTTTTTCCGAATCCGGAATCATAGAAGCTTCGTCAACAATAAACAGGGTATTGCTGTGTTGATTATCTTTAAGAGTCAATTTTAAATGTCCATCTGAAGTGATGTTGGGATAATATATCTTTTTATGGATTGTATAGGCAGGACGTCCGCAATATCCCGAAAGCACTTTTGCTGCCCGTCCGGTTGGAGCCAACAAAACGGTTTTTAACTTCATCTGTGTAACAGCAGCCACTAAAGCGCTAACCAAAGTGGTCTTTCCTGTTCCGGCAAAGCCTTTTAATAAAAAGATTTTATACGGATTTATATCCTCAACAAAAGCAGTCAGTTTTTCTATCAAAACAGATTGATCCTGAGTTGGTTCGTATTGAAAATGTGATAAGATGTGTGATGAAATAGCGTTTCTCATTTAATTAAAAGAACATATTTTGCGCAAAAGTACGATTTTTTTTAACAAAAAAAGATTACAAGTTGACTACAGAAAAAATCTCCCATCATTCATTCTCAATAAAAAATGTACCTTTGCAAAAAAAAATATCATTATGGCAGCAGCAATATTACTCGGACCCATCGGACCATGGCAGTTAGTCCTCATTGGGATTATTGTATTACTCTTTTTCGGAGGACGTAAAATTCCCGAATTAATGAAAGGCTTAGGAAAAGGGGTGAAAAGTTTTAAAGACGGAATGAAAGACGACGACGACTCCGAAGAGTCCGACACCAAAAACAATAAAAAGTAACGATTATCAAGGGTATATATTACTAAAGGTATTTTTTGTGCAATTAGTGGTTCAAAAAAATCAAGCAATATTCAGCCTGTTTTTCCGTTAAAATTATTCCTAAAAATTGTATCTTTGCACAATGTTAAAAAAACAACTTTTTGTAATATATATCGCTGTTATTCTGATAGTTGCCGGTTGTAGTAAACATCATAAATTACTAAAAAGCGGCGATAACGATTTGAAATACGAGTCGGCGATAGTCTATTTTAACAAAAAAGACTATTATCGGGCGTTACAACTGTTCGACCAACTTGGCGCCATTTATCGCGGCACAGCACGTGGAGAACGCATTATGTATTATCAAGCCTACTGCTATTACGAGCAGTCGGATTTTTTATTGGCAGGACATTATTTTCAACGTTTTGCGAAAAATTATCCCAACAGTAAAGATGCAGAAGAAGCGCTTTTTATGTCGGCTTACTGCAAATATAAACTCTCGCCCCGTTACTCGCTTGACCAAACAAACACTTATGACGCTTTAACCGAATTTCAAACTTTTTTAAACCGCTATCCAAACACATCACGCAAAAGCGAATGTAACAAATACATTGACATTTTGCGGGCTAAATTGGCAAAAAAGGACTTTGAAATAGCCCGACTGTATTTTAAAATGGATGAATTTGAAGCAGCAGTTGTATGTTTTAAAAATGTCATTAAAGACTATCCAAGTAGCATACATGTCGAAGAAGCCTCATTTTACATAGTACGCTCCTATTATCGCTTTGCCATGAACAGCGTGCAGGATAAAAAATTAGAACGATTTCAAAAAGCATACGATTCATACAACGATTTCATATCGTATTATGCCGAAAGCCCGTACAGAAAAGAAGCCGACAAGATGAACGCATCAACATTAGAACAGATTGAAAAATTAAAAAAATAATATATTAATTAATAATGGATTACAAAAAAATTAGAACAGAAGACACAGCGGTTACAAGAAAAATCAGAGATTTCAGCAAAGGAACAAACAATCTCTATGAAACAGTTGCCATACTTTCGAAAAGAGCCGACCAAATTGAAGTGGACTTAAAAGTGGAGTTGGATGAAAAAGTAGGCGAGTTTTTCTCACCGACAGATACTTTGGACGAAGTATTTGAAAACCGTGAACAGATTGAAATAGCCCGTTATTACGAGAAAATGCCAAAACCATCCTTATTGGCAACATGGGAATATATGAACGACAGAATCTATTTCCGTAATCCGATAAATACCGACAATTTCTAAAAACCATCATGCTGAAAGGGAAAAAAATATTAATCGGTATAACAGGAAGCATTGCCGCCTATAAAATACCCTATTTGGTTCGCTTGCTGAAAAAAGAAGGCGCCGAAATAACCATTATTTTAACCCCCACAGCAGCCGATTTTGTAACACCGCTTACCCTTTCAACACTATCGGAAAATCCGGTTTTGAGCGAGCCTTACAACAAAAAAAACGGCGAATGGACCAATCACGTCAATTTGGGAATATCATCCGACCTCTATCTGATTGCACCCGCATCGGCATCCACTCTGGCGAAGTTAGCCAATGGGATTGCAGATAATTTGATAACTACAACATATTTAGCAACACGTTGTCCCGTATTTATCGCTCCAGCAATGGATGTAGATATGTATCATCATCCGGCAACTCAAAACAACATTGACATACTCCGGCAGCGCGGACACTATATCATTGACCCAGCCGAAGGCGACTTAGCCAGTGGACTGAAAGGCGCAGGAAGATTGGAAGAACCCGAAAATATCTTCAACATCATCAAAGATTTTTTTTTAACCGCCCAAAATCTGAACGGTAAAAAAGTGTTAATAACAGCCGGCGCAACCTGTGAACCAATTGACCCTGTGCGCTTTATCGGAAATCATTCATCCGGAAAAATGGGCTTGGCAATAGCCGAAGAAGCCGCCTCAATGGGCGCTACCGTAACACTCATTTGCGGAAAAATGACAACATCCCACGAAAGTAAATGGATTCACACTATAAAAGCCGAAACAGCACAAGAGATGCTGAACGCCTGTTTGAAACATGCTCCCGATAACGATATCATCATCAAAACCGCCGCCGTAGCCGATTTTACACCACAACACGTTGCCACTGAAAAAATAAAAAAAGAAACAAATAACCTGAAATCCATAGCGTTGAAACCAACGATTGACATCCTTGCAACACTCGGAAAACAGAAACGAAACAATCAAATCCTTGTTGGCTTTGCCTTGGAAACAGAAAATGTGATGGAAAACGCATCCCGAAAGTTACATGATAAAAACCTTGATTTAATTGTAGTAAACGACGCCACACAGGAAGGCGCCGGATTCAACTCAAATACCAATATCGTTACCCTACTCTTTCCCGATGGAACAACGAGCGCTTTTGAAAAGAAACCAAAACGTTTGGTTGCCCGCGACATCTTATCTGCGGTCGCCAATATTATTAATAAAAAACAAAAAACGACATGAAAAAAATCATCATCATCGTATTCATTTTGTTGAATACCACATTATTATCAAATGCTCAGGATGTATTAGCAAGCATTTCCGTTTCATCAGTAAAAGTAGATGGAACCGACAGAACTATCTACGATGCTATGCAGAAGGCGTTAAACGACATGGTAAATAGTCGCTCATGGACACCCTACCAATTAAAACAATACGAAAGATTCAGAATACGGCTTTCAATCACTATTACAGATCGCCGTTCCGATACCGAATTTGATGCGGAAATAAACGTCGCCATGAGCCGTATTGTATTTAATACCAGTTACGAATCGCCCATCCTGAATATTCAAGATAAAAGATTACATTTTTATTTCAACCAGTTTGAACCTTTGGAATATGTTGAAAATGTTTTTACCAGTAATCTCGTTTCTGTTGTCGCATTTTATATCTATTATGGTTTGGGATTACAGTTCGATACATTTCAACCTTCGGGCGGACAGGATTTCTTTTCCCGAGCCAGCGATATAGTACGCACAGCACAATCATCACGAGAAACAGGATGGAACTCGCAAGACGGAGACCGCAGCCGCTTTTGGCTTACCGAATACATCATGAGTCCTACCTATCGCGGACTTCGGACTTTCATGTATCAATATCACCGTCAAGGACTTGACGCCATGGCAGACAACCTTGAAGGCGGCAGAAACTATGTCTTACGCTCCATCGAAGAACTTAAAAAAGTTTACGAAGAACGTCCCGGAATGTATATTACACAAATGTTTACCGATGCCAAAAGAGACGAAATCATCAATATTTTCCGCAATGCTAACGAAAACGATAAGAAAAAAGTTCTTCAAATTATGAAATTGATAGATCCCGCCAACTCGAATAAATACGACGGAATAAACATTTCAACACCTAATTCCAATAACCCTACATCCCCATTTAATAATCCTTCCCATAATAATCCTTCCTACCTGCCCGGAGGCGGTAGAGGAGAGCCCGGAGGATATAATCAGCCACCCAGATGGTAGTGTTTTTTAAAAAAAAGGAATATAATCAGTACTACTTTATGCAGTGTTTTGTATTTGATTTTTTTGTATTTTTGCAGAAAAATAAAATATAAATACTAATTATGAAAAAAGAAGAAACGCCACAGGTAAACAAGGCACAGTCAGAGAAATTAAAAGCCTTACAGGCAACACTAAGCAATATTGAAAAAAACTACGGCAAAGGCTCAATCATGAAATTAGGCGACAAGCCTGTAGAAGAAATAGCCGTCATCCCAACCGGTTCTATCGGTTTGGATGTGGCGTTAGGAGTGAAAGGTTTCCCGAAAGGACGTATTATTGAGATATATGGACCCGAATCGTCCGGAAAAACCACACTTGCTTTACATGCCATTGCTGAAGCACAAAAGTTGGGCGGCATCGCTGCCTTTATTGACGCCGAACATGCTTTTGACCCTTCTTATGCCAAAAATCTCGGAGTTGATACCGACGAACTCCTTATCTCTCAACCTGATAGCGGTGAACAGGCGTTAGAAATTGCCGACAACCTGATTCGTTCCGGAGCCATTGACATTATCGTAATTGATTCCGTTGCAGCCTTAACCCCAAAGAGCGAAATAGAAGGCGAAATGGGCGATTCGAAAATGGGATTGCAGGCACGACTAATGAGCCAGGCAATGCGTAAATTAACGGCTACAATCGGAAGAACAAAATGTTGTTGTGTCTTCATCAACCAATTACGCGATAAAATTGGAGTGTCGTATGGTAATCCCGAAACCACAACCGGTGGTAATGCCTTAAAATTCTATTCTTCGGTTCGGATTGACATTCGCAAAACAAGCGCCATAAAAGAAGGTGAACAATCGATCGGAAATCGCGTGAGGGTTAAAGTAGTGAAAAACAAGGTAGCGCCTCCGTTTCGCCAAACAGAATTTGACATCATCTTCGGACAAGGTATTTCACGCATAGGAGAAATTATTGACTTGGGCGTTGACCACGAAATCATTAAAAAGAGCGGCTCATGGTTCAGTTACGGAGAAACCAAACTCGGACAGGGACGTGATTCTGTGAAACAAATTTTTTCCGATAATCCCGAACTGATGGACGAAATTGAACAAAAAGTAAGGGAAAAACTTGCCGAAGGCAAAGTTGCAGGGAAAAAAGTAAATAAAGAATCCGTCGATGAAATAGAATAACAGTGAAGCCAACAGGAATAAAAAACTGGGCAGAAGAAGACCGTCCACGTGAGAAAATGCAACAAAAGGGAGCATTCTCTTTGAGCGATTCCGAATTGTTGGCTATCCTTTTGGGTTCGGGTAATAAAAATGAAACAGCAGTTGACTTGGCACGCCGTATTTTAAAAGATTCCGGCGACAACCTGAACGAACTATCAAAACATACGGTTCAATCGTTATCAAAATACAATGGCGTTGGCATAGCAAAAGCAGTTACAGTAATGGCTGCGTTGGAATTGGGAAAACGTCGCATCTCAAGCGATGTTACCAAACGTCAGCAGATTAAATGTTCGAGAGATGTATTTAATTTAATCTGTACACACCTGTTAGATCAACCATACGAACATATTTGGGCGATTTTCCTTGACAGAAAAAATAAATTTCTACATAAAGAATTAATAGGAACGGGAGGCATCACAAACGCAGCTATCAATTTGAATCGTCTATTACGTACCGCACTTGAAATGTATGCTTCAGGCATCGTTCTTTGCCACAATCATCCATCAGGGGGCATCATTCCCAGTAAGGAAGATATTTTAATGACTCGAAAAATTGAATCCGCTGCATTGCTTTTAAACCTGAAAGTATTGGATCATATTATTGTGGGAGAAAACGGATACTATAGTTTTACCGACGAAGGATTAATGAATAATCAGGAACGAAAAACAGAGGTTAACGAAACGATTGATTAAAACTGGTACAGCATCTCAATTTCTTCTTTCCAAAGCGTTTCATTGGGCGTTTCTAAAATGATGGGAATGTCATCGAAACGACTGTCGCGCATGATTCTTTTAAACGGTTCAATACCTATCATACCTTTCCCTATGTTGGCATGACGGTCAACATGACTTGTAAATCCTTTCATGGAATCATTCAAATGTATTGCACGAAGATATTTTATTCCAATCGTTTCGTCAAAATTGTTCCATGTGTTTTCATATCCTTTTTCTGTTTTCAGGTCGTAACCGGCAACGTAAGCATGGCATGTATCAACACACACACCAATACGGCTTTTATCTTCAACAAAATCAATAATATATCGAATTTGCTCAAATGTTTTTCCTACATTACTGCCCTGTCCTGCGGTATTTTCAATAATCAATATAATTCCTTTTGTTTTGTCGAGTGTGATATTGAGAGATTCGGCAATTCTGCGCAGGCAATCTTCTTCGGAAATTTGTTGTAAATGTCCTCCGGGATGGAAATTGATTTGTACCAGCCCTAATTGCTCACAACGTTGAACTTCCAACAGAAAGGCATTGCGTGATTGTTGCAGGTTTTCATTGTTGGGGTGTCCGAGGTTTATGAGATATGTGTCGTGAGGTAATATTTGAAATGGCTGATAATGAAATTTTTGGCAATTTTCTTGAAATTGTTTTATGTTTTCTTTTGTTAGAGGGGGTGCATTCCATTGGCGTTGATTTTTAACAAAAAGGGCAAATGCTTTTGCTCCAATGGCTATTGCGTTTAAGGGTGCGTTTTCAATGCCTCCCGAAGTGCTCACGTGTGCTCCGATGTATTTCATATTGTATCTCTTAGTTTTTCTAACTGTTCCCGTATGTGTAAAAGGCTTTTTTTGATAGCAGTATTTTCGGATTTGTTTTTTTTCATCTCTTTCAGTTGTGTTTTGGCGCCTGTAAGGGTATAACCTTCTTCTTTTACAAGTTTGTAGATAAGTTTCAAATTTTCAATATCTTCGTTTGTAAAAAGACGGTCTCCTTTTTTATTTTTTTTTGGTTTGAGGATGTCAAATGTTTTTTCCCAGAAACGTATTGTTGTTACGGGCAGATTAAACATGTCTGCAACTTCGCCGATTGGATAAAATAATTTTTTAATTTCCATGATATTGTGTTATTTAAAATATCAATCCCATGATTGTCCGACGGTTTGAGAGCGTTGTAATATTTCGTGGTATTCTTGTGGAGAGAGGTCGAATGCAAAAAAGTTGACGGGGTTTTTCGGTATTCCTTTGTAGTGAACTTCATAGTGCAAGTGAGGTCCGACGGAGTTACCTGTGTTGCCGATTTTTCCAATCTGTTGTCCTCGCTTTACAGTTTGACCGACACGGACATTCATTTCTAATAGATGTCCGTACAGGCTTTTATAGTTAAAACCGTGGTCAACAATAATAGTGTTTCCGTAGCCCGGAAGGTATTTCGCATCGGTTATAATGCCGTTTCCGGTTGCATAGATGGGCGTTCCGGTAGGTGCTGAGAAGTCAACTCCGGCATGTAATTTCATTACTTTATATCGAGGATGTGGGCGCATTCCGTAAAATGAAACCAAATATCCTTTATTGGTGGGTAATATGCCGGGTATTGATATCAGCATATCTTCTTTTTGAGCGGCTAACTTGAATACTTCATCAAATGATTTGGATTGAACATAAACTTGGCTTGCTATTTTATCCAAACGTTTTGTTGTGTTGATAATCAGTTGAGAATTGGTATAATTTGCCAAATTGGCATAGCGTTCCACGCCGCCATAGACTCCTTCGCGTACAGTAGAGGGAATAGGATCGGCTTCTAAGATAACACGGTAGATATTGTCATCACGCTCTTGTAAATCTACTAATACGGCTTCCAAATTAGCCATTCTGTCGGTAAGTACGTTGTAGTTAAATTCCATATTTTCCAATTCCCGCTCTAACATGATTTCTTTTGGAGACCTAATGTAATGAAATAGAAAATATGCAACAAGGATTACAATGAAAGTGGTTGAGAAAATAAAACTCATAGCGTTTTTCAGGACGGCTTTAAAATTTCTCTTTACGGGCTCGAAAGCGAGTGTTTCATAGTTGTATTTGAATTTAGACTTTTTCAATGGAATCTTATATTTATTTTATAAAAAAAAAAGTGCTGCAAAAGTAGTGAAAAAAATAAATTAAAGAAAAAAGTTATTTTTTCCCATTTCCATTTTTATTCCCATTAGTCTCATCATCGTCGGGCAGTGCATCTATCATTTTTCTGAGTTCAGTTTCAGGGTTAACGTCTTTACAGAGCATCAGAAGGGCTTTTTTAGGGATTGTTTTGAAGTTGAGATACATCAAGGCGTCCAAGCAGTTATTGAAATAGAGGTCAACATTAAACCCGATGGCTCTTGTGTTGAGCATGGATATATATTGGCGCACCAATGTTGGGGTTACAAATTCGGGGTCAATGCTTTGGACAAAGGTGTCCAACATGGCAAAGTCTCCGTTGGTAATCAGTTTAAATGTTTCTTTGAGATCGGAA
>Ga0209628_10000174_pt1 | contig 36570 bp, 33 predicted proteins | sample TergutCu122P4_FD_187285 | JGI IMG/M metagenome (GOLD analysis project Ga0209628, IMG submission 187285) | Cubitermes ugandensis P4 segment gut microbial communities from Kakamega Forest, Kenya - Cu122 P4 (SPAdes) (version 2) | ecosystem: Host-associated > Arthropoda: Insects > Digestive system... | reverse complement strand
CACCTCCTCTACAAATGATGACAAACAAATAGAAACAGAAAAAAATAGAACTTACGACGCATTCATCCTGCCGCTACTGCGGCAGGTATTCTGCTAAGTTTTGTATAAAACTCGTAAAAAACACAACAATAATAAACCCGCATGGCGATTACGTTAAACCATTGCCGAGATGGCAGAGTGGTTAACGCGCGGGCCTTGAGAGCCCGTGGATCATCCGGTCCGCATGGGTTCAAATCCCATTCTCGGCGCTTCTCTTCTGCTTATTGCGCCTCTCCTCAAGTTGTTGGTGAAACGTCTTCGGTTTTTAAATTCTCAAAAACTTTTATGAGTATGAAACAAGATAAATCAATTTACAACTATGATCAGCGTCTTATAGGTTACCGTCGTAACATAGAGGTGTTACATAACGGTAAGGTTACGCTACGTTTTCTTGATCATTTAGGCGCACTTGGACTTTCGGTTGCTAGGGTATCAAAGTATGCTAGTCATTTGCCGGCAGTTTTGCGTTTGATACGTGCTGATGTTGAACTTAAAGACATGACAAAATCTGATGTTGAATCTGTTGTTGCCGCTATTAATAGTGGTCCTTATAAAGAGTGGACTAAACATGACAAAAAATTAACTCTGCGTAAACTGATTCAGTATGTTAAGGAGGGTAGTTGTGCTAAAGATACGCCTATGCCTTTGGAGGTAAAATGGATTAGCCTAACTATAAAGGAGAAGGATCCAAGGGTAACTCCTGAGGGATTGCTTTCTCCTGAAGATTTTTCTGCAATTGTTAAAGCTACGGTTAATAAACGTGATAGGGCGATTGTTTTTGTTTTGTTTGAGGCTGCTTTGCGTCCTGGGGAGCTTTTGACTATGCGTATTGGGAGTGTAGAGTTTAAGGATGAGTATTGTCTTATTACGGTTAATGGTAAGACAGGAATTAAGCGTATTCCTTTGGTTGTTTCTTGCAAGCCTTTGCTTGAATGGTTAGATAATCATCCCTGTAGAGCGGATTATGAGGCGCCACTATGGTGTGCTTTAGATAATAATTTTCAAGGAAACCGTCTAAGTTATGTGCGCTTTCGTGGTTTAATTAAGCGTTTGGCGCGTAGGGCAGGTGTTACAAAAGATGTTTGGCCTTATCTTTATCGTCATACTTCGCTTACAGCTATGGCTAAGGTTTTTACTGAGTGTAAGCTTGAGCAGTTTGCTGGTTGGACTTATGGAAGTAAAATGACTAGGCGTTATGTGCATTTTTCTGCAAGAGACCTAGAAGATGCTGTGTTAGAGTTGCATGGGTTAAAGACAGCACCAAAAGATAAGGGCTTAGTAAATTTGATTGAGTGTTTTAGATGTGGCAATAAACCTAAATTCTGCACGTTTTTATAGTATACAAAGTTGAAGATTACTGAGCATTTACACGATGTAACTTATAGTTTAAAAAGCAAAATCACAAACAAAACAACACCCTTTAAACAAATTACAAACCAAACCCCCATAACCAACCAAAAACATATAAAAGTATACTATAATTATAGTATACAAAGTGATACAAAACGCCACTCAAAAACCAACCCACACCCATACCAAAAAACAAAATCACCTACAAAAAAGCAACCAACGGAACCACATACATCTACCACACCCTACGCGCCTACCGAAACAAAAAAGGACAACCAACAAGCGACGAAATAGCCATAGGCAAAAAAGACCCAAACACAGGCATGCTAATCCCAAACAAAAACTACTACGAAATCTACCAAAAAACCAAAACAACAACCCCAAACAACATACAAACCATCGGCACACCCACAACCCTAACAGAAATAGCAAACCAAACAGGACTCACCCAAATACTACAACAATGCTTCCCAAAAACCCACAACCAACTCTTAGCAACAGCCCACTACATCCTATGCAAAGGCAACACCATGATGTACATAGAAGACTGGTTCAACCAAACACACATAAACCTCACCCCCAAAATGACCGACATAGACGCAAGCAGACTCTTTGCCTCAATAACAACCCAAGAAAGAAAAGAATTCTTTAAACAATGGATCAAACACCGCGGCGAACAAGAATACATAGCCTACGATGTATCCTCCCTCTCAACCCACTCAAATAACATCACTTTAGCAGAATGGGGCTACAACCGCGATCAAGAAAACCTACCTCAAGTAAATATAGGCATGTACTACGGTATGACAACTCAAATTCCCATATATTATGATGTTTACAGTGGAAGCATACCTGATAAAACCTACCTAGAATTTATGATGACTAGCACCAAAGATTTAGGCATAACAAAAGTGTGTTTCATCTTTGATAGAGGGTTTGAAACTGAAGATAATCTAGTTTTTTTGCATAATCAGGGTTTTTCTTTCATAACTGCGTTGCCGCTTTCTCGTGTAGATGCTTTACGGCTTATTGATGAGAATAAATCGCGTGTTCGTAGTGTGTCTAATTGGATTCGTGAGTATGATGTTTATGGTGTAGCGTGTGAGGTAGAGTTGTTTGGGTTTAAGCTTTGGGCGCATATTTATCATGATTCTGAGAAGCAGGCGTTTGATGAGAGAGAGCTTTATGGGTGTGTTGATCGTTTGCGGTCTGAGTTGGGGAAAATGAGGGGGGCTAGGGGTGTGCCTAGGCGGTATAGGGATTTTTTTGTTGTTGAGGATCAGCAGTCTGTTTTGTCTTTTGAGTTGGATGCGGCTTTGGTGGATGTGCGTTTGGGGCGGGCGGGGTTTTTTGTTTTGCTTTGTAGTCGGGGGGATTTGAGTAGTGGGGATGTTTTGGGGTTGTATCGTGGTCGGGATGTTGTGGAGAAGGGGTTTTGTGGGTTTAAGGGTGGTTTGGATTTTAGGCGTGTGCGTACGCATTTTGTTAGGACTTTGGAGGGTAAGTTGTTTGTTGGGTTTTTGGCTTTGATTTTGCGTTCTTATATGTGGTGTTTGGTTAGGGGTAATGTTGAGTTGAAGCGTTTGACGTTTGATAAGGTGCTTTTGGAGCTTGAAAAGATTCGTGTTGTGTCTATGAGTGATATGCGTCAGGTTCTTCTTCCGTTAACAAAGTTGCAGAAGACAATTCTTACGACCTTTAAGGTTCCGATTGAAGCGTTAAACACTTAAAACAACTCAAAATGTATACTATAAAAACGTGCAGAATTTAGGGTATAAAAAAATGGACATAGTAAAGCAGGAAAACAAGTATGCAACTGCAACAACAAAGCATGCTCACGAAAAAACTTTATAGAAACCTACACAAACAAAGCATACCGATCAAACATACGAGAGCAAGTTTTAAAAATGGCTGTAAATGGCACAGGAACAAGTGCCACAGGATGTATACTAGGTATTTCTAAAGACACGGTAACGGCTATTTTAAAAAAACACAAAACTGGCCTTAGAAAATAAACCATGCTTATCTTCAGACTCAAAGTTTGGAAATTGACATTGTTTGGGTTGATTGTGTTGAGGTTGAAGCTGTAGAGATGAATGAAATGTGGTCTTTTATTTATGATAAGTCTCATCAGTGTTGGCTCTGGTGGGCTATTGACCATAATGCCACGGTAGTTTTAGCATACTGTTTTGGTACTCGGGAACACAAGTATTTGGTTGAATTGCTTGTTTTACTTTCTCTGTTTAAGATAAAGTGTGTTTATGATGATGATAATTTTGTATATCAATCCCATGTTAAAGGGTAGTGTTGTGTTACCGGATAAGCGCAATACGTAGCGTATTGAGCGTAAGCATTTATCTTTGCGCACTTGGTGTAGTCGGTTAGTTCGAAAGGGGATTCGTTTTCCCAAGTCAGAAAGCATGCATCATACTGTTGTTGGTTTGATCATAAACTTTTGGTTCTTTAAAGAAAATTATCGACTCATCTGCTTCAGGACACGGCCTTCCCCTACTTTACCTGTACTGCCACATAATATCCCTGCTAGTTAAGAGGTTTTCGGAGGCTACGTTATGAATGTGGTGTGCTGTAACAACTGTATCTGTTTTACTAACAACGAAACACAACACTGCATATATTTAAGTAAATATTATTGAGTGGTAAAACAAACATAAAAACATGTGTATTGTTTTTATGAACCTTTTTCAGTGGGTATACCTAAGACACTTTTTAGAGCCTGTTATATTTCAAATATTCTAAGACCGTAATGATGATTAAGTTTGTATTAAGCAAAATCATTATCTCTAACAACAACAATGTATCCCGAGAAGTAAATGTCTATGCTAAAAAACTACACATATGATGATGCAGGAGTAAACCGTAAACAAAGAATAGAATCAAAAAAACAACTTTGTCTTCTGCAAGAAACATATAAACAAAGCATTTTTGGAGAAGTTCTCAAATTACCTTATGGTAATATATTCCCTGCAGGACAAAATCAATACCTTGACCTTGTCATTGAGGGCGTAGGCACAAAAGTGCTAATTGCACAATTAACCAAAAAATATGACACCATTGGTATAGACGCTGTTGCTATGGCTGTAAATGACGTTATACGTTCTGGTGCGAAACCCCTCGCAATTGCAGATAATATTCACGCACAGGAGAGTAATCCTGACTTAGTTAAAGACTGGTTAGCAGGTGTTACAAAAGGCGCAGTAGAGTCAGGTTGCCCGGTTACTGGCGGGGAAATCGGGGATGTAGCAGAAATAATCAACGGATTAAGCCAAAATACCGGTTTTGATATGATCGTTGCTTCTGTTGGAGTAGTAGACAAAGAGAATATAATTACCGGCGAAAATATTACTTCAGGTGACCAGATTATTGGGTTTGCTAGTAGTGGGCTTCATAGTAATGGTATTACACTTGCTCGTAAAATTCTTTTCAAACAATGGGGCGGAAAATTTGAACCAACAGACATCCCCAATGGTTTAGACCGTGAAATAGGTATAGAAGCACTCGAACCAACAAAAATTTATGTTAATCAACTTCTTAAAATAGCTTCTAAAATAAAAATCAAAGCTGCTGTACATATTACAGGTGATGCCTACACAAAATTTAACAACCTTACACGGGTTTCACCCGGTATTGGTTTTAGATTTGACAATTTTCATCCTCAGCCAATTTTTACTTTAATGCAGCGAACTGCTACTGAATTAGGCTATTCTATTTCAGATGAAGAAATGTTCAAAACTTTTAACATGGGCTGGGGCTTTGGCATAGTTATAGACCGAGCGGACATCGATACAGCAATGGGATACATTTCGCAGATGGACTTTGAAGCTGATGTTATCGGTGAAATTACAGATAAACAGGCAGTTGAAATTGTCTATAATAACAAACAAATGATTTTGACCTAAACATTTGCTTTATACAAAACTCAGCAGTATACCTGGCTGCTAACGCAGCGGGATGAACGCGTCTGTATTTTCTATTTTTTTGTTGTGTTATTTTTGTTACTGTGGATAAGGGGAGGTGATAGTATGGATAAAGCTGTGTTTTGTGCTTTCTAAGCTACTACCAGTCTTATCTGTGTCGTTAAATGCCGTCGTGGTGTACTTTTTGGTTTGGTTGGGGTTAGATTTGTGGAAGTGCTTAAGGAGATTGCTAGTTAGTGTGGTTTTAAAGTGCTTGCTTTGCGTGTTCGTGATGGTGTTTATGTGTATGTGTTTGTTTCTGTTTCGCCGAAGGTTGTATTCCTGTTATGGTTTGTTTGCTTAAGTGTAATTCTGTTAAACTGTTGTTTTTGGAGTTTCCGTGGTTGAAGCTTTGACTTTGGGGTGGTTTTTTGTGGTCTGTTGGATACGCTGCTGCATCGCAGGTGAGGTTACTAGCACAAAAATTGAAGAATATATCAATCGATGTTAAAATAGTGGATGCCTACTGCGTAAACAGTAAGTAGTTCACTTAAAAAACGAAAACAAGGGTAAATTGCCTGTTTACAAATAAGCTTCCTCAAAACAAAATTTTTAAATTCCCAATAGTACATGGAGACGAACAATTCATATTTCCAGTTGAAAAAGAAAAGCAATATTGGAAAGACTAATTGATAATGATATGCTTGTTTTCCGTTACTGTAACGAAAACGGCATATCCGCAAACGGTATTTATCACACTAATCTCAACGGGGCATATCACGATATCGCAGGTATATGTAACAAAAAAGGTACGATTCTTGGGTTAATGCCACACCCAGAACGCACTATGTACTGGTGGCAAGAACCAGACTGGACAAGCCAAACATACACAAACCCATACGGCACGGCAGACTCATCTTTGAAAACATCATAAACAACATACAAAAAATAATAACATTTCCATAGATACTGCAAAATCATAGTGAATGCAATTGTAAATTAGAGTTTTACACTTCTCATCTGGTTTGGTACACCACTAAAAAGTTAGTATTGCTTTTCTTAAAGTATTCAATACCATAATTTTTATGAAAAAACATTAAGCTTAAATCAATTAACCAACGTTTAACAGGTTAAGGAAGTATAAGACATGAAAATTGCGGCCTCATGGAGTGGTGGTAAAGATAGTGCTTTTGCTTTGTATTTAGCAAAGCAGCAAGGGTATGAAGTGGTCAACATTTTAACTATGATGTTGAGTGAAGAAAAATCCGTTTTTCATCTTATACGTTCTGCTATGCTAGATGCTCAGGCAGATGCTATGGGTGTTCCTTTAATTAAAAAACAGGTTGGCAATGAAACATATGAATATGACTTCAAAAAAGTTCTCGCTGAACTAAAAGCTAAGGGTGTTGAGGGCTTAGTTACAGGAGACATTTGCGAGGCTACTGGTCATGAGGCTGGTTGGTTGAATCGTGTCTGTGGTGAAATGGGTTTAAGGCCCATAAGGCCTTTGTGGATGGGTGATACAAAACAAATTTTTCTTGATTATATACATGCAGGGTTTAAAGCTACAGTTGTTCGTGCCAATTTTGGTAAGCTTGGTATAGAATGGCTTGGGCGTGTGCTTGATCGACAGTTTTATGATGAAATTCTCAAACTGGATAACGTTGATCCATGTGGTGAGGGTGGGGAATATCATACGGTAGTAACCGATGGACCATACTTTAAGAAAAAAATCGAAATTCTAGAAACCCAGAAGCATATGTTTGATAACAATTTTGGTTATTTAGAAGTTAAAAACTTTGTAGTTAAACCCAAGTGAGGCTAATTTATGAAAACAAATCTTGATGTCATAATAGCGCATAATAAACAAAAAGCAGAAGAGTTCCTATCAAAAATTGAAGGAAAAAATCCTCTTTTTATCGCAACTATTGCCACTACGGAAACAGGAAAAATACCTGGCGTATCAGCTGCGGGGCAGAATCCTGATTTTACCGATTTTACGCCAGCTGCGGATGCTGAACTACTTCTTTTAGGTAAATGCAAATCCATACATGGTGTTCCCATAACACCTGATGGCATTCCGACTCCTGGATTAATATCCCTCTCAGCGTTAAAACTTGCTGATATCCCTGTATTAATAGTAAATGCAGGTTGCAAAGTTAAACCTCAAGTACCATTCATCGATTTAGGTGGTAACTCAGGTCGTGACATTCGTGTTGGTAATTCAGTTGATAATGTCCAAGAAGTTATTGAACGTGCCAAAGTTGCCGGTGAACAATTTGCCAAAACTTCAGATTACCTTGTAATTGGTGAGAGCATTCCAGGTGGAACTACAACAGCACTTGGCTTACTTTCCGCTTTAGGCGTAAATGCAGATGGTAAAGTAAGCAGTACTCTACCTTTAAATCCACACAATCTGAAAACCGATGTTGTCAAAACAGGCTTACGCGCTGCTGGAGAAAAATTTGGCAGCCTAAATAATAACCCTATAAAGGCAGTTAGTTGTGTGGGTGATCCAATGATGCCTGCTTTAGCTGGGCTAGTTATCGGTGCAGCAAAACATGTGCCTGTCCTTATGGCTGGCGGAACTCAGATGACTGCTGTTTTAGCATTAATTAACGCTCTAAATCCTGAAGCTCTTTGCAATGTTGCAATTGGTACAACACGTTGGGTAATTGGTGATGAAACATCCGATATTAGAGGTATTGTTAGTCAATTCTGTGATGTTCCCATTTTAGCAGCTGACCTAAATTTTAGCAAATCTCAATTTTTCGGTCTTCAAATATATGAAACTGGACTTGTTAAGGAAGGTGTCGGAGCTGGCGGGGCTTCAATTGCGGCTATGGCAAAAATGTATGGATCGGTGAATAAGGATTTGCTTCTTAAAGCGATTGAACGTAATTATTCAGTATTAATGGCAATGAAGTGATTAATGTTTGGTAGTTAAAGCGTTTAAAAATCTTCTTTCTTTCCTTACGGTATTACCAATTAAAATGGACAACAACTTACTAGCTGATTGCGCTAGGTATATGTTTGTTTTCCCCTTAATTGGTGCCTTTATTGGTTTGTTAGCTGGCGTTTTTGGTTGGGCTGTTTCCATAGTTTTGCCCAGTATTGTGGTTGGTGGTCTGGTTACTGCTGTGTTGTTATGGCTTACGGGTCTTCATCATACTGACGGGTTGCTTGATTTTGGTGACGGTGTTATGGTTCATGGTACTCCAGAACGCAAGATTGAAGTTATGCATGATCAACTTACAGGTGCAGGCGGGTTATCTCTTGGCATTTTAACAATATTAATTACTGCTTTAGCAATTGGACAACTTGCCTCAAATATTCTTCTGCCCGCACTAATTGTTGTTGAAGTTTCAGCAAAATTCTCTATGGTTGTCATGGCTAGAGTCGGTAGAGCGGTACATCAAGGGATGAATACTTCTTTTCTCTCATTTATGCATGGATCACACGGTACCGTTCGTCTACTGATAGGTTTACTAATTTCGTTAGCTATAGCATTACCCCTCTTACAGTGGACAGGTGTAATAGTTATCTTTACGGGAATCTTTACTAGTTTGGTGATGACATTTATTGCACATAGAAACTTTAACGGTGTAACAGGTGATGTTTTTGGTGCTACAAACGAGTTGGCACGACTAGTTTCACTAATTACTCTATTGGCGGTGATTTCATGGGTATAACCGCCATAGTTATGGCTGGCGGCAAAGGCTCTCGCATGGGACTGCCTGTTGAAAAACCAATGCTCCCCTTCTTTGGTAAACCCCTAATTGACTACGCTATAGTAGCAATTAGTCAAGCTAAAAACATTACAGACTTTTACATAGTTACAAGTAATAACACACCTAACACAGAGCAACACTGCAAAAATATGAACTGGAAAACCATACACACCGACGCAAAAGGTTATCATGACGATTTAAAACAAGCTGTCCGTAGCACAAAATTAACCGGGCCAATTCTAACAATGCCCTCTGACGTGCCAGCTGTTACAGGTGCATTTCTTGACAAAGTCGTCTGTGAATTTGAACAATGCGGAAAAGACTTTTTAGCAGTTTTTGTACCAATAAAAAAACGTCTTGATTTAGGGCTGTCAATTTCCAGCACAGATGAATATAACGGTACATGGTATGCGGTGTCAGGAATTAACATAATTAATGGAGCAATGATTCAAAAAGACGGAAAAATTGAAACCAGTGCGTTAATCACCGAAGAAACAGATGTGCTTCTAAATATCAACACCCAAAAAGACGTAGAAATCGCACAAAAAATCTTTTACAATAATACACCCTGATTACACACGGCTTCTTTTTCTTCTCATAACACTCTGCATTTTCTACAGCTAATAGCAAATTTTAGAATTTAACGATAGCATTAAATTTTCCAAAACTACATACCCATTGAGAATATTAATGATACCTGTCCTACTAAGTGTTTCCGTACTCATATTAGCCATAATTTTAGACCTAATTATCGGCGACCCTTCACCATGGCGGCCATGGAAACGCATTTACAACTTGCATCCCATAGTATGGTTAGGACAATTAACAAAAAAACTTGAAACTTGTTTTAAAACGCAAAATGCCACTATAGAAAAATTCAACGGTATAATTCTTGCCTTAATCGTAATAAGTGTAATAACCATTCCCACATACATAGGCATATATTACATCCATGTTCTTTTTGGTGCTATTTATGGGGCTATTGTGTACATAATTGTAGCGTTAATACTTTTCAAACTTACAATATGTATAAAACTTGAAACTGATGGAGCAGTAGCAGTGGTAAAAGCTCTTGAGGTAGCTGATCTTGTTGAAGCAAAAAAATATGCACATTTTAGTCGTCGTGACGCAACAGACCTTTCTGGTCCACAAATCAGTTCAGCTGTTATAGAGTCTATGGTTGAAAATCTAACGGACTTTAAACTATCTCCTTTCATTTATTACGCGATTTTTGGTTTGCCGGGTGCTGTGGCTTTTCGAGCTATAAACACTCTTGATGGTATGGTTGGCTACAAAGATAAAGAACACATTAACACTGGTTGGTTTTCAGCAAATCTTGATAACATTGTTAACTATATCCCCGCACGGTTCACTGCGGTGCTTATGATTACATCATCTGCAATTTTAGGATATGATTACAAGAATGCTTGGAAAATTGCTAAACGCGATCATGCTCGTGTTCAGAGTCGAAATCATGGTTGGCAAATGGCGGCGATTGCAGGTGCTTTACATATCCAACTAGAAAAACCTGGAAAATACACTCTAGGTGACCCGTTAGAAGTGATAACTCCTGATAAAATTTTGAAATCTCTAAAAGTGCGTAATGTATCTATTATATTGTGTATACTTATGGTGATGCCTATTATAGTTGTAATTGGGCTTTATTTGCCGTGGCTTTGGGGACTGTTTCTATAGGCAGCCTCCGAAAACCTTTCAATTAGCAAGACTGTATTGTGTGGAGAGGTGTTGAAGGGAAATAGTGTGGGTAATGTAATACATATTTGGAACAAAAACGTAACTTGAAAAGGGGTAAATTTTGTTTTTATTGGGTTTGAAGCGTAAAACGTGAGTTTTCGGGAGGTTGCCTATAACTTTCTTATGTGAAGCAATCAGTAAGGTTTTAGTGGTTTTTTCGAAAACTTTAAACATTTTGTGTTCTGTATTTGCGATAGACATAGTGTAAAGAAGAGAGAGAAAATGGGTCTTCATGTAACTCTTGTAAATCCGCCTTATCGAACTCGGCTTCACCAGCATCCTCCGTTTCCACCGTTAGGTATAGGTTACTTGGCAGCGGTGCTAGAAAAAAACAGTTTCAACGTGGAAATTATCGATTGTCAAGCCTCTAGATATACGTATGATGACTATACACGCGAAATATCTAAACGAAAACCTGACATTATAGGTGTAACGGCTCCTACAAGATTGTATAATTCTGCTAAAGAAATTCTTAAAATTAGCAAAGAAGTCCACCCTAATGCGGTAACAATGCTTGGCGGCGCACATGTAACTTTTTGGAACGAAAAAGCCCTCCAAGAATGCCCCCAGCTTGATGTTGTTATACGTAAAGAGGGTGAGTACACACTTTTGGAGCTTGCCCAACGATTAGAGGCAGGTAAAGACATAAGTGATGTAACTGGAACAACTCAGCGCAGAGCTAACAGTTTTATTTTTAACGATGATAGACCATATATTGAAAATTTAGACGAGTTACCTTTCCCAGCCCGACATCTTTGGGACCTTGACACAATTAGACAACAAGAAGACATGTTCTACCTAATAACCTCCCGCGGCTGTACTGCTTGGTGCAACTTTTGTGCCGCCGTTCGCATGTTTGGACAAAAATACCGCATGCGTAGCATCCTAAATGTTGTTGACGAACTTGAATTTCTAAATAAAACATACAACGCAGAAAACTTTACTTTTTGCGATGACGCTTTCACAGTTGACATGAAGCGCACTGAAGAATTATGTGAAGAAATTAACAGACGTAATTTAAAAATCAAATGGAATATGGGTACCCGGGTTGACAGAGTTAGTAAAGAACTTCTTCAAAAAATGAAGACCGCTGGCTGTGTTTCAATGTGGTGTGGTCTTGAATCCGGAACTCAAGAAGTACTAAATGGCATGCGAAAGGGCATTTCAACTGACCAAACAAGAAAAGCGTTAACATGGGTTAGAGAATTAGGCTTAAAACCAACCCCCAACGTGCTTTTAGGTTATCCCGGCGAAACCATGGAGTCAGCACTCAAATCTATAAAATTCGCTGAAGAAGTAAGCCCCGACGAAATCGCCTACTACAACATAGCCACCCCATACCCCGGTACACCAATGTATGATGAAGTAATGAAAAACGGTTGGGTACGAAACACAAACTTTGACGACTACGATGCCACACAACCAATTTTTGAAACCCCGCAACTTAGTATGCAAGACCTACAAACACTGTATGAATACGCATTCAAAAGTTTCTACACACGCCCCCGCTATGTCTTACGCATGTGGCGAAAAGGCTTCAGTGCAGGCTACGTAGCAACAAGGCAGTACATATACTTCAAACGTAAGAAAACTACAATAAAAAAATAAACTCTATTTTTTGTAAAATAAGTTAACGAAAAAAGCTTTGTTCTATATCTATAAACAAAAAAAGAAAAGTGGTTTGGTTTTAGTATTGCTTTCTAGCGGTTAAACCGTACCAAGACATAACTTTTGCAAGTATTGGTACAATTACACCTAAGGCAATGCTTGGCACGAAGGAGATAAAGAGTGCATATCCCAATGGGCCATTCCACATGTCTATAGACATCTGCCTTGATGGTTCTAGTGCATATTGGTTGTTCATGAATAGCTGTATTAGAGTAGTCGTTAGTGATGCGGTTAAGCCTGCTCCGAGCATTCGTTTAAAGTTCGTTGATCCACCACTTAATGCGCCTGCCATGTAACCAATAATTACTGCATTGACTAAGTAGAACAGCATTGCCATGTCACCGAAGAAATTGTATTGCATGCCATACATTACATACAATACACTAGAGTTACCTGCGACTGCTAAGTAGTACATGCCGCCCATGATGAAACCGGCTGCGCCGCCTGCCCATTTATTCCATACAAGACCAAGAACTAACGGTATGCCTAGTACAATCATTTGGGTAAAGCCTTGTGTTAGAATTACAGCAATTGTTACACCGAGACCTTCGTCACTGCCAAATATAGCGTATGCACCAGTTGGATTAACGTAGACTGCGAGTACGAAGATGAGCAACACTAGAATTAGTGGTATAAAAAAACCGTAGAGAATGTCTGATAGTTTAAATCTTTCTGTTTCCAAAGTTTTCACTTTCTTTAATGTTATTTTTAATAAATACTAACATTTAGACATCCTAATAAATTTAATCCCTTCAATTCAGGCTGACATGGCAATTTACCCTAAAAAAAGCTGCCCTGAGACATGTTTGTCTATTTTTTAGAACAATTAACAACACCACCCGAAACTGTAAAACATACAGAAATGTCAACTATACCTTTAACCGACACTGATGTTGGGTCAGTTGACAAAACAACCAAATCAGCAAATTTATCCTGTTCAATAGTCCCTTTATCCACAATTTCTAAAGTTGACTGTGCCGCAAACGAAGTATACATTTGCAAAGTCTCAAAAACAGATATTTTCTGCATACCTTCACGTTTAACTGCCGCTTCAACACCACACAACGGATTCACAGGCTCCATTGGTCCATCAGAACCTGCGGAAATCAAAACACCCTTGCTAAGGAGTTCTTTAACAGGGAACAAGTGCCGGACCCGTTTTTCACCCAAACGCTCCTCAACTGACCAAACGGAAAACTCGGAAGCAATTACACAAGGTTGAACCGATACTGAAACATTTAACTCTTTTACGCGGTGTAACAGTTGTTTATTCAAAACCGCGGCTTGTTCTAAACGTGGGCGCGGAACAGCAGAATTTCTAGTAGTGTGTTGTATTATGTTTAATGCCTCTTGAACTGCTTTATCCCCCACAGCATGAATAATGAGTTGTAAATTGGCTTTTTGAATTTTGTCTGCAAACATAATTCCCTTATTTTGCTGACAAAATATTTTCCCCTCAGTTGAACTATCACTATACGGTTCAAGTAATGCCGCAGTTCTAGATGCTAAATAACCATCTACAAAAATTATCGCCCCCCCAAGCTTGAAGCGATCATTTTCAAGAGGTTTTAACTTTTGTAGAGCCAAATCCAGTAAATTTGTTGGCACAATTAAATAGACTTTTACAGGTAAAAAGTCTGTTTCAATTAGTTTTTGAATTATCGAGATTTCTATTTCTGAAAGTACAATCCAGTGAACGCTTGTTATACCAACTTGAACAATTTTTTCTAGTGCTAATTCTGTGGCTTTGTAAAGTTCTTGTTGTGTAGGTTCAGGAATAACGCTCCATACAAGATTTGTAGCTTGATCACGTAGAATTCCTGTTGGTTTACCCAATAGGTCTCTTTCGATGCCTACATTATTTTGCTGATTTATTCTAGCGATGTTGAGTGTTTTGCTGTTAACAACACATATTTGTCCTGACTGACAATAAAGCACTACAGGATTATCAGGTGCTACGTTGTCCAATTCTTGACAGGTAGGTAAACGTTTTTCCAAAAGTCCATCAGGATTCAGTGCTTTACCTAAAACCCATTTATCTGATGTCAGGTCTTTTATGTGTTCAGTTAATAGGGTTTGAACATATCTAATCGAAAATGCATTTTGTAGATCTATCCATGTCAACATTCTACCATAATCAACAACATGTATATGTGTATCAATAAAACCTGGCATGACAGTTTTACCATCAAGATAAATTACGCGTGTTAGTTCACCTATATACAGCTTAACTTCCTGATTACTGCCAACATATATAATTCTGTCCCCCTTAACAGCTATGGCTTGGGCTGATGGCATTTTAGAATTCATTGTTATGACGTTTCCGTTAAGTAAAACTAGATCTGCAGTGGTCATACAACATGTCTCCAATGTTTATTATTGATAATTTATTGCTTATCAATATACTTTTTTTAAAAACCGTTTTATTGTAAAAATCTTTTTTAGGAACAGGCTTCTAGGTAAAATCATTAACAGATAAAACTAGAGATGATTTCAGATGACAAAAAAAGGCCCTTTAATGATGACTTCTTGGAGAACAACTGGTGCTTGTAATGCACGTTGTAGGTATTGTAACGTAGATGCGACAGGTAAAAAAGCTGCTCAGGAATTAACAACTCAAGAAGCGTTAGATTTAGTTGATAAAGTTTATGATTTTGGGGTTAGCTGGTTTGGTCTTAAAGGTGGTGAGCCGCTTCTTCGAAAGGACATTTTTGAAATAGTTGCTTACGCAAAAAGTAAGGGGCTCAATGTGTGTCTTTTGACTAATGGTTGTTTTGTCGATGGAGAAATATATGATAATCTTGTTAAGCATCAGGTTTGGGGTTCTGTAAGTATAGATGGGCCAGAAGAAATTAACGATCAGCTTCGTGGTGTGGGTTCATATCAGAAAGCGTTGGCTGCTATTGAAAAGCTTTCGGCAGGGAAAATTCTTAATGGTCTTGCTGCTGCTATAACTTCGGTAAATTATAACAAGTTGGATCATGTTTGTGAGCTTGCTGCAAAATATGGTGCTAATTTTGTTTGGTTTAATCATTTAGTGCCTAGTGGTCGGGCTAAAGATCAAGTAGATGATTTAAGTCCTACGCCTGAGCAGCTTGAGGAATCCTTGGATCATATTTGGGATTTATCAGTCAAGTACGAAGGTGTGTTTGATATTCATGTGCATTGTCCTCATTTTGCTAGGGTTGTAAAGCAACGTAATATACCTAATTTCGATGAGTGGTATGAGCATAAATTTCATGGTAAATGTACTTATTTTGCGTTTGGTGGTTACATAAGTATTATTGAAAACGGTAATTTGATTCCATGTTTCTATACCGATCTTCGTCCGATGGAACCTATGAATATAGGTAACATTCGTGATGATAAGTCTCTGTTGCAGGTTTGGGAAGAAATGAAAACCTCGCCATATTATAGCAGTTTTCGTGATAGAAATACTCTCAAGGGTAAATGTAACATTTGTGAGTACCGAGAAATTTGTGGTGGCTGTAGGAATCGGGCATATGCTCTAACAGGTGATATTTACGGTCAAGATGATGCATGTGCATATATACCTCAAAGTATGCGTGAAAATTTTGAACTGCAACAAAAGAAGTAATAACTAACAGTTTTGCATTCTTTTTTCAGTTTTACAGAAATACATTTTTATTTATTTAGTGCCAACATTTTGTTGATAGAAAGTGACTGTACTGTCTTTTGTGTCCCAAAAGTGTTGGATGGACGTATCATGAAAAAGAAAACTTTTTGTTTCCTATTATTGTTGTTTGTTATTATATTCTCTGTGTTTGTCGTTATTTTAATTGTGTCATCTCAAACTCAGATGAATTCTTGGCCAATGTTTCATCAAAACTTGCAACGAACCGGTTACATAGATACTGCTTTGCCATTAACTAATGCGACTTTGTGGAAGTTTAACGTTGGTGGCCAAATGGGTTCTCCTGAAGTTCATGATGGCGTTGTATATGGAGGTGGTTATGATAAAAAACTTTATGCTCTTGACGTTAAAACTGGTGAGGTGATTTGGGCGTACCAAACTGGTGGCATTATAGTTTCAAGGCCTGCTGTTGTTGATGGTTTAGTTTATTTAGGTTCAGAGGATAATTTTGTTTATGCGTTAGATGCTAAAACGGGTGATTTAGTTTGGCGTTATGAAACGGGATATTATGTAAATTCTGATCCTGCTGTAAGTAGCGGTGTAGTTTATGTGGGTTCTGTGGATCAAAATGTTTATGCTTTAGATGCTAAAACTGGTGTCAAGCTTTGGAATTACACAACTGGTGGTTCTATAATGCTTTCTTCTCCAACTGTAGCTGATGGGTTTGTGTATGTTGGTGTGTTGGATCATAAACTTTATGCTTTCCATGCGCTGAATGGCAGTTTAGCGTGGACATATAAAACTGGTGATAACATTATTTCAACACCAACAGTTTCCGATGGTGTAGTTTATGTGGGATCATTAGATAACAACGTTTATGCTATAGATGCTTACACTGGCTATAAATTATGGTCTTTTAGCACTGGTGATGAAGTGTTTTCTATTCCTGCCGTTTCAGGAGGTGTGGTGTTTGTGGGTTCAAATGATCATAAGCTTTATGCGTTAAACGCAAAAGATGGTACACTTGTTTGGAATTATAAGACTGGTGATGCTGTTTCTTCTTCTCCACGAGTGGCAGATAATGCTGTTTATGTGGGTTCTAATGATGGCAAAATTTATGCGTTTAATAGTAAAACTGGGGATCTTCTTTGGCAATATCGCACAGAGGATATAGTGATTTCTCAACTTGCTGTTGGAAACGGATATGTTTTTGCCGGTGGATGGGATGGTAAACTTTATGCTTTAAATTCTAATAATGGAAATTTGGTTTGGCTCTTTAGAAGCGGTGGAAAAATAGATTCTTCCCCAACGATTATGGATGGTGTCGTTTACATTGGCGCGCATAATGGTAAGCTATATGCTTTGAACGCTTCTACTGGTATGGCTGGTTACGATTTGGAATCGCACAATACTTCAATTTGGAGTTTTCAAGCTGATAATATGATTATGTTTTCTTCTCCCGCTGTCCACAACGGATTGGTATATGTTGGTTCATACGATGGTAATGTTTATGCCATAAATATTACAACTGGGCAGCAGAAGTGGAGTTTTTTGACTGGGCGTGCTGTTGTTTCTTCACCTGCTATTTATGAAGGTATCGTTTACATAGGTTCACAAGATAAACAATTTTATGCGTTAAACGCTGATAGTGGTACTCTTGTTTGGAATTACACTTTTGGCGGCATGGTTATTACTTCTTCTCCCGCAATTTCAAATGGCAATGTGTACATAGGCTCAATGGATCACAACATATATGCGCTTAATGCTAAAACTGGTACTCAAATCTGGAGTTATACAACTGGCGATGTTGTGACATCAACTCCTGCGGTTTCAAATGGTTTAGTTTATGTTGGTTCTTATGATGGTAATATTTATGCTCTGAATGCTAAAGATGGCTGTTTAGTATGGAGCTATACAACAGGTGATAGCATAGCCTCTTCTGTTGCTATAGCGAATGGAGTAGCCTATGTAGGTTCTGATGATGGCAAATTATATGCAATAGATGCCGCTTCAGGCAGTTTAAAATGGAGTTATCAGACCGGTGGTGAAATAGCTTCTGCGCCTGCGATAGCTAAGGACATGGTGTTTTTTGGTTCATATGACAATAAAATTTATGCTCTGAACACAAAGGATGGCAGTCTTGTCTGGAGTTATCTGACTGACGGTTGGGTAGTTTCTTCTCCCGCAATTGTCAATGGTGTTCTATACATTGGTTCTTATGATCATTATGTGTATGCAATTGGTACAATTCAAAACACGCCAAATCCAACAGGTTATAATATAACAACTATTCTGTTAATACTTGGTTTGACTGTGCTCTTTCTTGTTGGATTTTTATATTGGCGCAGACGGTCAGTAGACAAATTTTAACGATGGCGCTTGCAAAATCTGTTTATGGTGAATATTGATGAACCGCAAAAGTGTTGTCACAATTTTTTTCTGTATGATTTTACTAGTAGTACTTTTTGTTGGTATTCAAACTTTTTCCAGCAGGAATCGTACTCTATACGCTGTGGATATTTATGTGGGTGTTGATGCCGCTTATGATGATATTGTTGAATTAAAAGCGCTTATTGATCAAGTTAAGGGTTATACTAACATCTTTATTTTAGGTAGTACAAGTATCACTCTTGACGAGATAAAACTTAACGAAATGTGTGAGTACATTAGTGTGCGTGGTCTTAATTTTGCTACTTATACCCATACCACTGAAAATACTGACATTAATTTTAATCAATCCGCTTGGACAGTTTATGCTAAACAGCATTGGGGTGATAACTTTTTGGGTCTGTATAGTTATGATGAACCTGGGGGCCACCAAATAGATATGGACCATCCTTATATGATAGTTACTGAAGCAGACAATTACGCCGATGCAGCTAATAGGTACACAACGAATTTACGCAATTACCTTTCCGAGTTTATAGCCTTAGATTCTCAGCTTATAACTTCTGATTATGTTCTATATGAATACAATTACCGCGCAGGATATGATGTTGTCATGGCAGAGTATGCATGGAATCACAGTCGACCATTAAACACTGCCTTATGCAGAGGGGCAGCCACGACACACGGTAAAGAATGGGGCGTAATGTTAACTTACACATATGACCATGCTCCCTATCTTGCTTCAGGACCTGAACTGTATCAGGATATGGTAACCGCATATCAAAACGGCGCTAAATACATCTTAGTCTTTGACTATGCTGCGGAAACTGAAGATAGACCCGCGCATGGAATACTTCAACAAGAACATTTAGATGCACTCAAACAATTCTGGAAATACGTTAAAACTCACCCTAGACCAAGCAACCCTGTTAATGAACGTGTAGCATATGTACTTCCACCTGACTTCGGTTATGGCTTCCGTGGTCCAAATGATTGGATTTGGGGTCTATGGAAAGATAGTGCTCTTTCAAACCCCATTTGGACTGATGTGAACACTTATTTACAACAGTATGACCAAAAACTTGACATAATATATGCTGATTCTCCCAACTTTGATAATTTGGGTTACAGCAAAATTATATATTGGAATGGTACAGCAAAAACAAAACCATAACTTTGGGGTTTAGCAGCTTCAGCTATCAGACAAGTTAACTGCTTAAGTGAGTGTTTAGCAGAAACTTTATTATGGTAACAAGGACATTTTAAAAAACAATCGAGGCGAAATAAATGAAAACTCTAGCAACTGAACAATCAGGCATGTATGACCTAAGGACAAATTGGCCGCCCTACACTTACAGGGATTATCCCGATATCAAACCCGAAACGTACAAAGCGTTTCTAGACTTTTTAGATACAGAGAATACATCAAAACGTTTAATGGAACTACAGCCTTGGGTATCTATATGTGACTCTCGTTGTTCATTTTGCTATTTTCCAACTACTGCTACAAGTAAAGCCCGTATAGAACCTTATCTTGCAGCACTTAAAAAAGAGCTTGACATGTATGCTAAAACCCGGTACCTGCAAACAAGCGTTTTCGATGAGCTTGTTCTTGGCGGTGGAACTCCTAGTATTTTAACTGCTGAGCAAATGATTGATATAATAGAATACTGCAAAGCCCGTTTCAATGTAGCTGATGAATACTTTATAAAAGTTACAGGATCCTCAAAAAGCTTTGACCGCCATAAAATTGTAAAACTTGCTGAGTATGGTACTTTTCAAATGGACATGGGTGCCCAAACTTTTGATAACGCCCTCCGCAAAGCCTTCTGTTTGCCTGACCCAGCTGAACAGGTTGAGGAATCAATCAAACTTGCACGCAAACTAGGTATGTGTGTTTGTGCAGATATACTCTACAATTTACCCGGACAAACTATGGACTCTTGGGTAGACACTCTCAAAAAATGCATAGCCTTAGACATAGACGTTGATGTTTACGCTTTAGAAGTTGTATCAGGAACCATTTTAGATATGCAAATAAAAGAAGGTAAAATGCCTCCGCCAGGCGATGTGGAACATGAAACACAAATGTATCTAACAGCCTATCAAATGTTGACCGATGCAGGTTACAAAGCTGTTGGACATGATCGATTCTCCCGTGAACCTTGGCATTTCAAAGAATCTTGCCTTAACGGTTGGCCATTTGCAGCACAACTAACCACTGGCGCAGGCTGTTTTATGGGGTATTTTGAAACGTTCTCTTACTCTAACATTGAAGATATAAACCAGTATATGGATGCTGTAAACGCGGGCAGATTACCAATCGATAAAATTAGTGAGTCTACCACAGAGGAAATGATGCGAAAAGTAATGACAAGACTCTATCTTCGTTTGCCAGTTGACAAAATCGAATTCAAAGAAAAATTCGGTAAAAAACCTGAAGAAGTCTTTGGTTCACAACTAAATCGTCTTGTCGAAAAAGGTTTGCTAATAATAGATGATAAAGAAATCAAAATTACCAAACTCGGTGATATCTGGAAAGGCAATATTGCATGGGAATTCGCAGACAACCCGCGCGCCAAAAATATGCTCAAATAAACATCTGCTTTTTTTGAACATATTCCTACTTTATTATGGTTCATTTTTCGGTTTTTGTAGCTTTTATTAGATTGCACTATAACAAAAATGTTGGTGTGGGTGATGGTTTGTGTTTTTGTTAAGTTGTCATGAGTTTTTTTACTGCGTTAACAAGTTTTTGGTTGTCTTTGTCTGAGCGAACAGTTACGCGGAAGTATGTGTTATCTAATCCCACAAAGGTGCAGCAGTCTCGGATTAACATGCCTAATTTAGCAAGTTCTTCTTTGATTTTAGTTGAAGTACTTTTGTTGTTGATTATTTTTACGAGCAAAAAGTTGGCATCTGAGGGGAAAACTTGTAAACCGGGTATTTCTTTGAGTTGTTCTGTAAATTTGATGCGTTCTTGTGTGATTGTGTGTTTGGTGTTTTTTATGAATTCTTTATCGCTGAATGCTGCTAAAGTGACTAATCCTGCAAGGCCGTTTATGCTCCATGGTTGGCGTATGTCTAAAAGTTTGTTTATTAAACTTTTTGCGGCTACTCCATAGCCAAAACGTATGCCTGGCATGCCGTAAAATTTGGTTACTGAGCGTATGACAAAGAGGTTTTCGTATTTATTTACGCATCCTGCTAAGGTTTCTGTTTGTTCTCTGTTAGTAAATTCGATATAGTTTTCATCTATGCTAAAAATTACGTCTTTTTTTTGGCAGTATTCTACAAGGTCAAGAACTTCGTTTTTGAGGTATAGTTTGCCTGATGGACTGTGGGGGTTGCATATGGAGACGATTTTGGTGTCAGGGGTTATGGCTTTTTTGATTTTTTCGTTGTCCATACTGAAATCTTGTTGTAATTGTACATAGACTGTTTGTCCACCTAAACGTAATGCCGCTTTTTCGTATTCGGTAAAGGAGGGTACTGGTACTACTGCTTTAAAGTTAGTTTTTGAAAAAATTTCTGTGATCATGTAAATGAGTTCTATTGAACCGTTACCTAAAATGATGTTATCGGCGTTTATGCCTGATTGATTAACATATTCTGCGATGTTTTTGTGTAATTCAACAGGGTTTGGATCAGGATAAAACTTTATGAGTTTAACATTTTTTTCTGCTGTTTCAAGGGCTTTTGGTGAGGGTCCTAAATGGTTAATTGGTCCGCTAAAGTCTAGGGCTTCTTCAAGGGGTATATTGTATTTTCTAGAAAAACCCCAGATATCTCCGCCATGGCTTACGAATCTACGTTCTCTACACCCATTACTTGTCAATTTTTCTCCTCCATAAGACTTGAAATTTTTTTCTCTATTTGTACATGCGCTCTATAATGCGCGTTATATTGGTTAACTATTTTGTATAGCCAGTAAATTATCCCAAAGCCTAATGTCACTACGGTAATTAGTGCATACGTTTTTATGGGTATCGTTTGCGCCATAAAAATGCGTTCTGGGAAGGCTTGAGCAAGAAATTTTTCTTGTTCTGCTTCATGCGTAGCTAAATCTTTAGACAGTAAATATGTGATTATAAACACTGGGATAACCAAAATAATGGCTGTGGTCCAAATTTTTGTGTTCCTTTTATGTGGATGATTGCTTGTTTTTAATGGCGTTTTGTTTTGGTTTTGTAGGTGTTTTATTACTTGTTTTTCAAGTGTTTCTTCTTTTTTGAAGTGATAATTTCTGTTTTCTATTAGGTGGTAGAACATGGGAAAAAGTGTTATTCCGAAGGTAATTATTGCTCCTAAAAACCACATGGAGAACCACACTTTTTTGTCGCTTTCTAACTTTGTAATTTTGTGGGGTTCCATGTTAAGCATCAATTCTTCTAAACTGTTAATTATAATGGTTGAGTGGCCAAACTTTATAAGTTCTTCCATTTAGGGTTATAAGTAGAATGAATCAAAACCAAACGCTGATTTCCATAGTAATACCTGTGTATAATGAAGCGCAGACTATAGGATCTGTAATTGAACGTGTTCAAGTAGCCATGAAGCCGTTGGGTTTGAATTATGAAATTATAGTGATTGATGATAGCTCGTTTGATGATTCTCTTAAAGTTGCTAAACGGTATCCTGTGCGGTTGTATAGCTTGACATTACATGGTGGTAAGGGTGTGGGGTTACGTGCAGGTTTTGCTAAAGTTAAGGGTGATATAATAGTAACTATTGACTCAGATGGGTCACATAGTCCTGAAGAGTTGCCAAAATTGTTGTATCCTCTTTTAAATAATGAAGCAGATCTTGTTATTGGTTCACGGTATTTACATGCGAAAGGTGTAGCCGCAAAAAAATTGAATGTTTTTGGTGTTAAGCTTTTTAATTTGATTATTCAGACGTTTATAGGTGTTTATGTTACTGACTCTCAGTCTGGTTATCGGGCTATGAAGCGTGAAGTTCTTGATATTCAGCATTTGAAGTCGTGTGGTTATGAGATTGAGACGGAAATGTTGGTGAAGACTGCTAAGAGTCGTTTTCGTGTGTTTGAGGTGCCGATAAGTTTTACGCAGCGTACTTATGGTAGTTCAGGTGTGGATCATTTGCATGATGGTTTTAGAATATTTGTTTCAATAGTTTCAGCACGAGTAAGGAAAGTGTAAATTTGTCTGACAGTTTGCCTAAAGTGTCTGTAATTATATCTTCAATGAATAACGAGTCAACTATTGAGGAATGTTTGCAGGCATTATTGGCGCAGAATTATCCTTCGGGTCATGTTGAAATAATTTTAGTGGATGGTGGTTCAAAGGATAGAACCGTGGAACTTGCCGGGAAATATCCTGTTAAAATTTGTCAAACTACTTTAAATTGTCCTGCAGCATATAATTTTGCACAAAAAATTGCGCTTTATCCAATTTTGGGTTTTGTTGATTCTGATGCTAAAGTTGAAGTTGATTGGTTAAAAAAACTTGTACCTCGCATGGACGAGCCTGATGTTGGGGGTGTCAGTGGCTCTATTGATACTTGGAACTCGAATAATCCATGGGCAAGGAGCATAGGATATGAACTTAAAAGACGTTATCGCCGCATTGGTAAGTACACTAAGCGTATAGCTACAATGAATTTGTTGCTTAAAAAATCCGTTATAGACGAAGTCGGTGGATGGGCTGAGGATATGCCAAGTCAGTATGATACTGAATTCGGTTATAGGTTAACTGCAAAAGGCTACAAAATCGCTTATGAACCCTCTTCAGTATGTTACCATTTCAATCGTCCCACTCTTCAAAAATTTTATCGACAGCAACTTCAATACGGTAAAAACACCTTGCGATTATACTTTAAACATGGTGTTTTAGCAAAAGGTGACGAAATTACTGATGTTGGTATGAATATTCAACCAATTTGGCTTTTAGCGGCAAAAACTAGTTTCTTGTTAGGTATTGTGCCACGTTTACACTTTTTATGGTACCTAACAGGTGTTTTGTTTTTAGCAATGTTTGTTTACTATGTTTGTTCTGCAGCAAAAATTGCTGTTGAATTCAAAGACAAATCTGCAATGCGCCTAATACTGCTCTATTATGTACGTTCTATAGCATGGTTTAACGGTGCCATAATTACAACAGTAATAACCATAGGAGGTAAACGTGAATGACAAACAGAAATATTTGTTTTATTTCCCCTGAATACTGGCCCCTCTCAGGTGGAACAGGTTCTTACATTTATTATTTATCTAATGAATTAATGAAAAATGGTTACAGTGCCAATATAGTAACGGGGGCAAATCAGAATAAAGATATTCAAGTTAACAGTAAACTTAGAGTGCATTTTCAGAAAATTCCAAAAATTCCCCTAATAAAATCGTTCATGCTTGCAGAAGCTAGTTATCGAAAACTTACAAGCATACACAACACTGCAAATATTGATATTACCCATCCGCAGCTACCCCTGACACCAAGTTTTGCTATTCCACCAAACTTTGGAAAAACCATAGTATGTACCGTTCATTCCACTTGGAAAGGCGAAGCAGAAGCCATACATGGTGAACCATACACCCGTTTAAATGCAAACGAAAAATTCCTCGTAAGCTTTAACTGGTTCCTACGCTTTTTCGAAGTTGGAATGATAAAACGCGCCAGTCATGTTATTGCTGTTAGTGATTTTACGCGGCAAGAACTAAAAAAATACTACAACATACCAGAAAACCGTATTCGCGTTATACACAATGGTGTTGATACCCACAAATTTCAACCGGCTAAAAACAAACAAGCCCTCAAAACCGAACTCGGATTAAACCCTACTGACCTTATAATACTCTCAGTAGGCCGACTATACGCCAGAAAAGGTCTCTTTACCCTAATTGAAGCCATGCCCGCAGTGATTAAACAGTTCAAAAATGCTAAATTTGTTATTAGCGGCAAAGGCCAAGGTGATGAAATGGCAAAACTCCATGCACACGCCAAACGTTTAGCTGTAGAAAATAATATCATATTCACTGGTTACTATCCTGACCAAAAATTGCCTAAACTTTACCAAGCAGCAGATATCTTTGCATTCTCAACTTATTATGAACATCACCCATTTGCTGTGCTTGAAGCGCTTGCAACAGGATTGCCCGTTGTGACAACAACTGTGGGTGGGATTGCTGAGACAATTCAAACAGGCAAAAACGGTTTACTGGTAAAACCATTTAATTCTAAACAGTTTTCTAATGCAATTTTATATTTACTTGAACATCCAACAGAAGCAGCTGAAATGGGTACAAACGCTCGCAAAACTATTGTCGAACAGTATGACTGGAGCATTTTAGTGAAAAAAGCCATGTCAGTATATGAAGAAGCCTTACGCAGTGCGTAATTCCGCAATCTACTGCAATCATTTTTAATCCGGCAGTTCTAACCGTACAGACTAGGCTACTTCTACGGGGTTACCGCGGTAGGTCATTGTTATTTTCTGAAAGAGTTTTACTATATCCAAGGAGCAGAACAGCATTTTGGTGAGGTATTCATGTTGGTAGATAAATATTTGGATTTTGACGGGTAAATCAATACGTGGTGGTTCAAAGCGATGGGCAACTGTTGAAATTGGTGTGCCTTCTTCTTTGATGTTGTCTTCTTGAAGCATAGTTTTTTTGGCAATATAGTTAAGATATGTTTCTTTCCAGTTGAGTTTCATAATTTTAGCTGCTACAATATCTAATGCAAGAGCATCAGTGCTGCTTAATACAAGATCCATTTTCACTGGTTTGCCTTTCGTTGGACCATTGCCTTCAATACCCACACGGGCATCCATGATTGTTAAGGCTGGTTTAAATAGTGTGTATAGGCGGTAAAAAACTTCGGGTAGATAGGGATGTAGATAAATGCGTTTGTTGCTGGGTATGCAGCCAAACAAGTTTTTGATTGCGCCGCTATAAGCCATGAATTCATGGGTCTTCATTAATGGTAAATCGATTACTGCGTTTGCGTCTATGATGGTTTTAGGTAAAAATAGTCGTTTTAGAGGTGTGTTGCTGTTGAATTTGACTTCAACGATTTTGTCCTCTGAGAGGTTGATAACTGTTCCACCTGCTTTTTCAACGGCTTTTTGCATGCCTGTTTTATCAAAAGCTGTGTGACATGGATAATTGAAGCCGTTGGATTCGCCTACTATGACTTCGCTGTTTTTGTCACGTAGTAAGCCTATTAATTCGCTGGTTAACTCTGGGTCTGTAACTACGCCTGGTAAGTATTCTGGATGGCTCAAGTTTGGTTTTATGAAAATCTTTTTTTTGTTTTGCCAGTTCACGTTGGCAACTGCTTCTTTTAGAATGTCTTTTATGGGTGTGTCTTTTGTGTGGTAAATTTTAACTGGTTTTGCGGTTTCTTTTGTCATTGATTTTTTGCTCCCATAATGCATCCGGGGTCACCATTTAATGGGTCACCCTTGTAGTATGCTACTGAGCGTGCTCTGCAGCCGCCGCATATAAATTTGTATTTGCATCTGCTACATGAGCCTTTCAAGTTTAGGCGGTTTCGAAAAACGTTAAACAGTGGGGCGTTAAGCCATATGTTTTTGAATGTTTGTGTTTTTAGATTGCCAACGTTTATGGGTAAAAACACGCATGATCGTACGTCTCCTTGTGGTGAAATTGAGCAGTAAAGTCTGCCTGCGCCGCATCCGCCGATAAACTCGCCTAGAGGCACTGCTTTTTTGGTTACCTTTACTGTTTGCATGTGTGCTAATGCCAATGTAACTTCGCCTGTGCCCGATGAGCCTTGACATTGTGCTGCGACACGTGCTAACTGTGGTGCTGTGGCTAAAATCGTAGTTTTACATCCTGAAGACATACGATTAAGCAGGTATCTCATAACTTCTTCACGTTCCTGCGCTGAAAGATCTTGATCTGCATAGTCTTTGCCGCGGCCTGCGGGTATGAAGTTAAAATAGGTAAATCTGTCTACTTTAAATTGTTCTGCTAAATCAATAATGCCTGGTAATTCTGCTAAATTATTTTTACCCACCGTAGTAGCTATACAAGTACAAATGTTTGCATCAACACAATTTTTAAGACCTGTAATTGCTTTCTCAAAAGCACCGGCGACTCCTCGAAATTCGTCATGAGTTTTAGATGTTGCGCCATCAATGCTTATGTCTACATAGTTAACTTTTGCTTCTTTGAGTTTTTGGACATTTTCTTTAGTAAGTAACGTACCATTTGATGCAAGAGAAACATATAATCCACGATCAGCTGCGTGACGGGCTACTTGAAAGAAATCTTTACGAGCTAAAGGCTCTCCACCACTAAACGCCAAAGCCGTTACGTGTGCATTAACAAGCTGATCCACAACAGCTAACGCTTGCTTAGTAGTTAACTCTGCCTCTCCCTCTTCACCACCACTATTTGAATAACAATGCTTACAGCGAAGATTACATTTATGCGTGAAATCCCAAACAACCAAAAATGGTGCACAAAGAACCATAGGTTTTCTAATGCCAAAATACTCAAAGGATTCTACAAGATTAAGAACAGCATTCCGAGCATACTTGTCTGTTAATAACTGTTCTACTTTTGCCCGTTTAAACCCCAACGCTTTGCGCAGAAACTCTATCCAAAACGCAATAATTTGACTATAAAAAGAACTACATTTTTCACAATAATTACTTTTTTTGTTACCATAATCATCTAATGCTGCTTCAAGAACTGTGCGACCACATGTACTGCATTTACGAAGGGATAATTGGAGCATTTTTTTAGTCATAGGCATACTGACTATGGCATTCCAAAAACTGTCATGGCTAAGTATACTCATGTGGCTATTCTCCTACACAAGTAGTATTTGGTATATAGAGTATGTTAAGATTTCTCTAAACTTTGTCTTTGGGAAAAAATTGTGAATTTTTGTTTTACATTTTTTATTTGCAATTGGTTAATAGTTTTTTGGCTATTTGTAGTTCTTGAGGAGTGTTTATGTTTATCGCTAGCTCTATTTGGTCAAGTAAAAAGATGTCTTGGTCTAACCATTCATCGCCGTATCTTTTGTTTCCGTCGATTATGTTGATTCCTGTGGGGACTACGTCCTTGTTGTCCATTTTGAATGAGTATTCACTGCTCATGCCTATTTTTATTTTTGTTTCGATTGGTATTGCAACAGTTAGTGCTGGTTTGCCACAGTTTTCATAGCGTTTAACAATTTGGTCTATGATTTCTCCTGTGATTAATGGTAAGTCTGCTGCGATGGCAAGGAATTTGCCTAGTTTGAGTGTTTGTGTGGCATAACCAATGTCTGAGACATAATCTTTTCCAGGTGTTGTTACAATTTTTGTTTGTAACTTTTCGGCATGCAGTGCTGTTTTTGGTGTTCGTTCAGTTACTGCAACATATATATCGTCGATTTTTTTTGCGTTTTTTAATGCGCTAAGTACGTATTCAATGACTGGTTTGCCGCAAATTTCGATAAGTGGCTTTTCTTCTAAGGAGTTCATACGTGTGCCTTTGCCGCCGGCCATAATTAGTGCAGAGACAGTCATATTATCATTAATACTCCTACTGTCGCAAATAATATCAGAATTACTGTTCTTGAAATCTCATTTGTTGCTCCTATGATGTCGCCTGAAACGCCGCCGAATACTTTCTCAGCTACTTTACCCATCACGTAAGCAACTGGTATGCTGATAAACACTAATCCTATGCTTAATAGTCCATAAGTTGGGTTAATTGCTAAACTAAATAGCACAAATGTAATTACTGCTGAAATAGCGTATGCGGCAATGTTTCTTTTCTTTTTTGCTTTCTTTAGGAAAATGGATCCTAAGCCTTTATGTGTGGGTTTTCCTATCCATACAAGTGTCACCATTGCAAGTTTAGCTGCAACTTCAGCTGAGATTATTACTGCAAATATCATCAAAGGATTAGCAAAGTTTGTAACTATCAAAAATAAGCCTAAAAGTGCTATAAATTCTATAATTATAGCAAAAACTGCTCCTGAATAATTTACGTTCCACGCATGAGCAGCCATTTTTCTATCATGTGTATTTCTATAGCCTAAAGCGTTGCCAAGGTCAATTAATCCATCAAAATGTTGAAGCCCTGTTATAACCAGCAGAAATGCTATGGTCATAGCTGCAGATATAAACAGCGTTAAAAAATTTGGTGCAGCTATAAAATTGTTGATTACACCTGACAGCGTTTGGAGGATGAAATTGCTGCAGATAAAGTATGCTCCAGCTAAAATACCTATGAAGCCACCAATTAAAGGGAAGAGGTACATGTTTTCTGCTGCTGTGAAAACAAAGTCTTCTTTTCCTCCCATGGGGATTATAGTTAAGAATGCGAGTAAATCCCTAAAGGTTTTTATGGCTTTTGGCTGTGACATATACCCTTAACTATATACATAGCTAATATAGGCTTTGTCGTGATTTAAATGACAGAACTCGTTGGTAAAAAAGTGATGGTTACAGGTGGAGCTGGGTTTATCGGTTTTCACTTATCTAAAGCTCTTTCCAGTTTAACGGATAATCTTACGATTTATGATAATTTGTCTACTGGGAAAATGAAAAACGTAACAGATGTACCTAAGGCAAAATTTGTTAAAGGCGATATTTTAGACCTTGATACTTTGTTTTCACAGGAAAAAATGGACTTAGTTTACCATTTAGCTGCTCAAGTTGTTGTTCCCTACTCTATGGAAAATCCGATGGCTGATTTTGATACAAATGCTAAAGGTACTTTATGTGTTCTTGAGAAAGCACGTAAAGATGATGCTAAAGTGGTTTTTGCTTCAAGTGCTGCAGTGTATGGTAATCCTTCAGTGTTTCCCACTCCTGAGAGTTATGGCTTTCATCCTTTTTCTTGTTATGGTTTATCTAAAGTTGTAGGTGAGGAATATTGTCAAGTGTATCGTGAGCAATATGGTCTTGATATTGTAATCACTAGGTTTGCTAATGTTTACGGTTCTCGGTGTCATGGAGTAATTCATGATTTATTGGATAAACTTGCTAAGAATTCTGATAAATTAGAAATAATTGGTACAGGTCAGCAATGTCGTGACTTTGTTCATGTTTCTGATGTAGTTGATGCGTTGATTAAAGTTGGAACGATGTCTTCTGTGGATGGTAAAGTTTACAATCTTGGGTTTGGCAAAACAACCTCTATACTGGAACTTTCTAAAATGATATTAACAATTCTAAATCTTCAAGACAAAACTGTTGTAACTACAACTAATGTTTCTTGGCCAGGCGATGTAACTAAAATATGGTTTGACATTGCTAATGCAAAGAAAGAGTTAAATTGGCAGCCTAAGGTATCTCTTGAAGATAACATAAAAGAAATTGTTACTGAGAGGAAAATAGTCAAATGAGCGCATCAACAGCAAAGGGATTATTTGCGCTTCTAAGGATGCCCTACTGGTTAATGACCGGTGGCTTAGCTCTACTTACGGCGTTTGCTATAACAAAAGGTATAATTGAGCTTCCGCAGATCGCGTTAATTTTTCTTTCTATGGCTTTTATTACCAGTGCGGGTTTTGCTATAAATGACTATTTTGATCGTGAAAGCGATGCTGTGATAAAACCTAAGCGCCCAATCCCTGCTGGTGCTTTGACACTTAAGCAGGTAATAGCTATTTCAAGTACGTTTTTTGCTGTTGGTTTAATAATGGCTTATTGTATTAACTGGCTTAGTTTTGCAATTATAGCTATTGACTCTGTCATATTGCTTTTTTATTCTTATCTTGTGAAGCGAAAATCTGGGTTTGCCGCAAACATTATTGTCGGCATACTTACTGGAACTGCTTTCATGTTTGGACAAGCAGCTGTCTTCGGTGAAATTACTCTTATCTCGTTAAGTCTTTATCCAATAGCTTTCGGTACAATTGGTGGGAATGTTTTAAGAGATATCCTAAGTTTGGATGGTGATTCAAAAGTGGGTTATCCTACGTTGCCTCAAAAAGTTGGTAGTATTAACGCGGCTAAAGTTGGTGCTTTATTTTTCATGCTGACTGGATTGCTTGCACCTCTTCCTTATGTTATTGGAAAATTCTCTGGACACATAGGCTTTTCAGTGTATTACCTTCCGCTTATACTAATTTGGAGTGTATTGTTAATTTACTCCTCTATACGTCTTGCAATGTCTGCTCTTACGATAGAAAATGTGCGTAAATATGAACGAATGGTTACAATGTCTATGATTTTACTTCCTTTAGCTTTGATTGTTGAAACAATAGCTGGAATACTGTAATGAGTAAAACTAAAAGCATCTGTCCTGAGTGCCAAAAAAAAATTGATGCAAAACTAAGTGAACGAAAGGGACAAATTAACATTACCAAACAATGTCCCGAGCATGGCAAATTCAAAGCTACTCATTGGCAAAGTAAACCAATATTTGAGCACATGACAAAATATGATAGTTTTCAATATCTTGGCGACCGCGATGCACCCAAAGATCCTGAAGGGTGTCCATATGTTTGTGAGACTTGTAAAAATCATGCCTCTGGAACTGTAATAGGTGTGATTGATGTAACTAAGCGTTGTAATTTTAGATGTGCTGTTTGTTTTTCAACGTTTCCAAATCAAGATCATGATTATGAGCCAACTAAAGAAGCACTTATAGGTATGCTAGAGTTTGCTGCAAAAGCAAATCCTAAACCTCCTGCTATTCTTTTTTCAGGTGGAGAACCGCTTGAACGCGAAGACATGCCTGAAATTATAGCTGCTGCCCATAAACTAAAATTTATGACTATTCTAGCAACCAATGGTACACACCTTGTTAGTACTCCCGGGTTAGCTAAGTTGCTTAAAGAAAAAGGGTTAAACATTGTTTACTTATCTTTTGACAGTTTCAATGAAGACTTTAACAAAAAAATCCGTGGCTTACCTCTTGTAAACATTAAACTAAAAGCTATTGATATTTGTCGCAAATACGACATGGAAGTCATTTTAGTTAACACTTTAATGAAAAGCTTAAACGATAACGAAGTTGGCGACATGATACGTTTCGCAGCAAAAAACACTGATATCATAAGAGGACTAATTTTTCAGCCAATAGCCTTCACGGGTAGAGCAACAGCAAATCCCTTCCGCGAAAATTTTCGAGAATGGAGCTTCGCTGAAGATGTAGAAAAACAAACTCATGGCGAAATAAAGGCAACTGACCTATTTCCACTGTCTGTTATGACCTCGCCAATTAAAATAATGCGGAAATTCATGCAGAAACCCTGGCCACTATTTAGCTGCAGTCCTCAGTGTGGCATTGTAAATTGGGTTTACGTCTCCAAAGATGGCAAAATGTTTCCAATTAATCAATTTGTAAACTTTGATAAATTTTTCAATTACATCCGCAAAACCGCTGAAAACGCTGAATCAAAAGGCAAATTATCTTTACTATCATCCCTTTTCATGGGCGCAATGCTATCTATGCGTATGTTCGCAGTTACCAAAGAAGTTGGTATATTTACTCTAATAAGAAGTATTCTACGTATGCACATCTCTCCATCTTATGCATCATTGGGAAAAATCCGACGACAAATCTTCTTGTTAGGTTGTATGGCATTCATGGACTCTTATAATTTTGATGTTAATAGAGTTCGACGTTGTGTAGTTCACTATATTACACCTGACAAAAAAATTATTCCGTTCTGCGCCTATAACAATGTGCATAGAGTGCAAATTGAAAATGAATACATTGAACGCCAACAAAAAAACAAACAGAAAAACGCTATAGCTTAACACTACAACGCACACACTGGGCTGCTCTTTTTATTTTTACATAGGTTTTAGATTTTTATTAAGACGGTCTACGATTTTTTCAAAATCCCTTTGTTGTGCCTCATCGCTTTTATTAGCAAAGTATCTCCTTGTGTATGTTTTTTGGACAGATGGTGACATTTTATTGAAATTTTCATATGCGGGCGACAAACCAACCAATTTTCTGTGAACGATTTAATTTGGTCATCAGTGATTGTTTTGTCTTTTGGCGCGTTCCGCATTCCGTTATTTTTTGCGTTTCCCACAGCTTTTTCGCCTAATTCGGTCATTAAACCTTTTTTACGTAACATTTCAACTGTTTTTTGTTTTTCTCCGATCACGCACTTTTACTGCGCCGACGTGCAAAATATTTTAAGTATTTTGTTTCATCAATATTCTGCATTTCTCCATCGGTCCATCCAAAACACAACGCTTCTTCTAAAGCATCATTCGCAGATAAGGTGACGAATGTTTTCTTTTTTCCAAATATGAGCCATATCTCTTCACTTGTTTCAGAGTTTTCATTTAGCCATGTGCGGAAATTACTCCGTGATAAAAAATAAGCTCAGGCACATTGTTCCTCATGTTTATGCCCGTTTCAAATTTTTATGTCTGGTATCCTTATTTTTTGAATGCCATATTTTTTGTGTTGCTGTAAAGTTAACTGGTATCTGTAATTGCTGTTATGTGTAGAACACAGTAGTTATTTGTAAATCTATAGTTTTCTTCTTTTTCGACGTAAAGTTCAAACACAATACTAAATTCGCCCTCTTCCTTGATGCTTATGGGTACTTGGTTGTTCCATGTTTGTTTAGGGTTTAAGGTAAATTCGTATGTTTCGTATGTGGGGGTGTTTATTGGGAAATTAAAGGTGTCTTTGACAATTTTTACTTGAACCTGATAGTTGTATGTTGTTGGTTTGTTGTTTTCAACAACGCTTTTTGTGTTAAAAGTGTTGTTTTGATTAATAATGAGAATTTGAGGGTGATTAACTATTTGGTCTTGAGCGTTAAGTAGATACATTACATTATACCCTTCTGAGCGGGGTGCGTAAATGATGACGCCTGTTACTACTATGCTGCAGGTTATCGTAATTGCAAGCAGTATAACTATTATTTTTTTTATGTTGATTTTTTCAAGTGATAATGTGTTTGTTTGTTTGCTATTTTTTTCCATATGGGTCACTTGTTTACTAAGCCTTTAACCATTGTTGTGAATATTTCTATTGTTGATTTGAATTTTTGTAGCTTAGGTTTGCCGTATCTGCGAATTTTGTATGTGCTTTTGATTTCAACCATTTTATAGTTTTTCTTTGTGAATTTTATGAGCATTTCTGTTGCAAATGCCATGTCACCTTCGACAAGTTTTACATTGTTAATAGCTTCTTTGGATATGGCTCTAAATCCTGATTGTGTGTCGCTAAGGTATTGGCTGTATAGGAAGTCAAAGCAGAAGGTGATGATTTTGTTGCCGACAAAATTGAAGAATCCCATTGCTTTATTTGGGTCATACATACGTGATGCAAGAACCATTTCTGCGTTTTCTTGGATCATTTTATTGAGCATGCGTTCAATGTGTCTTACTTCATATGTTCCATCACCGTCAACCATTATGATGATGTTACCTTTGGCGTTTTTCATACCTGTTTTTAATGCTCGTCCATATCCGCGTCGGGGTTCAATTATTAGTCTGCAAAATTTTGTGTTTTTCACAATTTCTTGTGTGCCGTCGGTAGAGTTTCCGTCAACAACAATGATCTCCTTTGGATAGTTTAATCCTTCTTGAATTGTTGTTACAGCTTCCAGTATGTTTCCTGCTTCGTTAAGTGTTGGAATCACTACCGATACCAGTTCTACCTTTGTAGTCATAACATCTTCCCTAGCTGAAGAATTATTATCTTTGCTCACTTAAATAAGCTCTTCATATATATCAATTAGGCGTGCAACATTACTTTCCCAACTGAATTTTTCCTCAACAACACTGCGCAACTCTTCACTTCCAATATTGACGCCTGTAAATTCAACAATCGCCTCTGCTAATGCTTCTGGATTGTTTGCTGGAACTAACTTTCCAAAATCTTTCATCATAATCTCACCTATTCCTCCAACGTTTGTAGCCACAACAGGCAAGCCACATGCCATAGCCTCTAAAGCTACTAACGGCAAACCTTCCCCTGATTTTGAAGGCAAAACAAACAAATCCGCCGCATTATAATACAAATGCAAATCTTTATCCGCAACAAACCCTGTTAATTTAATATTTTTTTCAAGACCCATATGTTCTATCTGCTTTTGAACACTCGCCATATCAGGACCTTTTCCTACAACTATAAAAACAATATTTTGTTTCTTCCTAACAGCAAATTTTGCTGCATCAATAAGCGTGTCAACACCATTTTTATAAACTAACCGGCGAACCGTTAAAACAATCTTTACATCCTTTGAAATACCTAACTTTTTACGCATTTCTTCCCTAACTCTAAACAACGGCCTAAAACGATCCAAATCTACACCATTATGAAGAACCTCAACCCTACTATGCTTTGCCCCTAAACTCAACACATACCCCTTAGTAGCATTACTCACAACAACTATCTTATCAGCCTGCCTAAGAGTCTCTTTACCAACTGTTAAATCGTTAACTTTCTCAACCTGATTGAAAATATTGTTATAATCTATGAATGTGTTATGCTGCGTTAACACAAATGGTTTCTCATAATACTTTGCCAATTTACCTGCAATAAGCGAAGTCAAATACGGATGACCATGAGCATGAACAATTTCACTATCCTTAACATTTCTAGTAAACACTGGAAAACTTGCCACTGTTGGAATAGTATAAGGTATCCCTAAACGAAAACCCGTATTCATAGACTCATAACACTCAACACTAATCCCATCAACAACATACTCCCTTGGAGATTGCATCCTATTAGTAACAACTTTAACATCAAAACTTTTCTGAAGAAGCCTCTTGCATTGCTCATAAGTCACAATTTGTATCCCACCAACTGACGGTAGAAACACGTTCGTAACAACACACAGCCGCATCTGACCCATAAAACCAACTCCGTAACCTCAAACACCAAAATATTATAAAGTTACGGTAAAAACAACAGTTAACTCAACTAAAAACCTGAAAGCAAAATAGCACCTCAACTTATAACAGGAACTTTTTTATGTTAACCCATAGGTTTTGGGTAATAGGTCTTTGAATACTTCAAGTTTTTCTTCAATCTTTATGTATTGGGTGTTTTTTTGGTTTTTTAGTTGTTTTATAGCAACTTGATTTCATATTAACGCAAGTGTTATATTGGTGTTAGTGTTTATTTTGTTATGCGACCTGTATCTGACGAGAAACGTGAAATAATCATAGAAGCTAAAAAGCGGGGAGAAAGCGAAAAAACAATTCT
>Ga0209628_10000173_pt1 | contig 36577 bp, 36 predicted proteins | sample TergutCu122P4_FD_187285 | JGI IMG/M metagenome (GOLD analysis project Ga0209628, IMG submission 187285) | Cubitermes ugandensis P4 segment gut microbial communities from Kakamega Forest, Kenya - Cu122 P4 (SPAdes) (version 2) | ecosystem: Host-associated > Arthropoda: Insects > Digestive system... | reverse complement strand
GAGGCGCCGCCGGTCAACAACGCACGCATCCAGGAAATCAAGCAGGCCATCGCCGAGGGCCGCTTCAAGATCAACGCCGACGCCATTGCCGACCGCCTGATCGAATCCGCCCGCGAACTGATCGGTGGCGGCCGCGGAGAAGGCTGATGGCCGAACTCGGCGCCATCACCGAGCGCGAAATCGCGCTGATCGGCCGCTTCATCGAGCGCCTCAAGGAAGAACAGGAAGCCCTGTGCCGCGCCGACCCGGAACCCCTGGCCGCGATCGGCGCGGCCAAGATCGCGCTGGTCGATGAACTGAACGCCCTCGAACAGGAACGCCGCGCCCTGCTCGGCGTCGGCAGCGAACAAAAGACCCGCGCCGCGATGAATGACTGGCTGGCCGCCAATCCGGGACAAAAACTGGCCGCCATGAACTGGCAAAAACTGCTTGAACTCGCCCAGGAAGCCAAGACCCTGCACGGACTCAATGCCGGCCTGATCGCCGTGCATCTGCAACAGACCGGCGACGCGCTGCACGCCCTCGACAGCCGCCGCGCCGCCGACGCGCTCTACGGCAACGACGGCCAGGCCACCCCGACGAGCGGCAGCCGCCTCGTCGACTCGGCCTGACGGGCGCAGGGCGGGGCTTGCCTCGCCGGATCAAAAATCAAATTTGATAGGGGATTGGCGGGTCGAGACCCGCAGGGCGGTCAATGCCCTTCGCCGGCCAGTTCGGTTGGCGCTTCCGGGCGGTTGGAGTCGATCAGGATGCTGACGCGCCGGTTGCGGGCGCGGCCTTCAGCGGTGGTGTTGGTTTCGACGGGCCGCGTTTCGCCGTAGCCGATGGCCGTCAGGCGTTCGGCGCCGACGCCGCCGTCATTGAACAGGCGCAGCACGGTGGTCGCCCGCATGGCCGACAATTCCCAGTTGGAGGGAAACTGCGCCGTGGCGATGGGGATGTTGTCGGTATGCCCTTCGACGGTGATGGGGAAATCGGAGTGGGCGAGCACCGCAGCGATGGCCCGCATGGCGCTGACCGAATCGGCTTGCAGATTGGCCAGGCCGGGCGCGAACAGCACGCTGTCGTTGATTTCGATGGTCACGCCGCGGCTGGTTTCGACCAGGCGCACCTTGCCCTGGGCGACCAGGGGTTGCAGGGCGTTCATGATTTCGGCGGCGATGTTGCGCATTTTCTGCCGCTGCTCGATTTTTTGCGTGTCGGCGAGCTTTTCCGGCGGCCGGGCCGAGGGCTTGGGGAGCGGCGGCGGGGCGCCCTGGATGATGGCGATGGGCTGCCCTCCGGCCTGCGCGGTGCGGTTGTTGAAGGCATTGACCAGGGCGTTGGAGAGCACCTTGTACTTGCCTTCGTTGACCGAGGAGATGGCGTACATGACGACGAAGAAGGCGAACAGCAGCGTGATGAAATCAGCATAGGAGACGAGCCAGCGTTCGTGGTTGTCGTGCTCCTCCTCGCGGCGGCCGCGGCGGCGATGGCGGCGGCTCATCAGCTCAGGTAGCCCCGCAGGCGGCCTTCGATGATGCGCGGGTTGTCGCCCTGGGCGATCCCGATCAGGCCGTCGACCAGCATTTCGCGCAGGGCGACCATGCGGCTGATGTAGTGCTTGAGTTTGCCGGCGATCGGCAGGTAGATCAGGTTGGCGAGGCCGACGCCGTAGATGGTGGCGACGAAGGCGACGGCGATGCCGGCGCCGAGCTTGGTCGGGTCGGAGAGATTTTCCATGACGTGGATCAGGCCCATCACGGCGCCGAGGATGCCGATGGTCGGCGAGTAGCCGCCGGCCGATTCCCAGATTCTGGCCGACTGCCGCCATTCGTCCTCGAAGGTGGTGATTTCGACTTCGAGCAATTCGCGGATGCGTTCGGGGTCGGCGCCATCGACCAGGAGTTGCAGCCCCTTCCTGGTGAATTCGTCCTTGACGACGGGGATGTAGTTTTCCAGCACGAGCAGGCCCTCGCGGCGGGATACCTGGCTCCACTTGAGTATCTGGTCGATCATGCCCTTCTGCTCGATGACCGGCGGCACCCAGACCCATTTGGCCATCCTGAAGCCGCGCCGCAGGATGTGGAAGGGGGTTTGCAGCAGCACCGCGCCCAGGGTGCCGCCGAGGACGATCAGGAGAGCGGTCGGCTGGGCCAGCGACGCGACGTTGCCGCCTTCCAGCACCTGGCCGCCGAGGATGGCGACCAGGGAGAGCACGAGGCCGGCGAAGCTGATCTTATCCAAGCGATTTCTCCTTCTTCCGCTGCGCCGCCTTCGGCAGTTCGCCGGTGATCTGCGCCCGCAGGCGGGCGACGGCCTGGCTGTGCAACTGACAGACCCGCGATTCGCTGACGCCCATCACTTCGCCGATTTCCCGCAAATTGAGCTCCTGTTCGTAATACAGCCCCATCATCATCCTTTCTCTTTCCGGCAGGCGCTCGATGGCGCCGACCAGCGCCCGGCGGATATCGCGGTCTTCGAGAATGGCCGCCGGATCGGCCTCGCTGTCGGAAAAATGGCGATCGAGAAATGCCTCGTCGCCTTCGCCCGCGAAATCCTCGAAATAGACGATGCGGTGGCCGCGCGCCTCTTGCAGCGTGTGCTGGTATTCGGCCAGCGACATGCCGAGCGCCTCGGCCAGCTCGCGTTCGCTGGGCGAGCGCCCGTGTTCGTGTTCGAGCTGGCTGATCGCCGCCTCGATGCGCCGCAGTTCGTGGCGCAGGGTGCGCGGCAGCCAGTCATTTTCGCGCAGGCCGTCGAGCATGGCGCCGCGCACGCGCTGCGTGGCGTAAGTTTCGAACTGGGCGCCGAAGCCTTCCTGAAAGCGATCCAGGGCGTCGAGCAGGCCGATCATGCCGTTCTGCACCAGATCGTCGACCTGCACATTGGCCGGCAGCCGGGCCATCAGATGATAGGCGATGCGCTTCACCAGCGGCACGAAGCGCTGAACCAACTGTTCCCTGTCTGGCTGCCCGGCAGCGGTATACATCAAGCTCGCAGTACGTTAGGGGTTATGCGTTGGCTCAAGTGTAGCAGTTGCTGTATGAAATATTCGACGCCGCCCCCGCCTTGCTCGCTGCCCTGCCAGTACAGCAGTTCGCCGGCGATGTCGCGCAAGGCGCCGGCCGCCGCCGAGTCCGGCGCCTGGGCCAGCACCGGCCGTCCCAACTGGCAGGACTGGCGCAGGGCCTCGTCGAGCGGAATGGCGCCCGCATATTCCAGGCGGGCGATGCCGCGCTGCCCCGCGACCTGGGCGATGTTGTCGAAAATGGAGCGGGCGTCGGCCAGGCTGCGCACCTTGTTGACCAGGATGCGGAAATGCCGCCGGGCGAAGGCGTGGCTGACCTTTTTTATCAGCGAATAGGCTTCGGTGATCGACGCGCTGCTGCCGGAGAGCACCACCACCGCCTCCTGCGAGGCCAGGCCGAAGGGCGAAAAGCCGCCGGGATGGGCCATGCTGGCATCGACCAGGATGATGTCGACGGGCCGTTCCAGGCTCGACATGGCGTCGAGCAGCGTCTGCTGCTGGGCGAGCGACAGACGTCCCAGCTTCTTGACCGCCCGCGCGGCGGGCAGCAGGCGCAGGCCGTGCAGCGGTTGCAGCAGCACCTGGGGCAGCGCCAGTTCCCGCTGCACGACATCGAGCAGGTCGTGGCGGACCATCAGGCCGAAGGAGGAGGCGATGTCGTCACGCGAGGCGTGCTCGTCGATGATGAGGACTTCCTTGCCCAGACGCGCCAGGGCGACGCCGAGATTGGCGACGGCGACGCTGCGCCCCACCCCCTCGCAACCGGCGACGAAGGTCACCACCTGCAACTGCTGGCCGCCGCCGAGCAGCCGGCGCAAGCCGGCCGCCTGATCGACGCGGAAATCAGCCACGGCAGGCCCCCGCCGTCAGCAGGCCGGCGCCGGCCATCAAGAGCGCCGGCTCGACGCCCATGTGGCGGTGCGGCGAGGCTTCGGGCAGATCCTTGAAGGCGCGGTGCAGCAGGTAGCCGCGATTGGGCAGATGCAGGTCTTCCGGCACCCGCTGGCCGTTGGAAACGTAGTGCAGGCGCAGGCCGTGGCGCATCACCGCGTCGATGGCGGCGGCCAGGCTGGTGGCCTCGTCGACCTTGGTCAGGATGCAGCCGGCCAGTTGCTCGCCCTGATAGGCCCGCACCACGTCGTCCAGGGTGTCGCCGCGCTTGGTCGAATCCAGCAGCAGCAGACGCTGCACCTCGCAGCCGGCCAGCATGCCGGTCAGTTCGGGCACCAGCTTGTCCTTCTGGCTCATGCCCATGGTGTCGATCAGCACCATGTGCTTGTGCTGCAATTCGGCGAGCGTCTGGCGCAATTCGCCGGCGTCCCTGGCGAGATAGACCGAGACGCCGAGAATGCGGCCATAGATGCGCAACTGTTCGTGCGCGCCGATACGGTAGCCGTCGGTGGTCACCAGCGCCACCTTGCTCGGCCCGTGGCGCAGCACGCAGCGCGCCGCCAGCTTGGCCGTGGTGGTGGTCTTGCCGACGCCGGTCGGCCCGACCAAGGCGTAAGCGCCGCCCCGGTCGACGATGTCGGCGTCGGCCCCGGCGGTCAGCAGGGAGCGGTCGGCCGCCCCCTTGACCCAGGCCAGCGCCTGGCTGCTGCCCATTTCGCGCGGCAGATCGGCGAGCAGATCGCGGGAAAATTGCGGCGAAAAGCCGGCGTCGAGCATCTGGCGCAGGATTTCCGTCCTGACCGGGGCCGAGCGGGCGGTTTCGCCCCAGGCGAAACCGGCCAGATGCTGTTCGACGATTTTGCGCAGGGAGCGGATCTCGTCCATGAATTCCATCGGCAGCGTCTCGGCGGCGCGGCGCGGCGGCTCCATCGCCGGCGGCGCGGCCTGCGGCATCACCGGCGCGGCGGGCGGCGGCGTCGCCGGGCGCGGCGCATCGAAATGGCGCAGCGCGCCGGTCTTGGGAATCCCGGCATTGACCGTGGCCGCCTGGCCCAGCGCGGGGGCCGTCCGGCCCGGCGTCGTCACCGCTTGCAGGCCGGGGATGGCGTGGCGCGACAGCGCGGCCTGCGCCCGCGCGCTGCTCAAGGAGACGCGGTAATCGTCCTCGCCGTCGGCGGCGGGCGGGCGGCGTTCGGCGGCGTTGGAGGGCATGCCGCCGACCGTGGTGGGGGCGATCATCGCCATGTCGCGGGCGGCGACGGCCATGATCTCGACGCCGCCGGGAACGCCCCGGTTGGAAAGGATGATGGCGTCGTTGCCGAGCGTTTCCTTGACCTTGCGCAGGGCGTCCCTGGGGTTGGCGGCGATGAATTTTCTGACGTTCATGTTTTACCTCCGATAACCGAGGTCACCCTGATGATTCGATTTTCTGGAACTTCGTTATGCGAGAGCACCTTCAACTGCGTGACGGTGCGGCGCAGGAAACGCGACAGCAAGAGGCGCAGGCTGCCCGACACCAGCAGCACCGGGGGCAGGCCGAGGCTTTCCTGGCGCTGCGCGGCGGCGGCGGTTTCGCGCACCAGCGTGTCGGCCAGCCCCGGTTCGAGGCTGGTGTTCTCGCTGCCGCCGGCGACCGCCTGGGCGAGCAGGCGATCGAGCGCCGGATCGAGCGACATGACCTGCATCTCGCCATTGCCGGGGAACAGTTGCTGGACGATGGCGCGGCCCAGGGCGTTGCGCACCTGGGCGACCAGTTCGTCGGCGTTCTGGGTGCGGCTGGCATGGTCGGCGACGGTTTCGATGATGGTGCGCATGTCGCGGATATGCACGCCCTCGTCGAGCAGGTTTTGCAGCACCTTTTGCAGCGTGCCCAGCGGCAGGACCTTGGGCACCAGATCTTCGACCAACTTGGGCATTTCCTTGGCCAGATGGTCGAGCAGTTGCTGCACTTCCTGCCGCCCCAGGAGTTCGCCCGCGTGGGTCAGGATCAGGTGATTCAGGTGGGTGGCGACGACGGTCGAGGCATCGACCACGGTGTAGCCATAAGCCTGCGCCTTTTCGCGCTGGCCGGCGTCGATCCACACCGCCTGCAGGCCGAAGGCCGGGTCGACGGTCGGCGTGCCGCTCAGCGTGCCGGCCACGCGCCCCGGATTGATGGCCAGAAACTGCCCGGCATAGGCTTCGCCGGCGCCCAGTTCGACGCCCTTGAGCAGAATGCGGTAGGCATTGGGCTTGAGTTCGAGGTTGTCGCGGATATGCACCGGCGACACCAGGAAACCGACTTCCTGGGCGAATTTTTTGCGGATGCCCCGGATGCGCCGCAGCAATTCGCCATCCTGCGATTTATCGACCAGCGGAATCAGGCGATAGCCGACTTCGAGGCCGAGCACGTCGAGCGGCGTCACGTCGCTCCAACTGGCTTCGACCGCTTCCGGCATCGCCGCCGTCGGCGCCACCTTGACCGGCGGCTGCGCGGCGGCGCGCCGTTCGCGCTTGCCCATCCGCCACGCCAGATAGCCGATGGCGCTGGAGAGCGTCAGGAACACCAGATTGGGCATGCCCGGAATCAGCCCCAGGAAGCCGATGATGGCGGCGGTGATGGCCATCGCGTTGGGATTGCGGAAAATCTGGCCGAGCACCTGCTGCCCGACATCGCGGTCGTCGGACACGCGGGTCACCACCAGGCCCGCCGCGATCGAGACGATCAGGCCCGGAATCTGGGCCACCAGGCCGTCGCCAACCGTCAGCAGCGTGTAGGTCCTGGCCGCCACGGCGAAATCCATGTCGTGCTGGAACAGGCCGACGACCAGGCCGCCGACGATGTTCAGCAGCATGATGACGATGCCGGCGATGGCGTCGCCGCGCACGAATTTCGAGGCGCCGTCCATCGAACCGTAAAACTCCGACTCGCGCGAAACGTCCTGGCGGCGCTGGCGCGCCTCGTCCTCGTTGATGAGGCCGGCGTTGAGATCGGCGTCGATGGCCATCTGCTTGCCCGGCATCGCATCCAGCGCGAAGCGCGCCGAAACCTCGGCCACCCGGCCGGCGCCCTTGGTGATGACGACGAAATTGATGATCACCAGAATCATGAAAACGACGATGCCGACCGCGAAATTGCCGCCCACCAGAAAATGCCCGAAGGCCTCGATCACCTTGCCGGCGGCGTCCGGACCGTTGTGTCCTTCGAGCAGCACGACGCGGGTCGAGGCGACGTTGAGCGACAGGCGCAGCAGCGTGGTCACCAGCAGCACGGTCGGGAAAACCGAAAAATCCAGGGTCTTTTGCGTATTGATCGCAACCAGCAGCACCAGCACCGAGATGGCGATGTTGAAGGTGAAAAACAGATCGAGGACGAAGGCTGGCAGCGGCAGCACCATCATCGCCAGAATCATCAGGATCAGGATCGGCGCCGCCAACTGGGTGATGTTCAGGCGGGCGAAGAAATTCTGCATGCCGAGCGAGGACGTGGCCATTTACGCAGCCTCCGGGACCAGTTCCGGCGGCACCGGCAGATCGCGCGGCGGCGGCGGATACGCCCCGCCGGTCTGCCGCCAGCCGGCCAGGCGATAGACATAAGCCAGCACCTCGGCCACCGCGTTGTACAGCGCGGCGGGAATTTCGCTGTCGAGCGCCGCATGCTTGTTCAGGGCGCGCGCCAGGGGCGGCGCCTCCAGAATCGGCACGCCGTGCCGGGCGGCCACTTCCCGAATCTTCAGGGCGATCTCCCCGACGCCCTTGGCCACGACGCGCGGCGCGCTCATCCCCGTCTTGTAGGAAAGCGCCACGGCGAAATGCGTCGGATTGGTGACCACCACATTGGCCTGCGGCACCGCCGCCATCATGCGCCGGCGGGCAGCCTGCATCTGCAGGCTGCGGATGCGCCCCTTGACGTGCGGATCGCCCATCATTTCCTTCATCTCGCGGCGCACCTCGTCCTTGGTCATTTTCAGCTTGTGAAAGTATTGCCAGAGCTGGAAGGGCACATCGGCGACGACCACCAGCGCCAGCGCCGAAACCAGGATCAGGAAGCTGAAGGAAACCAGGCGGCCGGCATGGGCCAGCGCGACGCCCGGCGCTTCCGTCAAGAGGCCGAAAATCTCCTCGCGCGAATGCCAGATCAGCATGACCGCGACGCCGCCGACCAGACTGGCCTTCAAGGCGGCCTTGCCAAGCTCCATCAGGCTGTTCCACGAAAACATCCGGCCAATGCCGGTCAGCGGATTGAGGCGCTTGGGATCGGGCGCCAGCGACTGCGGTGCAAACACCCAGGAATTGAGGAAAAAGGGCGGCAACAGGGCCGCCAGCAGCAACACCCCGATCAAGGGCGAAAACAGGAACAGGGCGTCGCTGAACACCCCGCCGAGATGCGGCGGAAGCAATGCCGCTTCCCTGGCAAGCCGGGGGTCGAAGGCGAAAGCGCCGCGCAGGATCGCCGCCGCGCGCTGCACGAACCAGCCGCCCAGCATCCAGACCGTGGCGGCGGCGGTCATCAGCACCAGGAAGGTGCCGAGTTCGCGCGAACGCGGCACCTGCCCCTTCTCGCGCGCCTGCTCGAGGCGCCTGCCGGTAGGCTCCTCTGTTTTTTCGAGATCGCTATCTTCCGCCATGATCGTTTTTTGAAATCAGTGCGCTCATTATAGGAAAAGTTCAAGAAAATTAAATAGGTACGTGCGTTTTTTTAGCCTGTTTGTGAGGAAAGGCGCGGCAACGCCGGCGGGCTTCAAAAAGCAGGAGAGCAACCATTCGTAAGCCACTGATAACAATGAAAAACACCACCCACCAAGCGCCCGATGCCAGGAAATGACCGCGTCGCATCCGCCGGCGCGTGGTGAGTCTCCTCGGCATTAATGCCGAGGCTTCCTCGCCACGAGTTTGGGGCGCCTTCGGCACCGAGAAAAGACTTGGCTCGCTTGACCCCGGCATGAATGCCGGGGCTTGCGCTTGCGCCGTGGTCAAGCAACGCGAACGGCAGCAATCAGGGCAATCGCGCAAATGGCAACGTCATTCGGCCTATGAGGTTTTTGCGGCACTGATTCGATTTTTACTTCAAGGCAGCAATGACGACACCCATCGTCATTCTGCGCGTAGCGAAGCGTAGTCGCAGAATCCAGATGCCGCATGGATTCCGCGACGGAGCGCGCAATGACCGGCCACCTCAATAATTTACCGCTTGAAGCGGAAATGGAATGACTCCGAAATTCCGTCATTCACGCGCGCTTCCAACGGGAATCCAGGCATGACCACGCCCGGCGGACAAACCCTGAGCGCCGCCGACATCCGCACCCGCACCGCGACGGTGCTGGCCGGGCGCTTTGCGACGCTGGCCAATGTCGAACAGGCCATCGCGCGCGCTCGCGCCGGGTGAAGCAATGGACGAAACAACGCCCGCCCCGCCAAGGATGGCGGGGCGGGCGTTCGATGCGCCGTCAGGCGCGGGCCAAGGCGCGGAGGCCGAGCGCCGTATCCTGGCCTAGGTCGGCCAGCAGTTCCTTCATGTCGAGAATCAGCACGATCTGGCCGTTGGACAGCGTGGTGACGCCGGCCACGCCGCGCGGGCGGAAGTCTTCGAGCGACTTGATCACCGCGTCGTCGCGCCCGGCAAAGCTGTCGACGGCGAGGATGAAGCTGCGCTCGGCGGTCTGCATGAAAACGCCGTATTCCGGGTAGCGTTCCAGCGGCCAGCCGAGCATGCGGGCGAGCGAGATCACCGGCAGCACTTCGCCGCGCACGACCAGGGTTTCCCGGCCGCCGACTTCCTGGACGCGATCCCGCTCGATGGGCAGGATCTCGCGCACCAGGGACAGCGGCAGCGCGAAGGGCTGATCGCCGAGCAGCACCAAGAGGACGGGCAGGATGGCCAGCGTCAGCGGCAGGGAGATCATGAAGACCGACCCCTTGCCGGGTTCGGAGCGAATCTCGACCGAGCCGTTGAGTTTCTGGATGTTGGTTCTGACCACGTCCATGCCGACGCCGCGGCCGGAAACGTCGGAAACCTGCGATTTGGTCGAGAAGCCGGGCAGGAAGATCAGATTCAGGCTTTGCCGCTCGTCGAGGGTATTGGCCTCCTCCTCCGAGATCAGCCCCTTTTCGATGGCCTTGGCCCGGATGCGCTCGGCGCTCATGCCCTTGCCGTCGTCGGCGATGATGAGCATGATGTGGTCGCCTTCCTGGCGCGCTTCGAGGCGCACCAGGCTCTTGACCGGCTTGCCGCTGGCCTGGCGTTCCGCCGGCATCTCGACGCCGTGGTCGACGGCGTTGCGGATCAGGTGGATCAGCGGATCGGCCAGATCCTCGATCATCGTCTTGTCGACTTCGGTTTCCTCGCCGGCCAGCACCAGTTCGACATCCTTGCCGAGTTGCCGGGCGAGGTCGCGGGCGATGCGCGGGTATTTCTGGAACAGCCTGCCGATGGGCTGCATCCGCGTCTTCATCACCGAATTCTGCAAGTCGGAAACCAGCAGGTCGAGCTGGCTGACGGCCTGGTCGAGCGCATGCAGGGTCTCGGAATCATTGCGGCCGGCCAGGATGTCGGCGCGCAGACTGGTCAGCCGGTTCTTGGTCAGGCCGATCTCGCCGGACAGGTTGAGCACCTGGTCGAGCCGCGCGGTATCGACGCGGATGGTGCTTTCCCGCGCGCTGCTGCGCTCGTCGGTGCGCCGCGCCGCGGTCGGCTGGCCGCCGGGGCGGTCGGTGGCGCGCCGGCCAAAGGGCGAGGGCGCGCCATCCGCCGCCGGCACGGCGGGCGGGCCGGCCGGCGCGGCGACGGCGGCCGCCTCGGCCTTGGTAATCAGTTCGCCGTGCGCCGCCGGCGCGGCAGCCGGCTGACCGGTCAGCGTGGCGTGCAGGGCCTGCCAGTCCGGTTCGCCGCCGGCGCCGGACGGCGCAGCGGCCTTGGCCGCTTCGGCGGGCGCGGCGGCCGGCCGCGACGCTGGCGTCTGGCCGCTCAGGGCGCCTTGCAGCGCGGCGATGATGTAGGGATCGGCGGGGCGCGGCAGCACCATCTGGCCCAGTTCGCCGAACATCTCGCGCACGCCCTTGGTGGCCGCCATGATGATGTCCATCAGTTCAGGCGTCAGTTCGAGTTCGCCGTTGCGCAGCCGGTCGAACAGATTTTCGGTCAGGTGGCACAGCGTCACCAGTTCGGTGGCGTTGAGAAAGCCGGCGCCGCCCTTGACGGTGTGAAAACCGCGAAAAATGTCGTTCAGCAGGCCTTTGTTGTCCGGCATTCTCTCCAGATCGACCAGCTTGTTGTCCACGTCCGATAGCAGATCGTGCGCCTCCTGCAAGAAATCCTGCAGCAGGTCTTCCATTCCGGCGAAGTCGCTCATGTTCGCACTCCCTCAGAAACCGAGGCTGTCCAGCAGGTCGTCGACCTGCTTTTGGTTAACCACCACATCGGTGCGTCCTTCCGCATTGACCACCGGACCGTTCATCAGGTTGTTCACCTCGTCGGTGCGCCGGGTTTCCGGCACCACGTCGAGCAGCACGCTCATCAGGCCGGATTCGAGTTCCTGGGCGAGCGCGACGATTTTCTTGATGACCTGCCCGGTCAGATCCTGGAAATCCTGCGCCATCATGATTTCCGTCAGTTGAGCATGCGCCGCCTGGGTTTTTTCCGGCAATTGCTGGTTCAGGAAGGCACGGGTTTCGGCGGCCAGTTCCCTGAATTCGGCGGTGCTCGCCTGATTGGCGAAAACCCGGTCCCAGCGCGCGCCCAAGGCGAGCGAGCCGCGCTCCATGTCCTCGACCAGGGGGCCGGCGATATCGGTGGCGTTGAGCACGCGGCAGGCCGCCTGCTCGGTCAGGTTCGCCACATAGGCCAGGCGATCCTTGGCGTCCGGCAGGGCCGAGACGGTCTTTTCGAGAACCTTGTCGTAGCCGAGCTGCCCCAGGGTGTCGTGCAGCGTGCGGGCCATGTGGCCGATACGCTTGAACACCGCCTCCTGTTTCGGCCAATCCTCGCTCGCGCCTTCGCTGGCGGCGGGCGCCGGCGCGGATTTCGCGCCGGTCTGGGCGGCGACGCTGTCGAACAGGGCTTGCAGATCGTCGCTGTCGCCGTCGGCCGAGGCCGCCGGAGCCGGCGGCGGCGCGGCTTTTACCGGGGCGGCGGCCGGGGTGTAGTCGGTGGCAATCGAATCGAACAGGGCCTCCAGATCGCTGGAATCATTGCTTGCGGTCATGACGCTTCCTCTTGCCTAAGCCATTTTCTCGAAAATCTTGTTCAGCTTTTCCGACAGCGTACCGGCGGTGAATGGCTTGACGATGTAGCCGCTGGCGCCCGCCTGGGCTGCGGCGATGATGTTCTCCTTCTTCGCCTCGGCGGTGATCATCAGCACCGGCAGGTGTTTCAGATTCGGCGTGGCGCGGATGGTCTGCAACAGCGTCAGGCCATCCATATTGGGCATGTTCCAGTCGGTGACGACGAATTCGAAGCCGCCGGCCTGCAATTTCTGCAAGGCGATGGCCCCGTCCTCGGCCTCATCCACATTGGTGAAGCCAAGCTCTTTCAGCAAATTGCGCACGATCCGGCGCATTGTCGAAAAGTCGTCCACCACCAGGAATCTCAACTTGGGATCTGCGGCCATCGGGCACTCCGGAGTTTTTCGGATTATCTTTCAATCAGCGGGCGCAAGGTATCGGCCAGCGCCTCGGCATCGAATTTGGCGACATAGGCATCCACGCCGACCGTCTTGCCCATCGCCCGGTTGGCTTCGGACGACAGCGACGAGTGCATGACGACCGGCACGCCCTCGAAGCGGGCGTCGGACTTGATGTTCTTGGTCAGCACGTAGCCGTCCATTTCGGGCATTTCGGCGTCGACCAGGATCAGGCGGATCTCGTCGCGGATGTTGCGGCCGCTCTGCAGGGTATGCGTGGCGATTCCCTGCAGGCGCGTCCACGCTTCCATGCCGTTGGTGGCGTGCTTGTGGCGCACGCCGAGCTTGTCCAGCACTTCGATGATCTTGCGCCGCGCCACCACCGAGTCGTCGGCGAAGAACACGCTGGTGTCCGGCGCCACCCGGGCCGGCTGGATATCGACGATCATCGCCTCGCCGAAGGCGTTGGCGAGTACCTGCTCGACGTCGAGAATCGAGACGAGGCCGCCGCTCTCCAGTTCGATGACGGCGGTAATCAGGCCCTGGTTGCCGGCCAGCACGCTTTCCGGGGCCTTCACCCGCTCCCAGTCGACGCGGATGATGCGGTCGACCTCATGGACGAGAAAGCCCAGCGTGCGCTTCGAGTATTCGGCGACCATCATGGTGCCGCCCAGGCCGACGGGCACGCCGTCGAGTTGCAGGAAGGAGGCCAGCGACAGCACCGGAATGACGTTGCCGCGCAGCGAGATCAGGCCCTCGACGCCGCGCGGCATGTTCGGCGTCTTGGTGATGTGCGGGGTGCGGCCGACTTCGCGCACCTTGAACACGTTGATGCCGAAAACTTCCCGCGTTCCGACGTTGAACAGCAGGACTTCCATCTTGTTGGAGCCGGCCAGGCGGGTGCGCGCGTCGACGCTATCGAGCAGATTCTTGCTTTCGACGAGATCCATGAAATAACTCCCGTAAAAACTCAGGCCGCCGAAACGGAATCGCCGAGCAGGCGGGTCAGCGTTTCGGACAGGCGCTGCGGCTCGAACTTGGGAACGTACTCATCGACGCCGACCGACAGGCCCAGCTTCTGATTGGACATGCCCGACAAGGAGGAGTGCATGATGACCGGAATTCCCTTGAAGCGCGGGTCCGACTTGATTTTCTTGGTCAGGATGTAGCCGTCCATTTCCGGCATTTCGATATCGGTGAGCACCAGGCTGATGAAATCGGAAACCGGCTTGTCCAGCGATTTCGCGTAGGTCGCCGTTTTTTCCATTTCGTGCCACATGCGCAGGCCGTTCACGGCGCTGACGCCCTTGACGCCCATCACCGACAGCGTCTTTTCGATCTGCCGGCGGGCGACGCTGGAATCGTCGCAGTAATAGACGGTGGCGTCCGGGCGGTTCAGCGCCATGACGCTGCGGAACATCGCCTCGTTGTCGATGGAGGTGGTTTCCGACAGCACCTTCTCGACATCCATCATCATCACCAGGCGTCCGTCCTCCAGTTCGGTCACCGCGGTCACCAGGCCGCCGGTCTGCGCCGTCAGCATTTCCGGCGGCACCCGCATGCGGCTCCAGTCGAGGCGCAGAATGGTATCGACCCCCTCGACCAGAAAGCCCTGGGTATGGCCGTTGTATTCGGTGACGATCATGATCTCGCGCGGCGTCTCGCCGTTGATGCCCGAATATTTGGCAAGATCGATGACCGGCACCAGTTCGCCGCGCAGGCTGACCATGCCTTCGACCGACGAGGGCATTTCCGGCGCGGCGGTGATCAGCGGCGTGCGCATCACCTCGCGCACCTTGAAAACATTGATGCCGTAGGTTTCCCGGCGGCCGGTGCGCTGGTCCAATCCGAGAAAGAACAGCAATATCTCAAGCTTGTTGGTTCCAGCCAGTTTGGTCCGCGCATCGATATTCTTCAGCAATTCTGACATCGTCATTTCCTCGCATTGCTTGCAACCGGCTTTTTGCTCTGAAAATCCCCAGAACAAAGCCAAGAATACACGCTTTTCATTATCCGACAAACCGCTTGACAAAAGTGGAAAAACAAGGAAATACGCCGCTTCGGCGCAGGCGGTGTTGCGCTTGGCGGAGGCGAAAACCGCGCTAGCGGGCGATGGCCATCACCCGGCGGGCGATATCGCCGAGCGGGCATTGCTCCTCGACCGCGCCGATCAGAAATGCCTCGCGCGGCATGCCGTAGACGACGCAGGTGGCCTCGTCCTGGCCGATGGTCTGGGCGCCCGCCCGGCGCATGCGCAACAGGCCCTGGGCGCCGTCCTTGCCCATGCCGGTGAGGATCACGCCAATGGCCTGGCGGCCGACGCAGGCGGCGGCGGAATCGAACAGCACGTCGACCGACGGACGGTGGCGATTGACCGGCTCAGTGGTCAAGAGTTCGGTGAGATAGCCCGCCGGCCCGCGACGAATGCGCAGATGCGAGTGCCCCGGCGCGATATAGACATTGCCCGGTTCGACCTTTTCGTTGCCCTGCGACTCGATGATCCGGGGCGCGCACAGGGTGTCGAGGCGGTTGGCGAAGGAGGCGGTGAAGGTTTCCGGCATGTGCTGGACGATCAGGATCGGCGGGCAGTCGGCCGGGATGCCGAGGAGAAATTCCTTGAGCGCCTCGGTGCCGCCGGTCGAGGCGCCGACGAAGATGATGCGCCCGCCGAGGGCGGCGTAGACCGCCTGGCGCGCGGCGCCCGGCGCGGGCGTCGGCAGCGGCGCGGCGGCGGGCGCCGCGGCGGCCGGCATGGGGCGGCGCAGGCGCGCGCCCTTGGCGGCGCGGATCTTGTCGGCCAGCTCGTCGGCGTAGTTGTCCAGCCCCTGGCCGTCGCTGCGCGGCTTGCCGATGAAGTCGACGGCGCCCACTTCCAGCGCGCGCAGGGTCGTGTCGGTGCCGGCCTGGGTGAAGGCGGAAACCATCACCACCGGCATGGGCCTGGAGCGCATCAGTTGCTGCAAGAACTCGATGCCGTCCATTTTCGGCATGTGGAAATCCAGGGTCATCACGTCCGGGTTCAGCGTCTTTATCATGTCGGCCGCCGTCGCCGCATCCTGGGCGGCGCCCACCACTTCGATGTCGGGCGCGGCGTTGATCATCCGGCTGAGAATCCCCCGCATGAATGCGGAATCGTCGACGACCAGAACGCGAATTTTTCTTACCATGATTTTCCATCAGACGGGTTTGCGGGCCGGCCTCGCCGGTCAGGTGAACAAATCGACGTCGCCTTCGACCAGGCGTTCCTTGTAGGCTCGCTCGCGGCTGAACAGGGTGTCGTTGTGCACGCGGTGGAGCTTCTTGACCAGGGCGCGGCCGGAATCGGGGAAATAATAGACTTTGCGCGGATAGGAATCGAGCAGATCCTTGGCCACCACGGGAATTTTCTCGGTTTTCAGGTAATCGAGCACGAATTCGGCATTGCGCGCGCCGACGTTGCTGCTGACCAGGCTGGAGAGCACGGCGCCGCCGCCGAACACCTTGGCTTCGAGACGGCTGCGCCGGGCGCCCGAACGCAGCAGGTGGTTGATGAGCACTTCCATCGCGTAGGAGCCGTAGCGGGCGGAAAAACCGTGGTGTTCGCGGCCGCCGTCGTCGGGCAGCAGAAAGTGGTTCATGCCGCCGACGCCGGCCTCGGTGTCGCTGATGCAGGCCGCGACGCAGGAGCCGAGCACGGTCACCAGCAACATGCCGTTTCCCGACACGAAATACTCTCCTGGCATTATCTTCGCCGCATCGACCCCGAAATAGCGGTCGAAGTAGCGGTTTTCGGCCATCGCCTCGCTATAGGCATGCTGCATGGCGAGCCTTTTCAGCGCGGCTTGGCGAGCGCATAGACGGTTTTGCCCAGTGAGCGGAACAGGTCGGTGGCGTGCATGAAGCTCTCCGAATGGCCGGCGAACATCAGGCCATCCGCTTGCAGCATCGGCACGAAGCGCGACAGGATCTTGTATTGCGTCGGCTTGTCGAAGTAGATCATCACATTGCGGCAGAAGATCACGTCGAGCGGCCCTTTCAGCGCGTAGACGCTGTCAAGCAGGTTGATGCGCTGGAAGCTGATCATCTGCTTCAATTCCTGGCGCGCCGCGACATAGCCTTCCTGGATTCCGGCGCCGCGCAGGAAGAAGCGGCGCAGGCGGTCGGGCGACAGTTTTTCCACCCGCTCGGCGGGATAGACCCCCTTGCGCGCCGTTTCCAGCACATTGGTGTCGAGATCGGAGGCGATGATCGAGACTTGCGAGGCGCCGGCCCCCAGCGTCTCGGCGACGGTCATGGCGATCGAATACGGCTCCTCGCCGGTCGAGGCGGCGGCGCACCAGATGCGGATGGGCCGCCGCGCGCCGAGTTTCTGCAGGTGCTCGGCCAGGATGGGAAAATGGTGCGGTTCGCGGAAAAAGGAGGTCAGATTGGTGGTCAGCGAATTGACGAAGTGTTCCCATTCGCCGCCGCCCAGTTTTTCCAGGCGATCCAGGTATTCGCCGAAGCTGCGGCTGCCGGTGGCGCGCAGGCGGCGGGCGAGGCGCGAATAGACCATGTCCTGCTTGGTCGGCGACAGCGAGATGCCGGCATGCTGATGGATCAGCTTGCGGACCCGCTCGAAATCGGCCGGCAGAAAGCTGAATTCGCGCAAACCGCCGTCACGGCCGGGGGCGGCCGTCGCCGGGGTGGTGAACAGGGGGACGCGGGGCGCCTCGGCCATCATCAGAATTCCTCCCACTCATCGTCGCCGTCAGCGCCGGCCGGCAGGTGCTGGCCGCTCTTGGCCATCAGGCGGCGGCCCGGACGCGGCGGTTCACGATGCGGCAGCGCGGGCCGCCGTCGCGCGTCGGCCAAGAGAGGCAGCATCTCGCCCGGCAGGGAAAATACCGCCACCTCGCAGGCCAGCGCGTCGGCCTGTTCTTCGAGGCTCTCGGCGGCCGCCGCGGCCTGTTCGACCAGCGCGGCGTTCTGCTGCGTCACGTCGTCCATCTGCGTCACCGCCTGGCAGACCTGCTCGATGCCCGCCGTCTGTTCCTGGCTGGCCGCCGAAATATCGGCCACGATGTCGGCCACCTGCTTGATGCTCGCCACCACTTCCTGCATCGTCAGGCCGGCCTGGTCGACCAGCCGGTTGCCGGCTTCGACCTTTTCCACCGAATCGGAAATCAGGCTCTTGATCTCCTTGGCCGCCGCCGCGCTGCGCTGCGCCAGGCTGCGCACCTCGGTGGCCACGACGGCGAAGCCGCGGCCCTGTTCGCCGGCCCGCGCCGCCTCGACCGCCGCGTTCAAGGCCAGGATGTTGGTCTGGAAGGCGATGCCGTCGATGACCCCGATGATGTCGCCGATCTTGCTGCTGGCCTGGTAGATGGCGCTCATCGTCTGCACCACCTCGCTGACCACCTCGCCGCCGCGCTCCGCCACCTGCTGCGCGGCGCCGGCCAGTTCGCTGGCCTGGCGGGCGTTGTGGGCGTTCTGGCGGACGGTGCCGGTCAGTTCTTCCATGCTCGACGCCGTTTCCTGCAGGCTGCTCGCCTGTTCCTCGGTGCGTCCCGACAGATCCTGGTTGCCGCTGGCGATTTCCTTGGCTGCGGTGTTGATGGCGTCGCTCGCCCCCTTGATCGCCAGCACGATCTGTTGCAGCCGGTCGACCGTGGTGTTGGCGTCGTCCTTCAGGCGGCCCATCATGCCCTGGTAATCGGCCTCGATCTTGCGCCGCAGATCGCCCTGCGACAGGCGCGCCAGCATCGCCCCGAATTCCTGCACTGCGGCGCTGTTGACTTCGAGCAGGCGGTTGATGTCGTCCGACAGCTCGCGGAAGAAGCCGCTCATCCGCGAATTGTCGATGCGCTTGCCGTAGTCGCCGGCGGCCGCGGCGGCCATGATCGCCGCCACGTCGCGCTCGACCTCGACCTCGGCGGTGCGGTCGCGCCATTCGACGACGGTTCCCAGGCGCGTGCCACACTCATTGATGATCGGATTGGCGGCCAGCGCGAAATGGCGGCGGCCGATGCTGATTTCGCCGCGATAGGTGCCATGCAGCGAAGCGATCAGGTTGCGCTGATGCGCCGGGTTGCGGTGATAGCGGTCGATGTTCGAGCCGAGGATGCCGTCGGCGCGAAAATCCGGCAGTTCGGTGCGGATGTCGTTCTCGGCCCGGCGCATCATGTCGAGAAACGAGGCGTTGCAATAGATGATCTTGCCCTCGGTATCGGCCACCAGCACGCTGTTGGAACTCACGTCGAGCGCCACCTTGACGCGCATCGTGGCGTCCGCCGCCTGCCGCTCCCCGGCGATCCGGTTTTTCAGATCGGACTGCATCTTGGTCAGGGCGCGCTGCAACTCCGTCACCTCGTCATTGCCGCGAATGGCGATGTGGTTGTCGAGATGGCCGTCGGCCACGGCGTCGGCGATGCCGATGATTTCCGCCAGCGGGCGGGTGATGCTGCGCCCGAAGACATAGGAAAAGGCCGCCACCAGCACCGTCACCACCAAGGCCAGGCCAGCGAGCAGCCAGCCGGAGAATTTGCTGACCTGCTTGGCGCCGTCGAACAGTTCGTGGCCGCTGTCGGCGTAATACTGGTTCAGCGCCTCGGCGGCCACGCTGGCCCTGGCGTAGGCCGGGCGCACGATTTCGCCGTAGATTTCGGCGGCGCGGGCGTAACGCCCGGCGCTCAGGGCTTCCGCCGCCGGCAGCAGGCCCTCTTGCAGGTAGACCATGCGCGCCTGGTGGAAATCGAGCACCAGCTCGCTTTCGCGCCCTTTCGGCCGGCGCTCGGCAAAGCTCTGCCACAGGCTGTCCACCTGCTTGCGGTTGTCCTCCAGCTTCTGCAGGTGCTGGCTGATGCTGCGCGCATGCTGCACCGCCTGCTGGCCGGCCGGCCCGCCCAGCAGCAGGCTGTTGGCTATCTGCACGTTGTTCTCGGCCATCAGATTGCGAATTTGCAGGATCAGCGCCGCCGGCTCCTGCTTGTCCACATAGACCGCCTCGCTGGTCCGGCCGAGGTCGCGCAGATAATGGTTGGCGACGAGCACCAGCACGGTAAACCAGAAGGCCATTCCCAGCGCCTGCCAGATCAGGCGGGTGCGGATGCGCAAATTGTTCAGCATTGTGAAACCCCTGCTCCTTGATTCAAATCCTGGGCATTGTCGAACAGCGCCATGTCGGCGCCGGTCATCAGACGTTCGATGTCGGTGACGATCATCATCCGCGACTCCAGGGCCGCCAGACCGATGATGCAATTGGTATCAAAGATACCAGAAAAGTCCGGCGCCGGACGGATTTGCGCCGGTTCGAGAAAAACCACGTCAGACACGCTATCGACCACGATGCCGATGATGCGCCCGCCGATGTTGAGAATGACGACCACGGTGAATGGCGTGTACTCGGCCGCGCCGAGCGCGAACTTGATGCGCAGATCGACCAGCGGCACGATCAGGCCGCGCAGGTTGATGACGCCCTTGATAAAGGGCGGCGCGTGGGCGATCCACGTCGGCGGCTCGTAGCCCCGGATCTCCTGCACCCTGAGGATGTCGATAGCGTATTCCTCGCCGCCCAGCGTGAAGGTCAGGTATTCGCCGGCGGCCTGGTTTCCTCCCGGCGGCGCGGCCTCTGTCGGCGTTTTCATTTCCATGCTCTGCTCTCCCTGGCGCGTTTCATTGCGTCGCCATCCGGGCCATGCCGGCGAGCGCCGGCACGTCCAGGATCAGCGCGACGCGGCCATCGCCCATGATGGTCGCGCCCGAAATGCCGGGAACCCGGCGGTAGTTGGTTTCCAGACTCTTGATGACCGCCTGGTGCTGGCCGACCAGGGCGTCGACGAAGAGCGCCGCCCTGGCGTCGTCCGCCGCGACGATGACCAGGATGCCCCGTGTGAAATCCGGCGGCGGCGCCGGCTGCCCCAGCAATTCGCCGAGCGCGATGACCGGCAGGAATTCGCCGCGCGCCTCGATGACCCGCCCCTGGCCCGCCAGGGTGCGGATGTCGCCGGGCCGCGGTTGCAGGGATTCGACGACATGGGGCAGCGGCAGGACATAGATCTGGTCGCCGACGGCCACCGATATGCCGTCGAGAATGGCCAGGGTCAGCGGCAGGCGGACGCTGATCCGGGTGCCGGCGCCGGACGCCGACTCGATGTCGACGCACCCGCCCAGCGCCTGGATGTTGCGCCTGACCACGTCCATGCCGACGCCGCGCCCGGAAACATCGGTGACCTGCTCGGCGGTCGAGAAGCCGGCCTCGAAAATCAGGTTGAACACCTCCCGGTCGCTCATCGTCTCCGCCGCCGGCAGGCCGCGCTGGCGGGCCTTGGCGAGTATCTTGTCGCGGCACAGGCCGGCGCCGTCGTCGGCCACCTCGATGACCACGCTGCCGCCCTGATGCGCGGCCTTCAGCGTCACCGCGCCGACCGGGTTCTTGCCCAGGGCGAGGCGCGCCTGCGGCGTTTCGATGCCGTGATCGAGGCTGTTGCGGACCAGGTGGGTCAGGGGATCGACGATGCGCTCGATCAGGCCCCGGTCCAGTTCGGTCGCCTCGCCGGATGTTTTCAATTCGGCCTGCTTGCCGAGCTTGGCGGAAAGATCATGGACGAGACGCTGAAAGCGCGAGAAAACGAAGGAAATCGGCAGCATCCGCATCGACATCACCGATTCCTGCAATTCGCGGGTATTGCGCTCCAGTTGCCCCAGGCCGTCGAACATGCGCTCCGGCGCCGCCTCGCCCATCTGCGCCGCGCTCTGCTGCACCATCGCCTGGGTGATGACCAGTTCGCCCAGCAGGTTGATGAGCCGGTCGACCTTGTCGATACTGACGCGGATGGAGGCGTCGCCGCGAGCGGCCGGCCGGGCGGCGTCGGCGGCGACATCGGGAGCAGCGTCGGGAACGAGGTCCGGCCCGGAGGCCGGCGGCGCGGCGCTGGCGGGAGCGTCCTGCGGTCCAGGCTCCGCCTCGCCTGCCATGCCCGCCGGCGGCAGCGGCGGGGGCGGGGGCGGCAAGAAGCCGTAATCCACGTCATGCTCGACGACCGTGATCGGCTCCGCATCGGCCTGCGCCGGAGCATTCCCGACGGGATCGGCAAGGGCGACGAAAAAGCCGTAGCCGTCGTTGTCCTCGAACACCTCGAGGCCGTTGGCGAACAGGCCAAAATCCGCCGCCTGCAAATCGATGTCGATGACGGCTTCCTCCGTCACCCACCAGGCGCCGTTCTCGGCGACCTGATCGATGGCCCCGGAAAAGGCTTCGAGCGGCGCCGGCGTGGTCAGGCGCAGTTTCCAGAAACCGACGCCCTGATCCTTGGCGTCCGGGCGGTTGAGGACTTCCAGTTCGCCATGCCGGCGCAATTCGTCGAGGAGGCGCTCGACGCCGCCCTCGCGGGCGGAAATTTCGGTCGGCACGAATTCGATGCCGAAGGCGCGCAACCCCGCCGCCGGCAGCGGCCGCGCAAGCGGCGCAGCCCCGGCGGGCGGCGCGCCTTCCTGCGCCGGCGGCGTCCCGGCATCCGCCGCGCCGCCTCCCGTCCCGGCCAGCTCGCGCAAGCGTTCATGGATGGCGCGGGCAGCCCCGGCCTCGACGCTGCCGCCGATCTGGCGGGCTTCCAGCATGCCGCGCAGCAGGTCGCCGGCAGCCAGGAAGGCGTCGATCATCTCCGGGCGCAGCTTCAATTCGCGCTTGCGGACCCGATCCAGCAGGTTTTCCAGGATATGCGCCGTGTCGCCCAGTTCGCTGAAGCCGAAGGTGTTGGCGCTGCCCTTGATCGAATGCACCGCCCGGAAAATGGCGTTGAGCGGCTCGCCCTCCGGATTGTCGACATCCAGGGCAAGCAGCAGGGCTTCCATGTTCGCCAGATGCTCGGCCGATTCCTCGAAGAACACCTGATAGAACTGGCTCAGGTCGATGGGCATGATGTCCTCGGCGCGTCCAGACGATGCTCGACGGCAGGCCTGCCGGCGCTCAACCAATCACCTTTCGCACGACTTCGACCAGCTTCTGCGGATCGAAGGGCTTCACCAGCCAGCCCGTCGCCCCGGCCGCCCGCCCTTGCCACTTCATCATCTCGGACGATTCGGTAGTCAGCATCAGCATCGGCGTCGAGGCATAGCGCGGCAGCGCGCGCAGGGTCCTTATCAGCGTCAGGCCGTCCATGCGCGGCATGTTCTGATCGGTCAGCACCAGATCGATCTCGCTGCCCCTGGCCTTTTCCAGGCCATCCTCGCCGTCGACCGCTTCCACGACCTCGTAGCCGGCGCTGCGCAAGGTAAAACTCACCATCTGCCTGATGGATGCGGAGTCATCGACCGCCAGCACCGCTTTCGCCATCATTTTCCTCTTTGTTGTCGAATGGATTCATGTCACGTCATAACGGGCGCCGCACTCACCCGGGTGTTTTCCCGCCGACCTCGCCGGCGTCGGTAATGGTGGATTCGGGGCCGTCTTCCTGCAAGATGGCCTGTTCGGTCTTCTGGTTCAGGACGATGATGCTGATCCGCCGATTGACCGGATTGAGCGGATCGTTCCTGTCGAACAACAGCGTCGAGGCGAGGCCGACGACGCGCAGCACCTTGTTGTCGTCCATGCCGCCGGCGATCAGTTCGCGGCGCGAGGCGTTGGCCCGGTTGGCCGACAGCTCCCAGTTGGAAAAGCCGCCGGTGCCGCCGCTGTACGGCGCGGCGTCGGTGTGCCCGGCGAGGCTGATGCGGTTGCTGACGCCGTTCAGCGCCTTGCCGATCTGGCGCAGGATGTCGCGCGTATAGGGCTTCAACTCGGCGCCGCCGGAATCGAACATCGGCCGGTTCTTTTCGTCGACGATCTGGATGCGCAGCCCTTCCGAGGTGATGTCGAGCAGCAGTTGCTTCTTGAACTGCGCCAGTTGCGGACTCTGCTCGATCATCTGCTCGATCTCGGCCTTCAGGGCCGCCAGGCGCTGGTGTTCCCGGCGCTGGAATTCAAGCTCCGCCTCTTTCGACAGCGGGGTCTTCTTGTTCGTCTCGACCTCGCCGTATTTCACCTGCCCGGACTGGCGCGTCAGATCCTTGCCGCCGCCCTGCAAAATGCTGTTCGCGTCGCTGACGGCGGCGCCGCCCGTCTGGCCCAGCCGGAGCGGATTCTGGAAATAATCGGCGATGCCCTGCAAATCCCCCTTGGCCGTCGAACCGAGCAGCCACATCAGCAGGAAGAAAGCCATCATCGCCGTGACGAAGTCGGCATAGGCGAGCTTCCAGGCGCCGCCGTGCGCGCCGCCGGCGACGACCTTCTTGCGCTTGATGACGATTGGACGGGTGGAGTCGTCGCTCATCCGGGCACCCTATCGCGCGACGGCAGGATCATCGGCTGCGGCGCGCCTTGAGTTCTTCCTCAAGCGAGCGGAACGACGGACGGGCGTGCGAATCTAGGGTCTTGCGGCCGAACTCGACCGCCACCTGCGGCGCGTAGCCGGACATCGAGGCGAGCAGAACCTGCTTGATGCACTTGTACACCGTCGCGCCCTCGTGCGCCTTCTGCGACAGCAGGCCGGCCAGCGGCCCGATGAAGCCGTAGGAAATCAGGATGCCGAGAAAGGTGCCGACCAGCGCGCCGCCGATCATCTTGCCCAGCACCGGCGGCGGCGAACCGACCGAACCCATGACATTCACCACGCCCATGACGGCGACGATGATACCGAAGGCGGGCAGCGCGTCGGCCAGCTTGGCCATGGCGTGCCCCGGCTCCTCCGCTTCGTGGTGGTGGGTTTCCAGTTCGACATCCATCAGGCTCTCGATCTCGACGGTGTTGAGATTGCCGCCGACCATCATGCGCAGGTAGTCAGTCATGAATTCGATGATGTGGTGATCGGCCAGCACCACCGGGTATTTGCTGAAAATCGGGCTGGATTCGGGATTGTCGACATCGCCTTCGATCGACATCAGGCCCTCCTTGCGCACCTTGGAAAGAATCTCGTACAGCAGGGCCAGGACTTCGATGTAGAAGGCGGTATTGAATTTCGAGCCTTTGAGCGCGCCGGGGACGGCGGCCAGGGTCGCCTTGATGAGGCGGATGCTGTTGCCCGCCACGAAACTGCCGATCGCCAGGCCGACGATGGCGATGTACTCGGCGGGAACCCACAGCGCCAGCAAGCTGCCGTGCAGGGCGTAGGAACCGAGCGACGAAAGCAGGACGATGACGTAGCCGACGAGTAAAAACATGCAAAACCCCCAGGGACGCCAGCGGACTGCCGGCGCGGATACGCCTGTTCCCGGCGTCCGTTATTGTAGCCACAGGCTTTGCCCCCATGCAAAGGAAGAAAGCCGCCGGCCCATCGATGCTAAACTGAACGGCGACCATGCCGCCGTTCCCGATATCGTGATCAACTATTGCGCCCGCTGCGGAGCCGGCGTGGCCTTCGTCACGCCGGCGCACGACCATCTGCCGCGCTACGTCTGCACCGCCTGCGGCCATATCCATTATGAAAATCCGCGCCTCGTCGTCGGCTGCGTCGCCGAACATCAGGGGCGGATACTGCTTTGCCGGCGCGCCATCGAGCCGCGCCGGGGATTCTGGACCCTGCCCGCCGGCTTCATGGAAAACGGCGAAAGCGCCGCCGCCGCCGCCAGCCGCGAAACCTGGGAAGAAGCCAGGGCGCGGATCGTCATCGACGCGCCGTTCGCCATGGTCAGCATCGCCCATATCAATCAGGTCCATCTCTTTTACCGCGGCCGGCTGGCCGCGCCGGAGCACGCCCCCGGCGAGGAAAGCCTGGAAGTCGCGCTGTTCGCGCCGGCGCAAATCCCCTGGGCCGAACTGTCCTTCCGCAGCGTCACCTTTTGTCTTGAGCATTACCTCGACGACTCGAAACGGGGCCATTACACCTTCCATGAAACCGAACTGGCGCCAATAGCCCAGGCGCTCAATCCGGCGGATTGAAATGAACGGGCACATGAACCCGCACCGGCCGCTCCCCGGATTGCGCCGGTAGCGGCGTCGTTCGCGCGGCGCGGCCGATCATCTCCAGCGCCGCCCGATCCAGCGGCTCGAACCCGGAACCGCGCGCCAGCTCCACCCGCGGCAGCCGCTCCCCCGGAACGGCAATCACGGCAACCTCCGCGACGCCGGCCAGACCCAGACGGCGGGCGGCTTCTGGATACTCGCGCAAACGACGCGCCGCCAGCGCCAGTTCCAGCCGGTAGCGGGTCAGGCTTTCCGCGTCGATTGCCGCGCCGATATCGCCCGCCTCGATGGCCGGCGGCCCCTGCTGCCCGGTCACGCTCGCCAGGGGCTTCGCTTCCGGCGGCGCGGGAGAACGGCTCGGCGCCGCCTTGCCGGGAGCTACCGGCTGAATCCGCCGCTCCGCGGCGCCGGAGGGCGCCGCCACCCTGGGCGGCTCGACCGGCGGCTGCGCCTTGCCGCGCAGTTCCGCCCTGATTGCGCCAGCCTCCCCGCCCGGCATGCCGGGCAGGCTGCTCCACGGTATCCGGTCGAACAACAGAACGAGGTGCGCTGCCAGCGACAGCAGCAATGCGCGCGCCAGCAGGCGGCGATTCCCGTTGCCGGGAAAAACAAGCCCCTGCGCGCCGAAGCCGAACAGGGGCCTGTCCGTCACAGGGCCAAGCGTCTTGGCCGCTTATTTGCCGGACTTCCTGGTTTCCTCGTCAATCTTGTTGGAATAAATCTTGACCATGACGGCGCCCATCACCAGGATGCCGACAATGACGGCCAGGCTCATCAGGCCGATATCGCTCTTGAACAACAGATCCCATGCCATGTGCTTCACCTCCCACTAACGAAAAAAACTAGTGCGCTGCTTCTGCCCGCAGGTGCAGCGGCTGCTCGGAATCGGCATGCCAATCCCCGTGCAGGCGCCACTGCCCAGCCGGATCCTCAATCGAAACGCGCCATTTGCCGGCCAGCGCGGCGGTCAGTTCGCCACGGTACAGCCCCTGCCCCTCGGACACCATCGGCACGGCCTGATCCATCCCGGCGCGGGTCGGATGCGCAAGCTTCAGCGTGAGCTGCTCCGGCATCGGCAACTCGCCGGAAGCCGCCAGCATCAGCCGGACGTTCAACCCGGAGCGCATCACATCGGCATGCAGGCCGAGGACGCCGGCCTGATGATCCCGCTGCAAGCGTTGATTCACCGCCAGCCCCTGCTTGTAGTAATCATCGGCGACCAGGCCGTCGTTGCTGCTCACCGCCAGCCAGGCGGTGACCGCGCCGGCGACGATGACCACGGCCGGCCCGGCCATCAGGAACCAGGGCCAGCGTTGCTTGTACCAGGGAAATTCGTCGTGCCGCAGGGTGGTCATCGGTTTATCTTTGCCTTTCAGGGAAGGAGGAAGGTGGCTTTTTCGCGCACGGCGATGTTTTCATTTCCTTCGGCCTTGATCCCGAAATAAATGGTGTTGGCTCCGCGCTTGCCGGATTCGGGGGGAACCCGGACCACGACCGTGATCTCGTGGTTCTCGGCGCTTTCGACATCGACCGCGTGATCGCCGGCAAGCTCGATCCCGGCCAGCCCCTCGACCGACAGCGCGTAGCGTTTCGGCGCTTCGGTGGTGTTCATGATCTTCAGGTTATAGACGTTTTCGATGCTGCCATCATCGGCTTCGCGCGCCAGCGTGGAACGGTCGCGGATGACATCCACCTTGAGGGGAATGCGGGTCGCCAGCGACCACACGGCCGCCGCGATGATGGCCAGCAGAATCAGGGTGTAGACGATGATGCGCGGGCGCAGGATGTGGCCGGTCACGTCCTTCGACGAATAGTGCCTGGCCAGCGCGTTCTCGGAGGTATAGCGGATCAGCCCGCGCGGCAGGCCGATCTTGTCCATGACCGGCTCGCAGACGTCGATGCAGGCGCCGCAGCCGATGCACTCATACTGATTGCCCTTGCGGATGTCGATGCCCGTCGGGCAGGCCACGACGCACAAGCCGCAATCGATGCAGTCCCCCTGCCCCGCCGCCTTGGCGTCGACGCCCTTCCTGCGCGCGCCGCGAGGCTCGCCGCGCTCCGGGTCGTAGGTGATGATCAGGGTGTCCGGGTCGAACATGACCCCCTGGAAGCGGGCATACGGGCACATGTATTTGCAGACCTGCTCGCGCAGGAAACCCGCCTGCATGTAGAGGAAGCCGCCGTAGAAGATCATCCAGAACATTTCCCAGCCGGACAGGCCGAAGGGCAGTTCGGCGAGCAGTTCCTCGACCGGCGTGAAATAGGCGACCAAGGTAAAGCCGGTCCATAGCGAGAACAGCAGCCAGACCGCGTGCTTGGCGGCCTTGAGCGAGAATTTGCGGGCCGTCAGCGGCCCCTTGTCCAGTTTGATCCGCGCCGCGCGGTCGCCCTCGATGCGGTTCTCGATCCACATCAGAATTTCGGTATATACCGTCTGCGGGCAGGCGTAACCGCAGAACAGCCGCCCGGCGACGGCGGTGAACAGGAACAGCCCATAGGCGGAGACGATCAGCAGGATGGCCAGATAAAACACATCCTGCGGCCACAGAACCAGGCCGAAGAAGTAGAACTTGCGCTCCACCAGGTGCAGCAGAACGGCCTGACGGCCATTCCAGGACAACCACGGCAAGCCGAAGAAGATGATCTGGGTGAACCAGACGAGCGCCCATCGCCAGGTGTTCCACCAACCCTTGACCTCGCGGATGTAAATCTTTTTGTGTTTCTCGTAGAAAGAAACCGGTGATTCAGCCGCCTCGCCCGGATCGTCTTTTCTCTTGCTTTCCATGGTGCCTCAATCAATATCGGACTTGCGCCATGCCAAAAGCCGAAGCGTAACAAAAAACAGCGGGGCGGAACGGCTCTCGCCGTCCCGCCCGCTGGTCTTACTTCGCGCCCTGACTCAGGCTGAGCACATAGGCAGCCAGCAGGTGAACCTTGGCGTCGCCGAGGAAATCCTGCCAGGCCGGCATCTTGGCTTGACGACCGTGGGTGATGGTTTCGGTGATGGTCGCCTCGGAGGAGCCGTAGAGCCAGACCTTGTCGGTCAGGTTTGGCGCTCCGACGAGCTGGTTGCCGGTGCCGTCGACGCCGTGGCAGGCGACACAGCCGTCGTTGGCAAAGGCTTCCTGGCCACGGGCGGTGCGCGCCGCGTCGTTGGGCAGGCCGGACAGGGAACGGACATAGTTGGCCAGATCCTTGATCGTTTCGGCGCCCAGTTGCTCATGCGGCGGCATCACGCCCATGCGGCCATGCGAGATGGTTTCCTTGATCTGCTCCGCTTCGCCGCCATACAGCCAGTCGCTGTCGGTCAGATTCGGGAAGCCCTTCGACCCCCGCGCGTCGGCGCCGTGACACTGCATGCAGTAGGTCTGGAACATCCGCTTGCCCATGTCCATGGCCTGCTTGTCGCCGGCAACCGCCTTGAGATCCATCGCCAGGTACTTGTCGAACAAGGGCTTGACCGTGACGTTCATCTTGTCGACTTCCGCCTTGTATTCCTTGGCGGAGGTCCAGTTCAGCACGCCCTTGAAGGAGCCAAGCCCCGGAAAGAGCGCCAGATAGACCAGCGAGAACACCACGGTGATGACGAACAGCCAGCTCCACCACTTCGGCATCGGGTTGTTGTATTCCTCAAGGGTTTCATCCCAGACGTGACCCATGGTCTTGCCCGGCGTGAAGGTCGCCTTGCCTTGTACGATCAGCAGCGCCGCGCACGCCAGAATACCGGCGAGGACGATCACAATGACGTACATGTTCCAAAATTCATTAACGAAATCGCTCATTTGCTTTCCCTTTATCAGCGCGGTTGCGGCGGATGGGCCGCCGCATCCTGATCTTCTTGTTCCGCGAACGGCAGGTTGGCAGCTTCGTCGAACCCCTTCTTGCTGCCCTTGCTGTAAGCCCAGCCCACGATCGCCAGGAAGCAGAGCAACCCGGCAACCGTGAGGATGGAACGCAGATCGTTGATATCCATGACCTGTTACTTCATCGTGCCCAGCGCCGTACCCAGGCTCTGCAGGTAGGCGATCAGGACTTCCATCTCGGTTTTGTCGCCGATGGCGGCTCTGGCCCCCTTGATATCGTCATCGGAATAGGTCGGCAGGCCGCGCATGTTGGCAAACGTGCGCATGATCTTCATCTTGGCCTCGATCTCCTTGGCGACCGAATCCTTGGCCTTGGTGTTCGCCAGGAAGGCGAAGGCCGGCATGTTGGATTCGGGCACCACGTCGCGCGGGTTGGTCAGGTGGGCGCGCTGCCATTCGTCGGAATAACGCCCGCCGACGCGCTGCAGATCGGGACCGGTACGCTTGGAACCCCACTGGAACGGATGGTCATAGACGAATTCGCCGGCCTTGGAGTATTCGCCATAACGCTCGGTTTCCGCGCGGAACGGACGAATCATCTGCGAGTGGCAGTTGTAGCAGCCTTCGCGCAGATAGACCTCGCGCCCCGCCAGTTGCTCGGCGCTGTAGGGCTTCAGGCCCTCGACCGGCTCCGTGGTCGACTTCTGGAAAAAGAGCGGAACGATTTCCACCAGGCCGCCCCAGATGACCACCAGCAAGGTGAGGATAAACAGCAGGCCAACGTTTTTTTCGATTTGATCGTGCTTGATCATTCTCGTTCTCCCTAATCAGGCGTGGTGAGCGGCCGGAGCGATCACCGGCGCGTCCTTGGCGGTACCGCCAGCCATCGTCTTGAACATGTTGTACGCCATGATCAGCATGCCGAGCAGGAACAGCACGCCGCCCAGCCAGCGGATCTCCCAGAACAGATAGGAGTGCTTGACCGATTCGACGAAGCTGTAGGCCAGCGTGCCGTCGGGGTTGACCGCGCGCCACATCAGGCCCTGCATCACGCCGGAGATCCACATGGAGGCGATATACAGAACGGTGCCGATGGTCGCGGTCCAGAAGTGGAAGGTGACCAGCGGGATGCTGTACATCTGCGTCTTGCCGGAAAGGCGCGGGAACAGGTAGTACATCGAGCCGATCGACACCATCGCCACCCAGCCCAGGGCGCCGGAGTGCACGTGGCCGACCGTCCAGTCGGTGTAGTGCGACAGGGCGTTGACCGTCTTGATGGACATCATCGGCCCTTCAAAGGTGGACATACCGTAGAAGGACAGCGAGGTGATCAGGAACTTCAGGATCGGATCGTCGCGCAGTTTGTGCCAGGCGCCCGACAGGGTCATGATGCCGTTGATCATGCCGCCCCAGGACGGCGCCAGCAGGATCAGCGAGAACAGCATGCCGACGGACTGGGTCCAGTCCGGCAGGGCGGTGTAGTGCAGGTGGTGCGGGCCGGCCCACATGTAGGTGAAGATCAGCGCCCAGAAGTGCACCACGGACAGGCGATACGAGTAGATTGGGCGACCAGCCTGTTTCGGCACGAAGTAATACATCATGCCGAGGAAGCCGGCGGTCAGGAAAAAGCCGACCGCGTTGTGGCCGTACCACCACTGGATCATCGCATCCTGCACGCCCGCATAAGCCGAGAAGGAGCGCAAGGTGGTCAGCGAAACCGGAACCTCGGCGCTGTTGACCACGTGCAGCAGGGCGACGGCGACGATCATCGAACCGAAGAACCAGTTGGCGACGTAGATATGCGAGACGGTGCGCTTGGCGATGGTGCCGAAGAACACGATGCCGTAGGAGATCCAGACCAGGGCGATCAGGATGTCGATCGGCCACTCCAGCTCCGCATATTCCTTGCCGGTCGTGAAGCCGAGCGGCAGCGTGACGGCGGCGAGCACGATGATGATCTGCCAGCCCCAGAAGGTGAAGGGAATCAGCGGCCCGCCCCAGAGACGGGTGTGACAGGTGCGCTGAACGCACCAGTAAGACGTTGCAAACAACGCGCAGCCGCCAAAGGCGAAAATCACCGCGTTGGTATGCAGCGGACGCAGCCGGCCAAAATGCAGGAAGCCAAGATTCAGCTCCGGCCAGGCCAATTGAGCGGCAATGATGACACCGACCAGCATGCCAACAATGCCCCAGATGACGGTCATGACGGCAAATTGCCGCACGACCTTGTCGTTGTATGTGGTTTGCACTCCAGACATGAACCCACCTCTCGTTAATGAAAAAGACTGTACGGCCATCCCCGGCCCAAGGTGATACGTGGGGTGGGATGGTATTCCAGATCGGGTCAGTTGTTTTGACCTAGATCAATATACCGATTATCTACCTGAAATAGCCCTAAAGTTGTATCCCGGACGACAAAAATTTTCGCCCGGCGCAAGGGCAAGGGGCGAACAAGGCGGGCGTTTCGCGTGGACAAAAAAAGGGTGCGCCACAACGCACCCCAACCCCAACAGAGAATAACGAGAACCCCTCACACAAACTTTATCGTGTCATCCGAATTCCGGGGACACGTTGACCCAGGTCAACTTTTCCCGGATTTACCCTTGCTTTCGTCCTTGCCGGGCAGGGCGTCGTCGTCCATCAGCACGCGAAAGCCCGGCCCTTCGAGATCGTCGAACTGGCCGCTGCGCACGGACCACCAGAAGGCCCCGGCAATGCCGAAAACGAGCAGCACCGAAATCGGGATGAGCAAGTACACACTTTCCATCAATCAGTCTCCAGACGCTGAATGCGCAACGAATTGAGAACCACCAGCAAGGAACTGGCCGACATGCCGATGCCGGCCATCCACGGGGTGACGAAGCCGGCGATGGCCAATGGCAAGGCTACCGCGTTATAGCCGAAGGACCACCACAGATTCTGGCGGATCACGGTCAGGGTCTTGGCGGCCCGCCGCAGGCCCCGGCGCAGATGTTCCAGATTTTCGGACAAGAGCACCAGATCGGATTGCGTGCGCGCCAGTTGCGCGCCGCCGCCCATGGCCACCGAAACCTGAGCCTGCGCCAGCACCGGCGCGTCGTTCACGCCGTCGCCGACCATCGCCACCACAGCGCCGGCGGCCTGCAGGGCGGTCACGCAGTCATGCTTGCCCTGCGGCGTCGCCTCGGCGCGCACCTCGTCGATGCCGAGCTGGCCGGCCACCCGCTCGGCCACGGCCCTGGCGTCGCCGGTGAGCAGGATGACCCGGCGTCCAGCCCGGCGCAGATCGGCGATCAGCGCCGCCGCTTCCGGGCGAATCTCGTCGCCGATGCGAAACAGCGCCTGGCAGCCGGCATCGTCGCCCAGCGCGACGACGGTATCGCCGCTGGCCAGCCATTCGGCCAGCGGCGGCGGACGCTCGCCGCCCGCCGGCAGCGCGTAATCCGGCCGGCCGATACGGTAGCGCCGGCCATCGACGCTGGCCTCCAGCCCCTGCCCTGGCTCGGCCCGCGCCTCGACGGCATCCGCCGCCGGTTCGCCCGCCGCCTGCCGCAGGGCGCTCGCCAGCGGATGCTCGGAATGCTGTTCCAGCGCCGCCGCCGCCGCCAGCGCCTCGGCGCGCGACAGGCTGCCGGGCAGGCCGACATCGATCAGGCGCATGCGCCCGGTCGTCAGCGTGCCAGTCTTGTCGAAAACGAAATGGCTGGCCCGCGCCAGCGTCTCGATGGCGTGGCCGCGCGTGACCAGCAGGCCATCGCGCGCCAGGGCGCCCGCCGACACCGTCAGGGCGATCGGCGTCGCCAGCGACAGAGCGCAGGGGCAGGTCACCACCAGCACCGACACCGTGATCCACAACGCCTGTTGCGGGTCGGCCCAGTACCAGCCGAGCGCCACCAGCGCGGCGACGGCCAGCAGGGCCGCGACGAAGCGGGAGGCGATGCGGTCGGCCATTTCGACGATGCGCGGCTTTTCCAGGGCCGCCCGCTCCATCAGGCCGATGATGGCCGACAGGCGCGTGCCCTCGCCGACCTGCTCGACCCGCGCCACCAGCGGACTGCCGACATTGATCGAACCGCCGGTCAGCGCGTCGCCCGGCGCCTTGGCGACCGGTTTGCTCTCGCCGGTCAGCAGCGCCTCGTCGGCGTGGCTGCGGCCCTCGACGACCCGGCCATCGGCCGGAATGATGTCGCCCGGACGCACCAGCACATAATCGCCGGGACGCAAATCGGCCACCACCCGCTGCTCGACCGTCCGCCCCGCCGGAAAATCCGGTAGCTTCTGGGCGAAAGCCGGCAGCAGCTTGGCCAGCGCCTCGGTCATGCCGAGCGCCTTCTGGCGCGCCGTCATTTCCAGATAGCGGCCGCCCAGCAGGAAAAAAACGAACATCGTCACCGAATCGAAATAAACCTCGCCCGCCCGCGCCAGCGTCGCCCAGACGCTGGCCGCGAAAGCCGCGCCGACGCCCAGCGCGACCGGCACATCCATGCCGACGCGGCGCAATTTGAGATCGCGCCAGGCATGGCGGAAAAACGGCGCCGCCGAATAAAAGACCACCGGCAGCGTCAACACCAGGCTGGCCCAGCGCATCAGGCCCTCGATATCCGCCGACATATCGCCGTCGGCGATATACATCGGAAAGGCGTACATCATTACCTGCATCATGCCGAAACCTGCCACCCACAGGCGCCACAGCGCATCGCGCCGCTCCTTGCGGGACAGCGCCTCGTTCCGGGCGGCGTCATAGGGATAGGCCCGGTAGCCGATGGCGGCAATGGCGGCCAGAATGTCCGAAAGCCTGATCCTGGCCTCGACCCAGCGCACCCTGGCGCGCCGCGTCGTGTAATTGATATCGACCGCCGTCACCCCGGCAAGCTTGCCGATATGCCGCTCATTGAGCCAGATGCAGGCCGCGCAGGTAATGCCCTCGAGCAGCAGCGACGCCTCGCGCTCGCCCTCGCCCAGTTCCTTGACGAAATTTTTCTGAAACTCGGCATGATCGAACAGCGCCAGTTGATCGAGCACCGGCGGCACCGCCTCGCGCGGCGATTCCGGCAGCGCATCGCGGCTGCGGTAATAATCCTCCAGGCCATTGTCGACGATCGCCAGCGCCACCGCCTGGCAGCCGGGACAACACATCGCGCGGCGCTGCCCGCCGATGACGACCGGCAGATCCACGGCATCCGGCACCGGCAGGCCGCAGTGATAGCAGGAACAATCAGACATGCAATAAAAAAGGCACCGCAGTGCCTTTGGGGGTCAACGACGACGCCGAAGTATAGATTATTTGACTCCCATACGGATGGCCCCGTCCAGCCGGATGACCTCCCCATTGAGGTAAGCATTTTCGGCTATATGGCGGACCAGCGCGGCGAATTCAGCGGGTTTGCCCATGCGCGACGGGAACGGCACCATCTTGTTCAGCGACTCCTGCACCTCGGCCGGCATGCCCAGCAGCATCGGCGTCTCCATGATGCCCGGCGCAATCGTCACGCAACGGATGCCGCTGCGCGCCAATTCCCGCGCCACCGGCAAGGTCAGCGCGACGATGCCGCCCTTGGAAGCGGCATAGGCCGCCTGCCCAAGCTGCCCCTCGAAGGCCGCGACCGAAGCGGTATTGACGATCACCCCGCGCTCCCCGCCGGCGTCCGGCGCCCCCTTCAACATGGCATCGACAGCCAGCCGGATCATGTTGAAGGTGCCGACCAGATTGATATTGATGACCTTGGCGAAACTCTCCAGCCGATGCGGCCCCTCGCGGCCCGCCACCTTCTCCGCCGGCGCGATGCCGGCGCAATTGACCAGCCCATGCAAGCCGCCAAACCGCGCCACTGCCTCCCGCACCGCATTGGCGCCCGAAACCTCGCAAGCCACATCCGTCTCCACGAACAGCGCCGCCGCCCCCAACTCACCCGCCAGCGCCTCGCCGGTCTGCCGATTGAGATCAGCCAACGCCACCCTGGCCCCCGCCTCCACCAACCCCCGCGCCGTCGCCGCCCCCAACCCGGACCCCGCACCCGTCACCAAAAACACCTTACCGTCGATCTGCATGCCGCTCTCCAGAAAAATAGAAGGCAAATATTAACCGCTGCAATAGGAAAGAAAAACCGGCACCAAAAGGCGGCAGCCTGATCGCCACCCTACATGCCAAGCGACTTGAGCAGTTCGTCCTGGTCGCTGGCGCTGACCGGCGGCGCTGCCGCTGGCGTTGCGCTGGCGGCGTTGACCTGGGCCAGCAGTTCGTCGGGGTCGGCCGCCTCGCTCTGCTCGAAATCGTTGAGTTTGATGAACTCGGTGCGGTCGATCGCCAGTTCGAGGTAGAAAACGTTGTTGCGCCCGGTGTAGAAAGTCACCCGCCGCGCTTCCGGCTTGTCGAGATTGGTGTCGATGCTGAGCATGACCTGCTTGTTGAGCGCCATCATCTTCGGCTGGTTCTGCGTGATGTGCGTCTGTAGTTCGCGCGCCATCCTGCCGGTGAAATCGCCGACGATCTGGTTCATCAGTTCGCCCATCGCGTTGCTGACCTCGTCCGAGGTGTACGAAGCGGCCAGATCGCTTTTCGCCATGCCCATGCTCAGCATGTAGCCTTCGTAAAGCTCCATGGCGGCGCGCGATGAGAAGTTGAGCACGACCAGCCCGGAAAAGCCGCCGTCGAACAGCACGAAGCAGCCGATGTCGGGCTTCAGGCAGGTTCTGCTGATGCGCTGGACCATGCCGGAATAGCGGATATCGCCCTTGGCGGCGATGTTCAGCACCCTGGTCACCGAATTGCACAGGCTCCTCAGGATGTCCTCGGTGCCGAAGACTGCGTTATTGTCGTTTTTGCTCATGGTGTTATGGCGATTTCGCCGGCAAGGGGTGAATGGGCGCGGCCAGCGCCGCGAGCGTGCGCTTTAGCATAACCGCGAAGCGGCTCGGCGGGTAGTCTTGCTGTGCCCGTGTCTTGCTGTACCCGTTCAGCGATGCCGGCTGCCGCTGCGGTGCTGGGCCGGGCCGCCTGGCTGGGGGGCGGCGCGGCCGGGGGGACGCGGGCCGGGTCGGACGCGCGGCGGGCGGGGGGGCTGGGGCGGGCGCGGGGCGGCGACGGCCGCCGGCTCGAAGCCGGGGATGACGAGGCGCTCGATGCTGCGCTTGATGAGTTTTTCGATGTCTTTCAGATTGCCGCGCTCGTCGTGGCAGACCAGCGAGATGGCTTCGCCGGCCATGCCGGCCCGGCCGGTGCGGCCGATGCGGTGCACGTAGTCCTCGGCGACGTTGGGCAGTTCATAGTTGATGACCCAGGGCAGCGCGTCGATGTCGATGCCGCGGGCGGCGATGTCGGTGGCGACCAGGGCGGTCAGCTTGCCGGCCTTGAAATCGCCGAGCGAGCGCGTGCGCGCGCCTTGCGATTTGTCGCCGTGGATGG